>Ga0187876_1000301_pt1 | contig 52670 bp, 50 predicted proteins | sample June2016WEW_17_4_FD_133000 | JGI IMG/M metagenome (GOLD analysis project Ga0187876, IMG submission 133000) | Peatland microbial communities from SPRUCE experiment site at the Marcell Experimental Forest, Minnesota, USA - June2016WEW_17_40 | ecosystem: Environmental > Terrestrial > Soil >... | reverse complement strand
TCATGCACGGCCCACTCGGCAGCCTGCACCATCTCTTCCCTTTCTGTCATGGCTCAGCACACGGTCCTCCATCCACCCTACCACGCCAGCACCTACCTGCCGACTTGTGGGCAACGTTAAGGGTTAAAACCCGGGGTTTCGAGCCGGGAGCCTCGGCCGAGAGCGGGGGTTTCGAGCTCGGAGCCTCGGCCGAGAGCGGGGATTTCTGGGGGGGAGCCTCGGCCGAGAGCGGGGGTTTCGAGCCGGGAGCCTCGGCCAGGAACGCGGGGGTCCGGCCACGGCAGCTCGGAAACTGGGAGTCCTAGGCAGAAACCCGGCCTGGCATCGCGGCTACCAAGCCGGCACGCGCGGGCAGGGGCGCTGGTCTCAGGCCGGCAGGCCGACTCGGCGGCGACGGATTCCGTGCGGGAGGAAGGCTCAGGGGTGCGTGGTTCGAGGCGTGAGTGTCGGCCAGAGGCTGGCTCGCCAAGACGGGGGGGCCGATCGCGAGCGGGCTCTGTCGGCCGCGGACTAGCGCTTCTAGACCACTGGCTGAATCTAGTGACCGTGGCCGCCATGGTGCTGATTGGCCTCTCTTTCGGAGCGTGGCAGCTAGCGCACATTCACGATTACGCGTACGGCGCGTACTTCCAGTGGAGCAACTACGACGAGGGGGTGTATCTGAGTTCGGCGCGGTTGCTCAATGCCGGTCACCCCATCTTCTCCCAGGTGTTCAGCTCCCAGCCGTTGCTGTTCCTGGAGGGTTTGGCGTTGGCAGTGCAGGCGACCGGCGGTAGCGCGGATGGCGGGCACGTTTACGCGCTTGTGTGCGGTCTGTTTGCCCTGAGCGGTGTGGGCTGGCTCTCGCTCGAGATTGGCGGGCGGGCAAGTGGGGTGCTAGCCATGGCGCTGCTGGCACTGTCGCCCGGTTTTGTGTTGGCCGCCCATGCGGTCGAGTCCGAGGCGCCGGTGCTGGCCTTCGGCAGTCTGGCGGTGGCAGCGTCGGCTCGGTACGCGCGTGTTGGCCAGCGTCGCTGGCTGGCTGGCGCGTCCCTGCTGTTAGCGGCAGCCGTGCTCTCGAAACTGCTGGCCGTGTCCTTGCTGTGGCCGATTGGCGTGGCAATGCTCGCGCGCTGGTGGGAATTCTATGGCGCGCGGTCAGTGCGCGCGACGACGCGCGAGCCAGCCCGGTCCGATCAGTACAGAGGCAGCGGCTCACTGGCGACTGTCGTGATGCTCGATCTGTGCACGGTGCTCGGCTGCTTCCTGGCACCACTGGCGCTGGTGTTCGGGCTTATTTCTCCCGCGGCGCAATGGGATCAGGTCGTCAGATTCCACCTCAAGGTGTCCGAGGCTTTTCCTAGCACCAGCACGAATTTCAGCGCGCTTGAGCACTACCTGATGTGGGATCCGGCGTTGGTGGCCTTTTCCGTTGTCGGGCTGGCAGCGGCTGCTATATCGCGAAAGCGCCTTGCCCTCATTCCAATCGCCTGGCTGGCGGCCGAGCTTGGCACTCTTGGCACGTACCATCCGCTGTTTGTGCACCATATCACGGTACTGGTGGCGCCGTTTGCAGTGTTGGGGGGACGGGCGGCTGATTTCGGCGGCCCGCAACGGTTCGGGGCCCTGCGGAGACTCGTGACCGGAGTACTGCTCATTTTCGGTCTTGTCGCCTATTTGCTATGGCTGCCAGAGATTCTCGGACGTGATGGCTCTGCCCTTACACAAAGCCAGGACCCGGTGGTGGCAAGGCAGGTTGCCTGGCTCGACGCGCATTCCAGTCCGTCTGGCTACGTGGTGGTCGACAATCAGGTGCTGGCCGTGGCCGCCGATCGCGCAGTGCCGCCCGCGCTCGTCGACACGTCGATCGTGCGAGAAGAGTCGGGCTACCTTCCGCTGAGCCTGCTCGTGCAGGCCACGGTGACGTGGCGGGCTCAGGCCGTACTGCTGACGCGTGCGCTGTATGACGATGCGGCCTACGTGCAGTGGCTTCGCAAGAACTACCGGGAGGTCACGTTGCCGGCCGGCTATGGCGGCGCACTCGCGTTTCTGTCACGATGAACAAACTATCCCCAGTCTATGAGCGTCAATGTATACTGTGCGGTACAATGGCCCCAGATGAGGCAGCCGCGTCGTCGGCTATTTGATGAATAGGAATAGACCGGCATGATTCGGGAAAGCGACAACCTTGAGGTCGTCGTGATCGAGGGGGACCAGACGGTGGCCCAGCAACTGCAGGGCCTGCTCGCCGGATCTGGTTTTAGCCCGCACATCCTCGCGCCGGACCGGGCGCTCATGGCTTCACCGGGATGGGCCGGACCGGACGTACTGCTAATAGGGCTCGACACAGACCGCTCGCAGCGGTTGGCCTACGGGCGACGCGTGCAGGGCACGTACCCGGGTGCCGTGATTATCGGCTTCACGTCCAACTACACCGCCGATGCACTTGCCGAAGCGATGTCCGCTGGGGCCAGGCGCGTCCTGCGCTATCCCTTTGACGCGGTAGCGTTGCGGCAAGCCGTCAACGACGTGCGCGAAGAGCTGCGGGTGTTGACCGGCCCGCTTGTCGCAGTCGCCGTTGGCTCGCCCGCGCCTACCGGTTCGACGTACGGTAGTCCGTTCACGCAGGCATCAGACAAGCCGCACAGTCTTATTGCCCTGTTTAGCCCCAAGGGCGGTGTCGGCACGTCCACGTTGGCCGTGAATCTAGCGATTGCACTCCAATTGACCGGCCATCCCGCTGCACTCGTAGACGGGAACATCAGTTTCGGAAGCCATGAAGTGTTTCTGGAACTACAGCCGACCCGCTCTATCCTGCAGTTGGTTGGCGATGGCGAAGCATTGACCACCGAGACGGTACTCGAGACGCTCGTGCAGCACCACACCGGCCTGCAAGTCTTGCTAGCGCCGCTACGCCCCGAAGAAGGGGACAGCATCCGCGGCGAACAGATGCAGCGCATTCTCAGCATTCTCCGGCAGGTCTTTCAATTCACCCTGGTTGACACGTGGCCAAGCTACGATGAGCGAGTCCTCGCCGTGCTCGAGATTGCCGACGTGATCCTTGTGCCGATTGGTCCCGATCTCCCGGCTATGAAGAATCTCAACTCGTTCCTGCGTGTCGTGCGCCTGCTGAATTACGATATGGAGCGGATCGTTCCCGTGCTCATGCGTTCCAACAGCGTGCCGCCCGGCCATCTCCGGGACCTCGAGGCATTTCTGAAGCAGGAGCTGCGATGGCGCGTCGTGAGTGACGGCAAGCGTTGCACGGCTGCCGCGAACTCCGGAACGCCGTTCGTACTCAGCGCGAAGGACGCGCCGATAAGCCAGAACGTTTTCGATTTGGCGAGGTTTCTGAGCGGCGATGCGGATGGGGCGGACGAGTCGACCAAGGCCAAGCCACAGAAGGAGACCGGCAGGCTGTTCTGGCGCCGCTAGTTCAGCGCCGGCTTGTTCTCGTCCGCCGCGATCCTGGTGTAGATCGCCAGCCGCTGCCCAGCGCCTTCGAGGATTACCAGCAGAATCTCATCGAACCTGGCAAACACGCTCCAGAGCGGCTCCCCACTGAAGTCGACGAGCCGTGCGATGACCGCGTCTTCAATCCGCTGAATACGCTCGCCTACCCAGATGCGGTTGGCCAGCGCCACCAGGAGGTCCTCGATCGTGGGCGGCTGCTCGCCGGCCCACTGCGCGTGGGTGCGAGCAAATCGCGCCAGATCTTCCGAGAAGCCGTGCTGCCTGAGAATCGCCGGTCCATCCTGCTCATGCAGGCGACCCGGACCGTGAAGCTCGTCGCGATGAATTGCCTTGCCTATGTCGTGCGTGGCGGCGCCAACCAGCACCGCATGGTTGTCGATGGGGAAACCCGGCCATGCCGTGCTGATAGCTTCGATCAGCTCGAAGGCCACCTCATGGACCAGTGCGAGATGCACCAGCAATCGCGGGGGTGCCCCAACCGCGTCGAGCACCTCGCGCGCTTCCTTCGGCAACGGTCTCAGCGCTTGCATAGTTTGTGTTCCTCACCGCTATTATAGTCTTTCAATGTAGGCTTCAGCTGCGCGCGCCTGGCAAAGGCAGGCTTACGGAGAGCAGGCGAGACGTGTGCGTTCCAGAACCGATGCCACGGTGGGATCTACCTGCAGCGGGAGACAGGCGCCGCGGCGCAGAGGTCAGTCCCTACAGTCCGCGGATTCCACCTTGGCTCTAGTGCAAGTGCGCTTCAGCTGCATACCCCCGGCAACGGCGTTTCCGAGGGAGCAGCGCGGGTCAGGCCGCTCAGGATTGCTTGCGCTCCGCTATCCGGGTCGATCTCACGGGCCAGCACTGCCCTCAGCACGGCCTCCGACTGCGCACCTGCCATCAAGCCGGCCAGCACATCGTTGCGCAGCCCATGGTGCACCAAGTCGACCACTTCACTGTGCAGGCGCGCGGCCCGCCGGCGATCGAGCTCGCCAGATTGCTCGAGGTACGCACGGTGCCGGCCCAGTGCCGCCCACAGATCGCCCAGTCCGGTGCCTTCGAGACCCTGGGTCTCCACGATCGGTACACTCCAGGGCCTGGCTTGGCCCATGTGCAGCATTTCGCCGAGTGCGCGCAGCGTGCGTCGCGCTCCATCTTGATCCGATTTGTTGAGGGCGAACACGTCGGCAATCTCCAGAATGCCGGCTTTCAGCGTCTGCACCGTGTCTCCCATGTGCGGCGTGACCACGACCAGCGTGGTATCGGCAGCGCCCGCGATGTCTAGCTCCGACTGGCCGACGCCCACGGTTTCCACGATGATCAGCGCGTAGCCGGCGGCGTCCAGCACGTGCACCGCATTGCGCGTCGCGCGGGCGAGTCCCCCCAGCTGGCCGCGGGCGCTCATACTGCGAATGAAGACGCCTGAATCTCCGGCGTGCGCCTGCATACGGATGCGATCGCCAAGGATAGCGCCTCGAGAGAATGGACTGCTGGGATCGACCGCCAGCACCGCTGCCGGGATGCTCTCATCGCGCGCCAATCGGACCAGCCCATCGACGAGGGTGCTCTTGCCTGCGCCCGGAGCGCCCGTAACGCCGATCACGTAGGCTCGCCCCGTGGCACTGAACACGCCGCGAAGCACAGACCGGGCTTCGGGGACCTCGTTCTCGATACAACTAATCGCGCGCGCTATCGATCGCACGTCCCCACGCATCAGTTGGCCAGCTAGAGCCGTTCCAGACGTCATGCGGCCCATACCGGACCCTCCAGCGGGTCGGCGCTGCAGGTGCTATTCCAGGGCCAGGCGGTGTATCGATCGCACAAACCCACCCTGGTGCTGCGCATCATTCGGCTGCAGCCAAGTGCGGCAGCGCAGGCTCAGGCTGTGGCTCGGGCGACTCCGGCTTGCCGTCGGACAGCGGCGTCTCTGAGTCTGCGGACGCCTCGCGGGGAACATAGCGCGGCAGATCGAGCTCTTCCCGTATTTGACCAATCGCCTGGTACACGCTCGTATTCGTCAGGTGCAGCTCCGCCGCGATACGCTTGTGCACACCCACCTCGGGCTCCGGCAACTGTGGAAGGTACAGCTCCTTGATCCGCGCCACGTCTTCAGGCGTAGGGAGGCCACCACCGCGATCCCACCAGCTCTGGATCTGCAGTTCGTCGCGTGTCTTCTTGATCACGTCCTTTACGGCCCGCAGAGGTACACCCAGCTCCGTGGCGATCTGGTGTCTGATGCCATCGAACTCTGGCTGGGCGAGTTGCACGTACCGATCGCGAATCGCGGCGATCTGGTCATCAGTCGGCTCGAACGGCTTGGTCACGACGCGAGGCTTCGGCTCACGTGGAGGCCTTGGCGGCCTGGGCTGACCGGCCTCCGCGGACTTCGGCATGCGCGGCCCGCCGTGCGCATCGTGGCGTCCCCCATGACTCACCGGTCCATGGCCCTGCGCGGGGCCACGCACGACGTGACCTCGTTGGGGCTCAAGTTGCGGCGGTGGTGGTACCGGCGCCGGCGCCGGTGGCCGATATGCGGCAAACTGGCCCTGATTCTCTTGGGCGGCGCGCAGAGCTGCTCGAACGTCGACGGCCGTAGCCTGTGTTACGACGGGCGCCGCAGGCTTGTTCGACAGCGGCTGGTGCCTGGCACGCTTCGCTGCCTCCTCGCACGACGGGCACACCGTCTTCTTCAGCGTTGGCGACTTGAAACTCTTCCCACACACGGAGCAGCGCACCTTGACCTTATTCATCACCCTATCCCCCGCCCAAGCAGCTGTCGCGCGATTACCACGCGCTGAACCTGATTAGTCCCCTCATAGATCTGCGTTATTCGCGCGTCGCGCATGTGGCGCTCCGCGGGAAACTCTTTCATATAACCATAGCCGCCAAAAAGCTGCAAAGCATCCGAGGACACGCGTACGGCTGTATCGCTAGCGAAGAGCTTTGCCATCGCGGACTCTCTGGCGCAGGGAATGCGCTGATCGCGAAGGTGCGCCGCTTGCATGGTGAGCAGCCGGGCTGCCTCAATGGCAGTGGCCATGTCGGCGATCATGAACTGGATTCCTTGAAACGACGTGATCGCCTGGCCGAATTGCCGGCGCTCACTGGCATAGGCGATGGCGTCCTCCAGGGCGGCGCGCGCGATGCCCACGGCCTGGGCGGCGATGCCGATGCGTCCGGCGTCCAGCGTGTCCATGGTAATCTTGAAACCCTGACCCTCCATGCCGAGCAAGTTTGCCGCAGGCACGGGGCAATCGCTAAACACCACTTCTGTCGTGGTGGATCCGCAGATTCCCATCTTGTGCATCGGCTCGCCGAAGCTGAGCCCAGGGACGCCCTTCTCCACGATGAAGTCGCTGATGCCCTGGTGCCCATGCGACTTGTCAGTGACCGTGGTCACCACGTAGACACCCGCGACCCCGCCATTCGTGATAAACGTCTTTGTGCCGTTCAGCACGTAGCAGTCGCCCTTCCGGACTGCGGAGGTGGTGATCGCCGCGGCGTCGGAGCCCGCGCCCGGCTCGGTGATTGCCAGTGCGCCCAGCACCTCGCCTCGGGCTAGAGGCTCGAGGTACTTGCGTTTCTGGTCGTCAGTGCCAAATGCCAGGATGGCTTCTGCACATAACGACACTGTTACATCCAAGATGAGGCCGGTGCTGGCGCAGGCCGCGCAGATCTCCTCCACGATCATGGCAAAGAGCGAGTAGCTTTGACCAGCTCCGCCGTACTGCTCGGGTAGGCACACGCCCATCAGGCCCATGCCGGCCATCGCTCTGACCAGGTCCCACGGGAACTCGCCGGTCCTGTCGATCTCCGCGGCGCGAGGCCGTACGCGCTCTCGTGCGAAGGCGCGCACCGTCTCCATGATCATCTTTTCGGTGTCGTTCAACGTATCTGCCATAGTCCATCCAGGTAGGCTCACGAGTATGGTAGCGGAATATGGCGACTGAGCGCGTATACCGATGCGCCAAAGGGATCTACCCACGCAGCGGAGGACAGATACGGAGGTCAGTGCCTACGGCCCGCAGCTTCCACCTTGGCCCACATTGGGCACGAGTTCAGCGTAGATTTCGTCGAGCGTCGCCAGAGGCGAACTGCACGCGTGCGTCTATAGTGAAGCCACGATGAAACCTTCACGCCATGTCGTGGCGATGGAGCCGCTAGCTGGCAGGTCCAGGGGCGAGCACGATGCTCGCGGTCCCAGCAGCGTGCGGCTCGATGCAGATCCCGTCATGGTTTCCCTTTAGCCGGACGCATGCACTTAAGGCTGGAATGCTTCCACCACCACCGCGTCGCCCTGAGCCGTGCCGCTGCAAATGCCTGCCAGCCCGTACCGGCCGGCACGGCGCCGCAGCTCGTAGATGAGAGTCATCAAGATCCTGCCTCCTGATGCTCCAATGGGATGACCCACGGCCACCGCACCACCGTTGACGTTCACCTTCTCCAGGTCGAGCGCCAGGATCTTGCTGCACACGAGTGGCACGGCGGCGAATGCTTCGTTGATCTCGACGAGATCAATGACGTCGAACGTCAATCCAGCCCTGGCCACGGTCAGGTCCATGGCCGTTGCCGGAACCGCTGCCATGTACTGCGGCTCCAGCGCAGCTTCGCCATAAGACACGACCCGCGCCAGCGGCGCCAAGCCGAGCTGCTCTGCCCGAGCCGCGCTCATCAGCAGGAGGGCCGAGGCGCCGTCATTGACTCCGGGCGCGTTGCCCGCGGTGATAGTGCCTTCCGGCTCGAAGGCGGGCTTGAGCGCCGCAAGCTGCTCGAGCGTCGTTTCCGGCCGTGGCGGCTCATCCGTGCTCACCGTCACAGTCTCCCGCTTGCCGCGCGGCACCTGGACCGGCACGATCTCCTCGTCGAACTTGCCCGCGGCCCTGGCGGCGGCAAAGCGGCGCTGGCTGCGCACGGCGAATTCGTCTTGCTGTTCGCGGGTGACGGCGTGCGCTCTGGCGCCAGTGCTGCCATAGACTCCCATGTGCACGTCATTGATCGGACACCACAGGCCATCGACGAGCATAGCGTCACGCAGCTCCCCGTTCCCCATGCGGTAGCCCCAGCGCGCCTTGTCGAGTAGGTACGGCGCGTTGCTCATGCTCTCCATGCCGCCGGCAACCACGATCTCGGCTTCGCCGGCGCGAATCAGCACCGCTGCGAGCGTGCACGCCTTGAGGGATGAGGCGCACACCTTGTTGATGGCCAGCGCCGGAACCTCCGCTGGGAGGCCGGCCTTCAGAGCAGCCTGGCGCGCCGGGATCTGCCCAAGTCCATCGGGCAATACGTTGCCCATTATCACCTGATCCACCGACGCCGGGTCGACCCTGGCCCTGCGCACGACTTCTCGGATGGCCGCGGCACCCAGGTCGACCGCGGACAGCGCGCTCAAGACGCCGCCAAACTTGCCGAACGGGGTGCGCGCCGCCGCTACGATGACAACATCCTGGCTTTCCCTGGTAGATGCCACTGGTCGCACCTCAATTCGAGAACTTAGCCCACAGTCGCGGGCAGAGCGTAGGCAGAAGGTGCTCGTCCAGCAAGGTGACGTCACGCCGCGGAATACGGCGCTGGTGCGCCGGCATCTCCCGCCCGGCCCGGCGCTCGAAGGCGTACTGCGCGACGTACAGCATGCTCTCGCATTCGTAGGCGCCTTCAGTGTCTACGATGTCGGCGAGCGAATCAGCCTCGTGGAGCGCAGCCTCGTACACGTCTTGCCCCTGCGTAATTAGCCAGCCGACGAAATACTCAAAGCGTTCGTCCGTGGCTCCGTAATTGACGATATACGCCGCGGCCCAGAGTTCCGGCGTGTAGGCTCGGGCAATAATCTCGTACAGCGCGCGGTCAAACGCCACTATCGTCTCGATGGATTGCTCGACCAAGATTTCCGTGACGATGCCTGCAGTGCGGTCGCTGTCGCCTTCGGCCTCGGCATGAGCCAGGGCGATAACCCGCCAGAAACTGCTGAGATCCATTCCGCTCCTCACAAGCCAAGCTGCTTTGCGATAACCAGCCGCTGTACCTCGCTGGTCCCCTCGCCTATTTCATTGACCTTGCAATCACGGTAATACCGCGAAACGGGATACTCGTCCATGAAGCCATAGCCGCCGTGGATCTGTACCGCCTGGTCTGCAGCGCGCTTTGAGGTCTCCGACGCGTACAGCTTGGCCATACCTGCCGCAAGGCTGAAATCGCGGCCGCGATCCTTCAACCATGCGGCTTTGTAGGTCATCAGGCGTGCCATCTCGATCTCGGTGGCCATATCTACCAATTTGAATTGTATGGCCTGGAACTTCCCAATTGGTTGCCCAAACTGCCTGCGCTGCGTTGCATAGGCGAGGCTGGCATCGAGGCACGCTTGTGCGAGGCCCACGCTCAGTGCAGCGACGCTTATCCGCCCGCCGTCGAGCGTCTGTAAGAATTGCTGGTAGCCACGTCCACGCCGGCCCAGAATGTTCTGTTCTGGCACCCGGCAGTCGGCAAAGGTGAGTCCGTGCGTGTCGGAAGCACGCCAGCCCATCTTGCTGTACGGCGGCTCCACGGCGAAACCAGGCGTGCCCGTGGGCACGATGATGTTGCTGATTTCATTGCGTCCGTCAGGCAGGCTGCCAGTGACTGCCGTAATGGTTACGCCCCCGGTGATGCGCGTGCCAGAGTTCGTAATGAAGCACTTGGAGCCGTCGATCACCCACGCTCCGTCACGTAGATCGGCTCGCGTTCGCGTCGCGCCAGCGTCCGAGCCCGCCTCCGGTTCCGTCAGGCCGAAAGCCCAGAGCCGCGTGCCCTGTGCCAGCGGCACCAAATACTGCTGCTTCTGCTCCTCCGTGCCAAAAAGATAGAATGGCGTGGATCCGAGCGACACGTGGGCGGCCAGGGTGATGCCGGTGGAAGCGTCGGCCCTTGCTATTTCCTCCACGGCAATCGCATACGAGATCGTATCGGCGCCGGCTCCGCCATACTGCTCCGGCCACGGCAGTCCCATCAAGCCGAGACCGGCCATCTTCTCTACCAGATCGTAGGGGAACTCATGCAGCCGATCCATCTCGGCCGCCCGCGGCGCCACCTCCGACTGCGCGAATTCGCGCACAGTGCGCTGCAGCAGCCGCTGCTCGTCGCTCAAGTCAAAGTTCACTTCCGGTTCCTCACGGCCTCCATCAGCCTGGGCAGAATCGATAGCGCATTGCCAACGATGCCGAGGTCGGCGAACTCGAATATTGGAGCTTCGCGATCTTTGTTGACTGCCACGATCGCGGCGCTGTTCTGCATCCCGACCTTGTGCTGGATGGCGCCGGAAATACCGAAGGCCAGGTAGGCCTTTGGCTTGATCTGTTTTCCCGTTTGCCCCACCTGCATGGCGTATGGCACCCAGCCCGCGTCGACCGCTGCCCGCGATGCTCCCACGGCGCCCCCCAAGGCGGCGGCAAGCTGCTGGAGCTCGACGAAAGCCTCTGGGCCGCCCAGCCCGCGCCCGCCTGATAGTACTATGTCGGCTGCGTCGAGGGGCACGGCATCGGCTTGGGCCTGGCGTACGACTTCAATGGTGCGCACGCGCACGCTTGCGGGCGACGGCTGCAAATCGAGGCGCTCGACGACGGCTTCGCCCCAGGCCTCCAGCGCGTTGAAAGCCCTCGGCCTGATGGTGACGACCTGGGTCCCATTCCCTATCGTGGTGCACGACACCACCAGGCGGCCTTCGAACGCGACCTCGTCGCTGACCAGTTTCCCATCTACCAAGCGTAGCGTGGAGGCATTAGCCAACAGGCCGGCGCCCAGGCGCACCGCAAGCCTGCCCGCGATGTCGCGCCCATCCAGGCTTGCGCTCAGCAGGATCGCGCGCGGGTGCAGCCGTTCGGCGATCTGGCCGAGCACATCGGCTTGGGCATCGGCGCCGCAGCGGACAAACACGGGATCGTCCGCGACGAGCACCTTGTGGGCGCCAAACTGTCCCAGCGACGCAGCTCGATCTATCAGGTTCTGCCCGAGCACGGCGGCGACGACCGAAACGCCAAGGCTGTCGGCAATGCCACGCGCGCCGGACAGCACCTCGAGGCTGGATTTGGCGAAGACCGGGCCATCGACCTCCACATGGACGAGTATGCCAGATGCCGGCACCGGCTCCGGCAGCGGCGACAGCCATTCCAGCGTTTCGACTTCTGGCTCTGCCGGCACATCCAGGATTACCACGGCTCAGAGCACCTTTCGCGCGACGAGGAACTCCACGATGCGCTCTGCCGCGTCGCCCTTGTCCTCGAACACCTCGCCCTTGGCACGCGCGGGCGGAGCTACAGCGGCGGTGACACGGGTCTTCGCGCCGGCCAACCCGGCGGCATCCGCCTCCAAGCCGACATCTGCAAGGGACCAGTGCTCCAATGGCTTGCGTTTGGCTCCCATGATTCCCCTGAGCGAAGGGTACCTGGGAGTGTTTATCGCGTCTGTCACGCCGAGCACGAGTGGCGTCCGTGCCTCTTGCACGAGATACCCGTCGCTCAGCCGGCGGTGGGTGCGGACGGTCGAACCGGCCAGCTCGACGTTATGGGCGTTAGTGAGTAACGGCAGCCCCAGGTGCTGGGCGATCGCAGGGGCAAGCACGCCGGTACCCGCGTCATCGCTACGCAGTCCAAGCATGACCAGGTCGGGCCCGAGCCTGCGCACCGCGGCCGCCAGTACCTTGGCCGTGCCCATCACGTCACTGCCTCGTAATCCCAGGTCGCTCACCAGCGCTGCTCGCGCGTCCAGATCGCCGGCCATTGCCAGCGCCTTGCGAAGCGTGTCCGTGGCTTCATCCGGACCCATGCACAGGAAAGTCACGGAGCCGCCGTGCGCTTCCAGCAGCCGCAATGCCTCCTCGACCGCGGGCTCGTCAAACGTATTCATAGCGCTGTCGACGCTCTGACGGTCGAGCAGCATGCGGGTGTCGAGGTGTTTTTCAGCGGTGTCGACGGGAGTATGCTTGACGCAGACGACGATGTTCACGACATTGTCTCATGGAGCCGTAGCACTCACCGGTTGGTTGATTACGTTGTACCATCCGGCCTGGTAGGACGCCGCGGCCCGTGGATAAGTCATACAGATCGGGTACGGTGGTGCTACGCTACGCGCATATGGGCGTATGACGAGATCGGCTTAGAGTGGCTGGAGTCATCAGGTATGGATGGCGTGACGATTCGCGAAGCGGCGCACCTGCTAGGGGTCGAGAAGAAGACAGTACGTGACCGGATCCGGGATGGCACGTACAGGGCGTACAGGTCCGTGAATCCGGAAGGCGAAACGATACTGATAGACCGCGCCTCATTGATCGCGGACCTGTCGCCCGACTCGCTGGCGCCGTTGATGGCTGCCGTGCAGCGGCCGGCAGAGGTGACTGACGGCACCGAGCGGTATCGCCAGGGAGAGGCACTGGTGCGGGGGTTGTTGGCCCCCTTCATCACAGATTTGGGCACAGTGCGCGAAGAGCTCGGGCGCGAGCGCGAGCGGCGCGAGCGTGCCGAGCGCGAACGTGCGGAATTTGCGGCAAACGCCACGCCCGGCGCGGAGCTGCGCAGACGCGCCGAGCGCGCGGAAGCAGAGGCACGGCGTCTGGCGGATCTGGTGGACGAGCAGCAGCATGGTCACGAGGTAGCGCTCGGCGAGGCCAGCGAGTTGCGCCTGAGCGCCGAGGCGGAGGCCCGGCGGCTGGCCGACCTAGAGGGCGAGCATCAGCGCCGCCTCGAGGCTGCGCTGGCAGAGGCTGAGGAGCTACGCCAGCGGGCCGAGGGCGCCGAGGTAGAGGCACGGCGTCTGGCAGATCTGGTGGACGAACAGCAACATGGCCACGAGGCGGCGCTCGGCGAGGCCAGCGAGTTGCGCCTGAGCGCGGAGGCGGAGGCCCGGCGACTGGCGGACTTAGAGGGCGAGCATCAGCGCCGCCTCGAGGCAGCACTGGCAGAGGTCGAGGAGCTACGCCAGCGGGCCGAGCGCGCGGAAACCGAGTCGCAGCGGCTGGCACAGGTGATTGAGGAGCAGCAGCGCGCTCACGATCTGGCATTGGCCGAAGTGCAGGAGCAGTTGCGGCAGGCGGATGCCGAAGCCCAGCGGGTAGCGAGCATGTTCGAGGAGCAGCGGCGCCGGTTTGACGTCGCGCTTTCGGAGGCACACGAGGAGGCCAGACGCCAGGCCGAGACCCGGCAGCTTGACGAGCTTGGCGGCGACCACCAGCCCGGCAGCGGCGTGGAGCAAGCGGAGCTCGATGAGCTGCGCCGGCGAGCCGAACATGCCGAAGCCGAGGTGCAGCGTCTGGCCGACCTGGGCGATCAGCAGTTACGCGACTATGATTCGGCAATGGCCGAGGCGCACGCCGATGCGCAGCAGCAAGCCGACGCCGAGGCGCAGCGTGTCGCTGCCATGCTGGACGAGCAGCAGCGCGCCTTTGACCAGGGGATGGCGGAGGTCAGGGAACAGGCGGCACAGGCGGCGGCCGAGGCCGAGCATCTGCGAGCGCTGGCAGCGGAGCAGGAGCACGGCCGGGAAGAGATGCTCGCGGAGATCGGGAGCTTGCGGCAGCGAGCCGAGCGAGCCGAGGCGGAGTTGCGGTATGCGGCCGAGTCGGGCGACCAACGTTCGATCGACCACGACGCAGTAATCGCCCAGGTCAAGGAACAGGGGATGCTGGCGGAGGCCGAGGTTCAGCGCCTCACCGAGCTGGTCGACGAGCAGCAGCGCGGCAGTGAGGCGGTGCTGGTGCAACTCGAGGAGCTGCGCGAACGAGCGGCGCAAGCCGAGGCTGAATCGCAGCGTCTGGCCGGGCTGCTGGATGAAGAGCGTGGCGCGCGCGAGCCTTCAATCACCGAGGCGGAAGAGGGGCGCGAGCGTGCTGACCGCGCTGAGGCTGAGGCGAAGCGCCTCGCCGAAATGGTCGACGAGCAGCAGCGAGGCAACGAGGCGGCGATGGCGGACGCTCGTGACGAGGCGCAGCGTCAGGTGGAAGCCGAGACACAGCGAGTGGCGGAACTGATCGCCGAGCAGCAGCGCAGCTTCGAAGACGCGCTGGCAGAGATCCAGGATCAGGCGCGCCAGGCAGAGGCCGAGCAGCAGCGACTTAGCGAGCAGCTAGAGCAGCAACAGCGCGATCACGAGGCAGCGCTGGCGGATGTCACGGCGCAGGCACGGCAGGCAGAGGACGAGGTCCAGCGCGTGACCCAGCGAATCGACGAACAGCAGCGCAGCCATGAGGCGGCGATAGCTGCCGTGACGGCGCAGGCACGGCAAGCGTACGCAGAGGTTCGCCGTTTGGCAACTTTGGCCGAGGAGCGTCGCGAGCGCCTCGAGCAGCTGACCGCGAATATCGATCAGATGCGCAAGCCCTGGTGGCGTTTGCGCTAGCGCCCAGCAGACGGACGCAGTCCTTGCCTACGTCGCTCCAGACCTTGCGGGTCAGTACTTGGCTTGTCGCCGATGCCGCATCGTAGGGGCTGAAGCTCCGTCGCTGTCCTTGTCGGTGCTGTGGCACTTGACCCGCTACGGCATCGCGGACGGTGTGACAGTCAAGCCCTGGCTGCGTAGTAAATCGGCAACCTCGGCCGCTTGCGGCAGCCCGTCGACGTAGACGCCGTGGCTGACGTTGAGTAGCTCGATGCCGCGCGGCTGCTGGTCTGGCCCGACGTCAATGCGGCGGCTGTCGTCCAGGTCGTGGCCACCGGCGTACGGAACATCGCTCAGAGTGATGTACGCGGCATCGGCTATCGGATCGTGCTTGATCGTCACTCGATAACCCTCCTTCGGCGGGAGGAGCTAGGATAGCGTGTGCGACACATCACTGCTCTCCCGCCTGGCTTACGACCGTAACGAGCAGCGGCGGGTGGGATCCTCGCGCGACCACGGCCCTGATCCGCCGTCCGGCGACCATTCGCACATAGCAGGGATTGCCATACTGGTCCGGGTACGTGATGCCACGATCTGCAAACACCTGCTCTACTTCAGCTTGCGACACCGCGCGGAGGGCCATCTGGTCGCGAGCGTGCTGCGTGTACTCGAGGCCCAGCAAGGACTGGGGCTTGCGTCGAGTGGCTGGGCGCAGGACAAAGGCGCCGAGGAGCAGGAGGGCAACGACAATAACCGCCATCACCGGCAAGATGGGTACGGATGTCGGCTGGGCCGTCGTACCACGCTTCGGCGTTGCCGGCAGTGCAGGGGTTGCTGGTACGACGCGCGTTGATTGGGCGTTTGGCTGCAGGACGACGGTCGGCACCAGCGTCCCATTTGGGTTCTGTGATGCAGCAGTGGTTAGCGGCACCAGCCCATTCCAGGCGCCAGTGCCGCCCCCGGCCGCGGCCGCGATCCGCACCGCTACGTCGTACGAGCCGGGGCGGAGGATCAATGACGGCATTGACACAGGTATCGACACCACCGCGCCCGCCAGCAGGCTTCCGATCGTGAAAGGTATACTCGTGCTCTGGTTCGTGTTGCCTATCTGAAGTGTCCCGGTGCCTTTCCACAGCATGTTGCCGGTGCTCTGAAGCGTCACCGTGGCCTCACATCCGGTGTCCAGCGGATGCAGGGCCACGCCTATGACCTTGGCGGCATATGCATGCTTGCCCGGCACCGTCACCACAATTGCAATTACCTGCCGATAGTGCACGTTGATCGCGATGTGGCTACCCATGTGCTGCTGCTGTACGTCTTGGTCCTCAAATGCCACTCCACCCACGTATTGGCCGGCCGCCATGCCACTTGGCACGTGCACGGTCGCCGCAATGCTTCGCGTCTCTCCGGGTGCTAATGTCAGTTGGCCCAGACTCAACGTGATCCATGTGCCTACGAGACTCGGCCGGATCTCACGGGTCCCGTAACCAATGCCGCCGGCTGACATTGCGACTCCGTCGGTCGGGTAGTTGTACACTGCCAGGGCGTTCGTCCCGAGATTCTTGATGGCGACACGCAGAACCTGGGTCTGCCCCGGTTGCAAGGTCAGAGTGAAGTAGCCCAGGCCGATCTCGCTCTTGGGTTGGTTAGACTCAGGCCGGACAACGTAAGATGGTCCAGGTGGCGTGCCATTTGACGCGGCGCGTGCATCTGAACCTAAACCGAGTCCCACAGCTACAGCCAAAAGTACCATGAATGCAGCTGCGAGCGATCTGGCACCGGCCCATCGCACAGGCAAACTTGGCAGGAACTGCCGCGAGATGTTCTGGCTCGTCGTCATCTATCGCTTGGTCCTCTTCGGCGTCGCAGTTGCGGTGGGATGAACACGCTGTGCGAGACGCAGTACCGTAGCGGTGCTTCTTGGCGGGTCCGGCGCGCCAATTCGCACCGAACCCTGCCAGGTGGCCGGCGGATCGGTCAGGCACGTTCCGCAGACCGAGACCCGCACGCGGTAGGCACCGGGCTGGAGCAGCACAGCTGCTGGTAATGCGACTGCCACTCTGGCCGTTGCGCCAGGAAGGAGCGTGTTGATCGCGAACGCCAACGCGTCGATCACCAAGCCGGGGCCGACGACGCTCACGGTACCCGTACCCTGCCAAAGCATGTTGCCCGTATTGTGCAGTGCCACCGTAGCAATGCTTCCCCAGGTGTTCTCTTCTAGCGTGGTGCCGTCGACCCTTACCGAACTATTCTGGCTGCCTGGCACCGTGATCACCACGGCAATCACTTGGCGGTAATGCACGTCGAACATGAACGTGACGGTGCGAGGGGCGCCCGACTTCTTGGGTGCGGTCGCGCTGCCGGCCGGGGCGGCGGCCTGCACGGGCTTAACCTCGAACGCGAGACCGCCCACGTACTGCCCGGGCGCGAGGCCCTTCGGTACGTGGACGGTAGCGGTCACGTTACGAGATCCCCCCGGCAGTATCACCACAGCAGCAGTGTTCAACGTGATCCAGGTGCCGACTTGCACGCGATGGGCACCGCGGATCGCGAACCCGACACCGCCCATTGTAATTGGGATGGCGTCCTCTGCATAGTCCAACAGGCTCAAGATCGACGTGCCATCGTTACGTACCATGACGCGAACTACCGAGTTAGCGCCCGGCCGCAACGTTAACGTGAAGTAGCCGCGCGCTATCTCGCTCGAAGTCTGGGCGCGTTGCGCCTGTACTGCGAACCTTGGCTGCTCCGCAGCAGCGGCACTTCGGGCTGTTGCAGGCACAGCGGGCTGCGCCTGCGCGGCTCCGGGCCGGCCGAAGACTGGTGGCACTACGGCCGGGCCTAGGCAGGTGAGCAGCACGAGCGTCGAAACGCGACACATGTGCATACCCTACTACTTCTTCGCCCTGCGCCTACGGTCCGTCATTGATCGAAAGGTTCGCCGAGGACGTGTATGTGGTGGCATGCGCATCAGCCGGAATGGAGAGCGTAACGGTGTCCGTGAAGTTGTACGTTCCCATACCATCACCGGCCTGCGCGTCTAGCAGGGTCACTGCGCCGCTCGCTCCGGTTTGAGGATCCAGGGTTTGGGCAGCTCCGACCTTGGTGATTGTGGTGGTACTGCCGCAAGTGCCGTTGCATCCGCTGACTGGCCCAAGCTGGGCGCCGGCTTGGGTAACGATTGAACCAAGCGGGAAGGTGTTGGAGCCATCTGTGAGCTGAGAAAGCCATAGTGTGACGTTCCAGCCGTCGCCACTGCCTGTTGCATCGCCAACCCCGGAGAGTGTCAGTGTCCCGCTGGCGGTCTGCTGGACGCCAGTAAGTGTTACGGTACCAAAGTCAAAAGTGAGAGTGCCCGCCATGCGCGAACCACCGCTCAACACAACCACGGTGTCCGCCCGTGCCGGCAGCTGAGGAGCGAGTGCCAACAGACTGCCCACCAGGACAGTACTAGCCGCGATACTCGTCGCGAGCCGCAAATAACGTTTGTTCATGTTTCGTGTCCCCCCTCAAATCCACATGTGGTTTTCGGGCAACCATATGCCCCCGGTAGCAGGTACCGCGGATTCAGCGCCTGCCGGCGGCGCCGCTCGCCTAGTCGCTCGCTCCTGCTATCACTCCCCCTCTATGTTGTGATACCAATCGGTGCTACTACTACCTCTTGTGGTTACTACCGTTTCCTGATTGACCTGGTATACCGCAGGGGTAGGGTCTTGCATATCACCCAAATGGCGGCAAGCCGGTGCAAATACTCACACCCATGACTAATTTGCGCGCATCATACGCTTATTGGAAGCGCTGAAGTGGCTCGCGGTGGATAATCGTGCAGAGGACTACGATATGTTGCGGCTTTTGCGGGGGGTCCTATACCGCATGTTGTGGTTAGCGCACCGTGTCGGCAACCACCTCGGCGAAGTCGCGCACCTTCAGCTTGCCTTCGAGGCTCTTGCCCTTGATACCATCCTCAAACATGGTCGTACAGAACGGGCAGGCTACCACGAGAGTATCGGGCTGAACAGCCATCGCCTGGTCCAGCCGGAGGTGGCTCACGCGGGTACCGCGCTCTTCCATAAAGGATCGGCCGCCACCGCCCCCGCAGCAGAAGCTGGTGTGGCGCGATTGGCCCATCTCCACGAGCCTGGCATCAGGCAGATTCCGCAGCACGGCGCGGGGCGGCTCGTAAATGTCGTTGTAGCGACCTAGATAGCAGGGATCATGGAATGTCATCGTCCCGCAGGCGACCGGCTTCACCGGCTGCAGCCGTCCGGCGGCAATCAACTCCGCGATGAACTCGGTATGGTGCACTACCTCGTAGCTGCCGCCAAGCTGCGGGTACTCGTTCTTGATGGTGTTGAAGCAGTGCGCACAGGCAGTGAGCACTTTCTTCACCCCATAGGCATTCAGCGTCTCAACATTCTGCATGGCCAGGGTCTGGTACAGGTACTCGTTGCCGATACGTCGCGCCGGATCGCCTGTGCACACTTCCTCTTTGCCGAGGATGGCAAACTTGACGCCGGCCGCCTTGAGCAGCGTGACTATCGCCGTGACAACATTACGGTTGCGCCGGTCATATGATCCCATGCACCCCACGAAGTAGAGCACCTCTATCTGCGCACCGGCGGCCACGACATCGGCCAGCTCAGGCACATCCAGATCCTTCGCCCAGTCTCCGCGCTGCTTCCTGGGCAGCGGCCATGGGTTGCCATTCCGCTCCAGGTTGGCGAAGACGGGCTGCACCTCGGGCGGGAAGCGGCTTTCCTCCAGCACCAGGTTGCGCCGCATGTCCAGGATCTTGGGCACATGCTCGATGAAGACGGGACAGGCTTCGACGCACCAGCGGCAGGTGGTGCAGGACCACAGCGTCTCGTCCGAGATCAGCGCTTGCGTGCTGCCGGCGCGCGCACCCTGGCCCTCGGCGGCAGTTGGGGCGTCAGCGCTCTCAGGCCCGATCAGCGGGCGCTTCCCATCTACGTTCGATCCTCTGCCCGCCAGCAGGTTCCCTGCCTCATCAAACAAGCCATGCTTCATGCTGAGCACGACCTCCTTGGGTGAGAGCGGCTTTCCGCTCAGCAGGGCCGGGCAACCGCGATCGCAGCGCCCGCATTCGGTGCAGGCGAGCGTGTCCAGCAGATGCTTCCAGCCAAACTGTTCCAGCTTGCCTGCACCGAAGTGCTCTTGCGTCTCGAGGTTGGCTATGGGCTGCATGGCGCCCTTCGGCGTGCTGGGCCGGAAGAACACCGTGAATGGGGCCGTGAGGATGTGCAGGTGTTTGCTCGAGGGAAGATACACCAGGAAGAACAGGACGGTGAGCACATGAATCCACCAGAACAAGCCGAACAGGTCGGCAGCCGTGGAGCGGCTCACACCGGTGATGAGCGTAGAGATGGCGTTGCCGAGGAACGACCACCTGGCAAGCGCGGAAGGGTAGGCGACGATGGCAAAGGCTTCGGCGAGGGTGAGGGTCACCATCAGCACGGCTATCAGCCCGAGGATGATCCAGGCGTCGACCTTGGTGGTTAGCCGGTTCGGCCTGATCACGACACGCCTGAAGGCCGCGGCTCCGATGGAGGCGAGCACGGCGAGGATCGTCGCGTCGAGCAGCCCCATGTAGACTGGATCGTTGCCTACGGCCGGCAACAGGAAGCCCGGGATGAGGCCGCTGCCGAAAAGCTGCAGGGTGCCGAGCGTCACGATCAGAAAGCCCCAGAATATCAGTGCATGGATCAGACCGGCCACGCGGTTGGGCGCCTTGATCAGCTTTCGTTGCCCGAGGACGTAGAGGCAGAAGTCGCGGAGACGTCCAGGAATGTCGTCCGTGCGGTGCTCAGGCTGGCCCACCCGCACAAGTCTGACCAGCCGCCAAGCACGGCGGCCGAAGAGCGTGGCGGCTGCCAGCATCGCGGCGGCCAGCGCCAGGTGTCCGAGAATTCCGTCGGTCGGCGCCATAACCCATCGCTCCTAAAGCTCAGCCGGGCTGCTCGATCCGGAACAGTACCTTACCCACGTCGACCGTGGCCCCAACCTTCACCGCTACCTCGGCCACGAAACCGTCATACGGAGCCAGGACCTCGTTTTCCATCTTCATGGCTTCGATGGTGCACACGACCATGCCACGTTCGACTTTTGCACCCAACTCGACATTGACGGCGATCACGACGCCATGAATCGAGCTGGTGACGGCGCCGTCTGGCACCGCGGCGGGACGTCTGCCGCCTGGTTGCCTCCTGCCGGCGCTCTGAGGGAGCAGCTCCGCGACTTCTACGTCATAAGGCCTGCCCTCCACGCGGACCTGGAATCGCCGTGCATCTGCCAGCCGGCCCGCGTTGCCCGGTGCTTCGCCGGTACGTGCCGCAGCCGCGGCCACTGCCGGCAACATGCGTTGCTGACCTTGGAGCCTGCCCAAGTCCAGCCGATCAATGAAGTTGGTGGTGGCTTGCGCGGCCACGAAGTCGGGGTGCTGGAGGGCGAGCACATGAAAGGGAATAGTGGAAGGTGGCCCACCAAGCACCATTTCGTCGAGGGCCCTCAGCATACGACGGCGCGCCATCTCGCGGTCATCGCCCCAGACGATGAGCTTGGCAATCATCGAATCGTAGTGCGGCGACACCGCATACCCTGGGTATACCGCGCTGTCCACGCGGACGCCAGCCCCGGTGGGAGCGCGAAACACGGTAATCCGGGACGGCGCCGGATGAAAAGCGTTGGCCGGGTCCTCGGCGTTGATGCGGCACTCAATCGCATGGCCGGCAATCCGCACGTCGTCCTGCCGCAGCCACAGACGCTGCCCCGCGGCGATGCGCAGCTGAGCCTGCACTATGTCGATGCCGGAGACCATTTCGGTGACAGGGTGCTCAACTTGGATCCGCGTGTTCATCTCCAGAAAGTAGAAGTTGTCGCCCTCTACGAGAAATTCCACGGTACCTGCACCGGTGTAGCCGATTCCCTGAACGAGATCCACGGCGGAGGCGAGCATCTGCCGGCGCAACGCCGCGGGTATGACGGCCGGGGCTTCTTCGATAAGCTTCTGATGGAATCGCTGGATCGAGCACTCTCGTTCACCCAGCGTAATTACGTTTCCCTCAGCATCGGCAAGAATCTGCACCTCTACGTGCCGCGGCTCGGGCACGTATCGCTCTATGAACACCGTGGCATCGTTGAAATACGCGAGACCCTCCCACTGCGCTCGCGCCAGGGCGCCGAGCAATTCGCTCGGGTGCTGCACGACTTTCAGTCCTCGACCCCCACCGCCCGCGCTGGCTTTGATGGCCAGCGGATAGCCGACCCGTGAGGCGACTGCCTCGGCCTGCGCGTCGTCTTCGATGGCGGTGCTTTCACCTGGGACCACCGGCACATGGGCGGCCTCAGCCAGCTTCCGCGCTGCGATCTTGCCGCCGAGCGCGTCCATTGCCTCCGGCGACGGCCCGACGAATACGATGCCCGCCGCCTTGCACGCCCGCGCGAATGCGCTGTTCTCGGCCAGAAAGCCGTAACCAGGGTGGATTGCCGCTGCTCGTGACAGACGGGCTGCCTCCAGGATATGCTCCACGTTCAGGTAGCTCTCGGCGGCCGGCGCGGGTCCGACGCAAAAGGCTTCGTCCGCGAGCATCGCGGGTAGACCGTCAGCGTCCGCTTCCGAATACACGGCGATGCTCCGGATACCCAGCTCGCGACACGCCTGGATGATGCGGACAGCGATCTCCCCACGGTTGGCAATCAGCACGCTGGGCAGTGGCGGCGACAACGGCGCTGGGCGCGCGCTCATCGGCCCCGCCCCATCGCTGCCCAGGTCACCCGGCCGGCCGGCCATGGATCTGCCTCGAGGGAGCTACTTCCCGCGGCCGCATTTCCGGGAGCGCGGGCGACCCACCCTGCGGGCGGGTGCCCCGGCGCGTCCCCGTGCAGCCCAGCCAGACCTTGCAAGCGGTCATTTCCCCATGCAGCCACGTCGGTGGAATCGCCCGCCGGGGCGCAGGGCGAGGCCAGGTACGACGTTAGAGCCGCGGTGATTATCGCGTGCAGCACCGGAGCGTGTTCTAACGGCGTTCCTATTCTAAACGTTGAAGCGGAAGTATACGACATCGCCGTCCTGCATGACGTACTCCTTGCCTTCGAGACGCGTGACGCCGCGTTCCCGTGCAACGGCGAAGGAACCGGCCGCGACCAGCTCGCCGTACGGCGTGACCTCGGCGCGGATGAAGCCTCGCTCGATATCGCTGTGAATAGTGCCCGCGGCCTGGGGCGCCCGTGTCCCGCGCCGGATTGTCCATGCCCGCACCTCCGGCTCACCGGCGGTGAGGAAGCTGACAAGGTCGAGCAGCGCATAGCTCGCTTTGATTACTCTTGGCAGCCCGCCTTCGGCAACCCCCAGCTCTTGCATGTAGAACGCGGCGTCCTCGGGGCTCAGCTCGCCTAGCTCGGCCTCGATCTTCGCGCTCACGGCAACGACCTGCGCCCCCTCACTGGCCGCCAACGCTTCTAGGGCTTCGAGGCTCGCCGGCTTCTTCGTTCCCAGCGATGCCAGATCGCCTTCGTCGAGATTTGCGACGTAGAGCACCGGTTTGGCGGTGAGGAAGTGCGAGTCCTGGACGATTGGCTCTAGCTCCTCCGTAATGGGAAACGATCGGACAGGCAGCCCCTCGTTCAAGTGGGCTGCCAGGGCCTCGAGCGCGTCGGCTTCGGCAATCAGCTTCTTGTCACCCGCTTTTGCCGCCTTACGTGAACGCTCGGCGCGCCTTTCCACGCTCTCCAGATCGGCCAGGCACAATTCAGTCGTGACGGTTTCGATGTCACGACGTGCATCGATGGTACTCTCCGCAAAGGTGACGTTCGGGTTCGAAAAGCAACGCACGACCATGGCCAGCGCATTCACGTTGCGCACGAACCCAAGAAATTGGTTCCCCAGGCCTTCGCCTCGGCTGGCGCCGGCTGCTAAGCCGGCGATGTCCACGAACTCCATCGTCGTGGGCGTGATCTTCTTTGGGTGCACGAGCTCAGCCAGCTTGGCCAAGCGCTCGTCCGGAACCTCCACGACGCCGACGTTCGGCTTGATCGTGGAATACGCGTAGTCGGCCACCGGCGCGCCCGCCGACGTCAAGGCGTTGAACAGCGTGGTCTTACCGACGTTCGGCAGGCCCACGATTCCCATCTGTAGACTCACTGGCTCCTCCTGTACGGGGAGTATACCAGGCTCTGTTCCGCCGCCCTACCTACCGGACTCCAGTATTTCGCAGAATCCTGCCAATCTTGAGCAAACCACCTGCTGGGGCGGCACTCGCACCGGCAACTCGATCCGTAATCTTGAGGAAGTTCGCGGCCAGCTCCTCGTAGGCAGCCGACTGGTAGCCTTCGATGCCGCCGGCATCGCAGAGGCGCGCGATGGTCGGATCGATGGGGAGCCGGCCGAGCAGCGGCGCTTCGGACATCGCCACGAGCTGCTGGCCTTGAGTCGGCCCGAACAACTCGAAGTGCTCGCCACTCCCAGGTAGCTCGACATAGCTCATGTTCTCCACCATGCCCAGGATTGGCACGTCGAGTTTCTGAGCCATGTGGACGGCTTTGGCGACCACCATGGTGGCGAGTCCTTGAGGCGTGCTCACCACGATCACGCCATCGAGTGGTAACGACTGCATGGTGGTCATCGGCGCGTCCGACGTGCCTGGCGGTAAGTCGACAAACAGGTAGTCGAGCTCCCCCCAGTCGATGTCGTTGTAGAATTGCTTGATCGCGCCGGCCACCATCGGGCCACGCCAAATAACCGCTTGATCCTCGCTCTCCAGGAGCAGGTTCATCGACATCACGGCGATACCGGTAGTCGTGCGCGGCGCCGCCAACGTGCCTTCGGCCATGGCTTTCACCGGGAGACCAAACATCTTGGGGATGCTGGGGCCGGTAATATCGCCGTCAAGAATACCGACCTGGTATCCGGACCGGCGCAGCGTGACTGCGAGGAGGCCGGTCACCAGCGACTTACCCACACCGCCTTTGCCGCTCATGACGGCAATGATGTGCTTGATGCCCACGCGCCGCTCGGGTGCCGGCATCTGCTGGTGAACGACGTTAATCTTCTTTGGCGCGGGTATCTCGCCGGTAGAGACGAATCTGTTCAGATCGCTGAGCAGCGCATCCAGGTCCAGGGCATGCGTGCGCGCACCGCCGGCGACGGTCTCGTAGGTCGAAACGTGACAACCCGTGCATGGCAGGCCGTGTGCCTTGAATACTTGCTCGATGCCGGGATGGGCATCGACGACAGCTCTGATGATGAGTTCCCGTGTAATTCCGTTGGGCATAGTTTCCCGGTCCAATATCTACTATCGCGTTGCCGTACCGTATGGGCACACGGCAAACGCCTTCATGCTGAATTCTACCTGAGTCTTGCATCATGGGACCTAGACGCTAGTCCTCGGCGCAGAACTCGCGGCCGGTGCCGTGCCGATGAACTGCGTTCGCCCTGGCACGCAGTGGTGGCGCGGGGGGCACGACGGCTTCTAGTTGAGTCCGCTGTCGTCCTCGGGCGGCGCGCCGTCTTCGCTGCCGGAGGATCAGGGCACCAACGACAGCGAATGCAACTGCGATCAGTACTCCGGCGCGCAAGTTGTGGCGGAAGAACAGCGCGGCATCCCACCAGTGTTCGCCGAGCATCTGTCCGAGAATCAAAAGGCTGAAGGTCCAGACGACAGCAGCGCCTGTGAGGACGAAAATGTAGAGCTTGTACGGCACGCCGAAGAGCCCCGCAAGCGCGGGCACGTACGCCCGCATGATGGGCAGCAGCGGTCCGTACACGAGTATCGGCGTGCCTCGCCGCTCCATCCACGCCTCGATACGATTCACGCGTTCTGGGCGCAAGAACACGTGCTTCCCGTAGCGGTCGAGCGCTGCTCTGCCGTAGCGGCGACTCACATAGTACAGGACTGAGTTGCCAATGAGCGTGGCACACGTGGCCAGCAGGCCCATGAACAGAAGGGTGAGACGGCCTTGCGAGGCGAGGAACCCCGCACACAGCAATACAATCTCGCTCGGTAGCACCGGAAGCGGCACCCCGAGTTCTTGGATGAGAATGAGCGCGAACACGAGCAGGTAAATCCACAGGCCCCCGGTGTGGCTGATAATACTGATCGTGTCATCCGGATCCCCACCTGCCCGGCTAATGACACCGATGACCGCGCTAACACCCAATGGGCCTAGCCCCTCTCACTTGTCCTCGGCACGTTGCACACCTTCCCTAGCATAGCAGAGGTACGAACTGATGGCGTGGGCATTGCTTCCCGTTCGTGCCTGTATACTATATGACTGATTCGCGTGGCGGCGCTATAGCGCACTGGTCAGTGTCGCTATGGGATTCTGCAGACTCAGGCGCCTGGGCGGACGGACGTGAGGGTCAGTCCCTACAGGATGTGGATTCCAACCTTGCTGCACGTTGATTGACCCGGATGAGGCTGAGTGGATAGGGGCTAATTTGATGGCCGATGACTCCGTTCGCGATATTGAGCAGCGAAAGTCCGACCATATCCGGATCAATGTGGAGCAAGACGTTCGAGGCAAGGGCATCACGACCGGTTTTGAGGCGTACCGGTTCCTGCACCAGGCCCTGCCCGAGATCGATTTCGGGGGCGTCACCACAACGTGCCACGTACTTGGCCACTCGCTGGGTGCCCCGATCCTCATATCGTCGATGACAGGTGGTGTGCCGCGCGCCGCGGAGATCAACCGGACTCTCGCCGCCGCGGCCCAGCATTTTGGGCTTGCAATGGGGGTCGGTTCGCAGCGGCTTGCCCTCGAGCAGGCGCAGTTCGAGCAGTACTACAGGGTGCGGGACGCAGCTCCAGACATACTGCTATTCGCCAACATCGGCGCCGTGCAGCTGAACTACGGCTATGGGGTCGAGGACTGCTTGCGAGCCGTGCGGATGGTGGAAGCCGACGCCCTATTCTTGCACCTCAATCCATTGCAGGAAGCCGTCCAGGTGGGCGGCAACGTCAACTTCGGCGGGCTTGCGGCGCGCATTCACGAGGTGTGCCATGCCCTGCCCATCCCTGTGGTGGTCAAGGAAGTTGGTTGGGGCATATCGGCGGAAGTGGCACAGCTGCTGGTCGAAGCAGGCGTCTCGGCCATCGACGTCGCGGGTGCCGGCGGCACTTCGTGGAGCGAGGTTGAACGGCATCGTGGCGGATCGGCGCACCTGCAGCGTGTTGCCGGCTCATTTGCTTCGTGGGGCATCAGCACGGTGGAGAGCCTGCTGGCCGTGCGCCGGGCCGCACCCAACTTGACGGTCTTCGCCAGCGGCGGGCTGCGCACCGGTATCGACGTAGCGAAAGCCATAGCACTGGGTGCCTCATTGGCTGGGCTTGCGTCGCCTGCACTTCGTGCAGCGGTCCAGTCCGAAACGGCGCTGCACGAGGAGCTTGCCGCGATCATCGCCGAGCTTCGGACGACCATGTTTTGCCTTGGGGCCAGCACGATCGGCGAGCTATCCCGCACGCCACACCTGGTGCTTGCGCCGGCCTGACACTCTCATACACGTCACTGGGTATGCTAGACAGTGTGAGGGGTGCTGGTTTCCTGAGTATCGGTCGCATATGGCACGGTCTTCGCTCGATGACCTTTGCCATCATCATGTTGCTCGCGATTCTGTGTATCGTCATCGCGGGTAGCTTCCTGCCGCAGGACAGCGGTATACGCCTGGTTTACGAATCCTGGTGGTTTTACAGCCTCAACGGGCTGTTGATGCTCAGCATTCTCAGCTGCGTGTCGCGCCGCTTCCGGGGCGTAGTGCGCTTCTCCTTCCACGCACCCGTGGTGCACCGGCCCGAGTTCTACCGATCCGGTGACACCGCGTGCGCACTGTCGACGCAGGTGCCCGTTGAGCGCGCCAGCAGCGCGGCAGTGTCGGCTCTGCGCTCGTGTGGGTATCGCGTAGAGGTGATGCATGTGGACGGCGGGGCGTACGTGCTCGCAGACCGGTTCCGCGTCATGCGCATGGGTACGCTCGTCTCGCATTTGAGCATCGTGCTGCTGGTGGTGAGCATTATCTGGGGCGCCTTCGCCGGCTGGCTCGATAAATCCGTGCAGCTCGAGGCCGGCGGCGCCGCGGTGCCCATCGGCCACGGCACCGGCCTGCTGCTCCGGTCCGATTCATTCAATTTCGGACTGTACCCCGACGGGACGCCGCGCAACTTCCAGGACCACCTGACCGTGATTGAGAACAATGGCGGTGGTCGCGAGCATCACCAGGTCATCGACGTCAACGAGCCCTGGTACTACGGCGGCGTATTTGGCTACGACATTCACCAGGCGGACTATGGCGTCGCGGCGCGCTTGATTGCAGTCGATACCACCCAGGCTAGTTCGGGCGTACTCCCGTACTGCGCGCTGCAGCTTGCCATACAGCAGTGCACGAGCCCGACAGCGGACATCACCGCGCTTCCCAGCCTCTTGCTGCAGCCGCTTGGCGACGGCAGCTACCAGCCGGTCGGCAGCGACGTCTCTGCGTTCTACCTGCCGGCGCAGGACCTCGCGGTGACCCTTGACTTCCACGATGCGGTACCTGAGGACAATTTGCCGGCGACCGCGGTCGTCACGGTGGCCAAACCGCCGCAGACGCAGGGGCAAAGCATGCAGGTATTGCGCGAAGCGCTCGACGACCCGATTACCACGCGGGTGTTCGATGGCCGGCCGGAGATGATTACATCGCAGCCAATCGACATTGGGCACGTGCGGATCGCGCTGCTCATCTGGCGTGAGGCATTCGTGAACATCGGGCACAACCCGGCTGTGCCGTTCATATTCGCCTCGTGTGGACTCGTGCTACTCGGCCTCGTGAGCGTGCTCTACTTTCCTTTCAGCCGGCTGTGGCTCTACATTTCGTCCATGGAAGGTGGGGCGGGTTCTGTGCTGCTACTGCGCGGGTCGGCCGAGAAGAGCAAACAGGGGTTCAAGCGGCGATTCGCGCAAATATCACGGAAGGTGCAACAAGCGGTTGTGGGGAGTGTATGGCAATGAGTCAGGAACAGCTACTGCAGATCTCGTCCACGAGCCTGTTTCTAGGCTTCTGGGTGTACGCAATATGCCTGCTATTCTACGTCGCACACGTGATAGTGCCCGAGGCGCAGCCTGCGCATCTGGAGGTGGGGCGTGGCGGCACGATCGCGCTTGGGGGAGGCGCACCAGAGCCGATGCTCAATCGCACCCGTCTCGGCCTCACGGCCACGGGGGTCGCGTACCTTGGCTACGTCCTTATGTCGCTTGGGCTGGGCATGAGGTGGGCGGCTCAAGGCTACTGGCCCGTGGCCAATGCCTTTGAGGCGCCACTTGCGTTCTCCTGGATGATCGTTACGGTGTACCTGATTGCCGAAGTACGGATGCGCACGCGCATCGTGGGCTGGGCAACCTTCCTCATCGTGCTCGGCCTCACCGGCTACTCACTCTTCGCTTTCGGCTCGGGCAGCCAGGTGATCGACCCTCTAAAGCCGGCGCTGCAAAGCAACTGGCTGCGGCTGCACGTAGGAGCGGCGATGGTGACCTACGCGTTCTTCGCGTTGGGCGGCGCACTGAGCATGACGTACCTGGCGCGCACCGGCGCCTGGCGCAAGCCTCAGACCTATTCCCTGGCCATATGGCCGGTGGCGATTGTGGTGGGGATCCTATTTGGCATCTACATTGGGCGCTGGCCGGGCACCAACAATGCCATGAGCCTTGCCAAGGTTGCTGCGATTGTGGCGGAGTCAGTCATCCTGCTTGTGCTGGCCGTTGTGGGCAGATTGGTGCTGGCTCGGCGGATCGCGCTGCAAGCCGGTGCCGGCTACAATCCTATTCCTACAGGGCCTGATGCCGACCTGCTCGAGCAGTTGGATGAGTGGTCCTACAGGGCCATTGCCATAGGCGTGCCGCTAATCGCCTTCGTATTGATGTCCGGCGCGATCTGGGCGCAGATGGCCTGGAGCACCTTCTGGAGCTGGGACCCGAAGGAAATCTGGGCGCTGATCACCTTCATCTACTACGCGCTCTACGTGCACGTGCGCGTGCAGCGGGGCTGGCGCGGCGCGCCCATGGCGGCGCTGGGCGTCATTGGGTTCGCGATCGTGCTCATCAGCTTCTTAGGCCTTGCCTACATCGTGGGCACGTTCCAGATTTTCAGTCTGCACACGTTTGGCAACGTGCAGTAGGCTTGGCGCCGCCAATTCTGCTGCGTCATTTTCGACCGTCCGGATCGTCGCACAGCAGGCGGCCGCAAGTCGGTCAGTCGCGCGGCATTGCTGTGATCTCCATGAACTCACGAACTGTGACAATCTTGAGCGCGGTGAGCGCTGGACTGTCGCGGAGCTCCAGGAGATCCTTGTCTCCAGTTATTAGGTAGTCGGCGCCGCCGGCGAGCGCAACGGCGAGAAACACATTGTCGCACGGGTCCCGTGAAACTAGCGGAAGCGGTTCGTCAGGCAGCGGGATCACCTGCTCCGCCGCCGTCAGGTTCGCGATCAAATCGTCAATGTCCTCTTCAGCAAGATCATACTTCCGTCGAATCCTGGTCTTCTGAAGGGTGCGCGTCACCTCCGCAATCAGGGTTGGCGCGGTCAGCATCTGGATGTAGCCGCGCCGCCATAATTGCAGGAGCTCGTTTGGCAGTCCAAGCCTCACCAGGATGCCGCTTACCAGCACGTTCGTGTCGACTACAACTCGGATAGGGCTATACTCCTGAGGCATGTGCTTCCCGGCGGACTTCTTCAACTGCCTCCGTCACGTCGCGAAAGACATCGTCTGGGTCATGCGCGGCATTGTGACTCTGGACTCGGTCGGCAACTTGAAAGAACCGTTCCTTAGCCAACTGCTGGTAGCGCTCAAAGTCTGCCACGCTGACGACTACGGCCATCGGCCTGCCTTGTCGCTCAACTATTATCGACTCGTGTTGGTAGTAGGCGCGATTCAGCACGTCACTAAAACTATCTCGCGCGTCCTTTGCACTCATATGAATAGCCATGTCTAGGCTCCTTTCGCCCAATGCGTTCCTTTGCCCTGATAGGCTCCTTTCGCCCATCAGCCTTCTTTCGCGCACTCCGCCCATTTCGCCTACATGGCCAGCATACCATGGAGAAGCACATTTAGACAATTAGCACGCTTTGTACGCTGTGGTCGGTATGACACCGGATGACTTCGTACGTGCTGTCGTCGTAAACAACCAACCGGGCTATTGTGCCGGCGTGCCGACGACTGTAACGTCTCGCCTAAAGCGTAGTGCTCTAGCTCGCTGAGACGTGCGGTTGATAACGCTTGATAAAAGCCATGGGGTTGGGTGTTGTCTGGCCGACTCCTAATCCCGTTCGGCGGCGCTACCGCCATCCTGGTTGCGGTCGTCTTTGTGCTGCACCGCGTCGCGTTCGACCCATCGATGTCCCCAGACCGCGTGCAGCCGGTGGTTGCCCAGGTCGAGGATAGCCCTGCGTTTGCCAACGGCCTGCTGAGCATCTCCTGGGCCATGGCCGAGGCTGAATCACCCTTGCCCGGTGCCACGTCGAGCATACCCGCACACCCGATCTGGCTCGCGTCTGCCTATCCCGCCGGCGAAATCGTGCAGAGCCTGCGGTCCGGCGGCATGGCATCCGGCATGACCTTCCCCTTCTCGTACTCCGTGACGAAGTACTCACGAGACGGCAGACCATCCGGCAGCGGCACGGTTACCTGCCATGGAACGGTCTGGCCCATGTGCCGAGACCCGGGCCAGACGTGCAGGTCGTACGTCGTGCCCGGACAGCTGCTGACGCCTGAGTGCCTGCTCATCGCAGGGCTTGCAGACGAAGACATCTCAGTGCGCGTCGCGCAGCATGCGAGCGGCTACGTGGTCACGTTTGGAAACGTGAAGCAGCAGCCCGAGTGTCCCACTTGGCTGGGGTGGCTGCCAGGGTGCTCGTCATTCATGAGTCCCTCGTACAACTGGCAACTTGCATTTTACGCTGAAGGTGGACACGTCAGTTCCGGACGATTCATCTACTCGGCATAGGTCTGCCGCGGACGCCACGCCGGTCGTCAAACTTGACCGCTAACGCCCTCTTCCGCCACGCTATACAAAATGCTATGTAACGGCGCTGTGCGCGCGGCATTCGACGTAGGTAGAGGGTGGCATGGTGATGGGTGACGGGCAGTTCAGGGCGATTCTGTTCAGCGGTGGCGCGGGCTCGCGGCTATGGCCATTGAGCCGCCGCGCACGCCCGAAGCAGTTCCAGCCGCTTCTGGGTTCGGACTCGCTGTTTCAGCTCATGGTGCGCAGACTCGAAACCAGAATAGGGCTCGAGAACATCTACGTATCAACCGGTGAGATCTACCGTGACCTTGTGCTGGAGCAGGTGCCGGACCTTCCGCCTGACAACGTGATCGCGGAGCCCGAGATGCGCGACACGCTCGCGGCCGTGGGCTATGCCGTGGCAATCCTCAACGACCGCTTTCCCGGCTCGACCATCGCGACATTATGGGGTGCCGACCACATTGTGCGCAGAGACGACCAATTCGTAGCCTGCCTGTCGGCAGCGCACAAACTGGCCACCGAGAACGACTGGGTCGTGAAGATCGACGTCCGCCCAACCTGTCCCAGCGATGCGCTTGGCTACATTGAATACGGCGATCCGCGGGCAGAGGTAGATGGCAGAACTGTGTACGCGTTTCGACGGCAGGTTGAAAAGCCGCCGGCGGAGATCGCGGCGCAGCTGATAGCTGAGGGAAACTACCTCTGGAACACCGGCTACATCGTGTGGACGGCGGAAAAGATACTTAGCCTGTACGAACAGCACGCGCGGGCGGCCTACGGCGCCCTCATGGCCATCGTGGATGCCTTGCATCGGCCCTCCTCGGCCGAGACAATCCCCATGCTCTACCGCCAGATTCCGAAAATGTCGATAGACAAGGGGATTTTCGAGAAGATGAGCGGCGACGACATGGTTGTCATGCCGGCTGAGCTGGGCTGGAGCGATATAGGTGCCTGGAACGTACTGCGCGACGAGCTGGTCGAAGCAGAGTCTGGTAACGCCGTGCATGGCCGGCATGTCGCGCTCGACACGACGCAGTGCCTGATCTACGCTCCCGCAGGTAAGCCCGTGATCACCATTGGTCTGCGGGATATGATCGTGGTGGATACCGAAGACGCGTTGCTCATCTGCCCCGCCGACCGTTCGCAGGATGTCAAGAAGATCGTGCAGCGCCTTGAGGAGGAGATGCCTCACCTGCTGTGATTACCAGAACGTGCTGCTTGACGACCTGAAAGGGCACCGGGTATAGTACGAGACGCGGCGCGGTAGCGCCGTGTACGATCCCCGCTAGCTCAACGGTAGAGCGGCCGGCTGTTAACCGGTAGGTTGTTGGTTCGAATCCAGCGCGGGGAGCCAGAGTAGATTGGCCTCGAAGGGATGCCGCTGCAGGGCACTTTTCGAGGCCAATTATGATCTGCTTACTATTACCCATTGGCAGCGCTGGCAAACGGTCTTCGTCTGGCGTTTCGAGGGCCTTGGTGAGGGCTGCTGCGCGTTGGCCGCGATTGATGCGCTGGTAGATATTGCGCGTGATCAGCACGTTCGCGTGACCGGCGGCTTCGCTCACCGCTTTGACGTCGACCCCCGCTGGCTGCCATCAACGTGTGAGTTTGGCGAATTAATCTCAACTGACCGCCGAGCTCGTGGCAACAGGACTGGAGGAGTGGATGAATGTCAGCGAAGTAGTTCTCAGGGCTTGGCGCAGATCTGGCACGCACTTTGCGCACTTGCAGACAAGTGATGCCGCGTACGGAGTGTGGGCAGGATGGGATGCTTCTAGCGGACCTGAGAGTCAACATTGGGCTTACCACTCCGGAATTACCGTTGCCGATTTCTTCGGCTCTGCTGACGGGGTGACCAGAGTACTTCGCTATGCAAGCGTGCGCTGGGCAACAGTGTATTATGAATGCGAAACGTGGCGAATTATCCGAAACGCTGCCTGGCGACAAGTGAAAGCACCTCAACATGAAGGTCGAAGTTGAACAAGGCGTGCCCGAACTTGACATTCCAACCCCCGAGGAGCTGGAGGCGAGTGCCGTACAGTTTCTCCTAAGTGGAGAGGACTATGACGCGGCGAGCGTTTTGATTAGCTGTCGAGTAAGCATGAGCCCAATTGGCAAAGTTGACTGGTTTGACGGCTACTGGAGCGCCGGAGTCGAGATAGTGATTGAGGCTCCTCGGCTTGCATACGATGTCCTGGAGGGTGGGTCAACGCAGGAAGGTACCAACCCCGTCAAGCTATCAATTCTGCGTGCACTTCGTGCGTTCAGGCCGATCCATGCCTGGATAGAAACCATCACGGTTCGAGCGGCACTCGATAGGGCGATGCCTCCCAACTGGCGAGAGGAATTCGAGCAGGCAAACCGGAGTAGAGGCGTCAACAATCAAGGTAAGCCGATAGATAATGCGTCAACCATATGGTGGGAGAGTCTGCGGTTTAGGTCGCATAGCGAGGTGCGCATCGCCGACGCGCTCCAGACGCGCATCGTCTTATTCTTACCCAACTGCATGGCTCGCTTACGGAAGAAGGACGGATTTGGCAACCTTGAACCAGACTTTCTCGTGTGCTGCGACGGCAAGTGGGGCATCATCGAGGTTGATGGCGAGCCGTTTCATCCTCCCACACGAACTGCGGTGGAGCAGACGCGAGACAGATACTTCAAGGCCCACGGTTTGATGGTCGTTGAACGCTACCCCGCAGACGAATGCTACAACCACGCCGCGAGAGTCGTCGATGGCTTCCTTGAGATACTGAAGAGGTCCAAGGCCTGACGCGCGGGCACAGTGCCTGCAATCCGGTGTACGGAGTGCCGAATACCGTGGTTGCAGCACGGAAAGAATGAAAAAGCGAGCGTTGCCGCCGTAATGCTGATATTGGCTTGAGCAGGCAATTGCGCTACTAAAGCGATAGCCGTGCAGAATTGTCAACGCGAATCCAGGTCTACTGGGCGCGAATAGAGCCTTTAGCGAGGCATACCTCCCGGCATCTGCCCTGGTGAACTCGTTCAGTGCGTGCGGCGCCAGCACCCAGTCATACCGGCAGCTCGGCAGACGATTGCCTTGTTCTGTTCGTATAGTGCGGGTTCTACGGTAACGCCGGAGCTACGGAAAAATCGTTGGTAGGCGAGTAGCGATATCGTACCGCCTGGTTGAACAGCCCCATGTCGTAAAACTCTACGTCCTGCGGCGTCGCACATATGCATGTGCCTTCTGCGAACGATTGAAGGCGGGTGGGCATAATGGAGAGATTCGGGTGAAGCGGCACATAGACCTCAACGTCAAAGTCGTCGATCGATGGGCGAACGCCACGGCCGACGCTGGAGTTACTAAAGGCGGCGATCCCGAGATCGTTCAGCCAGAATGGCTGTGCTGTACGGTTCCCAATGAATACGCCTATCATGCGATAGAGGCACTGTTCCAAGTTGCGGAATGCGAGCGCACCCGCTGGCCTAGAGAGAGCGTTATATTGGATCTCTCGTGCCCTGCGTTCGGTTGTCGGAGTGCCGGTATCTTCGCCTAGTACCGCGTCAACGATTTGTATTGCGCTCACAGCGGCCCGGTGTCCTTGTGGGGTGCGTAGCCTCTGAAATGCAGCAAAGTTCACCATGGTTTGCTTGTGCGCCGAGATGGACGCGGGCGTTAGTGCGTCGCGTTTCCAGTCGTTAATTAAGTGCCTGGCGCTCTTCGCCCATGTGGTTTCCCTCCCGGAAGGGTCGTGCCCGTCGTACGGGTCACCTTCGAGGTCAGACCGCTGCGCGATGACCTCGACTCGCTCTTCTTGAGGCGTGCCAAGCCGTTTGTCGTACTCCCAGACTCGCATGCGATCGTGCCTGGTCCGGCTTGGTGTCGAAGTAAACCGGCGAAGGAGGAACTGCGGCACGTAGTGATCTCTTGCCGTGCTCTCACGTCTTTCGTATCGATCATAGCACCGGCTCACCGAGCTGCACCATTGCTGAGCAAGGTCGCCGGCCTCTGGTGCCTTCCCTCTGTTCCATGAATCAGCAGCGTGTCTCGATTTATGTTCTTTCGATTTGCGGCGCCACAGGCGCTAGAGGACGAGAGCGCCAAGACTATGCGGGCTCCTCATCAGGCGGGCCCAGCTGGCCTTGGCGGTATGGGGTGTCGGCGATTCAGCATGTCGTACGTCCTGCCGGATACGCCTTCATGATCGCGCCGCAGTGCCTGCACTGCGAGAGTGAGATCCAGGTCTATACGACCAATCACCGTTCCGACCCCTCCGTCAGCTGGAGTTGACTTCCGCGTGACGCGCTTGGGATGGCTCCAGATCGTCCAAGCCGCTTTCCTGCTGCATGGCGGCGTCCAGTACAGTGTGGATCGTGCTCTGGCCACTGTCTGTTGGACGCGGAATGTTCGTCATTGTCGCGAAGGATCCATTTGGAAACGTCGAACGTCTGCTCTACAATACTGTTCAGGACGCGTTCAGTCGGACGAAGGACCGCCATGCTCACTGCAGACGAAGCACCTGGGGAAGACCTCGCAGTTGCTCCGACACTGCAGCTACAGCTGGCAGCCCAGCCTTCAAGCGCGGCTGCGGGCGTGGTGTCTTCGCAAACGGGACTTAGCCCGGTTATGGATCTCAGGTCGCGTATCGAGGATGAGCTGCAGCGGCTTGAGCGCGTGCAGACGCACGTTGCGGCGCTGCAGAGTTCGCTCCAGTCGAAGACCGGATTCGAGGTCACTGTTACTGGAGCGATTGTGGCAATCACGTCATTCTTCCTGACTACTGGTCAGCACACCTATGTCACAGGCGCGATCGCCCACAGCGCGCATTTTGTGATTCCCGCGGTCCTGCTGGTCGCTGTGGCGTATTCCACACCCATGGTGCTCTTCTGCGCTCTTCTACTGCTGGCAGTTGCGCAATGGCCCTCCGGAGGGGACGACGACGGTCAAGGTACATCCTGCATGAGCGCGTGGCGTTAGGCATGCATCAAAAGGGTACGAGGCGTACGGCGTGGCGATCGCGGCCGGAGTACGGCAAGATGAATTACGGCAGCTTGAGGATGTGCGTCGGCACACTTACGCTGCTCTACGAAGCCTGGCCCGAAAGACGTGGCTCAGCAGAGTGGCCTCTATGTTCTACTGCATGCTCCTTGCCGAAATCGCGGTCGGGGTTCCGGCGGCGGCAGCATTGCTCCTGTCTATAGTCCATTAGCTGTCGTTGCGGACAGATGCAGGAAACGCAACCGACTCGCTAGGTGCGAACTCACCGCGTGCGCGTGGTGCACGGCCGTCGTGAAAGCTCGGCATGCGGAATGCACAACAGCCACACAGGACCGGACGAACCAGATATGTTAGGGGCTAGGCGACCGCGGCAATTGCCGCTGTTCGGCCTCCCGGCGTTTACCTTCCATTTCCCTATGCACGCGATCGAATCCCCACTTGTAGGCGGCGGCAGCCGTTACAACGCCTCCCACAGCAGTGACGATTCCCGCAATTTGCTGGCCTACCAGCGCCAGGACAATACCGAATACGATGAGCAGAGAGATCATGAATGTGAAACACAGCAGCGCGACCAATTGTTGCCGTGTGCCCGCCTCCACAACGCGTCGCTCCAGGTATTAGCGATGATCCATCTGTTGCCTGGCACGATCAAACAATTCGCGTGTGGCGCCCGGCATCCGCTGCTCGTAGGCATCGGCCACTTCTGGCGGCGGCAACGCGCTCTGCCACCAGCTCATGCTGACCGAAACCTGCGACAATGCCGCTGGTGGTGGTTCCTGCCGCGCAGGTAGACTCGAGCCGCTTGGCTCCTTCGATGGCCGACTGTGATGCCTCTGCGGAGGTGGTTTGGCTATGCCCACCTAGGCAGCCTTGGCCAAGTCGGGGTGGGCGTCAAGGAATGCCTGATAGGCGCGCTCAAAGTCTTGGCGCGCCAACTCCCAATCTGAGATCAAGGCGAGGGCGTCCGCTTCGTCCGGGGTCAGCGATCTGTTGTACATTTGCAAGCTGCCCGCAGGATCAAAGAGCGTAGCTGCCCCAATCAAGATCGACGGTTGGGCGAACAGAAAGTCTGAACTCACGGAAGCTACCCCCTTAAGCGGGCACATTCATACCCACACATCCTACTGTACCCTATTTGTCAACACGTGATTAAGTTTGCAAGGCTACCAAGGCCCCCCTGCTGGGCTGATGGTTGTTGCCGCAGTGTGCAGGATAGAATACCTTCAGAGTAGCGTCAGGCCCAGCCAAGCCCGAGCCTTACCCCATGCACAAGCATCCCTTCTCCATAAGTGTCGCGCTGGACGATGTACGCGCAGCAGTGGCTCCCTTTCCTCGGGCAGCGCTGTTCGAGCTCTACGACGAAGGCTACCAGACGGTCTTCGAGCTGCTCCTGGCCTGCATCATCTCCATTCGCACGCGCGATGAGACCACGCTGCCAGTGGCGCGCCGCCTCTTTGACGTCGCGCGGCAGCCCGCGGATCTTCTCGACCTGCCGGTGGAGGATTTTGACGCACTGATCCAGGAAAGCAGCTTCTATCGCACCAAAGCGATGCAAATGCGTACAATAGCACGTCGCGCTATGGATGAGCATGCCGGCGAATTGCCGTGCGACTACGCGACGCTCGTGTCGCTGCCGGGCGTTGGCGCCAAGTGCGCCAATCTGGTACTGGGCATAGCCTGTGGGCACCCGCGTGTCGCCGTGGATGTTCATGTGCACCGTGTGACAAACCGCTGGGGTTATGTATGTACCGCAAGTCCGGACGCCACGCTTGCGGCTTTGGAAGGATTGCTGCCAGAGCGCTACCGGGTTGAAGTCAACCGGCTGCTGGTCCCCTTTGGCAAGCATATCTGCTCCGGCACGGCGCCGCGCTGCTCAGCGTGCCCCGTACAGCGCATGTGCGCGCAGGTCGGCGTGGTGAGCCATCGCTAGCGGCTGTCCTCGGCAGGCTGGTACCATACGCATGGCGCACGGGGTGGAGGACCCCCTGCGGGAGATTCACTGACGGGAAATGAGCATATGTCACGCTACTTGATTACCGGCGGCGCCGGCTTCCTCGGAATTAACCTTGCGCGCTATCTGCTGGCGCGAGGTCACGAGGTCGTCTCGCAAGACATAGCAGAGTTCGACTATCCCGAGCGGGACCGCGTGATCGTCCACAAGACCGACATCCGAGACCAAGCGGCGGATGATCGGGCAATGGAGGGCGTCAACATCGTGGTGCACTGTGCCGCGGCACTGCCGCTGTACAACAAAGCCGACATCTTCACCACGGATGTGCTAGGGACCCGCTACGTGCTCGAATCAGCACTGCGGCACGGGGTGGACCGAGTGGTCCAGATCTCCTCGACGGCCGTGTATGGTATTCCGGACCACCACCCTCTTGTCGAGGACGACCGGTTGCAGGGCGTGGGTCCCTACGGCAGGGCGAAGATCAAGGCCGAGGGGGTTTGCATGCAGTTCCGCGAAAAAGGCCTGTGCGTGCCCATTATCCGGCCAAAGTCGTTCGTGGGACCCGAGCGCCTGGGAGTCTTCGCACTATTCTACGACTGGGCCAAAGACGGCAAGAGCTTTCCCATGATCGGCAATGGCAAGAACCGATACCAGTTGCTCGACGTTGAGGATCTGTGTGACGCGATCTACCTGGCAGCAACCGGCGACCGCGGACAGGTCAACGATACGTTCAATATCGGAGCAGCTGAGTACACGACGATGCGTGAAGACTACCAGGCCGTGCTCGATTGCGCAGGTTTCGGCAAGAAGATTCGAGGCTTCCCAGCAGCGCCGATGATCTGGACGCTCCGCCTGCTGGAGCTCGTACACGTTTCGCCGCTCTACAAGTGGGTGTACGAAACGGCTTCGAAAGACTCATTCGTGTCGATCGACAAGGCGCGGAGGATTCTGGGCTACGCACCGAAGTATTCGAACAAACAGGCGCTCGTGCGGAACTACGAGTGGTACGTCGCGAACCTGGACAAGTTCAAGGAAGGAACGGGCGTGTCGCATCGCGTGCCGTGGAAGCAGGGTGCCCTGCGATACGCCAAAGTGCTGTTCTAGTCGCCTTGCGTAAGCGTCCACACCAGGAAGGTGGCGATGAGGAGGAATCCGCACACCGCGCTTGCCGCGGCGAGGCCGATTCTGGGCAGCGAGGTGGCATGCACCAGCAGCGCGATAACCGCGAGCAGCGCAAAAGAAAACGCCACGAAGACATTAAAAGGGGTGATTATCTCTTTGCGTATGTTAGTCACGGTGCCCCTTTACATATCGCTCAAGACTAGATGAGCTAGAACGAGCCTGCCTATACCGAAACCGTGGTGGAATCTACAGCCGCGAGGCGCGTAGGCGCGTCGCGCAGAAGTCTGTCTCTACAACCGGCGGCTTCTGCCGTGGCCGCACTAGAGGTGCCAGGCTGGTATAATAAGCGCCCACTTGTTTATAGTATGGCAGCTCTAACTCAAGCGCGAGGCAATGCCTGGGCCGGCGCCTGCTGTGGTGTTTCTACCAGCATGACGTTGAGCGGGATTACGCCGAGCGCGCGGCCCTCGGACAACATACGGAACTCATAGCGGCCGACCTGCTCGAGAGGCAGCATGGTGACCTCGGCGATGAGGTTGCCGTTGCCCTGTGCGATCATCTCGGGGTCGATGCCTATGCTCTCATGCATCAACACTCGGCCGTCAGGCGCTGCCAGCTCCATGTCGACCTTGTTCGTGGTGGCGTGGCCCTGCATGACCGACACGACGAAGAACCTAGGGTGCTGGGCCGGCACGTGAATGACGCCAATATGGTCGAAAATACCAATCAGGCTGAGCTTCCCATCCTGGCCCATCAAAGCATGATCGCACAGCACCCCGAGGCGCATGAATAAACTGCCGTTCGTTCGGTCAATCACGTGGCTTCTTCCTTCTGCGCCATCGATGGGACGCACCATAAGCGCGGGCGCGTGCTTCAGGACCTCGAAACCGGGTTGCCATAAGCCGCGCCCGCGACGCTTCTATTCCCATAGTAGATAGCATTGGGCAGCGGGTTGCCGTACTTATCGGGCACTACGACTAACAGCTCGCCGTTGGTGTGCACGCGCAATATGTTACACACGGACTCAGGATCGTCAAAGTTCTCGATGAAGTAGCGGAAGCATCGGCCGCTGCCTTTGTAGGCGAAATGCAGCTCAAATGCCGGCTGGGAGGTCTCTGATCGACGAAACGGTGCCCGCAACCTGGCCGCTGATTGTAGGGCAGTCACAGGAGGCTGTACGCCGGTCACTCCGGCCTTCTGGACCAGCCACCGCGCAAGGTCATTCGCGATACGTGCAACGTCGTCCAATCCAGCTCCCGTGCCGATTGTCGCCGCCCAATAGCCTAGCTGGATTTCGCTAGACGCGGGCGCAGTATGTGGACCTGTTCCTTCAGGTACGATCGTAGCCAGGTGCGATCCGGCACGTGCGACTGCGAGACTACGGTACGCCCGACAATGACTATTGGAGCCGACCAGCCGCCTCGAAGTACGGCCTCAAAGAAATGGGCCGGCCATGAGCGGGTTCGCACGTCGAAATACCAAAGCCCGAGTTCCTTGACGACGCTCTGGACTACCGCTAGCGTCAGTTCGCCGTCCTGATCAGGCGCGGAAGCCGGGCGCCGGCCACCACCGTACCGCACGTACACCGTGATCTGAATGCGCTCGCGTGACAAATGGATAATCTGTCCCATGACACACCCTCCTTTCACGCGAACCGGCCAAATGGCGCCAGAACCACAATGTTCTGGCCATGGCCCTAGTATAGCACGGCCATTTCAGGGGCACGCTCCCCTAAAGTGGCCGTGCCATTCAGCCGGTATTGGTAGCGGAAGGATGCCTGATCTATGCGAGCGACCCTGCTACTGCGAGGAGGGCTTTGACGGTGAGCTTTGAGACGGTGACGTTGCTGGTCACGTCGTAGCTGATCGTCAAGCCCGTCCAGACTATTTGGACGATTTCACTGCCATGGGCAGGTTTGATGTCGATTACCTGACCCTTGACCACACCTATCCCGTTCTTGCCTGGATTAATCGTCACAATCTGGGGCTTGAGGCCCGGATACTGCATATTGACAAGACCGGCCGTGTAGCTGACTACGTAGCTCGGGTATGCCTTTGTGCCCACAGTCGCGGTGTTCAGGGCGTACTGCAAATAGGCGTCCGCGACCGTTTGCGAATCTTGGGCGGGGTCGACGTGAACGAGTCTCAGGGCGTACCCTTTGGGCGCATAGCTCGGTGCTGCCACGAGCAAGGTGGGAACGTAGTGATTGGCGAGGCTCAAGGCCGCGATCTGGCTAAGGCCGGAGCCCATCGTGGTGTAGCCCACTTCCACTATGATCGGCGTTAGGGGCGCTGGTTTTGCCGTAGGGGTTGCCGACGGCGATGCGTGGGCCACTGCAGCCGCCACTGTGACTATCGTGCTGTTCGATGCTACCTGGGCCCGCGTTGCTGCCTGATTGCCTGCGCCGCTGCCGACTGCGATCAGTGCAACGACGAATGCGATAGTGATTGGTGTCCACCGACGGGTCATGAGAATCTTACTCCATCCACTCTGTTCCAGACGCCGCTGGTTACTATAACACTGGCTTGCGGCTAAGAACAACCAGTCGAGGGATGCCTTGGACGATTTTCCCATGGTCGAGATCAGACCTCCAGCGTCAATTCTCGCGTGGTTGCCGGGGGCTCTTGGCGATACGCTGCTGGGTTACCCCGCGCTCGCGGCGTTGAGAAGCTGGGCTCCGGCGGCTTGCATCACGGTCGTTGGCCGCTCCTCGTATCTCCGGTTTGCCGTCGACTGCGGCATCGTCGACCGTATCGAGGACGCCGACGGTCCCTTCCCCTCACGCATTTTCAGCGGCGAGCAGGCGGGGGCCACGGATGTGCCTGAGCTCGCGGTCCTGTGGTCCGTTGCTCACGCAGAACTAGCTGCGCGCATGGTTAGGTTAGGCGTTGGCCGGGTCATTGCCGCTTCCACCCGTGCCGGCGATCAGCGGCACCAGTCTCAATACCTGCTCGATACACTTGCTCCGTTGCTCGGCAGACGGCAGGCGCCGTTGTCCCTTTTGCCCGTGCAGCCTGCCACCACCCGTGACCTTGTGCCTGAGCCACTGCGCCGCGCCGCGAACGCCATCATTCTCCACCCCGGTGCGGGCTCGCGTTGGAAGCGGTGGCCTCTGGGTCACTACCTCGCGCTGGCCACTGCGCTACGCCGGCGTGGCGCGGTGGTGCGGTGGAGTTGCGGCCCAGATGACGGCGACGTACGCTCTGCACTGTTGCGCGCCGGGCAGGACGACGAACTGCTGCCTAAAGTCGACCTCCCTGATTTTGCGCGAATGCTGTCGGTGGCACGCGCACTCGTCTCTGCCGATACCGGCACCGCGCACTTGGCGGCCCTGTGCGGCACGCCTACTGTGACCATCTTCAGCCCGACAGATCCGCGCCGCTGGAAGCCGCTCGGCGCCAGCTCGGCAGTGATCCAGGCGCGCTCGCACCTTGGGTGCGCCTGGGAGTGCAGACAGGGCGTGGACGGCGGCGATCCCGTACTCGCGCTGCGGCGATGTACCGGTCAGGGCGACGCCTGCCCTTGCCTGGCCCGGATCAGCCCTGAGCACGTGCTGCGGCACTTGTGGCAAAGCCAAAGTGGCAGCTAGATGCGCCGTCCCTGCAGCCAATCGCTCTAGAGCACTGTGATGTAGGTCTCGTCTGGACCATCCGGGAGGAGCCTGAGCTGCCCTCGTACCAGATCTGGCTCCAGGCCGAGCGACTCCAGCGGGATGACCCCGAGCAACGGCTGGGTGCCGTCCGGGAGCTCAAGGCAATCAAAGGTGCCCTTTCTCCCCTGAACGTCTAGCTCCGCGCCGCCAAGGACCCGTGCACGGCGTGGCCCGGCGGCTGTACTCGTAGTCACTTCGCGAATCGGATTCCGGTTTGGCTTCAATTCAGGTTTCGCCACGCAGTTTTCGAAGGTGCTCGGCAACGGCACGCTCCTTGCCGCGATCGGTCGGCTCATAGAAGCGCGTACCGGCAATGTTGTCCGGTAGCCCCTGTTGCTCGACGTAAGCGTCCTCGTAGTCGTGCGCATACTTGTAGCCCGAACCGTAGCCTAAGTCGCGCATGAGCCTCGTGGGGGCGTTGCGCAGATGAAGCGGCACCGGATCGTTGCGCGTCTGTGCCACGGCTGCTACAGCCGCGCCATATGCTCGGTACACACTGTTGCTCTTGGCTGTCACGGCGAGGTAGATCGCAGCCTCTGCAAGCGCAAGGTCGCCTTCCGGCCTGCCAATGAAATGCACCGCCTGTTGTGCGGCCATCGTGATGGCCAGCGCCTGGGGATCGGCCAGTCCCACGTCTTCAGTGGCAAAACGAACCATGCGACGGGCAATGTAGAGGGGATCCTCCCCAGCTTCCAGCATACGCGCCAGCCAGTACAGCGCGCCATCGGGGTCGCTGCCTCGCAACGTCTTGTGCAGTGCCGAGATGACATCGTAGTGCTGTTCGCCATGCTTGTCGTAGAGTAACGATCGCTGCTGCACGATGTCGCGGACGAGCTCCGCGTCGATGTGCAGAGGTCCCTGCTTGTCCTCAAATGTTGTGGCGCACAGCTCGAGAGCGTTCAGCGCCACCCGAGCGTCGCCATTTGCCAGATTCACCAGTCCAGACATTGCCTCTTCTGAGATCGTGATGCCGCGGCCGCCCAGCCCGCGTTCGGCGTCTTCCAGCGCGCGCCTCGTAATGTTTGCAATATCGTCATCTGAGAGCGCTGCCAGCGTGTAGACCCGGCAGCGCGAGAGCAAGGCGGCATTGACCTCGAACGAAGGGTTCTCGGTCGTCGCACCTATCAGGCGGATCGTGCCGTCTTCCACGTGCGGAAGAATCGCATCTTGCTGCGCCTTATTGAATCGGTGAATCTCGTCGATGAACAGCACCGAGCGCTGACCCGTCAACCGCAGTCGGTTGCGCGCCTCCTCCACGATTCTTCGAAGGTCGGCAACGCCTGCTGTGACTGCGCTGACCTGTGTGAAGGCATGATTGGTGGCAGAGGCCATGGCCCGCGCGAGCGTCGTTTTCCCAGTGCCGGGCGGACCCCAGAACAATAGCGAGCCTGGGTTGCCGCTGTCGATAGCTCGCCTCAGGGGACGGCCGGGTGCCAGCAAGTCCGGGTGGCCTACCATCTCGTCGATCGATCGGGGTCGCATTCTGGCGGCGAGCGGTGTCACAGGCTCCTGGGCACTCTGCGGCGCAAACAAACTCTCCATGTCGGGCAGGGTACCACGGATGCCGTATTGCCGGCTTTGGGGGCGCACGCCGTACACATGGTACAGCGTGCGCCCCCGCCTTGTTCTACCAGGGCACGCCCTGGTCGGCCAGCGCTGACCGGCCATCGGTGCCACGCAGCACCTGATCGACCACGACGCTCACGCCATTGCTCGACAGCCAAATGCTGCCGTGTGCGCCGGCGTGTAGACCCTTGACAGCATTCGCCGACACGGTCACAACCTGACCTGCCGGCACTACATATGGCACGGATACCACTTGTCCGTCCGCTCCGTAGAACGTCGCGGTGACGGTCGTGGCGCTCGAAGATGGATTCAGAATGTACTCGGATTCCTGGTCTGTGCTGGTGTTGCCGCTCGCGAAACCCCAGCTGCTCGCGGCAAACTGGCGCCCTTCGATACTTGCGCCGGCATGGCTGCCAATATTCGGCGATCCGCCGAAATACTCGGCTTCTTCGGCAACTACGGGCACGTCGCTAGCTATGTGTATCGCCACCGGGCTGCGACCGAGCGAAGCCAGCAGGGTATGCAGCAGCATATTGCCGCGCTGGCCGGGTTGGACCGTGAGCTGCAGCTTCTGGCTAGCGACGCCTGCCCCGTCGAACACCGTGGCCGTCAGGTGTGCAGCCTGGGCGCCGGGGTTGAGCACGCTCACGAACGACTGGTCCCCCCCGAGGATGGAGGCATAGCCAAAGTACCAGTTCGTGCCTGGCGACGAGATGCCCGGCTTTACGCCCGCACCAAACTTGGCGGATCCGGATCCGTCTCCCCAGTATTCCACGCGCTCGGCCACCACCGGGTGATCGGCGGAGAGCACAGTGCTAAACGACTTCCCAGGAAATGCGCTTCTGAGGTTGAGCGTGTAGCGTGCGAACGGTACCAGCGATGCCGCTATTACGTCCGGCTTGCCCTGGCCGGCGGCGGGATAGAGGGTGACCGTCATGCTGATAGGTGCCGACGATGGGTTCTGTACCGTGAGGTAGGGCTGGAACGTCACGCCGCTGTAGCCTTCGGCGAAATACCAATTGGATTGCGGTGCGGTCTGGCCGGGACTCACATCAGTATCCAGCGCATGCCCCGTGGCATCGGTGCGGGTGATCGTGCGTTCAGCCAGAATTGGCGAGCTCATCTTGACATAGGCGGACACCATTTGATTTGGGCCGATGTCGGAATTGACGTCCTCGACAAGCACGCTGCCTGCACCAACCACGGCCGGCACCGAGCGAGTGTGCCCGTCGGGCATCTGATACAAGATAGCTCCCACTGCCGGCTGTGCCCCGGCGTTCAGCAGCGTGAGCGTCTCATGGAAAGACACGCTGGGGGTCTGGCCTGTGTAGCCTTCGGCGAAGTACCACTGGTTGCTCTGCTGCAGCGTAATGTTGATAGGGGCAGAGCCCGTCGTCCCTGTCCTCGTGCCTTTTGCCTGCACAGTGTACGGGCCGGATGGCACGCCCCACGGCAGCGTTGCGGTCGCGGTAAATGCGCCGGAGCTATCGGTCGTCGCCGCCGAAGTTGGCGCACTCAGCGGGCTGCCGTTGATTGACAGCCCCACGAGCTCACTCGCCCCAAACCCCTGGCCGGTCACCGTCACGCTGGCGCCTGACGCTGCGGACGCCGGATTAATCCGCAGATTCGTGGGGATCACGCTGCCCACGGAGTAGGTCGTGCGGACGGAATCGCCGCCGCTGCCGCTGATCGCGAGTGTGTAGGACTGCCCAGCGTTGAGCGATGCCAGGAGCGTTGCACTCGTGGAGAATGCTCCTGATGCGTCCGTCGCCGCGCTGACGGAGCCGGCCGCGAACAGTTGAGAGCTGAAAAACAATCTCTCGTGTGGTGCCAAGCCTGTGCCGCTAATGGTTACCAGCGCGCCTGGGAGTGCGTTGGCCGGAGTGACCGAGATCGAACCAAGCACGGCGAATGGCAGCGTAGCCGAGAAGCTGAGACCGGTGGTTGTGCTGCGGGCTGACACCGTACCGGGCTTGGTGGGGTCGGCATAGCTCGGGATGGTGAGCTGTGCCGAGGCGTTGCCCGAGGCATCGGCCTGTGCCGGGGAGTTCGTCACGCTCCAAGACTTCAGGCCCGGGTCGTAGTATTGCAGGCTAAACGTTACCTGCTCGTTCGGCTGGAAGCCACCGGCCGCAGCCATAACGTTCGTGCCGACCGCTGCAGGGTCCGGTGAGATGCTCAACGCGCCCGGAGCTGGACGTACCGTCACCGCGAAGCTGGCTGAATCGTTCTGCCCTGTACCTTGCGCCAGCCCGGTGAGCGTCAGCAACTGCGTTCCTGACTGTGCACTCGATGGGATGGTAGCGCTAAACGTGGCATTTCCGCTCTCGTCGGTCGTAACGCTATTTGACCCGCCCAGGCTGAGCGGCGCCCCGCCCATGGTAAGCGTCAATATGTCGCTCGGCGCAAACCCGGTGGCGAGGAGCGCGATCGCCGTGCCGGCCTGCACCGTGGGGGACTGTGCGTTGCCCTGCGCGATCAAGGCGGGGTGCAGTGCCGTGCCGCTAATCAGTTGAGAAGCGGCCAGGTTGGGCTGACCATTCTCAGAGGCCGTGATCTGGTTGGCGCCGCTCGCGTCGAGGCCATACGGCAGCCGCAAAGGCGGCGTGCCAGGGCCGCCGATTGCCCCTGTGCCATCGGTCTGAACCGCTGCAACTGGGACGGTCCCGGCACTGTTCGTAAGAGAAAGAGTCACAATGACATTCTTTCCGGACACGCTGGGGTCGAACCCTTCGCCCACAATTTGGAACGTGGCATGCGGTAGCATGGCGATGGGCGTCACGATGATGTACGGCGCCGGGGCATGGCTGCGTCCTGCAAGGACGGCGCCGTTTGCCGACACGCCTACGAGCAATGCGCCCGCGAACATAATTCGTACTAACGATTTGAACATCAGCACAGTCTATCCCTTCATTTTCTAGACATGCAGTGGGCTATCGTTCCAGCTATGCGCCGCGCGGTACGGCGGCGACTTTACCGCCCAGTGAAGCGTGGTGAGGGTCACGCCCCTGGGTATAACCGACCTGGCTGCTACCATGCAACTGACACTGACCGGCCGGTCGTCACCGCGCTCACTGATCTGGCACGATAGCGTGAGGTGACGGCAGGCCTATGCCAATGTGGCACCAGCACCTGGAGTGTATTATGGCTGAAGCTGGTCGTCTTGCCTATCTCACATCTTTCCGCCATTTGGGGGGTATCAACGGATGAGCGTGCCGAGTTTGGCTGAGCTGCTCCAAGCGTTCCCGGATTTCGAGTTAGGAAACGTAAGTGCGGGCGAGGCGCTCGGCCTCGATCGAGTCTTGGCACTGTTGGCCGAAGTCGGCTCTCCGCATCTGCGCCTCCCTGTATTCCATATCGCCGGTACAAAGGGCAAGGGATCGACCGCGGCCATGATCGCCTCGATCACCCGCGCGGCAGGCTACCGCACGGGACTATTCTCTTCGCCGCACCTTCTCCGTATCAACGAACGTTTCCAGGTCGACGGCGATGCGCTGGACGACGTCATACTAACGACGATACTGGCCGAACGAGTCCTGCCGGCAGTAGAGCGCCTAGCTCGCCGCGGCATCACCGGGGTGCAGAATTTTGAAGCACAGGTTGCCCTGGCGTTCCTTGCCTTTGAGCACCGCGAAGTCGACGTGGTGGTGCTCGAGGTGGGGTTGGGCGGCAGGTTAGACGGCACGAACGTCGTGCCGCAACCGCTGGCCAGCACGCTCACGAGCATCGGCTTCGATCACATGGCCGTCTTGGGGAATACGCTGTCGCTCATCGCTGCCGAAAAAGCGGCTATCGTAAAGACCGGCGTCCCGGTGGTTGCCTCGCCGCAGGTGCCCGAGGTCGAAGAGGTGTTCATCGATCGGTGCCGGCGTATGCATGCCACGTTGTACCTGGGTGCCCGCGACTGGGACGTAACAAATATCGACGTGCAGCTCAGTGGTACCAGGTTCGACTTGCGCATTGCCGAGCCAACGCTGGTGCGTCTGGTACAAGATCAAGCAGTGGCACATAGCCTGGCGTCAGGTCCTGCCGCACTGACCGATCGGTCGTGCCTGGCTGATTGGACGGATCCGTCCAATCAGACCGATTCGGCTACTACGGTGGCGGGCACGCCTCTGATGCTGCGCGGTCTTAACACGCCCCTTCTTGGGGCGCACCAGGCCGTAAACGCCGCTACCGCAGCGCTGACGGCCCTGGTCGCGGCCCGGACTCAGCGATGCATTGACTTGGAGGCCGTGCGCCGCGGACTTGCCGCGGTGGAATGGCCGGGGAGACTCCAGATTGTCGATCGGCACCCCTCTATTGTCCTGGACGGAGCTCACACCCCTGAATCGGCCGTTGCTGTCGCGAGCGCTATCAGGCAGCTCTTCCCCAGCCAGACTGTGCTGCTGGTGTGCGGCATCCAGGCTGACAAGGACGTAGCAAGCATAGCCCGAGCACTGGGAACGCTAGCCGACCGTGTCGTGGCCACGCGCAGCTACCATCGACGTGCTGCGCCCGCCGAGATCATCGCCGATGCTTTCAGGCGTGCCGGCAATCAGCGCGTCGAACAGCGCGAAGATCCTCAGGACGCGCTGGCGCTCGCGCGGACCTATGCGCGGCCAGATGACGTCATACTCGTCACCGGATCTCTGCACCTTGTCGGCGCTGTCTTGGCGCAATACGAAGCAGCGGCGCGGCTCCCAGAGCGACTGCAGTCGCCTCCGTCGCTGCCATGACACCGCGGTATCAGGCCCTATCTTGCATGGTAATAGACGGCCGGGCACAGCCGGCGCCGATTAGGGTTCTGGCCATCGGCGGGCCCACTGCGAGCGGCAAAACGGCGTTAGCAATCGCTCTCGGCCGGAGCCTGAACGGCGAGATCGTGAATGCCGACTCACGCCAGGTCTATCGTGGCATGGACGTCGGCACGGCCAAGCCCACGCCAGCCGACCGTGCTCTCGTGCCACACCATCTGCTGGATGTTGCCGACCCGCGCGACAACTATTCCCTGGCCATGTATGTGAGTCAGGCTCATGAAGCGATCCGGGATATCGCGATGCGTGGGCGCTTGCCCATACTCGTGGGCGGGACGGGCCTCTACTTGCGCGCCGTGGTGGCGGGTTACGCCGTGCCCGCGGTAGAGCCGAACCAGGGACTTCGCCAAGATCTAGAGCAGATTGCTCGCGACCAGGGCCCCGTGGCGCTGGTTGAGCGACTGCGACTCGTGGACCCCACCTCGGCAGCGCGCATCGATGGGCGGAATGTCAGGCGAGTCATACGCGCTCTGGAAGTGACCCAGGCGCTTGGTGTCCCTTTTTCCTCCCTCCAGCACCGCGCCTCACCGTACAATGCCTGTGTGTTGGTCCTGGAGGGTGCTTCGTCCGTGCTGTACGAGCGGGCCGACCTCCGGCTCGAGGTCATGCTCGAGGCAGGTTTCATGAACGAAGTGAGCGCGCTGCTGGCCGCCGGGTACAACCTGGAGCTTCCTGCCATGTCGGCGCTCGGGTACCGGGAGCTGGCGCACCACATCGTGGGCGATCTGAGCTACGCGGATGCTCTAGCCGCCACTCGCGCGAACACTCATGCATTCATCAAGCGGCAGATGACCTGGTTCAGGGCGGAGAAGGCGGCCGTTCGGCTCACAATAGGAGCCACTGATATGCTGCCTGCCGCGGTTCCGCACGTTGAGGAGTGGCTGGGTAGATGATGGCGGCCAGTGCGGTGGATCCTTTTCGCTCGAGATCTCAGGGATGAGTGAGCAGGCGAGTACCCCACGGGGCCGAGGGCACGTGCAGGTGCGGCTGCCCATCGCCGTGGGCGCGTTTCTCTTCCTTTTCTACCTCCTGACGTTCCCCGGCGCGATCTCGCCCAAGGTGAGCGACGGCCGGTCTATGTACCTCGTGACCCAGTCCCTGGTCGACCGGCATAGTATTGCCATCATTCCTCCGTTGCCAAACCTGATCGCCATTGCGCCCGGCTGGCGTCCGCTGCCTCTGCCGCCGGGGACCTGCGCGACGGAGCCCGCGGTGCTCGGCATAGCCCAGAGTAAGGCCGGGCCGGCGTATAGCAAGTTCGGGATCGGTCAATCGCTCGCCGCCGTGCCCCTCTACGTGGCGGGTCTGCAGATTGCGCGCGCCGCGCCGGCAATCGATCGCGATGAAGTGGCCGGCTTTGTGACGAGCAGCTACACCGCCCTGGTGACGGCCTTGACCGCGGCGCTGCTCTGTGCCCTGGCCCTCCGGCTTGGTTGGTCGGGCGGGTTGGCGCTCGGGCTCTCCGTGCTGTTCGGGATTTCGACCCCAGCGTGGGCGTACACTACGAGCTTCTTCAGTGAGCCTACGCTCGCCCTGTGCCTGCTCGGCGCCGTCGCCGCGGTGATATGGGAGCCTCGCGCGCCTTCGGCGGTGGCCCTGCTGCTTGCCGGCTCCTGCCTCGGCTTCGCCGTGCTCACCCACGCTGCCGATTCGATCTTCTACGTGCCGCTCTTCGGACTCTTCGCTCTGGCACGTGTGCAGCGGGAGGATTGGGCAGTCGCGCTGGCGGCCCTGTCGGCACCGCTGATCGTGGCATTGGCAGTGACGCTGCTCTACAATGCGGCGCGTTTCGGGTCGCCGTTGACCTTCGGCTATGGGATCGCCGGAGACATACACGATCTGCATCCGCCGCACACGCTGCAGGCGCTGTGGGAGGGCATCTACGGGCCGTTGCTCAGTCCAGGCAAGGGATTGTTCCTCTACGCGCCAATTCTGTTGCTGTTCCCCTGGGCGCTGGTGCGGCTCGGGCGCCGCGATACTGCCATGGCCGCTCTGGTTGCCGGGATCGTGGTGGTGACGGTGCTCACGCATGCCAACACGCTCATCGTCTGGCTCGGCGGCTGGGCGTGGGGTCCGCGGTTCATGATTCCGGTTCTGCCGATCATGGTGCTGACCTTAGGCTCCTTACTGCAGGATGCCGGAGTTGCGCTGCGTCGCCTGGCGTGGGCATTAGGAGCGCTCGGCGCCATTATACAAGTACCCGCGGTGCTGCTCGACAAGGACGACTACATTGGCTACCTGGTCCAGCAGCAAAAATGCGTCTGGTCGGCCGAAGACCTGTACAAGTGGCATCCGCAGTATTCCCCTTTGATCGGGCAATGGCAGCGCCTGCTGGACCTCGGGTCCTACGCGATGCAAAACCTGGCGACCATCAGTCCGCATAACCTCTCCATTCCGGCCAAGATTGCCGACGGCATCGTGGTGCCCAGGCCGCATCCCTGGTGGATGCTACTGGCAGAGCAGGGCGCGCCCTACCTCGTGTTGGCTCTTACGGTGGTCGCACTCGTCGTGGTCGCAGCGTTGATGTTGCAGCTGGCGATTGGGATTGCGCGTTCGATTCCTGGGGAGCGCGTTGAGCGGACCTCTTAGGCGCAATAAGGGCATACCGGCCGGCCACGATGCTGTGTCGCTTGCGAGCGATCACCTGGTGCAACCAGGCCTATGGAACCAATATCCGGTTGGACCGCCAGCCATATCCGGATGGACCTTACAGGCAACGACCCCACAGTGCAGGCGACGCCGTCGTGGTCGGCGTCGCGTCGTCGCCCGACTACCCGGTGACGGCGGGCGCGTTCCAGCCCACGCTGCGCGGCAGCCAGAACGCCTTTGCCAGCAAGCTCAACGCCACC
>Ga0187876_1000300_pt1 | contig 52808 bp, 36 predicted proteins | sample June2016WEW_17_4_FD_133000 | JGI IMG/M metagenome (GOLD analysis project Ga0187876, IMG submission 133000) | Peatland microbial communities from SPRUCE experiment site at the Marcell Experimental Forest, Minnesota, USA - June2016WEW_17_40 | ecosystem: Environmental > Terrestrial > Soil >... | reverse complement strand
GGCAGATCAGGTTATTCGTGACTTATTACCACGAGAGCAGGACACATCTGTCGTTGGAGAAGGACACACCCGAGCCGCGGCCTGTGCAAAAGGCGGATGGCGGACGGATCGTGGCCATCCCGCAGGTGGGCGGCCTGCATCACCGGTACGAGCGTCGGGCCGCCTGAGACACTTGCGCGCCACGGTGTCGGACTTTCGACGTGGGTGTCGCGTCAAGGGGGGGAATCCGCCGCCAGCACTTCATGATTGCGTGGCGCAGCTTAGGGGCAACTCAGAGCTGAGAGCGCTTTGGCCTCCATGACCGCACGATAACGAAGGCATGCCGCCCGCCAAGGTTGCAACAGGCTGGTTTCTTGCCGCAGATGACGTTTCCGAGAGGCACAAACGGGCAATCGTCAGGGGTGCTGGTCTTCAGTCTCCGCACAATACTGCGATGACTCTCGCCATTCGGAAGACGTCACCCGCCGGCAATGTCCTCGATAGTGCCCGCCGTACCAGAATGACGTGCGATGATCGTCTTCGTTATGACTACGACAGTTATTAGCGCACCAGTATGATTCGCACGTCGGCGACGTTGGTCCTCGTCGGGCCGGTCTTGATCAAGCCGCCTACGTTTTCGAAGAAACGATACGAATCGTTGTTCGCCAGACATGTCGGCGGGTCGAGACCCCGTGCTTGAGCAATACCCACTGTAGATCCATCCGCGATAGCACCCGCCGCATCGGTCGGGCCATCCGTACCATCTGTTCCGGCGCTCAGAATTGTTACCTTTGGAAGTCCAGCGATGTCTAGCGCAGCCGCCAGTGCGAACTCCTGATTGCGTCCGCCTAGGCCAGTTCCACGAATGGTGACCGTGGTTTCGCCACCTGAGATTATGCAGGCAGGAGGCTTCAACGGCCGACCTGTCGCTATCATCTCCTTTGCAATCGCCGCATGGACACGCGCCACCTCTCGCGTCTCGCCTTCGATGAACGTGGAGAGCACCAAGGCCCGATAGCCCAACGCGTCCGCCTCCGCTAGCGCCCGGTCCACTGCTAAGCGATTGCTGCCAACGATCACGTTCTGCACCTTCGCGAAAACGCGGTCACCTGGCTTGGGTGTCTCCGGACCACTTTTCATCACCTCCTCGCGCACGGCTGGCGGAACCTTGTCCAGAATCGCATATTTTTCAAGAATTGCTTTGGCTTCGGCGAACGTGGATCGGTCTGGCGCCGTCGGCCCCGATCCGATGACGTCCAATTCATCGCCTATTACGTCGGACAAGATAAGCGTGAGCATGGTAGCCGGGCACGTGAGCCTCGCCAACTGCCCGCCCTTCAATTGCGAAATATGCTTGCGGACGCAATTAAACTCGTGGATGTTGGCGCCGCAGTTGAGTAGCAAATTGGTAGTTCGCTGTTTCTCTTCGAGTGTGATGGGAGCGACCGGAAGCGGCAGCAGCGCCGAAGCGCCGCCGGAAATGAGGCAAATCACTAAGTCGTTAGCACCGGCATCGCTTACCATTTGAGCGATCCGTTCGGCTCCCAGTTGACCTTTGCGGTCAGGCAGAGGATGTCCGCACTCGTTGAGTTCGATGCGCCGCAAGCCGGCGACATGACCGTATTTGACGTTGATCAGCCCGCCACAAATCTGCTCGCCGAACAGGCGCTCGATGGCCTCAGCCATGGCGGCGCCAGCCTTTCCGGCACCCACAACATAAGTATTGCGAAACGCGTTCAAACGATACCGTTTGCGTCCGACGGTAAGAATGCCGGTAGCGATCTTGACGTGTTTCAGAACAGCGTCCACTGGGTCGGCGGCCTTCAGCGCAGCCCGGAAGATGCGCAGAGCGTCTTGTGAGAGGGTAGACACTAAAATACGGGTAGCTTCAAAGTGTCCGCGATGATGACACCTGGATAGTCTGACGCAGCTTCAGCCATACTAATGTTGGTTTCTTCTTCGATTACCATTCCCTTCGAGTTCCGAGCTCCGTTATGTATCATACATCGAATCGGAGGTATTGCAGACCAAGTTGCGGGTCTGGGTGAGGCGAAACGAGCGAGAAATCGAGTCTGCGCGGCCCACCACACCATACCGAGCGCGAATTCGAGCGACTGGGATCGTTAGTACAGGCATTGAAGGCGTCGAGCAGCGGGCTTTGCTCTGCGATTAGGTTGGTGCCATTCGACCAGTAGTACAATGTTAAGTGATAAGGACTTCGTAAGTGATCCGCCGCAGCTTTTCAGGAGGCGCAGTTGCCCGTCCACGTGAAGAGCACGTGCTGGATTCCACGATAGGCTCGCGGCAGGGTCCACCCAGAATTTGTTTGACTCCGCAATGTTTCAAGGGTCAGGAAGGAATGCGCCAGCATCACCATCGTCACGTGATGGTGCGGGCCATTCCAGCTCCTTTCTTCGAATGATCCAAGCCCGTCTCCTCCTTGAGCTGCTGGTAGTCTTGATCGATCTTCCACCGGCACTTGCCGATACGCACCAGCCGACGCAGGGTGTGGCTCGCCGGCAGGCGCAGAGGAAGTATTTGGTCGGCTTTCGCTTGGGCCACTCAACCAGAAGCGAGATGTCCTTGTGCGGCGGATCCCCCGTGGACGAATCCGTGGGGGAGCTGTACCCGCATGACCAGAACGCGCCACTCGAGCTAACCCGTCGCTCCCCCCGCCACTGAGCCTTCTTCCAACCCTTGGCCTTCAGTGCCACGTCTTTTGCCGGACGCCGGACTTGACTGACAAAGACGAGAGGTACACTGTAACAGACGACTGGAGACGGATTGAATGAGCATTGATAAGCCGACCCGCCGCGCACTGTTGAGAGGCGGCGCGGCGTTGGGGATCGTGCGGCTAACAACGCCGTCCTGGGCGGAGCAGACGCCACAGGCGGCTTCGCGCCCGTGTTGCGCGGCGGGGGTGCTTTACGCCTATGTGGGCTGCTACACGACCGCGCGGCGCTACGCTCGCGGCGATGGTATCCACGTCTACCGCGTGGAGCCGGAGACAGGGGTCTGGACGCACGTTCAGCACGTCGGTAATCTGGTCAATCCTTCATTCCTCGTGCTGCGCAGGGACAATCGCTACCTTTACTCGGTGCACGGCGATGAGTCCTATGCCACCTCCTTCTCGGTGGACCGTAATACTGGGTTCCTGACGTTCCTGAACCGCGTCGGGACCGGTGGTCGCAATGGCGTACACCAAGCTATCGATCCGAGCGGCAGGTTCATGCTGGTCGCGAACTACGGTACCGGCAATGTTTCAGTATTGCCCGTGCGGCAAGATGGAGCGCTGGCTGACCAGGTGCAACTGGTCGCCCTACCGGGCCTGCCGGGGCCGAACCGGATTGAGCAGGCCAGTTCGCACCCTCATCAGATCGTCTTCGATCCGTCGGGCCGCTTTGTCGTGGTTCCGGACAAGGGCCTGGACCGAATTTTTATCTTCAGCTTCGACCCGGCCTCCGGCAGGCTGACCCCGACCATACAGGGCAGCGTGTCGGCACGGTCCGGATCCGGACCGCGGCACGCCGCGTTCCACCCGACGCTTCCCGTCGCATTTGTACTTAACGAAATCAGTAGTAGCATCGTGACCTATTACCTGGAGGCCGAGCACGGCAGTCTGCGTCCGGTGCAAATCCTCCCCTCACTGCCGTCCGATTATACCGGCGAGAATACGGCCGCGGAAATTGCTGTCTCCGCTGGCGGCCGGTTCGTATACTGCTCTAATCGCGACCACGACAGCATTGCGATTTTCGCTGTGGATCCGAGCACGGGCCTGTTAAGCTCCATCGGCTGGGTATCGAGCCGGGGCCGGGTCCCGCGTTTCATCGCCTTCGATTCGTCCCATCGATTCCTTTACGCCGCCGACGAGCAGTCCGACACCGTGGCAAGCTGGCTCGCGGATTCCTCAACCGGCCGTCTGACGCCGACTGGACAAGTGGTTCGGAACGCAAGCCCGGTTGTGATAGCCTTTGCAGCATGGGACGCCTGAGGCTCTACTGAGGTTCTTAACCGGCTTTCGACGCGGTCGCAAGGCGTGCGGTTCAGTAAGCCGGGTGGATGAGATACGGCTCATAGACCTCCTTAATGCTGCCAGCCTTCTCGTAAATCGAGGCCGCAATGGTGCCGACGGCGGCCGGAGCACCGCGGCCGTTATCGAGAATCGTCAGCAGGATCTTCTGTTCGATCCCATCCACGCCGTGACGATCAACGCTTGGGCAGATTGGGGCGGTTACCTGAACCGCACGGCAACAACGGCCAGGCGATCAAGCATTGGTCGTCTTCACGTGCAAATGGTGACCTCCTGAACGCGCCCCTGTCTTCGACGGGCCAGAAACAAGACTTCCCATTGACAACGGTCGTCTGGGTCTGTTATCCTTTAATGGCCTGAAGGTCTGTTGATCTGACCTTTGTGGTTGAACGGAGCCAGGCATGACGGTGTACCCCTATGGCGTTCGGCACACACCGGAGATGATCGCGGATCTATCGCAGTGCGCGTTTGAGTATCGCGCGCAAGTGGTGCGTATGGTCTATCAGCGAAAGTCCGGGCACATCGGCGGTGCATTCTCTGTAGCGGAAATCCTAACTGCTTTGTATTTCCATCAACTCCGGATCGACCCAACGCGCCCGAACTGGGAAGACCGCGACCGCCTGGTGTTTTCCAAGGGGCATGCATGCGCGATGCTTTACACCGTAATGGCGAATCGCGGATTCTTCCCTACCGCAGAGCTGCTTACCTTTCGCGGATTGAACAGTCGACTGCAGGGCCACCCCGAGCCGGCAAAAACCCCCGGCGTGGAAGTCGCCGCGGGACCGCTGGGCCATGGCGTTGCGATTGGTGCGGGCATGGCACTGGCGGCGAAGCTGGCGCGGTCGCGGCGCAAGGTTTATGTCATCCTCGGCGACGGAGAATTGAATTCCGGAGTGATCTGGGAAGGGCTGATGGTCGCCGCCAAGTTTGGCCTGGATAACTTGAAGGTGATTGTGGACTACAACGGTGTACAGCAGACGGGCACAACCGCAAACGTGCTGCCGACCGAGCCGATCTGCGACAAATGGAAGTCCTTCAATTGGCACGTCATCGAAACTCACGGACACAATATGGCCGAAGTTCTGGATGCTCTGGACCAGGCGGACGAAGTGCACGGGCGGCCTGTTGTGGTAGTCGCTCGCACGACGAAGGGGAAGGGCGTCAGCTTCATGGAAAACCTGCCGCAGTGGCACGGCGGCATTCCGAGTCCTAGTGAGTTCGAGGCTGCCTTGGCCGAGCTACACGAAGGAGCCGCAGCATGGCAGGCCTGATTCGCAAGCCTTTCGGTGACGGCGTGCTCATGCGAAAGGCGTATGGGGAAGCGCTGGTCGAGTTGGGCCGTGCCCGTAAAGATGTAGTGGTACTCACTGCCGACGTCAGCAATTCGGACTTCAGCTACATGTTTGAGCAGGCATTTCCCGAACGCTTCTTCAATGTTGGGATCGCCGAACCTGCGCTGGTCGACACAGCGGTCGGCCTGGCTAACAGTGGGCTGGTTCCGATTGCGAACACTTTCGCGTTTTTGTTTGCAACCCGCGCACTGGAGATGGTGCGCACGCACCTGTGCTATGGCAAGGCCAACGTGAAACTAGCGGGCGCATACGGAGGGCTGTCCGACTCGTTCGACGGTCCCACGCACCACTCGATCAGCGATCTGGCGATACTGCGCAGTCTGCCGCGAATGACGATTGTGGTCCCGGCCGATCCGCTGGCGGTGGCCAGAATGTTGCCAAAAGTGGCCGCCTGGGAAGGACCGGTGTTTTTTCGCCTTTGCCGCAACGAAGTGCCGCAAGTTTACACGGACGCCTATGAGCCCGAGATAGGCAAGGGCATCACTCTCATCGATGGTGATGACGTAACCATTATTGCGTGCGGTGTGCTGGTAGCGCGATCGCTTCAGGCCGCCGAAGAGTTGAGGCGCGAAGGAATCCACGTGCGAGTGGTTGAGATTCACACGGTCAAACCGCTCGATGTCGGGCTGGTAACTCGTTGCGCGCGCGAGACCGGAGCCATGGTCACCGCCGAAGAGCACACGATCATCGGTGGACTTGGGGGCGCCGTTGCGGAATGCCTGGCTGGCGCGTGCCCTGCCCCCTTGGAACGAGTAGGAATAGCCGATACATTTGCGGAAAGCGGTCCCTATCTCGATCTACTGGACAAATACGGCATGAGCGTAGATGCGATCACCGGAGCCGTTCGGCGTGTGCTGAAGCGAAGAGGCATGGCCGAAGGCTGCAACATCCATTCCGAGGAACCCCAAAATGCCTAAGTTTGCCGCTAATCTTTCGATGATGTTTAACGAGGTTCCATTCCTCGACCGCTTCGCCGCCGCAGCCGACGCGGGATTCAAAGCAGTTGAATACCTGTTCCCATATGAACACGCGCCGGAGACGATTGCGAAGAAGTTGGATGAGAACCATCTGGAGAACGTCCTTTTCAATATGCCGCCCGGCAACTGGACAGCCGGCGACCGAGGTACGGCCAGCATCCCGGGACGGGAGATAGAGTTCCGGGAGAGTGTGGCGAAAGCCCTGAGTTACGCAAAGGTGTTGGGAGTGCGGCGCGTGCATGCCATGGCCGGCATACGCCCGGCTGACGCCGATCCTGCCCACTGTCGCGCCACGCTCATCGAAAACCTCAAATACGCTGCGGGCGAGCTCGCCGCCCACGGCATTACGCTGCTCCTGGAAGCCATCAATACCCGAGACATGCCCGGGTTCTTCATTTCAACCCAGGCCGATTCCTTCGCCGTTTGCTCTGCGGTGAATGTGCCGAACATCAAGATGCACATGGATTGTTATCACATGCAGGTGATGGAAGGAGACCTGGCCACGAAGCTGAGGCGCTACGCGCGTTACTGCGGTCACGTCCAGGTCGCCAGCGCGCCTGACAGGCACGAGCCGGATACAGGGGAGGTCCGGTATGAGTACATTTTTCGGGTGTTGGACGAGATTGGCTATGACGGCTGGGTCGGCTGTGAATATCGCCCCGCAAACAAAACACTCGATGGTTTGGGGTGGTTTCGGAGACTAACTGCGACGGCTTGACTGCTAGAACATGGGCAGCGGACGCATTGAATATGAACCAAGTTCTTTTCTCACTTCTGGCATTGCCGCTTCTGGCTGCGCAGCCGGTTCGCTTCGTCGAGCACACAATCGCCACGGGCCTCAAAGGCGGGTACCACGTAGCAGTCGCCGACCTCAATCACGACGGGAAGCCGGATTTGATCGCCCTCGCAAGCGGCATGCCCGAGCTTGTCTGGTATGAGAATCCCGGCTGGCAGCGCCACGTAATCGCTACCGGCTTTTCACACATGATCAACTGCGTGACCGTCGACCCGGACCGCGATGGTATTCCGGAAATCGTCCTCGCCAGCGACTTTGCGAACCAGGCAAAAGACAGCGTGGGAATTGTCTCCGTTCTGCGGCATCACGGGGATCCACGCGGGCTCTGGGATGTGAAGGAAATCGACTGGCTCAGCACCTCCCATCGGCTGCGCACAGCCGACATCTACGGCAACGGCAAGCCAGTGGTGGTGAACGCTCCTTTGACCGGCGCTACAGCGGAAGCGCCCGATTATCGCGAACATACTCCGCTAGTCTTCTACCGGCCGGGGGTATGGAAGCGCGAGTACATCAGCCGGGAGAATGTGGGCCTCGTTCATGGCCTTTACATCCTGGATTGGGACGGCGACGGACGGGATGACATCCTTACCGCGGGTTTTGAAGGGATCCACCTTTTTAGGATGGCGAGCGATGGAAAATGGACTCGAAGCGTCATCACTCCAGGCGATCCCGCACCCTGGCCCAAATCCGGAACGGGCGACGTCGCTGTGGGTCATTTAGGCCGGGAGCGTATTCTGGCGGCGATCGAGCCTTGGCACGGAAACCAGGTGGTGATTTACCGTTTGCGTGGCAAGCAGTGGCAACGCGAAGTAATCGATGCGACGCTGGTAGACGGTCACACGGTTCAAATGGCCGACTTCAACGGCGACGGCAACGATGAAGTGGTAGCAGGTTATCGCGGACAAGGCCATAGCGTTTACATCTACTACTACGACGGCGCGAGCAAACGATGGATCCGGCACACCGTCGACAATGGCGGCATGGCCGCTGCGACCTGCGCTGTGACGGACCTCAACGGCGATGGGCGGATTGACATCGCGTGTATCGGCGCCAGTACCGCCAATCTGAAGTGGTACCAGAATCTGGGTCCCGCCAAACCTTGAACCGTCGGTTTTAACGGACAAAGTTCGGGATGACGTACGCGTAAAGCGTGGTCAAGAGGCCGATCGCCGAGGCGAGTACCACGCTGCGCCAAAACGAAAAGCGGAGCAGCTTCGCCTCGTCGGAAGCTTTCATCCCAGTGGCGGCCGAGGCAACGGCGATGGTCTGAACGCTGATCATTTTCCCCATCACGCCGCCGCCCGAGTTCGCAGATGCCATGAGAACGGGGCTCAGCCCGAGACGGTTTGCGGTGACTGTTTGGAGATTGCCAAACAGCGCGTTGGAGGAAGCGTCGGAACCAGTAAGAAAGACGCCCAACCACCCGAGCAAGGCGCCGAAGAAGGGGAATAGCTTGCCCGTGCCCGCAAAAGCCAGGCCCAAAGTAGCTGCCGCGCCGCAGTAGTTCATGAGAAACGCCAAAGCGCAAACCGATGCGATGGTGATCAGCGGCAGGCACATCTGGAGGAACGTGACGGCCACCACTTTGCCAAACCTCTTGGGAGATAGGCCGGCAAACACCGCGGCAACGATACTCGCCAAGAGGCAAGCGGTTCCGGGACTGGAGAGCCACTCCAGCTTGTACTCGGCCGCAGCGGGCGTGGGCACAGCGACCACCGGCGGCGTTCTCAATATCTGATTATGCAGTGCCGGCCAATCGAAGGAAGGCCCGGCCATGTCGAGTAACGAACGAAGAGGGGGCCAGCCCCAGGCCAGAACGAAACCCGCCAGCAGAACATACGGCAGCCATCCACACCACACCTCGGCGGCGCGATGCCGAGCGTGCTTGCCGGGCGACACGTGGTGCAACTGGCTATCCTTGGGCTGCCACAGGCGAAGCAACAAGATCAAGCTGGCTAGCGCCGCGATGGAAGCGATCACGGCCGCCAGTTGAGGGCCAATAAAGTTCGACACGGCGAACTGGACAACGGCGAAGCTGATGCCGCAGGTAAGCGCAGCGGGAAGCGTTCCCTTAAATCCCCTCCATCCCCCCACTACCACGGTCAGATATGCGGGTATCACGAGAGCGACGGGCGAGCAGATCCTTCCGACGCCGGCACTGAGTTTGGCGAGCGGCAGCCCGGTGGTAACCGCCAATGTCAGAACCGGAGTGCCAATCGCGCCGAACGCCACGGGCGCTGTATTGGCCACGAGGCAGACCGATGCGGCTCTCAAGGGGCTAAAGCCCAGGCCGGTCAACATGGCGGCACCCACTGCGACGGGAACACCGGAGCCCGCGGCACCTTCAATGAACGACCCGAACGCAAACGCGATTAGCAATACTTGCAGTCGGCGGTCGTCGCTCAGGTTAGTCAGCGAATGTTTGATGATTTCGAATTGTCCGGTCTCAAGCGTGAGCCGGTAAAGAAGAATCGAGTTGAAGGTGATCCATCCGATCGGCAGCAGGCCGAACGAAGCCCCGAGAGAAGCTGAAGCCAGGACCTTGGAAACGGGCATGCGGTAAACCAGCAAAGCTACTACGGCTGCCGTGAACAGGCTCGCAATCGCCGAAATCCAGGCCGGTTTACGCCTGACGGCCAGGAGAAACAGCAGAACTGCAATGGGTACGATGGCGGCAACGGCCGACCGTCCGATGCTCTGCGCAATGGGCGTATAGTTTTGGTGCCACATCATCACTGTTGTGCCTGCGGGCTGGCCGTACCGGCCCTCCTCGCAAATTTTTCTCGGTTGACAGAATTGATCTAATGATCGTACCATTAAACGCGAGTGAAGGGTTAAGTCGCAAACGAGGCGCATGACGGTTTGCTCCGAAAATGGCTTGGTCGCGAGCGATATGCGTAGACTAGGACGTTGGCTAAACCGCGGCGCCGCTGCTGAAAATTTTCACTTGACATAATGATCTAATAATCATACCATTCCTTGATAGACCGTAAACTGAACCGTCGCGCTCGTACAAGGTTCGGTGGGCAAGCAGGTTTCGCCGACGGCTCGCGAACGAGGGTCTTGCTGATTACTGTGGCGCAGGGACTACTAGGTAGATAGTGAGGTCACAATATGAGAGTCTCTTCTCCTTCTGCGAGTTCGTGGTTCGCCACGGCTTCGCGTTCGGTTCTCCTGACAACTTTGGCACTTTTGGTGGTCGGCGATGCGCGGGCTCAATTGCTTCAGGGCTCGATTGATGGCAACGTAACGGACCCAAGTCAAGCGGTGGTTGCAGGCGCGAAAGTCGTCGCCATCGAACAACAAACCAATCTAACGCGGAACACGCTAACCAACTCAGCGGGCGCCTATGACCTAGACGGCCTACCGCCAGGGACGTACACGTTGACAGTGACGGCGCCTGGATTCGAGACCTACACATTGACCGGCAACGTCGTCCAGGTCAACAATGTTACCCGCGTGAACGTCGCGATGACGGTCGGGCACGCGAATCAAGCGATTACGGTGTCCGCGCAATCAGCGATTTTGCAGACAGATCGGGCCGACGTCCACACTGACGTCACCGCCCAGACCTTGAATAATTTGCCGGTCCCGATCACTCGCAACTACCAGTCTTTGATGGAGACGTTGCCTGGAGTCTCGCCGCCGCAAAACGCACACTCCTTTGCGGCGAACCCAACCCACTCGCTGTCCTTCAGCGTCAATGGTGGCGCTCCCGGCCTCAACAACACCAGGATCGACGGCACCAGTTCGACCTCGTACAGCACGTCGAATGGCGTCGCCTCCCTCTACGTTCCAGCATTGGAGTCAATCGCAGCATTGAACGTCGTTACGAATGTGTTCGACGCGGAACAAGGTCTCGCTGGCGGCTCGGCTACCAATATCGAGATCAAGAGTGGAACCAACTCCATCCATGGTTCGTTATTCGAGGATCACTCCGACCAGAAATTAAAGGCATATCCATTTGTTTCCGACCGGACGAAGCCTCAACCCAAGTACCTCCTGAATGAGTTCGGCGCCACCCTGGGTGGACCGATTAAGAAGGACAAACTGTTTTACTTCATCAGTTACCAGGGTATGTACCAAAGAGCCGAGACAGCGGTATATTCGGAAGCGCCTACGGCGGTGATGAAGACAGGTGACCTATCTGGCTCTCCTACTCCAATGTACGACCCCCTGACGGGCAATTCGGACGGGACGGGCCGCACGCCCTTCCCGAACAATATTATTCCCACCTCGCGAATTGATCCCGGCGTGCAGGCCATCATTAATACTGGTGATTGGGCGAATCCAAACGTTGCAGGTACCGGCAAGTTTGGTCTCGGCAACAATTATCTGAGTGCCGGCAACAACGGTCAGACGATCAATCAGTGGGATACGAAGCTGAGCTGGAATCCCAACAACAAGCTGTATATGTTTGCCCGGTTCGGGTTCAACGACAACAGTTGGTTTTGTCCCCAGCAGTTCGGAGCGATGGGTGGCCCGATTCTGTGCCCCAGCAGTGGAGCGCCGGGGATCGGCTTTGGTTATCTGTTTAGCGGGACGCTTGCGGGCACATACGTGATCAGCCCGAATCTGCTCATAGACGCTCACTACGGCGACTCGCGAAACATGGATCACAGCCGCCCGCCAGGGCTCGACCAGAACCTGAGCTACACATTCTTAGGCATTCCAGGGACGCAGAGCTCGCAATTGAGGGAAGGTGGCATGCCCATGCTTGACATTGATAATTTCGCGGAGCTTGGCAAAGTAACCAGTTCCGATCCGAAGGATTATAATGATGTTGAGAAAGAGTGGATGGCCAACGTCGGCTGGATCAAGGGGAGCCACAGCCTGCGCGCCGGGTTCGATTACGAAATGCAGGGGCTCAACGAGGCATTCGAGCAACAGCCTCAATGCAGCATTTGTACAGGCGCTGGGGCGTTCGAGTTCTCCCAGGGCTCCACGCAACTGAACGGCGGACCGGCCGGAAACGATTACAACTCTTTCGCCTCGTTCCTTCTCGGTGTGGCTAACAATGCGGGCCTGGTCCGAGTGGTACCAGCGTATCCCGCAACCCGGTTCTATCCGCTCGGAATCTATATACGCGACCAGTGGCAGGTTTCGCCGAAGCTGACGGTAACCTACGGGGCGCGCTTTGATCATTACCCGTTTCCGACCCGTGTCGGCCGCGGGATGGAAACATACGACTTTTCGACGAATCAAATGCTGATCTGCGGCGTAGGCCCGAACCCGACTAATTGTGGTATTACCAATGCGCAGAATTTCATCACTCCCCGCGTTGGAATCGCATACCGTCTCAGCGCTTCCACCGTTATCCGTGGCGGCTATGGCATGGCCAGCGATCCGACCAACCCCACGGCATATCAAAGTCGCCTGAACTTCCCCGACGTGACTGCGATAGAACTGACGGCACCCAACAGCTATTCCTACGCTACGACTTTACGAACAGGATTCCCACTGTTTACGCCGCCTGACTATAGCTCGGGCAGCGTAGCGATGCCCTTGAATGTTGGTTTATTCACCTATGGTAAAGGCAACTACACCCGTGGTTACATCCACTCATGGAACCTCACTGTCGAGCAGCGGGTGAAAAGCTGGGTCGTTTCCGTCGGATACGTGGGCAATCGTCAAATTGACCCGATGACATTTGCGGATCAAAATTGGTCGGCAATTGGTACAGGGAAAGCGGGCCAACCTCTTTACCAGGCTTACGGCCGAGCCGCGCTCACTGACATGTACGTCACCATGGGGACGAACAAATATGACTCATTGCAGGCGCGCGCCGAGCATCACTTCTCAGGCGGTTTCGAAGTCGCCGCAAACTACACTTTCGCTAAGGCGCTTGGTTATCCGACTGCCCAGTCTTCCGCTATGGTCGCTATTCCATATCTCTACTATATGAATTACGGCCCCGAAAATGCAGACGTTGCGCAAACCTTTTCCCTAACGGGGATTGCGGAATCTCCCTTCGGAAAAGGCAAGCCCTGGATCACGACTGGATTGGGCGCGAAGGTCCTGGGTGGGTGGCAGCTCAGCGATGTGATGGTCCGCCGCACTGGGCTGCCGTTCACGGTGACGGCGCCGAACACGACCCTCAACGCGGTTAGCTCGACGCAGTTTGGGGATTGCATCGGCACACCGCAGGAGGTCGGGAACATCTACGAATGGTACAACCCGGCTGCTTTTGCATCGCCGTCGGCTGGGCGCTTTGGAACCTGCGGTATCAACCGATTTTGGGGCCCCAGACTGTTCAACACTGATTTAGGTCTGGCTCGAAGGTTCTCTATCCGGGAACGATTCGAGCTTAAGTTCGAGGCGGAATTGTTTAACGTGACTAACACTCCGCACCACGCCAATCCGACGAACAACGTTACTAGCAGCACATTTATGCAGGCCCTGGGAATCGCCAACACCGGCAGGGACGGCATTGACGAGCGGACAGCGCGCCTGAGCCTGCGGTTGGGGTTTTAGACCCGGAAAGGCCGGGCTCATTTTGAGAAGGTCTAGGAGGTTAGTGTCTTGAACATTAGAGTCAGGAAATCAACTAGCAACTTCGCAACGGTTCTCTTACTTTTGCTTTCACCGCTCGCTATTGCGCAAGCCCCGCTGCCGGAGTTACACATCGAGGCGATCGGTGGCGGCACGGCGTTCACTGTCAAGAACACGGCGTCGCAGCCACTTACGGCCTATTTCATCGAGCTTGTCGGTTACCCGGGGAGTTCGTATGTGCTGATCGAGGACGACATCGAGTCCCCCATTCCCCCAGGCGGGCAGAAACGGATTCCCGTGGGGAACATGATCCCAGGAGCCGCTCCGAATTATATGAAGTTGCAAGCGGCAATCTTTGCCGACGGCTCCTCGATCGGCAGCCCCGAGAAGGTCACCCAGATCATCGAGCGTCGCCGCTTGATGCTCCAGACGACGCGCGACGCAATTCAGCGGCTCGAAAAGGCGAAGGCGGGCTCCACACCCAAGGATGCGATTATCGCGGACTTCAAGCAGTGGGATGCTTCAATACCCGAGCCCGTCCACAAATATCGTTTCCGCCCGAAAGAGCTCAACCAAACCGACACTAAGGCCCTCATTACGAATATCGCTACCAAGTTGGAATCGCAACCCATCGATGACGTATTAGCTGGGCTTCAGGCGTCGGAGCACGCCATGGCGGCGAGCCGGCCGGCTCTGTAGGGGCGGTTGATGGGGCGAGGCTTCTCGTGATCGGATTCATGGGCCACTTGTTAGTGGCGGCATTGGTATGGGCGCAGCCAGTTAGGCCACACATCTGGGGGATTGCCCGCATTTCGATTCTTGTGAGCGACCTCAACAGAGCACGCACATACTACGAAGATTTCCTCGGTTTTAGCGAGCCGTTCTCGCTGGACCGTGCCGATGGTTCTGTCAGCTCAGCTTTCATCGAGGTCGGCGATTACCAGTACATCGAGCTTGCCCCTGGACTAAAGCCAGACCAGGATCGGCTGAGCGGTATCGCGTTTTACACCGATGACGCCCCGCGGATGCGCGCGTATCTCGCGTCCCGGGGAGTGGCGGTTCCAGGTGAAGTACACAATGGCTGGACAGGCGATTTGACTTTCACCTTCGATGATCCCGACCATCACAAAATCGAAATCGTCCAATACACGCCAAATGGCTGGGCCATGCGGGAAAAGGGCAGGTTCATCCAGGACACGCGCATTTCCACACGCATCGCCCACGTCGGGATGCTGGTGGGCGATGGCAGGGTCGCCGTTGGTTTTTACGGCGGTATTCTGGGATTTCAAGAGACCTTGCGGGGAAGCTCAACAGGCACGGTGCTATCCTGGATCAACATGCGTGTGCCCGACGGCACTGATGGCGTTGAGTTCATGCTGTATAAGGACGAACCACCTGCCGGTCAGCGAGGGATGGCGCACCATTTGTGCCTAGAAACTCCGAGTGTTCCGGCCGCTCTGAGAATATTGCGGGCGAGACCATACGCCAAAAGCTACAATCGGCCACTCACGATTGTAACGGGCAGCAACCGGAGGCGCCATGTAAACCTGTTCGACCCCGACGGGACTCGCACCGAACTGATGGAGCCCTTCACGGTGGACGGAAAGCCAGCAGTCTCGTCGACTGCCCCGCTGCCGCATTAGTCAGAGAAGTTATCAGATGTTAAATAATCTTCTTTAGGAGAGAGAAATGCGATCGTTACTTGTTGTGTGTGTGGCTGCGGGGGCGTGCTTGTCCGCGCAGGTGCGGCTCCGGCCGGAGGAGATTGCCGTGAACATCGACGGCAAGCCTTTCACGGTGTTCCACTACGGCACCGATGCCAATAAACCCTATCTTGCTCCGTTGCGATCTGCATCCGGCAAAATTGTGACGCGGCAATTTCCGATGAAGTTAGTGTCCGGAGAGAGCCGCGATCACTTGCATCATCGGGGGTTGTGGTTTTCTTACGACGATGTGAACCACGTCAAGTTCTGGGAGAACGATCCGTCGTATAAAAACAGAGGGCCGATCGGGGTCATCGTGGTACGCCATGCCGAGTGGCAAGATGGCGAACACTCGGGTACGTTGAAAGCGTCAATGGATTGGAACGGGCCGGACGGGAAAACGCTGTTGCGGGAGGACCGCGACATGGTATTCTATTCGGACCCGAAGTTGCGGACAATCGATTTTATAATTACTCTGACCGCGATGCAGGATGTCACCTTCGGCGATACCAAAGAAGGTGCCTTTGCTATCCGGTTGGCCGACAATTTCACCGAGCGGAGGGGTGTCAAGATCGTGAATGCAGAAGGCCAAACCGGAATGTTGAACGTGTGGGGAAAGCGCTCCAACTGGGTCGACTACTCGGCCGATGTCGATGGCGAGCAAATCGGTGTGGCGATTTTTGACAACCCACAGAACCCCCGCCATCCCCCGTATTGGCACGCACGTGATTACGGCCTGTTCGCACTGAATCCGTTTGGCCCGAACGGCTATGACCCGAACATGCCAGAGAGCCACTGGAAGTTGCCGGTTGGCCAGAAGTTGGTGTTTCGGTGGCGAGTGGTGATTCACCCTGGCGATGTTACGACGGGTCATGTAGCGGACCTGTACGAAGCATACGCGGGCAAGCGCTAGAGCCGATATGAGGGCGCTGTTTTGCGCAAGGCCCGGCGTTTTAGCCTTGTCTTCTGCGTTGTGCGCACAGGACGGGGGAAAAAGAGGTCCTTGCGGGTCTGGATGGCTGGGGACAGGCGACCATTCATAGAGGCCGCGCGGCGTCGGCAAAGGTTTTGCACAAGGATCTTATCTATTCTATTCTCACTCCGATGGAGGCGAGCAAACCAAGGCCGATCAGTTGAGGGCGCTTGCGGATCCAACGCGAAGAGTTTGGAGATTGAATTCGACGATACCAAGCTCCGCGCTTACGGCGACATGGCGATCAAGAAAGCAACGGGCAGGTCCTGAACGGCACACCTCACGCAGCGGCGACTTCGCACCTCGTCATTGATGGACGTACTTTTGAAGATCACCGAAGGATGGCAGACCCTAGCTCGCCACGCGACAAAATTGGAGAACAAATAAGCCGACATCCAAGGATCCCGCATCTTACCGGGACAACGACCCCATGCTACGGAACCTCGCTATTTTGTTTTTGGCGGCGGCTGCGATGGCGCAGTCAGACCGCAGCACGCTGACGGGTGTGGTGGTGGACGAATCGGGCGCCGTAGTGGCTGGCGCCGCTGTGGAGGCCGTCAATCAGGCCACCGAACTCAAGTACAGCACAACGAGCAATGCGTTTGGCATCTATGCTCTGCCGCAACTCCCAGTGGGCCTGTACAGCGTGACAATCCAGGCAAAGGACTTTTTGCCCTATGCCAAGAGAGTTCAGATGCACGTGGCCGAAACGGTCACGCTCAACGTCACTCTCCAGGTGGTCGAGCATCGGAGCGTCATCGACGTGTCTGCCACTACGCCACTCCTCGAGACGGCAACCTCCGAAAACGCCACTGGCATCACCGAGAAGCTTGTCAGCGATCTCCCACTTTCCGTTTCCGGCAACATGCGCAATCCGGAAAGCTTCATCTTCCTCACATCCGGAGTAACCGGAACCGCCGCCAACACGCAGATCGATGGTTCGCAGTCTCGTGCCAAGGAGGTGCTCTTCGATGGCGTCGGCGCCACCAGTCCGGAAAGCGGCGGCACGCTGTTCACCTATCCATCGGTGGAAGCGGTCTCGGAATTCCGCCTGGTGAACAGCGATTTCAGCGCGGAGTACGGCCACACCGGAGGCGGGTTTGAAGTCTTTTCGAGCAAGTCCGGCACGAATGCATTTCACGGCGCCGTTTTCGACTATCTGCGCAACAACGTGTTCGATGCGCGCGGCTTTTTCGCCACCGCGGCGCCGGTGAACCGGCAAAACGAATTCGGCGCCGCGCTGGGCGGCCCGGTCGCAATCCCGCACGTTTACAACGGGCGCAAGCGCACGTTCTTCTATGTCGTCTACAGCGGATTCCGCTACCTGCAATCGTCGTCGAATGCGCTGGTGAGCATTCCGCCCGTGGCTTTTCGCGGCGGCGATTTCTCCTCGCTGGTAGGCAGCGGGGGCAAGCCTATTGTGATTTACGATCCCTCGACGACCACCGCAACCGCCAGCGGCGGCTACACGCGCACGCCGTTTCCGGGCAACCAGATTCCGCAGAGCGCTTTCAGTTCGGTTTCGTCGAAGATCGTCGCGCTGCTCCCGCAGCCGACCAACGGCGGCAACCTGAACAATTTTCTCGCGCTGGGAGCGAACAGTTTCAGCCGCGACCAGGTGGATCTCAAGATTGACCACTCCTTCACCGACGCCAACCGGCTCAGCGGCTTCCTCTACGTGGGCAGGCAGGAGCAAATCAGTCCGGACACCTTGCCCGATCCCTTCACCAACGGGCTCAACAACGACTACCACTCGCGCTGGGCGCGCTTGAGCGACGATTGGTCGCCATCGTCGAGCCTGCTCAACCACGCCGCGTTCGGTTTCACGCGCGAAGCACAGCTGTGGAACTCGCTGGCCGCCAACCAGAACTGGCCCAGCCAGATCGGCCTGACCGGCGTCAGCACCGGCGCCGGCAACGCGTTCCCTTACGTGACCTTCAACGACGGCTATTCCACCTGGGGATCCACCAACGGCACCAAGACCGTGGGCGAGCAGATCAACAACGTGTTTCAGCTCGACGACAGCGTCGGCTGGATGCGCGGCCGTCACAGCCTGAAATTCGGCGCCGATGCGCGCTGGCTACAGACCAACGGCGCGGATTACTTCGGCTCGCAAGGCAACTTCGCTTTCAACACGCTGGAGACCGGCCTGCCCGGCACCTCGTCCACCGGCAGCGCCTTCGCCAGTTTTTTGCTCGGAGACGTGCAACAGGGTCAACTCAACCAGCTCACGCTGGTGCCTGGCACTCGCTACCGGTACCTGGCCGGGTTCGCGCAGGACGACTGGAAAATCAGCCGCACGTTGACGCTCAACCTGGGCCTGCGCTACGAAATCTATTTTCCGCGCACGGAGGCGCACGACAATCTGGCGAGCTTCGACCCAACGCTGGCCAATCCCGGCGCCGGCAATCTGCCGGGCACAATCGAATTCCTAGGCACCGGCCAGGGCCGCAGCGGATTGAGCAGCTTCGCTAACACGGATTACAAGAATTTCGGGCCGCGCCTGGGCTTCGCCTACGCCGCCACGGAGAAGACGACTGTGCACGGCGGATACGGGATCTACTATGGACCGGGCAACGCCGATGCCGGTTTGCGGCAGTCGCAAAGTTTCGGTTTCGGCTTCAATGCATCGCCGGTTTTCGCCAGCACCAACAACGGCGTCACACCGGCCTTCAATTGGGATAGCGGCTTCCCGCAGAATTACGTCCGCCCACCCGATATCAGCCCCACCGTGGCCAACGGCTCGGCCGTGGCGATGATCGGCGCCGGCGATGGCCGCCCGCCGTACTTTCAGAATTGGAGCGTAGGCGTGCAGCACGAGCTGATTGCAAACCTGCTGCTTGAAGCCGATTACGTCGGCGTGAAAGGCACACGCCTGGGAACCGCGCTGATCCAGCCGAACGAGTTGAACCCCAGCTATCTGGGCTTGGGCAACCTGCTCACCGCGCCGGTGTCTTCGGCGGCCGCGCAGGCGGCGGGCATTCCGGTTCCATACGTCGGCTTCACTGGCTCGGTGGCGCAGGCGCTGCGGCCCTTCCCGCAGTATCTGACCATCACCAACCTCTCCAACCCGAACGGTGACTCGACCTACCACGCGCTACAGATGAAGCTGGAGCGGCGTATCTCCCGCGGGCTGACCGGCGTGATGGCGTACGCGTGGTCGAAGACGCTCACCGATGCTGACATAGCGGCCGGCGGCGGCCCGGCGGGCCAGACGTTTTACAATCGCGGACTGGAAAAAGCGGTGAGCGACACCGATGTACCGCAGGCGATTTCCATCAGCTTCCTCTATGATCTGCCGTTTGGGCCGGGCAAGCGCTTCTTCCAACGCGGCGCGCTGGGCAAGCTAATGGCCGGATGGACCCTCACCGATATCGATCAATACTGGGCGGGAACGCCCATCCTGCTCACCGCCAACAACACGCTACCGCTGTTCAACTCCACACTGCGGCCCAACGCGGTTTCGGGCGTGCCGCTCGAAATGAGCTACAGCCACTTCGATCCGGCGGTGGACCGATACATCAATCCGGCGGCGTTCACCGTGCCCGCGTCCTTTACCTTCGGCAGCGGCGCGCGATCATACGACAGCCTGCGCGCGCCTTGGAGTCTGAATGAAAGCATTGGCGCAATCAAGCGGACGGCGATCACCGAGCGGGTGACGCTGATCTTCCGCGCCGAATTCTTCAACGTGTTCAACCGCGTGGTATTCGGCGTACCCGCATCGAACATCAGCGCCGCCAACTTCGGCGTGGTGAGCAGCCAGTCCAACGCCCCGCGTCAGGGCCAGATGGCGCTGCGGCTGGAGTTTTGAAGGCAAAGCGAGGTTCGCCGTTCAGTGATTCAGGCTCGCTAGGTTCATCTGAGAGGCTTCGATCCGCGCTATGACGCTGTAGATCACGCCGTCGAATACGGGCGCGGCAAGGCTCTCAGCCACTGGACAGGAGAGTTTCTCGCCTGTCGTGAAGCGCGGCTCAACGGCCCATGCCTTTCGGTCGAACCGTGCTCACACCACGAACGGTTTGCGATAGTCACGCGTGATTAGCTCGTTGGCTTCTGGGTCGCCGGCAAACTGCGGCCCCGGATCGATGGTGAGTTTCCGCCCAACGCGATAGCTGATGTTTGCCAGATGACATAACGAGGCGCTCAGATAGGCATTTGCGATGCCGTCATGTAGTTCTCGAGGATCCCGCGACCGGCAGGCGGCGAGAAAGTTCTCGATGTGCAGATTTGTGCCTTCGATTTCCTGGCTCACCTTCGGGCGTTCTTCCATGACGATTTCACTACTCTCACCCTTGTATATCTGGAAGCCCTCGATGTTCATCGCCATCCAACCCTCGGTTCCATAGAACAGATTTCCTACGGTGATGTTGAGCGGATCGCTCGCGCGAACGGCGGAAGTGTCAGCCCCGGGTTTGGCGCGACGGCGCGCAGGAACGCCCTCGCCGCCGGTAAGCAATCCCCGCACCTCGAACACGATCTCACACCCGCCGAAATCGTAACTGGCGAGTTGCGTGTTGGGCGTCTCCTGATCGTCAACGGGGCCGTACTTGCTGCCTGTGGCGACCACGCTCTTGGGCCACTCCGGGTCACCCAGTCCCCACCGGCAGATGCCCATCTGGTGTACGCCCTGGTTGCCGATGTCACCGTTGCCCGTGTCCCAGAACCAGTGCCAATTGTACTTGAAGCGCAATTCGTTGAAAGGGCGCATGGGGGCCGGACCTCGAAATAAATCCCAATTCACGCCTGGCGGCACCGGACTGTCTGCCTTATGACCGATTGAAGGACGGCGCTTGAAGCACAGGCCCCTGGCCATGTAGACTTGGCCGATGATGCCGCTGTGTAGCGCCTGCATCGCCCTGATCCCGTATTGCATGCTGCGGTGCTGCGAGCCAACCTGCACCATTCGCTTTGTCTCCCGCGCCACCTGGAGCATCTTTGGACCCTCGTAGATGTCGTAACAGGCAGGCTTCTCGCAGTAGACGTCTTTGCCGGCCTTACATGCCCATATCGTGGCCAGCGCATGCCAGTGGTTAGGTGTGGCAATGGACACAGCGTCAATCCCGGGATCGGCGAAGGCGTCGCGCAAGTCCTCGAATTCCTTGGCCTTCTGGCTGGTGATTCTCAGAAGCTTCGCTTGGGCCACATCGCGGGCAGCCCGATCGATATCGCAAAGGGCCGCCACACGGGCATCGGACAGGCGAGAATAGATGTTCAGGTGGGTCGAGCCACGGTGGCCGAGTCCTACAATCGCCACGTTGATTCTGTCGTTTGCGCCCCACACGCGTGTCGCGGCTGTCGCCGTCAACGCACCGAGAAAGAACCTGCGAGAAGTGCGCTGTTGCATCGTTCAGTTTCCTTTCAAACCGTAGCCGTACCTGATGCGGTATGATTATAAGGCCAATGGCCAGAAAGTCCAAAGAGAATTTTTGATCCAATCTTCACCTGTTCTTTTCGTGGCTGCGGGGCGTGTGCTTGTCCAGGCACTAGGGAAAGGGCTAAACCGAATGAGGCTTTGCAATGCAATCGCGTTGACTCTGTTGTCGTTTGCGTGTCCCATGGCGCAGGAATACAAGCTGGGTCCCGATTCCGCCCGACAGGCCGGGGTCCCGCAAGGCAAGGTGACCAAATACTCATGGACAAGCAGGATTTATCCGGGAACTACTTGCGACTACTGGGTATATGTGCCCGCACAGTACCGGCCCGGCCGGACCGCTGCCGTGATGGTGTTCCTCGATGGCGAAAAGTTTGTAACCGACGACGGCGCTTGGCACGTACCGGTTGTTTTCGACAACCTGATTAACCGCGGCGAAATGCCCGTCACGATTGGGATTTTCATTAACCCCGGTGTCTTGCCGGCCCGAATACCGAACGAACCGGCACACAGTAACCGCAGCTTCGAGTACGACGCTGTCACCAACCGCTATTCGCGCTTTCTGTTGCAAGAGATCTTGCCTGAGGTAGGGAAGAGCTACAACCTCTCCCAGGATCCCAATGATCGCGCGATAGGCGGGTCCAGCTCCGGCGGCATTTGCGCCTTTACGGTGGCGTGGGAGAGACCGGATGCCTTCCGCCGCGTCCTTAGCTTCGTGGGAAGCTTCACGAATTTGCGCGGCGGCGAGATTTATCCCTCTTTGATCCGGAAAACGGAGCCGAAGCCGATCCGAGTTTTCCTGCAGGACGGACAAAGGGATTTGAACGTTGCCGCTGGCAATTGGTTCATAGGCGCCCACGATATGGTTTCGGCGTTAGAATACGCGGGCTATGATGTCGCTCATGTATGGGGGACCGAAGGGCACAACAGTAAGCAAGGCGCCTCAATTCTGCCCGATGCCTTGCGCTGGCTGTGGCGTGGTTATACCGCGCCGATTCCGAAGCCCAAAGGAGGGGGAGGGGAGCGCCAGTGGTCTGTGCTCTTGACGGTTCCCGGGCAGGATTGGAAGCTAGTTAGTCAGGGTCACGGACGCACCGGAGCGTTGGCGGCGGACAAGGAGGGAGATGTGTTTTTCACAGATCGCCCAAGTAATCGGATCTGCAAGATTGCCGTCAGCGGCGATATCAAAGTGTTCAAGGAGAACTCGGGCAGCGTTCGCGGCTTGGCATTCGGGCCCGACGGGCGCTTGTACGCGTGTCAGGATGGACTGAAACGCATCGTGGCATACGCGATGGACGGTAAAGAAACGGTGATCGCCAGGAACGTCATTGCGAATGACCTCGCAATTAGTGCGCGCGGCGAGATTTACTTCACCGATCCGCTGCACAAACGCGTGTGGTTCGTCGGCGCCAGGGGCAGGCGCGTGGCGTATGGGGGAATTCAATCGCCCAGTAGCGTCCGCCTCTTTCCGGGCCAGACGTTTCTGCTCGTGGACGACTCGGCCGGCCGTGAGGTATGGTGGTTCCAAGTACAGCCGGATGGCTCATTGGCCGATGGCGATTCAATCTACAGTCTGGAAGTACCGGACTATTCCTCGGCGACCGATGCCGCCGGCATGGCAGTGGACACGGACGGCTTTCTGTATGTGGCGACGAAGATGGGGATCCAGGTGTTCGATCCTCCTGGGCGTGTGATGGCTATTCTCGATTCACCACAATTGGGCGGCGTGTCAAGCATTGTCTTCGGCGGGCGCAATCGTGACGTGCTGTACGCGACCGCGGGCGACAAGGTGTTCAAACGTTCCATGCGGCACACAGGCGCGGTGAGCTGGAGATTGGTTCAGCGCGCCAAGCCGTGACTTTAGGTGAAATTCCCTGGAGAGTCCATGCTGACAACCGCATCAATAAAATGGTAGGATGATTAGGCATGGTAAGCCCGACGATGAGACAATCGAAAGCCAGTGCGGCGAGGAACAAGGACTTCAAACCCATTGCCAAAGCTACGCTTACCGAATCCGCCTTTGAAGAACTGGTGACGTCACTCTTGCAGGGGCCATGGAAGGCCGGCGACCGCATACCTCCCGAACGTGAGCTCTGCCAACAGTTAGGCATCGGGCGCGCGTCCTTGCGAGAAGCCCTGAAGGCTTTGGAATTGATCGGCATGCTGGAGTGCCGCGTGGGGGACGGAACGTTCGTTCTTCCGCGCTCTCAGTTTCTCTCGCGGCCTTTGCTCTGGGCTATCACTGGCACGGACGGCGCGGAGTTACGCGACATAGTGGAGGCGCGCAGGTTAATGGAGGCGGAAATCGCGGCCTTGGCTGCCGAGCGCGCGACACTGGAAGAGCTTAACGAAATAGGCGCAGCGGTGGCTGACTTCAGAGCAGGTATTTCTGAGCCGGCGCGCGCACTGGAAGCCGACCTGAGGTTTCACCTTGCGCTCGCCCGTGCTGCCCATAACGAGATCTTGTTTAACGCGGTGCAATTGCTCCGAAACCTTATGGCACAGTGGTTGCTGATGAAGTTGCGAATGCCACAGGCCGCCGCCAGAGTGCTGAAACAGCACGAGGGAATCTATGCCGCCGTCCGCCTCAGAGACTCTGGCGGAGCTCGCATGGAGATGCTCCAGCACTTGACCGAAATGGGGCACTTGCTGATCAAGCTTGTGGAGACTAGCCACCATGATTCTTCTCCGGTCCGGACCGGAGAAGAATCCACGCACCCCTCACTAACGCCCCGCTGACGGCATCGAACGGCGCCGTTGGACCTGTCCAAGAGACCTCTCCAGGCCCCGTCCTGACGATGATTTTTGGCGATTGACAAATTGATCTAATTATCATACCATTCCGAACAGAACCGCGATGCCGGCGGAGGTCTCCGTGAGAGCATGCGGTTCCCAAACTTGCGATTAGGCTGCCTGCGCACTGAAATGAGCACGATTCGCTGGCTGGACATTCTGGTGATTATCGCCTACATGGCGACGCTCATGGGGGTTGGGCTCCGTTTTTCACGCCGGCAGACGTCCACCGAACGCTATTTTGTCGCCCAGAGAAACATCCCTGGGTGGGCGATGGGGCTTTCGCTTCTCGCCACACTCATCAGTAGCGTTACGTTCATCGCTTACCCTGGCTCGTCTTATGCGGGCGATTGGTCGAATCTCGTGCCAGGGTTAACAGTGATTCCCGTGCTGTTCATCACGGTGTTCGTAGTGATTCCATTCTTTCGTGAAGTTGTGGGCATGAGCGCCTATGAGTACTTCGGTAAGCGCTTTGGATACGGAGCCAGGGTGTATTCTTCCATTGCCTATTCTATCGGGCATCTTTCCAAAATGGGTTTCGTGTTCTATTTGCTGGCGCTAACGGTGAACAGCGTGACCGGCTGGAACATGGACCATCTAATCATCCTAGTTGGTGTCCTAACGATATGCTACACACTCCTTGGCGGCGTTGAGGCCGTCATCTGGGCCGACGTTATTCAGGGGATGGTGCTTTGGGCGGGAATTTTGGTCAGCTTGGGCTTTCTGCTGTTCCTCCCGCCGGGAGGCCCTGCTGCGATGTTCCATGTTGCGTTTAGCAGCCATAAGATCAGTCTCGGCGACATGAGGCTGGACCTCACAAAGCCAACATTCCTGGTGCTTTCACTGTATGGATGGTTCTATTATCTACAGAGATATACGTCAGACCAGACCGTAATTCAACGTTATCTGGTGGCCAGATCGGATCGCCAAGCAGTCCGTGGAGTGTTAATCGGATCGTTGCTCTGCGTCCCCGTTTGGGCATTATTCATGTTGATTGGAACGCTCTGCTGGGCCTTCTATAAAGTCACTGGGGAATTGCTTCCAGTAGCTCGATCCGACCAAGCATTCCCGTATTTTATTACTACGCATCTGCCCCCCGGTTTGGCTGGCCTTTTTCTTGCAGCATTATTCGGCGCCGCGATGGCGAACCTCTCGTCCGATCTAAACAGTCTTGCCGCCGTAGGCGTGGCAGATTATTACCACATCCTGTTCCAGCGTTCGACGGAGCGAGCGCAACTTGTTGTGGCGAAGATTATTGTCGCGTTGTGCGGGGGATTGTGCATTTTAATCGCCAGCATACTGGGCCACTCCAAAGGTAACGCACTTTCGCTTTGGTTCACGGTATCGGCAATTGTCTCTGGCGGTTTAGTCGGTCTATTTTTGCTGGCCTTTCTCTCAACGCGCGCCAGCAAGACGGGAGCCTATGTTGGAATCGCCGGCAGCTTTGTATTCACAGCCTGGGCGGTCCTTACGGCAGATGGGGGAAGGATCTTGAACTTGGGGCCCTATAACTTCCCTATGCACAATTACATGATTGGAGCGATCGGGCAAGTTTTGGTCTTTGGTTTCGGATACCTCGCAAGCTTGGTGTTCCCGGACGGCGACACGTCGCGCCGCGAGATGACGGTTTGGGGCTGGCTGAGCCGGAGATCTGCCGCCAAGGAACGGCATCGAGTAACCACCCTGCCAGCTGTGATGGTAGCTTACGAATCAAGTCACTGAGGCCGAGAATTCAGAAAAGGGGAAACCTCCATGCGTGTTAATCATACTCGGGAGCGACTGGTAAGAGGCGACACTGTCTTCGGTTGCTCCCTTCAAGTCTACCGATCGTCAGAGATTCCTCGCACGCTTGCAGCGGCGGGATTTGACTACGTATTTATCGATATGGAGCACGGTTCGTATAATCTGGAGACCGTGCATGACATGATCATCGCCTCAAAGCTGGTCGATATCACGCCCATTGTGCGGGTCACGGAATTGCAGTACGGCTTGTGTTCTCGGCTGCTGGATCAAGGCGCGCAGGGCATCATTTTGCCTCGTGTCGAAGAGCCTCGGCTCCTTGAGCAGGCGCTGAGCTGGTTGCGATTTCCGCCCGTGGGACAGCGGGGTTATGGGGTCAACGCAACCATGATCGAGTATGAGACGGCCAGCATGCCCGAGGTCATTGAACACCAGAACAGCCAGATTCTTGCGGTGGTGCAATTCGAGACGACTGCCGCGCTGGAGCGCGCCGATGAACTGTTGTCTGTCAAAGGCGTCGACGTAGTGATGGTAGGGCCTTCGGACCTATCGATTTCGCTTGGCATTCCTGGGCAGGTGGAGCACCCCCTCCTGGTTGAGTCTGTGCAACGGCTGATCGAACAATGCAATCACCACGGCGCGGTTCCCGGGATCCAGACTCGGGGTGTTTCCATGGCAAAAGCGTGGATTGAGCGTGGAATGCGTTTCGTGGGAGCGGCGGCCGAACATGTTTTGCTGCTCGAGAAGGCTCGAGAAACGGTGTCACAATTACGTTCGGTGCAGACACCGTCGTTTGCCAGAAGCAAGCAGGGATGACCGGAGTACGTTCCAGAAGTAATCAGCACGGGAACTCGGTAAAATATCTCTTTTGGAAAGGAAGAAAGACATGCATAAGATTGCATTCATCGGCCTCGGTATCATGGGCAAACCGATGGCTAATAATCTACGAAAAGCCGGCCACGCCTTGGTTGTTTATGATATTGTGGCCCCTCTGGTTGACGCAGTGCTCCGGGACGGCATCCAAGGAGCTTTATCCAGCAGCGATGCCGCCCGCCGTTCGGACCTCATTATAACGATGCTTCCCGACGGTCCTGAAGTGGAGCAGGCGATTCTTGGACCAAACGGCGTAATGGAAGGCGCCAAACCCGGCTCTCTCATTGTGGATATGAGTTCCATCAACCCCGTGGTCTCCCAGAAAATTGCTAAGGCTTGCGCTGAAAAAGGGGTAGATTTCCTGGACGCGCCGGTGAGCGGCGGGGAACCAAAGGCGATAGACGGTACACTCGCGATTATGGTAGGAGGCGAAAAGTCAGTTTTTGAAAAGGCGCTGCCTGTGCTACAGGCCATGGGATCAACCGTGACTCTCACGGGGCCGGTAGGAGCCGGGAACGTTACGAAGTTGGCGAACCAGATTATGGTTGCATGCAATATTGCTGCCATGGGAGAGGCGCTGGTACTGGCAAAGCAGTGCGGCCTTGATCCCGAAGTGGTCTTCGCTGCGGTGAAAGGGGGCCTGGCCGGCAGCACGGTATTGAACGCAAAGGCTCCGAAGGTGATTGCTGGAGATTACGCGCCTGGCTTTCGCATTCGACTTCACCAAAAGGACTTGCGCAATGCGCTGCTCGCGGCCGAATCCAAGAAAGTCGCCCTGCCCTTGACATGCATGGTCCAGCAGATGCTAATCGCATTGATGAACCAAGGGAAGGGAGATCTGGATCATTCGGCGATCGTGACGTTCATCGAGAGTATGTCTCCTCCAACGCGTGCCGCTGTAACCCGCACCGCGCCAGTTCAGTAGTCCCGTGGATGGACTTCGGGCCGAGGCGGCTCAATCGGAACAGAGTGCTGTTTCCAGCTTGTCTCATCCTCAGGACCGCAGATAAAGTGCGGAGACTAAATTAGAAAGGAGGACTGAGGTTGACTTACGTGGATTGGTTAATTGCCCTCCATCCCGGAGGAACTCTACATTCTTTAAATACTGGGACCGTGCGGACCATGGATAGAGCGGCCCGGCCTGTGAAATGTTCCGTCGGGTTGCTCAGTGTTGGGCTGTTGCTGTGCCAGATTGGCCGAGCGCAGGACCTCAATGTTCCCTCCGGTGCCGATGTCCCTCCCATTCTCAAGATCGGATCGCCAGCCCCGGACTTCAACCTGCCGGGTGTCGACGGCAAGGTGCACAGCCTTAAGGACTACGCGTCGGCCAAGGTTCTCGTAATTGTGTTTACATGTGATCATTGCCCGGTCGCTGAGATGTATGAGAGACGAGTCAAGCAGCTCGCTTCAGCCTATAAGGATCGAGGCGTGGATCTGGTCGCGATCATGGGGAATGATCCGAAAGCCATACGTCTGAGCGAACTTGGCCACACCGATGTGAGCGACTCCCTACCAGAGATGAAAATTCGCGCGGCGTACAGGCACTTCAACTTTCCTTATTTGTACGACGGCGACACGCAAGCGGTTACCCTAAAGTATGGACCTACCGCGACGCCCCATGCGTTCATCTTTGATCAGCAGCGCAAGTTGCGGTATCAAGGCCGAATCGACAACAATCCGCGCGAACAACTGGTCACTAAGCACGAAGCTCAGGACGCAATCGAAGCTTTGCTTGCGGGGAAACCAGTCTCAGTTGAGAATACGCCCGTGATGGGCTGCTCCACCAAATGGGCACGCGAAGAGTCGGGAGCGAAGGCAGAGATCGCAGAGGACGGTCAGAAACCGGTATCAGTGGAAATGGTATCGGCTGATCAGTTGACGACATTGCGACAGAACAGTGGCACCGGCACGCTTCTGCTGGTGAATTTCTGGGCTACCTGGTGCGGGCCTTGCACTGCGGAATTTCCAGAGCTGCAGAAAATCGTCCGGATGTACAGTCAACGAGCGTTGAACGTCGTAACCGTTAGCATTAATGCACCAGACGAGAAAAGGTTTGTGCTTCGGTTCTTGAATTCGCAGCATGCGATCAATAGGAATCTGCTCTGGAGTACGAATGATGCGGCCGAAGCAGTGTCGGCATTTGGGACTGGGTGGAGTGGCGGCGTTCCATATACGGTATTGATCGGTATGAACGGCGAGTTATTGTTCAAGGGCCAGGGCGGCATGGACGCTATAGAGGTCCGGCGCACTATCTTGAAGAATCTGCCAGACGATGATCATATCGGGCAGCAGGCGTATTGGAACAGTACCTTCTGAAGAACTAAATGTGAGAGCTGTCGATGAGAGTACATACGACGCGTTGCGGATCTTTTGGAGCCCCTGCTGGAGAAACTGGACTATTGTTCGGAAGCAACGCTGCTGGCGAGATCAATAACGATCTCGCAGGTTTCCTGCTCGGCGTAACCAGTTGGTGATAGCAAGAATCGCACAGTTTTCAGCACCCGCTCAGGCGGTCAAAAAGTCCCTACGTAGGAGCAGCGTGATGCGGAAACCGTCCCGCCGTTCATTTCTCGCCGGAGCCATGCTGGGCACGGCGGCATGCAGGCGGGATGCGGGAGCGCGGCTCGCCCTCAGCTGTGAGGAGGCGCGGACGCTGGGCGCGATCTGCGATCAGTTGATTCCGGCCGACCAGGACCCCGGCGCGGCGGCGACCGGCGCGGTGGTGTTTATCGACCGCCAACTGGCCGGCTACTATCGCCGCTACCGGCGCGCCTACCGCGAAGGCCTGGCGCGCACCGCCGCCCTCAGCCGCAAGATGTTCGGCAAACCGCTGGACCAACTGGCGAGCGGCCAGCGGCTGGCGGTGGTGAAGCGCCTCGAAAGAGAGGCACAGCCGTTTTTCGAGTTGGTGCTGGCCCACACCATGCAGGGCTTCTACGGCAGCCCGCGGCACGGAGGCAACCGCAATTACGCGAGCTGGCGGATGTTGCGCGTGCCGGCCTCACCGGTGCGCGGGCGCATCCTGTACGATCTGCGCCAGGGGAAGGCGTCATAGCTATGGCGCTGGCGGCGGTGGATGCGGTGGTGATCGGCGCGGGCGCCGGCGGCGGCGTGATCGCCAAGGAACTGGCGTGCGCCGGCATGCGAGTGGTGCTGCTGGAGCGGGGACGCTGGGAGACGGCATGGGACGACCGCAAGGACGACCTGCGCAACCAGCGCACCAGCGACCTGGGGGCGCCGTTCGGGCCGGATGCCGAACGCAATCCGCGCGTGGCCGTGGACCGCAGCGGACGCGAACTGGTGGTGCTGCCAAGCGATGGCGCCTATTCAAACAACGCCGCCTGCGTGGGCAGCGGCACGGTGAGTTACGGCGCGATGGCCTGGCGTTACATGGCGCAGGACTTCCGCATGAAGTCCCTTTATGGATGCCCACCGGGGAGCACGCTCGACGATTGGCCGATTTCTTACGACGACCTGGAACCGTTCTACGAAAAAGCCGAGTGGGAGATGGGCGTCTCGGGCGACGTGGCGCCCGATCCGTTCCACGCGCCGCGCCGCCGCGGTCTGCCGATGCCGCCGCTGCCGCCGAACCGCGAATACGAGATTCTGAAGCCCGCGGCGCTGCGCAAGGGCTGGCATCCGTTCGACATTCCGATGCTGCGCAACAGCGTCCCGTACAACGGCCGCGGGCCGTGCATGCGGTGCCGCTGGTGCGTGGGCTTTGCCTGCGAGGTCAACGCCAAGAACGGCACGCAGAACACGGTGATTCCCACCGCCCTGGCGACTGGCTTGTGCGAGCTGCGCACCGATGCGATGGCGCGCGAGATTGTGCTCGATGCGCGCGGGCACGCCACCGCGGTCACCTACTTCGACGCCGACAACCACCTGCAAACCCAGCCGGCGCGCCTGGTGGTAGTCAGCGCCGGCGCCATCGAGACCGCGCGCCTGCTGCTCAATTCCAAGAGCCGGCTGCATCCCAACGGCCTGGGGAACCGCTACGACTGGGTGGGGCGCAACCTGCAAGGGCACACCCTCGCGCGCGCCGTGGGCCTGTTCGATTTCGATACCTATGACGATATCGGCCCCGGCGCCAGCATCGCCATCTGCGATTTCAATCACGGCAACCCCGGCTTGCGCGGCGGCGCCATGCTGGCCAACGAGTTCATCCGCCTGCCCATCCAGTTCACCGGAATGACGCCGCCGGGTACGCCCCGTTGGGGCCTCGCGCACAAGGAATACATGCGGCAGTTCTACCGCCGCTCAATTTCTTTAAAGGGGCACGTGCAGGAGATGCCGCTATTCGACGCGCGCGCGCAACTGGATCCGCGGGTGAAGGATTTCTGGGGCATTCCGGTGGCGCGGCTTTCCGGCGGGCGCCACCCGAACAGCGTCGAGGTGGCGCGCGCCGTGGTGGTGAAGGCAGCCGAGTGGCTCCAGGCGGCCGGCGCCATCCGCACCTTCACCAGTGTGCCCGGCCTGGAACTGAGCGGCGGCCAGCACCAGGCGGGAACCTGCCGCATGGGCAACGATCCGAAAACCAGCGTGGTGGACCGCAACTGCCGCATCCACCAGGCCGACAACATCTATCTGGCCGATGCCAGCGTGCACGTCACCAACGGCGGGTTCAATCCGGCGCTCACCATCCTGGCTAATGCGTACCGTGTGGCTGCTGCCATCGTCAAGGAGCGGCACGCATGAAGTTCTGGCTGGCGGCGCTGGCGTTAATCGGGATTGCGGCGGCGTTCGTCTATCCGAACGTGCGTCCCAAGCCGCAGAGCGTAGGGTATTGCGCGGACTGCCACGAAATGGGGGATTCCAGCGTGGCGTGGCTGGGTTCGGCGCATCGCAACGTGGCGTGCTCGGACTGCCATGGAGGGATGCTGCAAACCGGCAACGTGCAGCGCCTGGATGAGCACGCGCGCGGCCGCATTGCGGAGCAGATCCGCTTCCACCGATGGTCGGACCTGCAGGCCAGCGTGGAGCGCTGCCGCAACTGCCACCAGGAGGAGTACGCCACCTGGCGCGCCGGCCCCCACGCCATGACATACGCGCAGGTGTTCACCGACCGCGACCAGAACCGCAAGCGCATCCTGATAGAGGACTGCTTCCGCTGCCACGGCATGCACTTTCAGGGAAGTCTGCGCGACATGGTTACGCCCATCGACACCAAAGGGCCGGGGCGCCTGGTGGATGCGCGCTGGGCCGACCGCGCCGCCATTCCCTGCTTGGCGTGCCACCAGATGCACCGGCCGGGACAGCCCGAAGGGCCGCGCGTGCACCGCCCGGAATCCGCCGGCAGTTTGCAGCCATTGGCCGCGCCGTCGCTGGCTCTATTCGACCGCCGCGCGCAGGGCCACATCGCGCTGGCCTCACTGCCGCTGCCGGAAATACGCCAGGGCGAGCGGCGGGTGAAGATGAGCCCCGACCAGCGCCAGGCGCTCTGCTACCAATGCCACGCCCCGCGCGCCGCCATGCAGGCAGGCGATGGCGACGACCGCACGCCCGTCGGCATTCACGAAGGCATCAGTTGCCTGGCCTGCCATCAGGGCCACGGCGAGCAGACACGCGCTTCCTGCGCCAACTGCCACCCGAAAATGTCTAACTGCGGATTAGACGTGGAGAAAATGGACACCACCTTCCGGTCGCGCTCCAGCCGCCATAACATCCATTCTTTCCAGTGCTTGGATTGCCACACCCACGGCGTGCCGAAACGACGCCCGCGAGATTTCGGCAGGCGTGCGTAAATCAAAAACAGCAACCTTGCGCAACCCAGTAGTGCCAGTCGCTGATCGCTTCGGCAGTCGATTCGTTCACGCTCACTCCGGTCAGTTGGGATAGGGGCACCGCCATCGTCCGACCTTGCCAGCGGATCAGCACGAGCATGTCGGCCGAGCATGTGTCTTCCGGTGCCATGCGCACGACTTCGACGGTTTCTCCTTTCCTGAGCGGTGAAACGACCTTGGCCACCGTACACTTCGCCTGAAAGGGAAACCGCAGTTGGTTGTCCAGGTAGTAATACCATCCCAGAGCCTGTTCTTCTGGCCCGTACGCATCCACGATGGCTTCGTTGTGGATGCGGTCTTCCCGGACTGGGTCTTTTCATGAGTTTGGTCCCAGGATTCGGCGGACCGAGGTGCGGCCGATCCGCACTCGGCGGGCGATCTCGGATTTGCTGACGCGGGCACGATGCAGTTTCTGGATTCCCGCAGTATGTAGAACCGCCGTCGTCGGCCGACCCAGCCGCTTGCTGTTCTGTCGGGCGTGGGCCAGGCCAGCTCGAGTTCGCTCCCGCAGAATCTCTCTTTCGAACTCGGCGAAAATCGCGAGCAAACCCGCCATCGCTCGCCCAGCGGGCGTAGTCAGGTCCAGTAGCGAACACGACGGAAAGTTCCTGCACGAAACGTTCCCGCTCCCGGATGATGGTGGTTCCGTCCGTCTCTTCTTCAGTGAACTTCGTCGTGACTTTCTTGCTCTTCCAAGCCGCAATGTGGCGTTCCTCGCCCGAGCCGAAGATGCCGTTGATCAGACCGGAACAAGCGACCAGGCCCTTTCCGCGTCTTTGACGGATGCCAAACTGCGCGATGAAAACACAGGTCCAGTCTTCGTGGCTACGCCGCACATACAGCATCATCTCGTCTCCATGTTGCCCGTGCAGAGGTTGCACAGGCAGTCGGCCAAGACGCGCGGGATCGGTCAATTAGTGGACTGGTAAACGCTACGGCGTCAGGGGAGATCTTAGTTACATTCACCCGTCATTCCCCATATCAGGGTAAGCATCCGGCGGCCCGGCGGCCGGTACGAACCAGCGCACTATCGGTTGCCGTCTAGAGAGACGAGGGTTTTGGCAGCCCGAGATACACTACGCCGAATTTCACTGGTCGGCCAAATAGATCTGGAAGAAGTTGCTATAGCTCGCCCCTGACGGCGTCTGCACTACGAGTTGCACGGCTTGGAGAACCCCGATGACATCGCTCGCCAAAAAGTTGATCTGGCTCGCTCCCGCAATCAGGTCTGGCGCAGGCCCGTCCCAAGCTGGAGCGTACGTGATGTAGCTGATATCGCTAACGCCGCTACCCGTGAACGATCCCAGTTGGAGAGGCAGTGTGTTCACGGGCAGCGATGTCCCCGCCACCAGCACGCCATCCGCCTGCTGAGGGTTGATCGGTCCCAAGCCTGTAGCATAGACCGACACGATGGAGTTGAGTGGCGCCGGATTCGTCGCTGAGTTGATACTCCCATCCTGATTCAGCGTCGCCGCGTGGTAAATGTCGACCATGAACACACCGGGCGCCGCCGCCGCGACCGGATAGGTCAGGCAATTCGTCGGCACGTTGTTATAAGTAACGCAAATCTTCGTCGTCTCCCCGGCCACGGACCACGGAACCACCGTGTTGATCTGCCCGTCCTGCACCCAGAGTAGCGGCGCCGGCGTGCCATCGAAGGTCACCTCGGTGTTTCCCGCCTGCGTCGGGAACGGGCTCGCGAACGTGGCTTGCGTTGCTATTCCCTGTTGTGGCCCGAGCCCGATGCCGGATAAGGTCACGATCTCTCCCGGCGCAACCGGTCCGCTGCTGAACGTCGCCGCGTTTCCCACACACGCCAGTGGGACGGTCTGGGCGTTCGAATTCGGAGACAGGCGATACAGGGCGAGCGACGGCGGGAACGGCCCGGTCTGCGTGGGCGCGAAGTCCGCGCCTGCCTCCACCATCACGAAAACGGCGGAGTTCCCGTTCGCCGTAATGAGCGGCGCTGGCTGACCGACTGCTCCTAAAGGGATCAGGAGCGGCCCGGAAGCCACCACTGGCGGGTAGGAGCCGCCGGGAAGATACGTGGTTTGTAAGATTGAGCCATCGGGCGCAATTGCGCTGAGCCAATCCGACCCGCAGGGCGCGACACTATTCTTGACCGGAAACGCCGATGACGCTGCGTAACCGGCGATGTACACATTCCCATTCGAATCCATCCCAAATCCGTCCTGGGACCCGATAGAACCTCCGTAGGTCCCTTGAACCACGATCGAGAACACCGTCTTTCCGGCCGCATCGATCCGCTCCACATAGAAAGTCGAAGTGCTGTCCAGGCCATTCGCTACTATGTCGCCATTCGCGGCCACGGCCAGACCGGAGGGAAACGGCTCCTGCGGAGTAGCGAGGGTAGTCCAGGTTACGTTGTCCGGCGCCAACCTCGCGAGTGCATAGCCCGGATCGCTGCCCGGAGGGAGGAAGTTCGTGATTCCGCCCATCCAGGAGACCACCGCGATGTTCGCCCCCGTTTGATCCACGGCAACTTCCGCCGGTTTTCCGGGCACACCGGAAAATGTGGTATCAATCGCGCCAGCCGGGGTCAGGCGCACAACTTCGCCTCCGCTCGCCGCAGTCCCGGCCACAAACACACGGCCGGTGGAATCGACCGCGAGGCTCGCCGAAACCGCGGGCGATACAGACCGCATGGCGCCGAGGTCAGTTTGCCACAACACGGCCGACCCATCCGCGGTCAGTTTCTCCACGAAAACGTCGTAGAACTGCGCGTAAAATATCTGGTTGTCTGTCGGTTGGGGAATTGCGTAGACACCGCCAGTCGGGTCCACCGCCATCGCCGCGGCGGTGAATCCAAGATTGTTCTGCCAAAGGACGGTCTTGCCATCCTCCGATAGCTTGGTCACACAGGAAGGCATCGTGGTAGGCGTGTGAATCGGGCAGTAGGACAAAACGTAAAGCGCCCCCGTGTTGTCGGCGGCGATCTGCAACGCCGAACCAGGCCCCCACTCTATATAGTCGATTCCTAATAGGAAGCTTGGGGTAGCAGCCAGGCCTCCAGCCGTCAACAGCAACAGGCACACCGATATCCGAAGCAGCATGTGCATCCTTAAGGCACGCCGAATGCCACAAAAGACATCTTTCCAATCAGCGGATCTACGCGGTTCGCTGTGTCCTCTCGACACAGCCGAAGTGCATTTCGAACCGGGATTAGCCCACTTCTCAAGTGCGGCTTCGTGTCCTGCGCGCGGCTCGTGGACGGTCACGGCGCACCTCGTCTTTCCAGTACAACTCGCCCAGCAAGCTTTGCTTCAGCAGTTCGAGACAGAGTTGTTCCACCGAGCGAAGACCTCTTCGTCCCCTAGCGGGGCCAGATGATTCCACCAGCGGCCACGGGCGATTTTCCAACGTGTAGCAGGCGCCAGGAAGTGTTCTCCGACCGTCTGTGGCGCGCTCGCGATTTCTTCCAGGACTCTTTCCAGTGAGCCCGCCGTCGTGAAGTTGCGCAATTGGAATAGCAGGCCGTTCCTCCGGATGATCTGTTCCACAGTTTCCGGGGAATAGTGCCGCCCGATGGTGGACCGCCGCGTGTGGTGCGCGATCGAGCCGGGGCAGTGCCAGGAGGTATACCCAAGCTTTCGCGCTCGCCAGCCCCACTCCACATCCTCCCAGTAGAACGGATCGTAGGCTAATGCATCCAGCAGTTTTCGCAGAAGGCACGTGCGAAACATCGACGCGCCGCCGCCGCTATAAAAGGTGGAGACCGGGGCCTCGGATTTCGGAATCCAATCGTGAATTGTGGCCAGGCCGGATTCGACGAGTAAGGTTGCCCAGTTCGTCTCGTCGCGGAAACGCGTCCTGTCCTTGAGCACAATCTGGGATGCTATTGAGAATGTTTCCCTGGAACGCAGTGGCGCCAGAACGCGCAATGCGGATTGCTCCAGCACCACATCGCTATTCAGCAGGTAGACCCAATCGTGGCGCGCCGCTCCGAGGCCGGCCCGGATGGCGCCTCCGAATCCGAGCGGCCGATCATAGAAGCGCCAGATGACTTTCGGGTGGGCTTTACGCAGGGTTTGGTAGCCGGATCGCGGTGAACCGTTCACGACTACCACGACTTCTAATGGTTCGCTCCACTCGGTCGCCGCCTCTTGCACACTTTCCAGGCAGGCGGTGAGTTCCTGGGCGTTGTCCCATTCCGGAATTAGAATCGAGAGCCCTGGGTTCCAGGTCTCGCTCGATTGTGCCCGCTCCGCATGCAGCATTCGGCGCCTCATCCTATTCCCCCAGAGGTCCATCGCCTGCACAGAGCGGCGCAGAGGCTGAAGTGCTGCGTTTCGGTTGCTGCTATTTTCGGACTCGGCAGACGCCTTCGAGACCACCAGCACGAGGGCGAATCCTAGATCTCGTTGGTCGGTTCCCACTCCCCGTTCCGAAGGCCGGTACAAATGGGCCGTTCGGAACTCGATCATCCAAGGGCTTTTCTGATTCGCCGCAACCTCAAAGTCCAATCCGAAGGGCATGATTTCTTCCCAGGGATTCGTCACTTGCCCGACTTCAGTTCCGTTGAGCTTGATAGTCAGGTGGTTAGGACTGTTAGGCGGCCCCGCCGGGAGCATTCCGGAGAGGTGCAACATGCGCGAGTCCTTGACCGGCGCCAGGACCGCGGCTGCCTGCTGGCTGCTCCAGATGTGCTCTTCGCCGGAGGGAGCGTGCCAGCCGTAGAGCAACTGCGCGCTCAGACCGCGCCTTGCAATAATCTCGCTCGCCAACGCCTCTGGCAGGTAGGCCCTCTTCCACGGACACTTGCGGCATTCGGAAACCTCTCCGCGCCGGTATCGCTGGCGAAAGCTCTGATACGCGTGCCCGTGCCAGATTTCATCGATCGATTGATCGGAGAGATTGCCCAGCGGAAGCTTGTCCAGTACCTCGCAAGCCACCACATCGCCATTGGAGAGTACGTGTGCGGTCTCCCACGGGTTTTGCTCGCACGTGTGGATCATAGCGCCTCCAGGCAACTCGCCCGCGTAGGGAGCGGGAACAGTCCCGAGGCAGCCGTCCGTCGTCGTGAGCGGCTCGTTGACCAGGAAGCGGATCTCAGGGTGGCTTTGTGCCGTCTCGTTCACCACCGCCTGCATACGCCGCTCGAACTCGGGCCGGCGCGCGCCGTGCGGAGTCAGTTCGCGGACGAATTCTGCCGGGATCTCATCCCGGCGCATCACCGGAAAGACAGTGATCTCGTGCAGTTCCAATTCGGTCGCCAGTGACGCGACAGATGGTAGCTCTGCCAGGTTCGAATCCATCGCGACGAACGCCAGATCGACTACCGGCGGAGCGCTGCTCCCCCGGCACAATTCGAGAAATCGCTCCAGACGCGAGCGCAGCGTGGCGAAGGAACTATAGCGATAGATTTGCGCGAACTTCTCGGTGTCCGTCGCGTGTATCGACACGGTGAGCCGGTTAAGCCCGCTCTGACTCAAAGGACCGAGCAGAGATTCCGGCGCCGTAGCCATCGCCGTCACCATCTCCACGGATGCTCCCGTGCCTCGTGCCATTTGAATCGCCGGTACGAGATCCGGATACACGGTGGATTCGCCGGAATAGTTGAGAAGGAACTTGCGCGGGTCAACGAGGGCCTTGAGAAGTGAAGAGTACACCTCAAACGGCAGGTGCCGTCCGGCGCCGCGACGCACCTGTCGCGAACAGAAAATGCAGTCGAACGGACACTTGGATGTCAGTTCTATCCACAGAATCCTCGGACTCCTTGCCGCCAAGAAATCGGTATCGCCGGTATCCCGTCCCACTCGACTCGTGGCGACGGGTGACTGGGCCACGACAGGCCCGACGTCCTCGTCAGTGCCTCTGCGCTCATCGCCACCTACTGCGCGAGACAAGGCACCGCCTGTTTTCCTGCTCCGCCCGCCAGTCAGGCGTTCGTAGATTCCCATTTGCATCTCGGCCGAGTGAGTCCAACTGTAACCTGCGAGATTGCCGGTTTCGGGTGCTTCAAGTCTCAGTCGCGTCTTTTCATCGTTCAATAGTCCGGCGATCGCATCGGTAAACTGCGACACTGTGTCTACCACAACCAGGCTCCGAAGCCCGGCGTCCAAGAATCCCCGCGCGCCTTCTCGCGTTGAGACGCATACTCTGCCGGCCGCCAAAGACTCGGCCACCTTCAGGCAGGAACCGCGGTTGTTACGAATCGGGTTGACGGTAAGGGCGCACGCCTTCAGCCAGGGAGTTACGTCATCCACATGATCGTGAACGTAGACTCCGGGTTGGCGGAACGCCTCGCTACCACCCGCGCGCGAAGACGCGTCGACGCCGCCCAGGATATGAAGCCGAACCCCAGGAATGCGGGCGTGCAATGCCGGATAGGCCTCCAGCAAAAACTCGTGGATTCCGTCCCAATTCGGCTGGTAACGAAACGGTCCCAGGAACAGCAAGTCCGACAGCCCGGCCGAAGCAATGTAACCCGCGTCGTGGATTGCCGCGCCATTCGGGACTACGCTTACAGGCATATCCCGAAGCAGCGAAGCATCTTCTTCGCAGCAGGCGATCAAGTGGTCGAACTTGCCGATCCATTCCCGCTCGAACCGATCCTTCTCCGATGGCCGCAGTGCCCCGGAAAGCAGACAATCGTGCAGCGTCAGGATCCAAGGTGTTCGGCCCTCTCTCCGCTGGGCGAGGAGCGCCAGCTCCACATACTCGATCTGCACCAGGTCAGGACGGTACACCTTGAGTACCCGGCTCAACTCATTGCCCAGAAGCTCGCGCGAATGGCTCCGCACGCGGGCGATACGCATCGCGTCCGCGCTGGCGGCCTCTTTCCGCCCTCCCACAAAGTGTACGGCCTCTAACTGCGCTAAGTACGGCGCGCTGGCGTCTCCGTACGACTCGCCTTCGTCGCTCAGGAGAATCACGCGGTATCGCCGTGCGATGTGTTCCAGCAAGCGGTGAATGCGGTGGGCGCCGCCGTGCGTGGGCGGGAACAGCGCATACGGTGCCGCGACCAGAACCCTCGGGCGAGCATCGCCGCGGCGCCAGGGCACGGGATAGCATTTGCTTCGCAGGTGACTCCAAGGGAGTTCGCGGACCGGGGCGGCATTAGCTCTCAGGCGAGACAGGAATATGCGGCACACGTTACCGGCTTTCCACAGCCCCGCGTGGGTTTGAGCGTCTCCCTGTGACGCCATTTCCGCGAGGTGTTTCGGCGGTACCGAGGTCCACGCATTCCTCAGATCCAATTGCAATTGATCGCGTCGCCGCGCGGTCGCCGCCTGTGCTGGCGCTTCGCTCCATTGGTGGACACGCGAACCTGGGCAGAACAAGACTTCATACCCGGCGCGCCATGCCCGGATGCCCCATTCTACGTCATTCCAGCGGGGCCCAAGATACGGATCCCGGCGCGGCAGCAGGGCGCGCAGCGTTTCGCGGCGGAATAGTGCGGCGCGACCATCGGCATAGAGGTTGCCGCGGGTTAGGCCGCTCTGGTCCGGGCTGGCCGCGAAAGGAACGACCACGTCTCCCACAATGCGTGCGTCGTTCCAGCCCGACGACGCGCTTCCCACGATCTGCGACCCGATGGCAAACACGTGTGGAGCGCGCCACTGGAGCGCTTCCACCAGCGTCCGGGGTTCGATCTCTATCCCAGCATCAAGTAGATAGATCCAATCGAACCGTGCAGCCAAAAGCGCCCTCTGCACTCCACTAGCAAACCCGCATCCTGCGACCGCAGGTAACCATCGCACCCGGAATGTCACGCCCGACCCGGAAACGCCCGGCTGATGATCGGACATCAGCACGATCACTTCGAACGGCTCCGAAATCTCAGGTGCAGAGCGAAGTAGCGCTTGTACACAATGATCGATCGCACTTGCTGGCCATTCCAATTGGAGAACCACGATGCTCACTCCGGGATTCCAATCGGCGGATTTCGCCAGGTTGCGGCTGGCCCGTTTCGGCGTCCACGTTGACAGCCAACCGGAAAACCAAAGCGCCGTCTCCAGCCATTTCGCATCCCCAAGAGGGCTCTCGATACTAACCCTACCGGTTTCAGCTCGTCGCTGTTGTGGAGCTATCGACATGCGGATCCATCTGCTACAGGCATTGTAGACTGACGCGAGGAGAACGGAGCACGATGCGTTTTGAATTGCCGGATATCGCTCGCGCGAAGCGGACGCCGGAAAGATCAACTTCCAGATGCCGACGTGCACCTCCACGGGAACGGCGCTGCTGTCACCAGCTCTTGGAAGCGGCTCCGGGACGAAGAATGCGGCTCGCAGAACCAAAGGATGGCGCTTTGGCTTATACTGAATGAGACCTGGAAGTCCAAAATGGAAATTCCGGTTGCGCACAAGTTAAGCCCAGCTTTACCATCCTTGTCCACAACGCCGTTTGATCAGGCAGTCGAGACAGTGCCACACGGGACCTTAATGAAAAGGGAGTAATCGGAAGTGTCTGCGATCAGAGCGATTGGCGTGTTCATTGCGTGCACCTGCGCGCACGCGTTTGCGCAGACCGGCCCGACAATTGTGGGAATCGGCTACCGCCCGCCGCCGCCGCACATATACATGACGATTACGGCGGGCCAGATTCTGACGCTTCAGGTGGCCGGGCTCTCGACCGTGCTTCCGATCGGCACCGTCATCAATGCCGCCGCCACACCATTGCCCACAAACCTCTCAGTCTTTTCCGTTGTGCTCACCGAAAACACAGCAATCGCGGGGGAACTGTCGTTCCCGATGCCGATGTTGTCCGTATCTCAGGTGGATCCATGTGGGGATCCTTCTGATCCGACACCGGATTGCGCAATCACCTATATCACTGTCCAGATTCCTTTCGAAGTTGTTCCGCCATGGGGTGGGAGCAGTACCGGCGCTATCCTGACGGTTTTCGAAAACGGCCAACCAAGCAAGGGGTTCCTCGCAGATCTAGTTTCAATCAACGTCCACATCGTGACCACTTGCGGCTATTTCGCCGGCACCTATCCGAGCCCCTGTAGCTCTGTGGTAACTCACGCCGATGGGACAGCGGTCACTATGTCTTCTCCCGCGAAACCGGGCGAAACAGTGGTGATTTACGCATGGGGATTAGGCAAGACACTCACGCCCGTTAACTCTGGCGAACCCACTCCGCTACCCCCAGATGGCGATGTGGACGGTCTCCAGGCGCAGAATGGAGTCATCGGCGTTCAATTTGATTTCGCGCCGAACGCGGGTGCATCCCAAGTCATCCCGAAAGTCCGCGACCCGGCCATTCTGTACGCGGGCCTGACTCCAGGACAAATCGGACTGTACCAGATCAACGTGCGACTTCCCGCTCAGTTCCCGGGCGTTCGGGCCTGCGATGGTGTCTTCGTGTTATCGAACCTGACGATCAGTGTGGGCGGTGCGCCGATTAACTACACTCCGCCGGTAATGTCCTCGTACGATGGCGCAGCGATTTGTGTTCAGCCGCAGCCAGCCGACCGACGAAACCCTGACGACAAAACCGTGACGCCGTCGCGGGGAGGAAAACCGTGAAGGAACGAATATCTCTGGCGTACGACCCGGACGTAGACCTAAGCCGTTCGCGATTTTGAAAAAGCGTCCGGGGAAGTAGACCCTGCCTGGTCACCCAGCGTTTACCAATTGTGCCGTAGCTCGAGGTGGCGGGAATCGATCACCGCAATATAGCGGTCTCTCCCGACGCCCAGACCAGTGTCAACTCGTTGGTGAATCTCTCACGCTCACGCACAACGATGGTTCCATCTTCCTCTGTTTCCTCCGAATGATCGACAACCTTGACCGCCTTCCATTTGGCGACATGCAAATTCTCTCCGGAGCCGAAGATTCCGTTCAACATTCCGCTTACGGCGCATAGGGCCACGTGGCCACTATGCAGGGGCGTCAACGGTCGTCCAGTGAATGCCGCCGGCTCGGGAAACAGAATTCGAGCGGCCTGGCGGTAGGCGGAGGAGCGTGGAAGCAAGTCCTCGATCTCATCGAGTGGCAGGCCGCGGTATTCCAGCTTGGCCGGACCGCCTTCGGGAACACCATACACTGGCACGTTGACGTCGCCTAAGGGAGCGAGGCGCTCATAATTTCCCCCGATATTTGTGAACTGAGTGCGCCGAGCGATAATCTCGTCGTCCCTCAACTGATCGCGCTCCCGGCGGCTCCGCCGTGTCGCCAAAACCACTACCTGGCGATACCGCACAGACTCCGGATCAGTCAGGCGGAAGATTCGGGTGTCCTTAAATTGTGAGGCAAGGATTTCGCCGCATTCCCGGACATGCGCCGCCGGAACCACAAGGACTAGAACGCCTCCTGTTTTCAGCCAGCGATACGTGTGCGCCAGAAACACACGCTCCATGCGCTCGCTTCGACCTTGGCCCATAATCCAGTCGTATGGCGGATTCACGAACGCCAGCCCGAACGATTCGACCAGGCAATGCACTTCAAGACAGTCGCCATGGATCACCTGATCGACGACGGCGGCGGCTTGTTCTGCCCGATAGGCGTCCAACTCGATCCCGTATCGGCGTGCGCACGCCTCGCCGGTAATTGCCAAGAACGCCGCCCCGCCCCCGATGCAGGGGTCAATCGCAGTGACCGGCGAAGCTGGGTAGCTCAGACAGGCCCTGATTCGACGTGCTTCGGCAAGAGGCAGAGGGAAGTACCCGAGCCGGAGCTTTCCTTGATTCCTCATTGACGTTCCTTTCTGGTCGTCGCCTTGACGTAGAGATCACGAACAATCTGCGACGTTGTTATACCAATGTGGGTATAATGAAGGGAGATGGATAAACCTCCGTCCTTGAAGCCGCTGCAATGGGTGGGGAGCTCGAAGCGGGATTTGCTCTCCTTGCCCGCGCCAGTAGTGGATTTTTTCGGATTCGCACTTTACCTTGCGCAGGACGGCAGGAAGCACGAGCAGGCTAAGCCTCTCGGCGGTTTCGGTTCCGCCGGCGTGCTGGAGGTTGTCGAGGATTGGGATCGGAGCACATATCGAGCCGTCTACACCGTCCGGTTCGAGAGTGCGGTATTTGTGCTGCATATTTTCCAAAAGAAGTCCAAGCGCGGAGCAGCCACGCCCAAAGCCGATATGGATCTGATCCGCGAGCGTCTCAAAGTAGCGGAGCAGATGGCCAAGGAGTTATCGCGATGAAGAAACAACGAGTCGTGCGGGGCATTCCCGTAGAGGTAGGATCAGGGAACGTGTATGCCGATCTCGGCTACCCGGACAGCGAAAGCATGCTGGTAAAGGCCCAGTTGGCCGCCAAAATCGCCGAAATTGTCCAACGGCGGGCGCTTACCCAAACCCGCACCGCGGAGATCCTGGGGCTAACGCAGCCCAAGGTCTCAGCCATCCTGAAGGGACGGTTTCGCGGGATTTCGGAGCACCGTTTGCTGGAGTGCCTGACCCGATTGGGCCGGGATGTCCACATTGTGATCAAGCCGACGCCGCGGAGCCGGTCGAATGGCAGGCTGACGCTTTCCGTAGCATAGCTCGCAAGCCGACGCAGCGCTCCGAGCGCGTTCCCAAACAAACGGAGCCGCGACCACAGGGAGCGGTCGGAGTTCAAACTGTCCCGCTCCCTCTCCAGGAGGCGCGCAGGGAACTGCTTTGTTTTCAATAGCGACAAAAACCAGCGCCTCCCGGCCCTCATGACGCGCGCAGCTCGTTTCAGACTTTGGTCGCGGCTCCGTTGGCGCGATCCGCTATATTGCAAGCGCTATTGAACCGCAATATTGACGGCGTTGCTGGCTGTCCCATCCGGAAATGTCAGCGACACCTGCACCGTGCCCGGGGGACAGCTCTGCGGAATGGGCACATTGACCTGGTACAGGCCGGCGAAGTACGGCGACAATCCGGCATACTGGATTTGTGCGGGAGGGACGCTGATCTGCACCTGGAGCCCATCATTGTCCACGTCGAAGACTACCGTGGGCGTGGATGTCAATTGCGCCAGAGGGTGCCCTGCCGAGCCGTCCGGGGCGGGCAGGCCGGTTGCGACTGATGGGCTGGTGGGGCCAAGCCCGATCGCGTAGATCACCAGTATGTCGCCCGTCGCGGCCGGCTGGGTGATGAAGTTGGGTTCGGAGACGGTCGACGGCATGGGCAGCGTGTTGTTGCCGTTGCCCTGCGAAGCATCCACGATCGCCCCGTAGCCCCCCGTATTGTAAAGCAGCAGCAGCCGCGGTGCGCGCGCCGCCACCTGGACCGATACCATGTTGCTGGTTTCGGGGCCTTCGCTTAACGGTTCGGAATAAAACACTTCGGTGCCGACCTGAACCAGCGCCGTCCCCAGAGGCGTATCCATCGGCATCTGGAAGTTGATCTGGCCGGGAGAGGCGTAGTACAGCGGCGCTGCCTCGCCGTTGACGGTGACCCCGGTTGCGGCGCCGAGGCTTGTTTGCAGCGGAGGCAGCGGCCCCACGTCACTGATGGCGTCGAGTTGCTGCCCGAATAGCGCGATCACATCGCCCGGCGTCACGGTAAGGCCGTCCTGGCCGAACACAGCGTCATCCACGACACCCTGATAGAAAATGAGGGGTGGCCCCACGGCCAGCACCTGGAAGGTCACCGGAATCACGGTGGGGCTGTTAGCCGCATTGGTGACGACGGTCACCGAGCCGGTGTGTGGACCGGGTGAAAGGCCAGTCGAGTTAATGGTTACAGTTACCGCCGGCACGCTGCCGCCCGAGCCATTCGAAATGGTTCCCGAATTGGCGGCTGTAATGCCGGTACCCGACGCGGTTACGCTGGAAATCGCGAGTGTTCCCTGGCCCAGATTGCCCAGCAGTACATACGACGCGGTCGTCGAACCCGCTATCACTTGCAGGTTGATGGGGGCGGGAGTCTCCACGATGGGCAGCGTGGCTATGTTCATCGTCACCGCAATCGTTTTATTGTCGGGAGCGAAGGCGGAGCCGGAAGTGACGATGGAGCCCGTGTAAGTGTTGCCGGCGGTGTTGCTCGGCTGCGGGGTGATGTTGATCATGTATGGCAGCGTGGACTGATTGCTGCCGGCGCCGCTCAGCGTCAGGCTCAGCCAATTGGCTCCATCCTGAGTGGTGATCGCACCGGTAAGGCAGCCATTGAGGTAAGGGCAACTGGCGGTGCCGAGGGTGAACGGAATGCCGACCGTGCTGGCCGCTGCTGGCGGCGCCACGTAAGGTGTCACGTAAGCATTCACACTGGATGGCACTGCCCCGCCGATCTCGACGGTCACCGTGATTGTTTGCGGAGCGTCCACCGTGTTGGGCGCGGTGACGGTGACGATGCCGGTATACGCCGTCGCGGATGCCGCCAGCGTCGTGGTATTGAGCCCAAAAATCAACGGGACGCACGACGTGGCGGCAGTGGTGGTGGTGCAGGCGCGGGGCGCGCCTACGCTGGGCGTAATCCACGCTACCGATGAGCTGACGGAAAGCGAAAGCGTGCCGGCGCCGGCGTTATATGCTTCCACCGTCTGGTTGATCCCGTTGGCGCCGGGAACGATCGATACCGGTCCAACGGTGGCGCTCACCAGGCGGAGCATCGGCAGCGACCCGGACTGAGCCGCGAGCGTGCCGAGCCCTCCCATAGCCAAAGCGGAAAGAATCGCCAAACGAACGAGTTTAAGGCCCATCACTATACACCTTTCCTGACGTACTAGGCCAGGAACGCTGCCCCCTAGGTCAGGAACGCTGCCTCGCCATGCGCGAACCGGCCGAACAAACCCTGGCACATTCTATTCCTAAGACCCGCGAATGGTTGTTTCCACTACACCAGCGGCTGACAAAGCCCAAAATTAAACAAACAAAGGATCGCTGCGCCTGGGAAAGAAAACCTTAGACGACGGCTGGCGGACTCTGCTGGGGCATCGAGGGGCTCGACTAAGCCCGTTCCGTCACGAAGGCGCGTATTTCGGCGCGGCTGCTTCCTTCATGTGCTCCCACTGCTGTTCCAAGCGGGCCACCCGCATTTGCAGGTGGCGCCAGTACTCGGTCGGCATTTTCAACTCCCGGACTTCTTCGATTACGTTCTGGAAATAGCTGAAGCTGACGATTGAGTCACGGCTCTGATGGTTGATCAGGGCCACATACTTTCGCGCACATCCGAGTAGCACGGCGTGCTCCACGTGCTCGATCGGCACGTTCCGCTCGAACAGCAATGCGGCCAGCCGCTCGTCGGCCGGAGTGAACGCGGACCCTACGCAACGCCGTGCGCACAGCAGGTGCCGGCACTGCTCGATGTAGCCCGCCACGGTATCGGTTTTCGCCGATACCCGCGCTTTCTCGTAGGGCCAGAATGCATCGCTCATCTCAATCTCACCGCCAAGATGCTGGTTGACTGCCCCCTGAATATTGCAAATGCCGTTGCGCCGGAGCTCGTCCAGATACGTCACAACTGACCGTCGGCTCTTCCGCAACGCTTTCGCCAGGCCGCCGTGCTCGGCGCTTAGCCGCCCGGTTCTGCGATCCGCATTGAGGCAGAGGTGAATATACAGCTTGAACGCGCCATCCGACAGCAAGGCGATTGCCCGCGCGACCTCACGGCCTGCGGCGAACCAACCGCTAGGGTGCTTCAGCCTTGCTGGCGGCTCATTCATCGTGGTGCACTCAGACGGAGAATCTCTTCGCGTAATCGATTCTCTACGTCTTTTTGCCTTGTGGCGATGCCTTCCAGGCAAACCACCTTAGCGACCAGGGAATCCTTTGGTTCGCGCCGGAGGCGTGAGATCTTGGACTGCAAACCCCGACGTTCTCCGGCTGAGACGTTGGCGAGCAGCGCTCGGAGCGCCGGCTGCGGCAGGGACGCAACTCTTGGCTTCTGACGATGAGCCAAATAGATCTGGTAGGCAATTTCGTTCCGCTTGATCGTGTTCGCTGAAATCGAGATGCCGTAAATCGACCGTATGGTCTCGCGAATACTTTCGAATGTCACGCTGCGACCGCGTTCCCGCAACTGCTCTACGGCGGACTGCACGCGGGCCGCCGTCGCGCCCTTCGTCCGCTCCCAACGGGAGCGGAGCCACTCAGGGACTTTGCCGTTGGACATCGCTGTCGTCACCTGCTGTTGTGCCCGTATTGGACTTCCACGTCCTGGGAACGATCGGCACGAGCAGCCTCAATCAAATCCATTTCCTCCATCACCAGCTTGCAGTCGGCAATTAGCTGACCGAGTTTTACTTCTTCTGCCGGCAGATGCTCTCGGACCGCGTAACCTACCTGCTCTTTCGCCCAGTCCAGTTTCTGTTGGATCTGGTATCGCTTGGATGGGTCAGGCGCATTGCCAGCGCAGCCGACGCAGGCGAATTTCGCGGGGCACATATTTGCTACCACGCATGTCCCGCCAAACACTTCAGTGAGTGCGCCCAGCTTGCCTTCCGCATCCTTCAGCATTCGTCCAATTTCGTCCGGACTTCGTAAGGCCTCAGCGCCGACGTCTATCCGATCCACAAAGATCATCTCGGCTGCACGGAGCACCTGCGTCGGCGTGGGTCTCGCATAATATTTCGTGACGGTCTTGTCGCGCTGGTGGAGAAGACTGGCGATGATGTCGACGGAAACCTTTAGTTCCGCCATTTCGTTGGCGAAGGCATGGCGAAGCAGGTGGCTGGTGAGCTGAACTACCGTTCCGTCGAGCGCCTGGAACAATATCCCGTGCAAGAGAAATCGAATGAGCGTGTTCAGCACCGCCAGGTCGACGCCATGTCCGTTCCATTGGAGAACATACCGATCCGGCGGTGTTTTGCCGTATTCTGAATTGACGACCGGTAGAACCGTGGCGCCAAGTCGCTCACACTGAAATCGGATGAGTTCGACAAGGTGGTTCTTCGTATCCTCGTCAATGTAATAATCGGCGCGATCTTTCCTTCCCTTCGGAATCATCCGGAGCAGCCAACGGGTCGCCGCCTTCGGACCCACATTGTCGAGTTGCTTGAAGCACTCGGGGCTCTGCGCAATTTGCTGAATCTCGCCGCCGCGCGCGCCGGTGATCGTTCCCATCCGGATCATTAGGCCGCCGAACAATGCCGCGGCATAGATGCCCTCATAAGGCAAGAACTCGTGTCCTTCTTGAGCCTGAAGGTAATCCAATGGCCGATAGTCCGCAGACCCGAGCGACAATATTCCGTCATCCGACCACGGGATGAGGCTCGGGTATCCCCATTTCCTATCGAACCGCTCCCGCTTGTCCGCCAGATCGGAATCGCCGCGCGCTTCGACACGCCGGAAAACACGATGACGAAAAAGCTCCAGAAACCAGAAAGGCTCCGCCGCGCAGGTTCTTTCCAGCGTCACAGTCGCGTTGTACTCCACATAGTGCGGCACTCGTGCTTCTGAATATCGTCCTTCGCGCCAACGCCTTTGTCGCGTGGTGTCGGGCGCCTCTGCGTATCCCAGTCCGATAGCGTGCTCACGTACCGACACCGCGTCCCACAGTGTCAACTCCACTCGCTGTCGAACCGCACGGCCGCTTGGCGTCTGTACCGTTTCCTCGTAGCTGAACTCATGGGGATAGGAACGCTGAGTCTTCTCAACAAAGGCAATCGCCTCTTTCACCGCCGTATATAATCTGCGGGCTTGATTGCTGCGGATGCCCGCCAAATATCGCACGCGATAGAACTGTTGCTGGACGGCGTCGGTTTTGTTCTTGACCCGCTCTTGCTGTTCGCGATGGACGCCAGCCCACGGAGTGTGCCGGGCCAATTTTCTTCGGTCAGTCAGCGGCTTGATAAAGAACCGTGAGATTCCCGCCAATTGCTCGGCCGTTAGTTTTTCCGCATATTCCTCAAAGACATTCCGCACAGCGCTCCACTGTCCGATCAGAGTGCGGCGCTGATGATCCGTCAGGCCCTTTCCCACCTCTCCGACATGAATCCGGAACAGGAGGTCATTCGCGTCGATCGAACTCACATCCTGGATCGATCGCTCGGTCATGACGCGGCGCATGATGTAGGCGAAGTTGGAGATTTGGTTGCGCATCGAGAACTGTTGCCGATCCGCGCGCAGGATGGCAAAAAGTGCCATGGCGTTACGAACCGACTGATTCTCAATCCTGCCGAGATACGCGAGGACCGACAGTGAAGGTGTCAGCCATCGGCCATCGTTGGCCGGATCGAAGCAGGTCTGGGGCGCGCTGGCGATCACAGGGCTAACAACCTTTGCCAGCTCCGTTAGGTTCGTTGGCACGGCGCGCGGACCGCGCACTCCCTGCTGCGGCATCCCTTTCTGCCGGCGCCAAGCGACTACGCCCGGTCCCATCGCTTGTTCGTTCCAACCTGGCAGGCAGCGCTGAACAATTCGGCGATTCGGAATGACACCTTCCTCCCACAAGGCTTCGCAGAGAGGGGTCAGCACATCGGTGGGAAGCGTCCGGTTTCGCGGCCACGTAGGCCCAAGATCTGCCTGAATCCGCGCCGCGATCTCTTGGGAGGTCATTGGTACACGCCCGTCAACAGAGCCAGATCCGGATCCTCGCGAACGCCGGCATTCGACTGTTGGACGGGCTGGAACTGCGATAGAACCGTTGGGTCCTTCTTGATCGCGTCCTCCCGCTTCTTCATGGCGGCATGAATGGTCGTCAGGGTGGTCGTGACGAAGGTTGCGTCCCGGGTTACATGCTCATACGCTCTCAGCGTGCGCTCCGCGGTGCGCCAGCCCATATACTGGACCAGTTCCGCTTTGCGTCTGACGATTTCATTTTCGTCTTTTGATGCCTTCTCGATCATGCGAAGCGCGTTCGTGACGAACCAATGCCTTGCCAGATGCGGACTTGCATGGATACCTGCCGCCCGCAACGCTGGCGTCCAGTGTCCTCGCCGAAAAACTTTGGCTCTCATTGGAGTTCCGCGGTCCGTAAGGAACAGCGGGACTTTTCCCAGCGTCTCATCGTCCAGCTTCGCGAGGTCATTCAGCGCAAGTCCTCGCCGGTCGTGAGCGCGGCGCCCCTCGATGTCATTGTCAAAATAACGGCGACACAATTTCGCAGTCGCCGATGAGACCACCAGCCTTTTGGTCCTGATCCCGAAGCTGCCTTTGTTGCGCGCCGCGAACTGATTCATAAACTGGCTCCCCGACCAGTCGAGCGCGCTCAGGTCGAGAATCTCGCTGATGCGGGCCCCCGATTCGAAGAGCATCCTCACCACGCACAACTCGCGCAATCCCCAACCGTAATCCTTCCCAGCACTGTAGACGAGGTGCGGGAAATCGGGATCATCGATGGTCCGCGGTATCCACTCGCGGTCTACGCAGCGGAAGAAGTTGGCAGAAAGTCGAATACCGAAGGGCGGGTCGACGCCGCTCACCGACGGCATCGGATCTCGTCCTTCGGCAGTTCGCACCGCTTGCCGATAGCCATTACGCAGATCCGTCCTGATCTGATCCATTTCTTCCTGGAGCAACGGATTCGCATGCCCGTAGCCGTCGTTCAAGATGACGTAGTCGTAAAAGCGCCGGAGCGCGGCGAGCAGAATTCGGATGTTGATTCCAGTCTCGCTGGTCTGGCAGACATACGTGACCTTCACGCCGAGGCGGTCGGCCCTCGTGGTCAACTTACATTTTGCCGCGACGATCAGGTATTCCCGGAGCACGCACCGCACTTCTGCTGGCGAACCCAAAAGGCTCCAGCGATTCCGCAGGACAATGGCATCGCTCTGCGCCCAATCGAAGGCGGCGAGCACTTCGCGCATGTAGATTGGAACGGAGGAAGGCGATAACGACCTCAGTAGATCGTTCGCAAACAGGGTCAATGGCACATCGGGGAGACCGTCAGGACGTACAACCTGATACTGATGGTCAAAGTCCGGGGTAGAAACCAGTTTCATCACGCACGCTCCTCTCAAGAGAACCGAGGTTTGCGCCTGCCGGAGCGTGACACAACGCCCGCGCCGGGAGAGACGAAATGATGCTGACGACGTCCGTCTACTGGTTACTGAGCAGGAGCAAAGAGCGCGAGCAGCGAGTGCATCCGATAAAACATTTTCGCTATGGAATGTCGCCACCTAAAAAATAGCCGCTTTTCGAAAGGTTTGCAAGAGAAATCTGCAATGCCCCTTATCAGGCCAACTTGGCCGGCGTGCAACGGCGTTAGAGGCCTTCCTCCGATTACGGTTGGCTCCGGAGCAAGAATTCTCGCCGCCTGCCGGGACGCCAGCGACGTCGGGATCAAGTCCTCCAACTCGTCGAGCGGCAGCCCTTTGAAAGTCAGTGTGACCGGGCCGGTCGGCGGTACGGTGTATGGATCTTTGCAGAACTCGGGCAACTCCGCTAACTGAATTCCGTCGTGTCGTGCAGCATGAGAATGGGGCCGTCCGTCGCTGCGAAGCGCTCACGAGCGGCCTGAAAATGCCCGGCCAGAATCGCCATCTCGTTAACGCGCCCGTTGGAAAGGAACCGATACGCTGCCTTGGTGTTACTCCAATCTTGGCAAGCCAAAGGGATGGTCTTGCCGAGTCTGCTTGCCAGTTGCCGAACCAGCTTCCGGAAATCTCCGTCCAAGTCTCGGGTCACAGAACCGGCAGCCGGCCAGTTCCTTATCGAGAGCCTCCGCCGCCCCGCTCGTGGCAGGAGCACTGGGACGCTGCAGAGCCTCTTGAAACAATTCAACCCATCTCTGTTTTGGCACCTTGCAGGTTCATTCTACACCGCAAGGCGTCTGGTGGCACGGGCCGAAGTTGCGGGTAATTAAAAGCCCGGCCGGACGCTTACAACTCACCAGCCGTCCAGGTCCAACCTCGCGGTTGACGGACGGTGACGTATTGACTGGGCAGGTATTCCGGCTGGCAACGAACGAGCCGAGCGCGAATTCAATTTTGATGACCCACAACTACTGTGTCATAAACAAAATCGTGTAGAATTGTTTGTTTATAACATAGTAGGACTAGGTCTTTGACCGCTTAGAAACGTTCTTCTTCTTGTAGCCGAACTTGCAACGGGCAGCCTTGCGGTCGAATTTCCAGTTGATCTTGGTGCGGGCGCGATTCATCCGGCGATTCCAGGCTC
>Ga0187876_1000297_pt1 | contig 52863 bp, 55 predicted proteins | sample June2016WEW_17_4_FD_133000 | JGI IMG/M metagenome (GOLD analysis project Ga0187876, IMG submission 133000) | Peatland microbial communities from SPRUCE experiment site at the Marcell Experimental Forest, Minnesota, USA - June2016WEW_17_40 | ecosystem: Environmental > Terrestrial > Soil >... | reverse complement strand
TTCACAGGATGGCGCGTGGCTCAGCCACTGGTGCTTGGAGGTGGCAAATTCCGGTGATCAAACTGGCAAATTGGCGTGATCAGACTCTGCCTCAAAGTGGAAAATAACAGTGATCAGCGACAGTACCCGTTGGAGCTACCGTAGCATGAGCCGCCCAAGCCCGCATCGGCCTCCCGGTATTGGCCGGTGGATGCGTAGTACCATCCTCCACCACCGACAATGTTCGGTGACGCCGAGGTGTTGTCGGCTGCGAGGCCGTTTTGGGGTGCAGGGCCGATCCCCATCAAAGACTGTACAGTGGTGGGGTCGTTCGGCACCTCGCCTGCCGCGATCTGCGCCTGGATGCTCCGCTTGAGCGCTTCCATACGGGTTTGCGCTGGACTGGGGGTGTAAGGCACCCAGCAAGCGCCACCGACCCCTCCGCAGGTCCCGTCGGATATGCCAGACGCGGCCACAGCCTGAGCAGCGATCGCCGTGTCGGCGTGGCTGCTCACTGGCTGTATTAGTGCTGCGACGAGGCATACGGCCCCGGCGAGTAGCGCGCTGAGCTTGGTGCGGGTCACTGTGTCCCTCCTGTTCAAGTTAGACAGCACTTAGGCGGCAGCTCTGGGCCTGCTGCAGCCAAGCCCACCACACTGCCACTGCCGAGTCTACTCGCCCGCGAAACGCCTGCGCTACCGTAATAACCGCAAGAATTGTGCGGGAAACCGCAGATCGCTAGCGGGGCTCAGCGGACAGTAGGCCCAGCTCCATGGCACGCGCGCCAAGGGCGAAGAGCGTGGGCGCCTGTAGCTTCTCGCGCAGGTCTGCTAGGACGCCTTCGACCGTTCGGAGGCCGAGGTGGCGGTTTTCCGCTATCTCTGGCTGGCTCATGCCCGCGGCCAGCGCGTGCAAGATCTCACGCTCGCGCTCGTCCAGCCGCGGTACCGCCCGAGATACCAATCCGCGGCCGTGGGCGAGGCCGGCGCCCTTCGGCTGTGCCGGCGTCTTCATGGGCCGCATCGGCGGGTTGTCGCCTCCCCCCCCCCGAGGCGCGTGCAAAACGGCGGGGGGTGAACACCTGGTGTTTCCGCTTGTCTCTCGTCACGATGGTGCTACTCTCGCACTCGTCATCACCTGCCGACCGCTTTCACGCAGGCCATTTGACTTGATTATACTGCGGGAACCATGCCCAGCGGCAAAGCGGTGCCGGGCACTCGCGGCCCGTGGGCCCTATAGACTCCGCTGCGTGCGACGTCTTTAGGACGATATCCGGATGCGTTATCGAGCTGTTTGGCCATTTTAGCGCCAGTTAGCACGACCTTCGTACTGCAATCCGGATAGTTTCCTTGACATGGCAAAATCCCGTGCTATGCTGAGTTCGGCAAGGATGAGAACGTAAGTTCTAATAACTGTGCCGTGGGCAAGCGGAATGGGAAGGTGGGCGATGGCGGTGACCGGTAGCGAGCAACCACCACACGAGCGGGCTGCGAGCGCGGGCGTGCTGGACGAGGGCGGGCAGGATGTCCGCGGTCCCATGGGCGTGCTGGACGAGGGCGGACAGGGTGCATGCGGTCCCAGGCTGAGCTGTCCCGGAGACGACGAGGGCGGGCAGGATGCCCGCGCCTCCGGATCAGACACGGCGAGCGCGGGCGTGCTGGACGAGGGCGGGCAGGATGCCCGCGCCCCCGGAGACGACGGGGGCACGCAAGATGCGTGCGCCCCCGGAACACATCTGGTTGAGGGCATCGACCCCACGGCGTCCGCCGCGTTCCCTGTACAGGAGGACTGGTACTGGGGGCGCCTCGCCGCGGGCATGGAGGAGGACTACTACTGGCGCCGCCTCTCCGATAACTGGTACCAGAAGGACGTCATCCCCAGCACCTACCTGGAGATCCACAACCAGTGCTACGAAGCCTACAACGCGAACCCGCTCGCCAACTACATCGTGGAGATCACCACGAACTTCGTGCTCGGCACGGGCATCACCGTCGCCGCTGGCCACAAGCGCGTGCAGCGCCTGCTCGATGCCTTCTGGCAGGACCCCGATAACCACATGGCTACCCGCACCTACAGCCTGTGCACCGAGCTGAGCCTCTACGGCGAGCAGTTCATCCGCTTCTTCGTCAATCCCTTCAACGGGCAGGTGAAGATCGCCCAGATAGACCCCAGCCTGATCGACCAGATCGAGACCGATCCGGACAACATCGAGCGTGCCCTCCGCTTCCACCAACGGCCCGTCGGTCCCGGCGGTGCCCTCTGGAGCGCGACAGCACCGGTAGGCGGTGTGCAGCCGCCCGCGCCGACGTTGGAACCCACCGGCGCTTCGTATCCCGGCGATGCCGTGATGGCGGGCAAGTGGCTCCAGGCCGGCACGGAAGTGGTGCAGTTCAAGATCAATGCGGTCTCCAACGCTAAGCGCGGCAAGAGCGACCTCGCCACGCTCCTGCCCTGGCTGCGGCGCTACAAGGACTGGCTGACCGACCGCGTGCGCATCAATAAGTACAAGGGTGCATTCTTGTGGGACATCAAGCTGGCCGGCGCCGATGCCAAGACGATCGACCGCAAGCGCATGCAGTACGCCTACCCGCCCGACCCCGGCAGCATCATCGTGCACAACGAGTCGGAAGAGTGGAGCGCGGTGCAGCCCACGATCGAGGCCGGCGATGCCGCAGCCGATGGCAGCGCCATCAAGATGATGATCGCCATGGGCGCGGGGCTGCCCGAGCACTACCTGGCAGACGGCGGCGACGTGAACCGCGCCACCGCCGCGGAGATGGGCTTGCCCACTTTCCGCAAGTTCCAGCGCCGCCAGGACACCTTCGGCCTGCTGATCCGCACCATCCTGGACCGCGTGCTGGACGAAGCCATCCGTGCCGGCACGCTGCCCGCGGGCATCGACCATACCTACAGGGTGATCTTCCCCGAGCTGGCGCCCGGTGACAACGCCGACCTGGCCACGGCCGGCAGCACGATGCTGCAAGCCCTGCTCGCCGCCCACGCGGCAGGCTGGGTGAGCCGCGTCACCGCCATGCGCCTGTTCTACGAGATGACCGGCCAGGAGATCAACGTGACCGAGGAGTTGGAGCGGATCGCGGCGGAAACCTCTGAGATGGGAGCAGGAGCCTCCGGCTGCGCGGGGCGCGCAGCGCAAGAAGTGGGTCGGGTAGGGGCGGGGCCGGCCGCGGCTGGGAGGCAGTGATGGGCGTACTTGCAACGAATGGTTTGGAGGCGCGGCTGCCCATGGCGATGAGGTTGGTGCGCGGCGGGTCTGGGGACGAGCAGGATGCTCGCGCTCCCGGTGGTGCCGCGGCGATGGAGTTGGTGCGCGGCGGATCCGGGGACGAGCAGGATGCTCGCGCTCCCGGTGGTGCCGAGGGGTTGAGGTTGGCACGATGAGCTTTGAGACCGATCCGTTTGATTCGCCGCCGCCGCAGGCCGCTACGAGCGTGCCGCCAACGCCAACGCCGCCCGCGCGTTGGCAGGGCAGCCGCGTGCAGAGCCGGCACCAGGGCGTCACCTCGCACGCGCACGCCCTGGCGCCCAAAGCTGGCCTGCAGCACCCGCATCAGAGCGCGGTGACGCACAAGGCGAGTGGCACGCAGGCGGGCGGGCCTGTGCTCCAGGTAGCCACTGCCAAGGCGACCGTGCATCGCTCGCGCGTGCACCTGACGGCGCGGGCAGGCCTGCAGAAGATAGAGGTAGCCTCTCTGCAGTCCTACAACGCGGCGGCGAACACGGCGATGGTGCGCATCCTGGGCACGCAGTCCAATCTGATCGGGCCGCTGCCCCTGGGCGAAGGGCTCTCGCCCGGCCTGGCAGTCCCCGGCGCCACCTGCCTGGTGGTGCTGCTGGACGAGGCCAACCCGGCCGACGCGGCGATCGTGGCCATCTACAACGCGCCGCCCCAGCCCTGGAGCCAGGCGGGGAGCGCCAACCTGGCTCTCGGCGGCTACCAATTGGCTCAGACGGTCACCTTCCCGGCGGCTTTCGCCACTAGCGTGCTGGGCATCACCGCGAGCAGCCGGCATCCCGACTACGTGGCGAGCGTCTCGGGTGAGACGACGAGCGGCTTCGTGCTCACGCTCACCCGGCGAGAAGGCGCCGGCCAGCTGCAGTACGGCGCGCTCAGCGTGCCCGTGGCCACGGGCGCTGCCGCCGGCTCCGCCGCGCTGACCTTTCCCAGCGCCTTCGCCGTGGCTCGCAGCGCGGCGGCCACCAGCATGGACGGCAATTGGCAGACGAGCGTCTCCAGTCTCACCGCTGCCGGCTGCCTGCTGGCGGTCAGCAGCCGGGTCGCCCTGGGTCCCGCCAGCATCACCGTCTACTGGCAAGCCATGGGCGACCCACTGGTCAATGCGAACGTCACCGTGGATTGGTGTGCGGTGGGGATCTAGGAAGCCTCCAGCTGCGGCAGGAGGGCAGGCTACGACGGCTGCGGCCGGATGGAAGCCTGACGCTGCGGCGGTAGGCCCAGCCTGACACTGCGGTCCGATCGGTCGGATCGGACAGATGTACCGGAATAGAAAGGAGCAACCATTGGTCTGGACACCTCAGCACAATCACGTGAGCCAGCTGCATCCCGGGCCCGGCGGCACGCTCTCGGGCTGGAACGATTGCTGGGAAGCGTGCCTGGCGCGTTACCTGCGCGAACGTAACCCGGCGGTCTGCGCCGGCGACGACTGGGCGCTGATCGACGCCATCAGCCGCGTGGCACGCGGCCTGCCCGACACGCCCAGTAATCCCGATACGACGCTGGCCGACGCCGCGCGCAGCCTGGTCGCCTACGAGGTGGCCGCTACCTGGACTGCCGGTTACCAGGATGCCCTGCAGGCTCCCTGGTCCATCTGCCTGGTCGACGGCCGCCTGCTGAAGCCGGCCCAGTACCCGGCCGATTGGTTCGGCCGCTCCGGGTGCGGCGGCAACCATTTCATCCTCTGGCTGCCGTTCTGGCAGGGCAGTGCCAACTGGTTCGACGATCCGCTCTGCTACGCCAACGGACAGCGGGATTGCCAGTACGACCTGGAGAGCGTCGCGGCTGCGTTCCAGGGGGCCTACCTGCTGCCCGGCACCGGACACGGCGAGGTGGCGGCGCCCGTGCCCATGCAGGTCACCGTGCGCTGCGGTCTGAAGGTGCAGCCCAACCACGCCTGCGTGGCGCTGGCGCAGCTGGCGCCGGGCACGCGGGTGACGGCCTTCAACGGCGACAGCGCCGGCTGGCAGCGCGTGCGCACGGCCGCTGGCGTTGGCGGCTGGGTCCCGCGCCAGTACCTGCAGGCGGTGCCCCAATGAGCGGCAAGGCTTTCAGAGGGCCTGCGACCCACGGCCAGAGGCCGCGCGCCGGGGCGCCCACTGCAATCGGGCGCGCGCCTACGCCCAGCCTGGGGGTGCGGACATCGTGTCCGCCCTCGCCCGCCGTGCTGCCCGATGCCCCCGTAGGGGTGAATTGCAGGCGCCCGCCCACCCAAACGAGGGCGGGCGAGACGCCCGCGCCCCCGGAGATGCCCGCGGTTACCACGCCGTTGCCGGGCGTTGCACTCGATTCAGTCGCACCACGAGGGGCGGGCGAGACGCCCGCGCCCCCGGAGATGCGTGCGGCCGCCACGGCTTCGTGCGGCGTCGCGTGCGATTCAGTCTCTATACGAGGGGCGGGCGAGACGCCCGCGCCCCCGGAGATGCGTGCGGTTACCACGCCGTTGCCGGGCGTTACGCGCGGCGCAGTTTCCGTACGAGGGGCGGGCGAGACGCCCGCGCCCCCGGAGATGCCTGCGGCCGCAGTGTCAGGCTCTCCCTACGTGCTGTACCGGGCGCACGGCGTGGCGCGTTACCCCTTCCTGGCCGCCTGGGTGCAGCGGCACCGCCTGAGCGCGGGGTTCCAGACCGACCATGCGCGGCACTTCGGGCACGTCATCGTGATCGGCCCGCCCGACGGCCTGTTGCTGCCCGCTAGCTGCCGGGTCACCTACGTGCAGGCCGAGGTGGCCGAGCGGCTATTCGCCGCGGATCCATCGCCGGAGCACTTCTTTCAAGCGGCACCCGATGGGTCCGATCCGGCCGATGGGTCCGATCCGACCGATGGGTCCGATCCGACCGATGGGTCCGATCCGACCGATCCGACCGATTCACACAACCCGACGACGCCCACAAAGGAGCATCAATGACGACACCCAACACAGTCGACACGAGAATCCGCTTTGGCAGGAGCGGGCGAGCGGACGAGGGCACGCGAGACGCGTGCACTCCCGGGGCGGCTACCAGAGGCGGCCTTGGCAGGAGCGGACGAGCGGACGAGGGCACGCGAGACGCGTGCGCTCCCGGGGCGGCTACCAGAGGCGGCCTTGGCATCAGCTTGCGGGAGGGCCTGGCGGGGCCGGCCGAGCGCCGGGAGGTGGACGAGGGCAGGCGAGACGCGTGCGCTCCCGGGGTTGACACCAGAATCCGCTTCGGCATCAGCCTGCGGGAGGGTCTGGCGGGGCCGGCCGAGCGCCGGGAGGTGGAGGTGGTGTGCATCCGCCCCGGCCTCTCCCGCAACGGCAACTTCTACGGTCCCGAGTGCCTGCGCGAGGCCGTGCCCCTCTTCGAGGGCGCCCGCGCCTACGTGGACCACTCGGATGCCGCCCTGCGCAGCGTGCGCGACCTGGCCGGCAGCTACCGCAAGGTGCGCCTCGGCCCCGAGGGCGAGGTGCGCGCGACCTTGCGCATTTCCAAGAGCCAGGATTGGCTCTGGGACCTGATCCAGGAGTGCGTCGCCGAGCAGGAAGACCTGGTGGGACTCAGCATCGACGTGCAGGCCAAGGTCGTCGAGGGCCAGATCGGCGGCAAGCGCGCCCGCATCGTGGAGCACATCACGGCGCTGCAGAGCGTGGACGTGATTACCAAAGCCTCGGCCGGCGGCAGCTTCGAGAAGATTCTCGAGGCGGATAAGCAGAGCTGGTGGGACCAGTGCGAGCCCCTCAACGAGCAGGGCGCCGTGCTGGCCGAACGCGGCATCCAAGGCGGGACTTCGATTCTGGCACAGCAGTTGCCCGTGCCGGCGGGCCAGATCAATCCGGTGCAGCTCGGTCCGAGCATCGGCCAGGCGATTCCTGGCGGAGAGATTCAGTTGGGAGGGACGTACGTGGCACAAGCAGCAGGAGTTCAAGTAGCCGGTGGTGGCGAGGGGCCGGCGACGGTGCGCCCGGCGGCGCCGCCCCCGCAGGTGGTGGCGGCGAGCCAGATGATTCAGGAAAGTGCAGGGCCTGCGACTGCGGTCGCATGGCAGGGCACGGCGGCTGCGGCCGGCGGGGCGGTTTACGGGGACGCGCAAGATGCGCGCGCTCCCAGGAGCAGCTTCGCGGGCGGGGCGGTTTATGGGGACGCGCAAGATGCGCGCGCTCCCAGGAGCAGCTTCGCGGGCGCGGCGGTTTACGAGGGCGCCCAAGATGGGCGCGGTCCCGGGGGTGCGGCGGATGACGTGCGGCGCCTGCTCGAGCAGGTGCAGCAGGAGCGCGCGGTCTTCGCTTCCGAGCGGCTGGTGGAGGCGGCACTGGCGAAATCCGATCTGCCGGCGCCGATCCGGGCGCGCGTGGCGCGGCGCTTTGCCGGCCGCGTGGTGCAGGAGGCGTCGGACGGGCACGGGGGTCCGTCCCTACAAGAGGCGATCGACGAGGAGCGTGCCGTGCTGGCCGAGCTGACGGCCGGCGGGCTCATCCGCGGCATGGGCTACGAGAAGAGCATCCGGGTGGGCATGACCGAAGCCGAGCGGCTGCAGAAGGCCTTCGACCAGCTCTTCGACATCCAGGAGGGCGAGAGGGTGCCCGCGCTCTCCGGCATCCGCGAGGCCTACGCCGTGGCCACGCGCGACTTCGCGATTACCGGCATCACGCCCGTGGAGCGGCTGCAAGAAGCGGACACGACCACAGCGACGTTCAGCTACCTGCTGGGCACCAGCATGAACAAGCGCCTGCTCAAGGACTACCAGGCGTGGCCCAGCGAGTGGCAGAAGTTCTGCACCATCACGCCGATCAAGGACTTCAAGCAGCAGAACCGGGTGCGGCTGGGCGCCTTTGGATCGCTCACCACGGTAGCCGAAGACACGCCCTACACCACGATCTCGCTATCGGACATCCAGGCTACCTACTCGCCCTCCAAGCGCGGCAACCTGGTGGCCGTGACGCGCGAGACCATTGTGAACGACGACCTCTACGCCATCAAGCAGATTCCGGGCAAGCTGGCGGTGGCCGCGGCATTCACGCTCGCCGAGTTCGTCTACAACCTGATGGCCGCGAACGGCGCGGCGATCTACGACACCTACAAGCTGTTCGATTCGGTCAATCACGGGAACACGGGCATCGTCACGGCCAGCCTGGGCACGGCCAACAGCGGCGCCGCGCTCGCCAGTGCCGCGATGCAGACGGCGGTGACCAAGATGCGCCGGCAGGCGAACCTGGCCAACAAGCCCATCGGCCTCAAGCCGCGCTTCCTGGTGGTGCCGCCGGAGCTGGAGTGGACGGCCATGACCGTCACCAAGTCCGCGGGCGCGCCCGGCTCGAACAACAACGACATCAACCCGATGCTGGGCTACTGCGAGGTGATGGTGGCGCCGCAGCTGGCCAGTCCCACGATCTGGTACCTGGTGGCGGACCCGCGCGTGATCGACACCATCGAGGTCGGCTTCGTGGGTGGGCAGATGAACCCGCAGCTGTTCATCCAGGACCAGCCGCTCTTCGGCAACAACTTCACCAACGACGTGATCACCTACAAGGTGCGGCACGAGTACGGCGGGGCGGTGGTGGACTACCGCGGCTTCTACCTGGGGAACAACTGATGGATGCACCGTACTGCGACGTGGCGATCGGCAAGGCAGCCATCGACACGCCGCTGCTGGCCCAGAGTCCGCTCTACCAGCCGGCGCAACCGCCGATCGAACGGGACGCCGGCCACGTGGAGGCGTTCGTGAGCCGGCTGCAGCCAGCCATTGGGCTCTCGGGAGGCACCTATGCGCTGGGTACGGCGTTTGATGCCGGAGCGCCGGTGGATGCTCCGGATACGGCGCTGCCCGGTCTGCGGGATGGAGCATACGAGTACAGTGCCCGGTTGAAGAACGTTGGCGACCAGGGCATCGTGGACAACCTGCTGCGCGATGGCGGCAGCTACCTCGAAGTCAAGCAGGCGCCCTATTTGAGCGATGACCGGCCGGCAGGCCGATGACCGGCCGGCAGGCCGATGAACGGACCTGGGGGCGCGAGCGTCTCGGCTCGCCTATAGTGATGCCACGATGAAACCCACACGCCATTTCGTAGCGATGGAGCCGCTAGCCGGCAGGTCCAGGGGCGAGCACGATGCTCGCGGTCCCAGCAGCGTGCGGCTCGATGCAGATCCCGTCATGGTTTCCCTTTAGGTCCTACCGGGGCACGAGGGCGGGCACGATGTCCGCGCTCCCAGGCAGGAATTGGCAGCCTGCGATTACCTGCCCGATCAGTCCGATCCACCCGATCGGTCGGGCGAAACACCTGAAGAAGAACGGAGTTGCAGATGACCAGACGAATCACAGGACTCTTGAGCAGGGCAACGGCGCTGGCGGCGCTGCTGCTCTGCGCCGGCCGGGCGCTGGGCGCCGCGGGCAACGCGCTCTACCAGCAGGATTCTCCGAGCACAGGCACCGAGGCTACCCGACCCACGCTGGGCGCGGGCCTAGTGGGCATCCAGCCGCCCGGGCTGGCGCAGGCGCAGCGCATCGCGCCGGTAGCAGGGGATGAGCGGCCGGCGCTCAACGGCACGCCCACGAGCTCGGACACCTACAACCCGCGCGACCAGGGGACCGACTGGCCGCCCGATGCCTTCACGGCACTGGTGGTGGGGCACCAGAGCCCGGAGCCGCTCAGCCGGCCGGCGCTGCACAGCTACGCGGGCGACGGCAACATGGAGGCCATGAGCGTATTCGGGCCGTTCAGCCGGCAGGAAGATCGCGTCGATCTGGGCGCCTACACCGGGGCCGTGGGGCCGGCCGGTGGCAGCACGCCGGAGCAGCACCCGGAGATCACGGCTCCCTGAAACACAGGTGACCCAGATGCGGACAGATGACACAGGTACGAGGCCGTCCGCGCCGCGAGTGAAGTCGATTTACGTTTTTGCGAGGGTGGGCCGTCTGGCGCGTAGGCGGCCCCCAGGGGGACGGGGGGTTGGAAGATGGCGCACGTACGAGTGAGGAGGAGCGGACATGGCCTACGTCGGTGCTGATGGTTCGGAGGTGGTCTCGGGTGCGGTGGATGAGTACGCGGGGGCGCAGGTGGCGCTGGTGGCGCCGCCCGCCGGTTTGACGGCGTCTGTGGACACGGCGTTTGCCTTTGCCCAGAAGGTCTACCACCTCTGGCTGCAGAACAATAGCGCCATGCCGGTGGGCATCGAGTTTGACGCGGCCGCCAGCGCCGGATCCTGGCAGGTGCCCGCGGGCGGCGCGCTGCTGCTGGACGTGCCGGTGGGCGTGGTGCACCTCTACTCGACGGCGGCCACGGCGGTGAACGGCACCGCGGCCGGCAACGTGGTGCTGAAGGGGTGGGCGTAGCGTGAGTGGGATTATTGCGGCTCCCGTCCCCAATGTCAACCCGTCATTCGGGGTGCATACGCCTGCTGGCTGGGATGCTTGTTGGCGAGCGGCCAAGGCGGCGATGGGCACAACGCCCGCGCAGATAGCGTCGCTGGGAACGTCTATTAGTTGGGGTAAAAACAGCAGTGACTACTTCGTTAGCGGTTTCGTTGGACAGCTCAAGACGCTGCTCAACGCTCGCTACGGGGTCTCTGGCGAGTTCATCTCGGTTAACTACAGTCCGCAGCGATCCTCAACTGGGACCGCTCCCTGGGTGTTTACCTCGGTGTCGTCGCAGAACGATGTCTATGGTCTGTGCTTCTTCTGGAGCGCTACCGCTGGCACCGTAGCCACGTTGACGACACCGTACGCTTGTACGGCGATCGACCTTGTGCACCTCGACTATGCGGCCGGCACCTGGACTTACGCGGTGGACGGTGGCAGCGCCGTGACGGTGACCAACACGGGCAGCGGCTACCAGAAGAAGGTATCCATCACCGGACTGGCTAACACGTCGCATACGGTGGTCCTCGGTGCAGTATCCGCTAGCAATGGTCTTGCGCTGAGCGGTGCCAGTTTGTACACGGGCAGCACGGGTATCTGGCTAGCGCGATCAGGCTACAGCGGCGCCAATGCCACGGACTACATTGCGACCTCACCAGCCCCGACGGACCGCCCGACATTGTGGCAGGGGATCTACGCTGGCGGTGCGACTGGTTTTGGTTTCCCGACGCAACCGCACCTGGCGATCATCGAGTTCTCGGTGAACGACTGTACGAATGGATCGACGATAGCCAACTACCAGTCGGCGCTACGTCGCTTCTGCCAGGCGTTGCGTCGAGGTCAAAGGAATGCCAGCATCCTGTTCGTGCTTCCGTGCTACCCGGACGGCGTGAACGGTGATACGAACATCGGCGGTGCCCCCGCGACGTACTACACCTACATTGATGCTTGCCGAGCCGTTGCTGATTCGTTCAACGCAGCGTGGATCAATTTGCACGCGCTGTGGGGGGAAACGCCCTGTGGCGATGGCAACCTATGGTCGGCTACGGATATCCATCCATCGACTCAAGGGCATACAGCGATAGCAGCGTTGCTGGCATCGCTGCTGTGACGAAATACATGTGGCGTTACGCACCGGACTCCGGTGGTTATGCCAAGATGGCCGGCCTGATCAGCAGCATTCTCTTAGGGGGTTGACGCGTGAGCAAGTCCATAGCCGGTAATCGACAGGATACGCTGGGCTATCGCCATCTGCCCCGTTGGGTTGGGGTGAATATTCTTGTACGAGGTGCACATCCACGTCAGGCGGCAGAGCGTCGGGCTCTGGCCGGAGGGTGTGTTGAAGATGTCGTAGATCGGGACCAGTGTGGCGCCCTCTGTCACCACGTCGGCGGCGAGGTGCTGGTTGAACTGCTGTTGCAGCTTATTGCTTGCCGGGCAGCTGTTCTGCGTGGCCACGTAGAGGTTGAGCACCAGCAGGTCCCCGGTGCCATGCAGCGCTGTCTGCAGCGCGCTCAGGATCGTCTGCAGGTTGGCATCGAACGTGGCCAGTGTACGCCTAATCTTGCTGGCATAGGTCAGCGTGCAGCCCGGTTGAATCAGCGCGACGCTGGGCGCATCGTCGTAGCCGACCTCGACGGTTACCGGACTCACCACGCCTGGATGGGCGTGCAGGACGGCCAGCGCCGCGGACAGCTGGGCACCGGCGTGGGGGTAGCGCACGATCTTGCTCCAGCGGCAGCCGCCATGGATGAAGGTGGTGGTGGTTTCCCCTGGGCAGCCAAAGTTGACGACCTGCCTCGTGCCGAGCAGCGAGAACGCCAGCCCGAGGTCGTCGACAAAGCTGAGCGCGGGTCCAATGGGCGTCGCGCCATAGGTGACGGAGTCGCCAAGTGCCAGGTAGTACGCCTTGGGGCCGACGAACGAGGCCTTGGCCGCCGAGCGATCCGCGTGCAGCGCCCCTGGAACCATGGCCAGCAGCAGCACGGCAATCTGAACGTAGCGCAACGGTTCGATCCTTTCGTATGCAGTGCTAGTCGCAAGGAAGACTATACAGCAGCCTGAGGGCGCCTGCCCACGATTTGCAGGAGAAAGCCACGGCAGCGGCAACTCGCCGCTGGGCCGGCAGGCTGCAGTGTAGCGGCGGTTAGAGGGAGAAGTGATGCCAAAGGGATACCTGGCGTACTACAGCGACTTTGTGCTGAGCGCGGCGGGCGCGCCGGTTTTGGGGGCCTCCGTGTCGGCGTTCTCGACCGGCCAGTTCGCGGCCGGCACCTTGCCCGTGGGCGCCACGGGTTTGCCGGCGCCGGTGGCCACGGCGACGACGGATGCTACCGGCCGCTACACGTTCCCGGCGCTGCCGCCCGACGACTACCACCTCCAGGTGACCTACACGCCGCTCGGCGGGGTGCAGGTGGTGGCCTGGAGCTACCATCAGCCCATCGTCGCGGCCGACCTGGTGAAGCGGGTGGTGTCCAGTCCACGCGCCTGCGCCCTGCCTCGCGCCCTCGGGCGCTTGGCGGCGGGGGCCAATGTGACCATCTTCTGCTGCGGCGACGACGTGACGGCGGGCTACAACGCCACGGGCACGACGACGGGCGGCTGGGTGGCGCTGCTGGCGGCACAGCTTGCGTTGGCGTACCCCGGATCGACCGTGGTGCGGCAAGATCCCCAGAACTTCGCCACGACGAGCGATGGCCCGATCCCCGGCTGGACGGCGACGACCGTGCAGAGCGGGACGAACGCGCAGACGATCGCGCTCGTGAATGCCGGCGTGAAGGGCGACACGGTGCTGCGCTTCCTGCGGCGATTCGCCAACCTGCAGACCAGTTGGCCGGCGGCGGACGTGGTGATCGCCTCGTTTGGGCTGCAAGACTCGACGAGCGGCGCCGCGCAGCAGTACATCGACGCGGCCGGCTTCGGCAGCAACCTGGAGAGTTTTGTCAACGTGGTGCGGAGCTTTACGCAGGCGGAGGTGCTGATCTGCACGCCGCACGCCAATCCGCCGAGCACGGCAAATATCGACGACTACGCCAACGCGGCGCGGGCGGTGGCGGCACGCTGCCGCACGGATCTCGCGGATATCCGCCAGCTCTGGCTGGATCGGTATGTGACTGGCGGCGCCAACGACGGCTACGATCCCTGGATCGCCAGTGCTACCAGCCGGACGCTGCCCACCGATGCCGGCCACGCGGCGATCGCGGGTGAGATCGCCAAGCATTTCTGTCCGGCCGGCGCGGTGCCCTTCGATGCGGGCGTGTACGGGGCGGGGAAGAGTTTTGAGCTGGTGCGCGTGCCCTGTACGAGCACGCAGATCGCGCTGATGGGAGCGGGCTGGACGCAGCACCTGGGCGGCTGGCAGGGGCAGGCGCTGACGACGAGCGGCAGCGAGTGGGTGAGCGCCCACGGTGGCGATACGGCGACGATCCAGGGCCGGTTCGTAGATTGCTCCCTGCTCTGCCGGCGCTTCTCGGATTGCGGGCAGATAGGCGTGCAGGTGGATGGCGGCGCTTCGGTCACCATCGACCTCTACCGTGCCTACCCGGCCAGCACGAGCGACCTGGGCGATGCGAACGGGGCTTCGGCGCCGCAGGATCGGGTGCTGCTGGCGCACGGGCTGACGGATGCCGTGCACACGGTGGTGGTCACGGTGCTGGGCACGAGGAACGCGGCCAGCAGCGGCTACAACCTGCGCTTCGACGCCTTCGAGGTTGGTCGCTGGCGCAAGCACGGCTACGAGATTGAGGCAAGCGAGGTGCAGCAGCGGCTGCAGCGGGGCAGCGCCACGGCCTCGCTGAACAATGCCAGCTCGGGCTACGCGCTGGTGGCGTTTCCCCTTGCCTTCACGGACCAAACGGCCACTCCCACGCTCGTGGCGACGAGTGGCGACCCCAACTACTACTGCACGGTAGCGGGGGCCGGCAACACGGGCGCGACGATCTGGGCCGTGCGCCGGGACGGCAGCAGCGTGACGGCCAACGTGCAGTGCAGCTGGATCGCGGTGGGGTAGGGCCTGCGACTGCGGTCGCGGGAATCAAGAAAGGCGGTGAACATGGCAGTGACAAGTGTGAGCAGTCTGCGCCACGAGCTGGATAGCGACGGGTGCGCCTACGGCCAGGTTAGCCGGGAGCGCATCTCGCACGTCATCGAGCAGATCGAATCGGTGGATCACAAGGTGAACTACGTGTTGGCAGCCGTGGGCCTCCAGCTGCTGGGCTTCATGCTGGGCGTCGTCATGTTCCTGCTCTACCACATGCCGGCGGGTACATGAGCGCGCTGGCCGGGGACGAGCAGGATGATCGCGGCCCCGGGAGGAGGGTACGATGACGCTCGACGCCGCAAAGCAAGCCCACGTCGTGGCCAACCGGGACCGGATCCGCACCGGCCGCACCACGGAGGTGGCTGCCGTGTACCGCACTGCCTACGGCGGCCAGCAGGCGGTGGTGGTGCCGATCATCCTCAAGCAGCAGGGAACGTCCAACCCGGCCGTGGAGGATCAGACGGGCGCGTTCGCCAACGAGTACCTGGCGGAGCTGCCCCTTGACTTCGATCCCCGGCCCATCGCCTACATTGCCCTCACCGGCGGCGCGAGCGACGACGCCAGTATCGCCGCGGCCATCCAGCTCGAAGTGATCGAATATCGTCTCTCCGGCCTGGTGCCCAATCGCTGGCAATTGACCTTACGGAGGCTGCGCTGATGCCCATCATCCTCTCACCCGCGCCCGCTACCCTGCCCTTCGCCGCGCCTACCCTGGCCGATGCGCTGTCGCGGCTGCGCCAGGATATCTTCGATGCCGCCGGCCCCAGCCCACGCTGGCAGGACAGCGATCTCACGCGGGCCATCGACCGCGCGCTCGACCAGTACAGCTTCGTGATGCCCTGGACGCAGACGGCGCTGCTACCCGCGTGTGGCGGATCGCGCCTCTACGCGGTGCCCACGGCGCCCGGCGCCACGCAGTTGCCGGGCCAAGCGGGCGCCGGGCCCTCCTGGTGGGTGGAGTCGGTGGAGTTCCCGACCGGATTCTTCCCCCGGCGGATGGTGCCCTTCCGGGAGCTGCTGCAGCCCTCGCTGGGCACGCCGCCGGCTCCCACCGTGGCGGCAAACGGCAGCGCCGCCGGCCCCTTGAACGGCGCCTACCAGTATGCCGTCACGTTTCTGGGCATTGCCGGGGAGAGCGCGATGAGCGCGCCGTCTGCCGTGCTGGCCCTGGCGCACCAGCAAGCGGTGGTGAGCGTGCCGCTGGGTCCGGCGCCGTACTGCACAGGACGCACTATATATAGGATCGCGGGGAGCGGCTACCCCCCATATCTATGGCTTGCGACCATTGCCGGCAACACCACTACCAGCTTCGTGGATGCCGTGGCGGATAGCGGGCTGGGCGGTGCGGCGCCGGTAGCGGACGGCACGTTGAACGTGCCGCTGATCGAGCTGCAGCTGCCCGACAGCCGGCTCCCCGATCCTGCCAATCCCGGAGCGCTGGCGGTGACCTACGCCAGCAAGCACGTGCTGGCGGCCAACGGCACCACGGTGCCCGAGCAGCACCACGACGTCGTGCTGCTCGGCGCTGCCGCCTACGCCTGCCTGGCCTTCCAGGTGCCTACGAACGACCTGTTCGACTACCAGGACGGCGAGCTGCGCGACCACGTCAGCGAAGTGAAGACGCCCGAGCACTGGCAGGCCACGGGCACCGCCCTCCTGGCCCTCTTCAAAGATCGATTGGAAGCCGTGAAGCAACAGCGCGACGCCGCCTACGCCGCGACCTCCCAGTGGGGCAGCGTGCCCAGCCGCTGGCAATGGACATGAAATCACAAATATCTCTGGTGGAACACGCAGTGTTCCACCAGAGATGCAGATAACCCTCCTGGAGGGAATAGGAGGCGGAGCAGATGCCAACGATTGGGGTTGACTGCCAGATAGTACTTGACGCCGTAGGCTACTTCGTAGCCCCGCGATCCTACGCCATGAAGCGGCCGCGGCTGCGCAAGGCCAGCGTGACCAAGAGCGGGCAGGAGCGCTACGTGGACCTGGGGCCGGGCAAGCGCGAGTGGCACATGACGCTGCTCTGCCTGAACCAGCTCGTCGACTACAGCGGCCAGACCCTGCCCACGAGCGGCAGAGCCCTGCGCGATGGCTTGCGCGCCAGCTACGAGAAGGCGCCTGCCGGCGGCGTGAGCACCTTGCCCTTCACCGACCTGGATGGCACGAGCTACCAGGTCCATTTCGACGATTTCGAGGAGCAGGTGCGCGACCCGCGCACGCAGCTCATTGCCCCCAGCTACCATTGCCCGATCGTGTTGGTGGAAGCATGAGAACGCTCTCGCCTGCGCTTACCGCCGCGGCGGGCAGCCTTGCCAGCGTGCCGGATGTGCGACTCGAGCTGGCCGACGTGATGCCGCACTTCGCCACGGTGGCTAGTGGGAGTCCCAGCGGTCCGTGCGCTGCCTGCCTGGCGCCGGATGGATCGGTGGTGGCCGCCTACGTGAGTGCCAGCAACGTGTACGTGCTGCGGGTGGTCGATCCCACGAACGCGGCGCTATGGGCCGGCTGGACCCTGCTCAGCAGCGATGGCCGCGAACAAACGGGCGTTTGCCTGTGCGCCGCGGGTACCACGGTGCGGCTGATCTACCAGCAGGGCAGCGCCAGTGCCGTCCGCTTCGCCGATTCGCTCGACAATGGCCACAGCTGGAGCGCGCCGGCTACGCTCTTCGACCCCGGCCACCTCTGCTATGGACTGGCCGCCGATGGCGATCTGAACACGGTGCTGGTAGCCTACGACGCCGTGGGCCTGGGCGCGGTGCGCCTCGCGGCCTGGCAGCAAGCCGGCGGCTGGCACGGCAGCGACTGGCCGAATGGCGACCTCAATACCATCGCCGGCATCGCCGCTACGCGCAACAGCAGCGGCAGCTACGCCGTGGCGATCGCCACCCAGAATCTCTCGGGCCTGCCCTACGCCATTCAAAGCTGCGTCTACACCCCCGGTGGATCCCCGGCCTGGACCGCGCTCAGCCTCATCCAGAGCGTCGACACCAGCGTAGGCCTGGTGATCCGCTTCCCGCACCTCACCCAGTGCGGCGCCCTCTACCGGCTCACCTGGCTCGAGCAGGATACGGGGAGCAGCAGCGGCATCGTCTACACCCGCGTAGCCCGATCCGCCTCGGCCGACTTCGTGCACTGGCAGGCCGCCACGCCCGATCTGGCCAGCATGCCGCACGGGGCGGCCTGGCTGCAGCATGCCGCCGGCCAGCTGCTGATCGCGCCCGAAGCCGTGCGCCTGGCCCCGGCCTACAATCCGGTCGCCGGCTACCGCGACCTCACGGCCGACCTGCTGCGGCTGGACCTGGTGGAGCGGGAGGGAACGCCGGCCAAGCTGGTCGCCACCCTGGACAACAGCACGGGCGCCTACTCCGGCCTGCCCGCCCTCCAGTGCAACGCGCAGCTCCTCCTGAGCCAGGGCTTCCTCGGCGCCGGGCTGGTGCCTACGCACCTGCTCTACCTGGACGAGTGGACCTTCGCGCGGGCGGCAGACGAGCAGAGCGTCACCCTGGTGGCGTACGATGCCTCGCGACGGCTGGCCCGGCAGACACGCTATCCGGTCGTCTATACCAATCGCACGATCGGCTACATCGCGGGTGACCTGCTGGCTCTGGCAGGCTTCGAGCAAGCCGCCACCGTCGATGGATCCGCCCAGTTCAGCCAGACCATCGCGCTCTTCCAGCTGCCGCCCGGCCAGACCTACCTGGCAGCTTTGCAGCGGCTCTTTGCCGGCTACGACGGTGCCTGCGCCGTGCGGGTGGTAGCCGGCGCCGGCCCCGCGTTTGGCGCCGTGGACCAGCCGGCGGTGCTGGGCAAGAGCAGCAGCCAGCCCACTGTCTGGAGCTACAGCGGCGAGCCTGAGCAGCTGCACCTCACCCACGCGGGCGATCGCGCCAATCACCTGATCGTCTACGGTCCCCAGAAGACGCCCACCGCCGTGGCTGAAGTGTGGGATGCCGCCGACCTCGCGGTGACCGGCCAGGAGCGCTATGCCCAGCTGATCGAGCAGCTTGCCGGCAACGCCGCCGCGGCCGCCCTCGTGGCCACGCTGGCACTCGCCCGCGAAGTGCGGCTGGCCACCAGCGTAGCGCTGGCCGTGGCGCCGCATCCCGGACTGGAATTGTTCGACGCCATCACCGCCGGCGACACGGCCCTGCCCGCCACAAATTGCCGCATCGTCGAGCTCGACCTGACCTACTACCCGCACCAGGCCCAGTACACGCTGACGCTCACCTGCGAGGGCCTATGAAAAGGAGCACCCCACCAATGGACAAGCAAGCGATCGCCGGCGCGTTGGGGCTGGAAAGCGCCTACGGCTTCCATATTGAAGAAGAGCCGGGCCCGCCCCTGCTGCTCGCACGGGACCGCCGCCGCGCGCTGCCTTGGTATCCGTGCCTGATGGTGAATCAGACCTATACCGGCTGCCTGGGTGACACCTGTCCCGTGGAAGAGTGCTGGACAGGCGCCCTCTCCGTGAGCTACCAAGCCGCGCTGCGCCGCCACTACTCGCTGACCGAAGGCGAATACGCGGCGGGTGCGCGCTGCTTGTGCTGCTGCCACGTGGAAGAGATTGCCATCCCCGTGATCGTGGGCTGCCGGCTGATCCACCTCATCGCGCTGCGGTGCCACGAGCAGTGCTGGCGGCACCCGATCAGCGCTGCCGCCTTCGTGCGCCGTCACATCCCTGCCTGCGAGGATACCGATTTGAGGCACTGCCCGGCATTCGCGCAGGCATGGAGGCCGATTCCGGCGGTCGAGCAGCAGCGCGAGCAGGTGAACGAGCGCATGCGCGCGCTGCGCGCCGGCAAGATAGCCAAGAAGCTGGCCGGGCGGAGGCGCCACCATGGCTGAGTGCGCCATCTCAGCACCTCCCGGGGGCGCGAGCATCTCGCCCGTCCTGGTCAGCGGCGCGAGGGCGAGCCGAGACGCTCGCGCCCCCGGGAACGAGCAGCTGCCTGGGGGCGCGGACATCCTGTCCGCCTCGTCTCGCGGCGGCCTGGGAGCATACCATCCGGCGAACGCACTGCCGGCGACGGCGGCGACCGCCGTGCCCACCATCATCCACGTGCGCATCGACGCCTTCGCCGTGGCCGCGCTACTGCGCGCGCAGCCGGGCTTGCGCGATCGGGCCGTGATCATTGGCGGCGACGCGCAGGGGCACGGCGCCGTGCTGGCGGCCTCGGCCCTCGCGGGCCAGGAAGGCGTGCAGCCGGGCATGACGTTGCGCGCGGCTGAAAAGATCTGCCCGCATGCCCTGGTGCTGCCCGCCGATCCCCAGGCCATCGATGCCGCGGCGCGCGACGTGCTGGCAGTGCTGGGCCGCTACACGCCCGACGTCGAGCCGGCGTGGATCGCAGACCTGGAACCGCGACCGGGAGCGCACGCGACCCACTGCGGTGGGTGCCCCGGCGCGCCCCCGTCACCCGCCGCCCAGGCGCGCCTGGCCAGGTGCTTCGGCGCGACGCTCGACGTCCATGGCTGCGAGCGACTATTCGGCCCGCCCGCCACCATCGCCACGGCGATTGGTGCCGCGCTGGCGGCGTGCGGCTACAGCGCGCGCATCGGTGTCGCCGCGAACCCCTCCCTGGCCGCCGTCGCCGCGGCCGTGGCCCAGCCCATACATGAGGGAGCGCAGCCGGATATTCTGTGCGTCCCGGTGGGGCACGAGCAGGCTTTCCTGGAGTCGATCCCGCTGACCCTGTTCGAAACCTTCGACTCCGAGATGATCGAGCGCCTCCACGCCCTGGGCATCCGTGCCGCCGGCCAGCTCGCCCGCCTGCCCGAGGCCGCGGTACGGCGCCGCTTTGGACAGGCCGGCCAACGCGCGCACGAAGAGGCTCGCGGCGTCGCCCAGCGAGCGCTGGCCGTGCCTTCTGCTCCCGTCACCCTGGAGGCGGCTTGCCATCTGGAGGATCCCACGGCAGACGGCCTCTGGCTGGACCGCGAGCTGGCGCGGCTCGCCGAGCAGCTGGCCGGCAAGCTGGCGGCGCGCGGCCAGTCCGCCGGCCTCCTCACTCTCAGCGTGACCGTGCTGCCCACCCTCGCACGCGGCGCTCCCGCCCATTCCAGGGGCGTGCGGGGCACCTTTTGGGCCGCGCCCGTCCCCGTTCCTCCCGACACGAGGGCGAGCTGGGACGCTCGCGCCCCCAGGAACGAGCGACCGCCTGGGGGTGCGGACATCGCGCCCGCCCCACTCCCAGAGGCCCGGTCGTTGCATCTGAAGCAACCGGTAGCCGGCGTGCCGGCCATCCTGGCACGGGCACGCGAGCTGCTGGCGCAACTGGCGCCGCGCGCGGCCGTCATGGCGATGCGCCTGGAAGCGGCGGCATTGGGCCAGGCCGCGGCCCAGGCCCCGCTTCCGCTGATCGACGCCAAGAACGAAAAGGTCGACGCCGTGGCCCAGCGGCTGCGTGGCCGCTTCGGCCCACGCGCCGCGCGCCGGGTCCAGCTGGTGGCCGATGCCGTGCTGCCCGAGGACTGCGTCGCCTGGGACGGCCCGGCCAACATCCCCAGCGGCTGGGCGCGGACCATCGAGGTGCGCACCGGCGACAATGGGCAGCCGGTCGCGCTGCGGCGCGATCCCCGTCCCTGGGAGGCGCTGCGTGCCATCTGCAGCCACTGGCGGCTGCGCACCAACTGGTGGTCCACCCCGGTGCACCGGCACTACTACCGGGTGGAGACCCTGCAGGGTGCCGTGCTGGACATCTACCAGGAGCAGGGCGGCGGGGGGTGGTATCTGGCTGGGCGGCGGGACTAGGATATACTTCTCGATATGACACGTACAACCGGCAAGCGGGACGTGCTTCCACCCGCGCGCAAAGCGGTGGACCGGGCCGAGCGAATCATCCTCACGCCGCGTGATATGGAACGGGTGCTATCGCTCATGGTCAATCCGCCGAAGCCTATTGTCTCGTGGCACATATCCGTGTAGACTCGGGCTTGAGGCGATCCGAATCACGAAGATCGCAGTGGTGGAGAACGCAGTGGTAGGAGATTTGCAGGGGCTGCAGCCAGACTTCTTGCATCCACCTGTTGTCGAAGCGATAATTGGAGTCCAATTCGAGCCCATAGTGGGGTTCACCTTTGCTCACTTTGGCTTATTCTGGCAACACATACGTAGGCAATATGGCAAGATAGAGTTCAGGGAACCAAGCCCGCCGATCCCCCAATATGCCAATGTTCCCCCCTTCCTGCCCCTTCGTGCTTGGTTTCTCGACGATTCAGGCGCACAGCTCGTGCAACTGCAGAACGATCGAATCGTCTATAACTGGCGAAAGGCTGGGAAAGCAGAGTACCCGCATTATGACAACATGCGGCCAGTATTTGAGTCACTATGGCAAACTCTGATGACGTTCCTCAACGAAGAAGGCTTTAGCATCCCCGGTGCGGCCTTTTGTGAGGTGACCTATATCAACCACATCGGCCTTGAGGGCATAAAGGCCATAAGCCCACGCCTCAATGAATCGTTCCTTATGCTTCCCTCAGACCCACCATCCATCGCAAAGGATGCGGGTTTGGCAGAGTTCATGGAGACGCTCCAGGTACCCCCAGACCAGATTCAGTTGCGTCTGGCACTGGCCAGCATATCATCACCCGAGCAGATATCTACCCTGCAATTTCAGATAAGTGCCCTCTCAAAGCTGGCGACTAGCGAATCGGAGTCAGTTTTCACCAGTCTAGATGCCTGCCATCGGCTAGCGGTCCGTGCCTTCGTTGAGGGTACATCTGAGACGTTGCATCAACTGTGGGGCAGAGGAGACAAGACGTGATAGTGGCAGGCGGCAGCCCTGATCGCATCACATCAGAATCATCAACGGTGGGCCAGCTTCATAGTTTGATCGCCCAGCCGTGGGATGAATTGAGATACGTTTGCTTGGCTGAGCCGAGCTGGGATTCTCAGCACAGCGAGAGCAGCATCTCATATGGCCCAGCCGTTGACGTGCTCCAAACCGTGTCGCGGGGCTCATCGTCATATCCTGCTGCCTACGCCGGGCTTGGAGAGTTCTTCGCTAGCAGACAGAATATCAGCCAAGATTTCTCAAGTAACGTGATCGAGTCAAGTGCGTTACGGACCAGTAGCATTCGCGATTTCCTCTCCTCAGACACTGCTCACATCACGATTACAGTGTCGTGGGATGCAGTTCTCAGGCATTACTCCAACTCGACGTTACGACCGAGAGTGACCGACATACCATTGTCCTTGCAGATCAACTACCTCCAGGTAGCCTACGCGGCTGCAGGCAAGCCGGAGACCAGGGCATTCATTGAGGCTCATCCGCACTTAGTGTCTCTGCTGTACGCGGCGATCCAACCGCTCCGAACGGCCTTTCCAGGATCACGCTTCACCGTGCGCATTGACGGGGTGCCCAATCCTGGAATGGAGGAGAGTCCCGAGGCCCTGCTCGTGACAATCTGGACTAAGGCCGACCCGGTCGATGCCCTTGCCTGTCTGCACAACTTCAACAGATCCTGGTGGCTCGAGTGTCAGTCGGTTGCCCGTGGGCAGCTCTGTTTTGATGTGGGCTTCGCATGACGTTTGCATGGCCAGACTACGTCACCGTGGCGGAAGACCTGGTTAAGGTGAACCGCCCAACTGCGTCCGCCGAAGCACTTGCGCGGGCGGCGGTAAGTCGTGCCTACTACGCTGTACACCATGCTGCTCGTCAACTTACAACTGAACGAGCGATCCCTCTGCCGACAAAACCTAACGCTGAAGGTGGCATTCATCAACAGGTAATCGACGCGATGTTCTCAGTCAAGGATCCGGCTTGGGGTGAGGCAGCGCAGCACCTGGATCGCCTGCGAAGGCTCCGCGTAAATGCGGACTACCATGTGCCACTGCCAGTGGATCCCTGGGGTAGTGATGACGGCTCGGTGAAGAAACAAGCGACATTCGTGGTGGCGATGGCTCGGTCACTAATAAGGGAGTTGCAAGCGCTGCCTCCAGGGCCTCCCTAAATCAAGGTGCCAACATGGATGTGGACAGAACGGACTCTTGTAATCAGTAGCGGGCGCGATGAGCCAATAGCACGTCGAGTTCACGGCACAGGCGCTTCGCCTTGGCAAGTAGTGCGGCATCCTCGACGATCTCCTGTACTTCCTGTGCAGACAGTTCGCCACGCTGCTACGACCGCCTCGACCCCGCCCCAGTACCCAACAAGCAGGGCCTGCACTGAGGGGCGCAGCCCTCCCAGGAATTGCGCACGCTTCTCGTCATCCAGCCGTGGATTGAGCGTCAAAACACCTTGATTGATTTTACCTGCCCAAGCAAAGACGACTGCCTGGCAGGGGGCGACGGGGGCACGATCCTGCAGTGGCAGTCCTGACTGGCGCCGGCTAAATCGAAGCCACGACGGGATCTGCATCGTCGGGCACGATTCCGGGAGCGCGCGGGCGCGCGCAGCGCCAGAAGTGGGTTGCGCTCATCCCCGTCAGGCGGTCATCACGGCTGCGCATCACTATTGTGCCAGAGAGTGGCTTCACTTGAGGAGCTGGCCGGTGCCGCGTGATCGCTCGCCGACCGCCAGTATACTTACTTCAAGGAGCGGCAGAGCCGGGATTGACATGAGACCACGCGCGTTACTCGCACTCGCAGTTCCAGTCGTAGTCATGCTGGCAGCGGTGACCGCGCCGCTGACGCAGCCGAAGGGCGCGGCAATCACTCAGCCGGCCGAATGGGTGTACACCATCGCCTGGCTGGTCGCGCTCGCCTACAGTCTCATCTATGTCCGGTCGATCCATCCCCCGAAATGGACCTGGTTGCTGGCGGCCCTACTCGTGGTCCTGGGCACCCTCGTCGTGTTCACCGTCTGGTCTGACGTCAACACGCCGCCTACCTGCGGCCGCTGCTGATACACGTGCCGGCGGAATGCGCTGCGCGCTACTGGTGCAGCATGCCGTCGACCTTGGCAGCACTCGAGAGGCTCAGCTGCTTCCGGGCTCGTGCGCCTGACGCCACGTAGTGGTCGTCGCCTTGGCTGAAGGCCGCCACGAGCCGAGGCAAGCTGGGGTGCTGGGGAGAGGACAGCAGGCCGGCTTCCTGTGCCAGCCAGGCGGCAGCTTCGCGCTGCTCGTCCGCCGAGAGCCCACGAACTGAAAGCCATCGCATTGATCTTTCGAGCACGCTGGTTTACGGTAAGATTAAGCAGCAACGACCAGCGAGACATCAGATATTACGTATATGGCTAGGAAGGCCGTCATGGACAACCAAGTGGACACCAGCGCGCGCGGCGACGAGCAGCGCGAAGTTGAGCGGTTAATTGAGGAGGCCAAGCGATTGCCAGGGGTCGAGGAGGTGCTTTCCGTCTATGCGCAAATAGCGCCATATACGATGACGAACCTTCCTAGGTCCGTTCAGCGCCTAACCTATGCGCTTGGAGGGAATGCCTAGGCATGCCGACTTGGGGTGAAATTCTCCGCGAGATCCAGACTTCGGCCCAGGGCCGCGGCGGAAATCCGGACTTTGATGGTATCCGACGCAAGTATCTTGGTGAGCTATCCGCACTGACCGGCAGGCCAGCCATAGTTTATGCTACTCGCTGGCTTGCCGGCAGCTCTGGCGGTGAGGATCTGCTCATCACACTCGAAGACATGCAGGGCTTGATGGAGGAATGCCATGGAATACCAGCTCCCTCACTCGACCTCATCCTTCATAGCCCGGGTGGCAGTCCGGAAGCAACGCTAAGTATTGTTCGCTATCTCCGGACCAAATTCACAGATATCCGCGCTTTCATACCGCTCGCGGCAATGTCGGCAGCAACGATGTGGGCTCTGGCGTGCGATCGTATCGTGATGGGCAAACACTCGCAACTCGGCCCGATTGATCCACAAATGGTTACCCTATTTGGGCAGTTTCCGGCACGAGCAATCATCAACCAATTCGAGGAGGCACAGAAGGAGTGCGCTGCCGATCCCTCAAGAATTGCTGCGTGGTTGCCGACTTTTCAGCAGTGTGGGCCAGCCCTCATCGCCCTATGCCGAGATGCTCGGAAAGCGGCTGGTGAAGCAATGGCTAGCTCAATACATGCTCGCGTCCCTACCGCGCCAGGAGGCAGAGGCCAAAGCATCGGCGATTTGCGACTACTTTGCTGATTATGATACCCGCCAATCGCATGGTCTTGGCATCGACCGCGATGAAGCGCGATCGGTGGGAGTCGTGATCGAGGACCTTGAGACCGACGAGAGCCTGCAAGATGCAGTCCTCAGTGTTCACCACGCGACGATGCACACGCTGCAAGGTGGGGCAGTCAAGATTATTGAGAACCACCTCGGCCGCGGCTTCTACAAGGTTGTTCCCAGGGTTCAAATGCAAGGCCCTATTCAGGGTGGGCTAGTCCAATTGGGACTAATCCCTCGGCCGCCCACAATGCCTGAATCGTAACGATCGGCGCTGCTGTGGCAGGCCTAGCACGGCCAGATCCTTGACCACGCAACTGCCCATTAGGAACACGGAGCAACTTCCCACAACGAAGCACTCCTCTCAGGGCCCCGCCCTGAGAGGAGTGCTTCAGAGCTTCAACGGCTCACCTTTGCCCACCTATGTAAGGTGTCGGTAATTACGCGGCAGGTACCGCCGCCACCGTCCGGCGGCGCCGCTTCCGGCCCACATAGCCTTTCGTGGCATAAGGAATGGCGTCGCCCCAGACGCGGATCAGGCTCGTGCTGCCACAACGGGCACAGCTCAGCACCGAACGCGGCGGCAACGCCAGCGCCTCGGCCTGACTCACCGGCATGCTGCTGGTCTCCGTATGATGCACAAAGCCCCGGCTGTTCGAGCAACACACACACTCTAGCTGGCGAACGTACCCACCCATTGCCTTCTCCTCACAAACCCGCTTATCTGCTCTAAACCATTTCATCTCGGGTAAAGTTTCGCCAGGACGTCTACCCTGAAATCCCGCTCAGCTCGCCCTCAATTTGTCTGACCATATTCTGCTGCAAGAGGTGCCCGCTCCAAACCGGCTATCCGGGTGATATCTGTCGCGAAAGCGTACTAGACCGCGATCTCATCCTTTTCTTGCGCCGAGCTAACTGCTGTTCAACGGCCCGTAAACGCGCGCTGCCGACTCTGCGATGCCGGGCTGGATCCCCATTCGACCCGCTGCGGTGCCGGCAAACGCATTACACTTGCTTAAGATTGGCTAGCTGTTCGGAGCCTGCGTCGCATATGTCCACACCAGCCCCGCACCAACCTGGCGACCCCAGCACCTACGCTATCGGCGATCTGCACGGCGAGGTCACCCTCCTGCGGCGCTTGCTTACCCTGCTGCCCGTGCAAGCCGGCGACACCCTCGTCTTCCTGGGCGACTACCTGGATCGGGGCGAGGATTCGGCGGCGACCATTGCCCTGCTCCAGGACCTCGCGCGCGCGCACCAGTGCGTCTTTCTCCGCGGCAACCACGAAGATGCCTGGCTATCGGAGTGGACCGGCACGTGTTTCTCACGGCCGCCTGCGATTGGCGGCTCCCGCAAAGCCTGGAAGGATTTCGGCGGCAAACCGCCTATCGAGTTGGGACGGTGGCTGGAGGAGACGCGGATCGACTACGAGGATGAGTACGCCTTCTACGTCCATGCCGGCGTCGTGCCCGGCAGGCCCTTCTCACGCACGCCCCCCCTGCAGAAGCTGTGGGGAGCCGGCGGCTTCATGGAAACCGACTACGATTGGGGCAAGCCGGTCGTGTTCGGGCACTGGCACGTGCCCGAACCCATGATCAAGCCCAATAAGGTCGGTGTCGATACCCACGCCTACGAGACCGGCGTCCTCACCGCCGTCCGCATGCCCGATCGCACAGTGTTTCAGGTGCGGCGCTAGTTCCAGCGTGAGGGGACGCGAGCATCGTGCTCGCCTTCGACCTGCTATTGCGTCAGCAGTGCCACGACCGCACGTACAATCTCATCCAGCTTCGCCGGCGTCAAGCGTCCCGCCCCATAGCTGATAAGGCGTGCGTCGGCAGTGAATAGTCGGTCCGGGCGCACGTTACTGTCCTGATTGAGTCCTCCGGCGGCGAAGTCTCCTTGGACTATCGGAATTGCATTACGACCGCCGATGGCCCGACTGGTGATCTGGCAGAGGATTACATCGTCCCCCGGCAAGTTCGCGAGCACCAGTGCTGGCCGCCTCTTGGATGCGCTCAGGTCCGAGAAGGGGAAGGGAATGACGACGACATCTCCCTTCACAAAGCGGCCCAAGCGTCATCCTCCTCTGGACGGGACCAGTCACGAGCTAGCACCGGCTCGGAGGCCAGCATGGTTTCCATGGGTCTGGCGCCCTCGGAGCGCTCGGTAAGGTAAGACACGAAGTCGGAAACGGCTTCGAGCTTCCCCGGCGGCAGCTGCCGCAGCTGCGCCTCAATCCGTTCAATAGACACCGATTCCATATCTTCGACTCCCTAGCAGTCGCCAACGTGGCCCTCATCTGACACCACAATGCCTGAGCGCTGCCATGATATCGCACTATCAGGCTTCAGGATTCACAATCGCCCCGGCGAAGAGCAGCGTCCCGCTCACATCGTCGCGGATGGCGCAGAAGAACGGCCGGTTGACGACCATCTTGAAGCCGGCTTGCATGATGGCGGTTGCCCCTACGCCAATCGACGTCACGGCCGCGGCCAGCGTCCCTTGCTCGTCTACCTTCATGATCGCCTTGTGCAGCACGTCGGTGATGTAGGCTTTCTGGTGCGCGATGATCCCCGGGAACGCGGCCTTGGCCGGATCGAATGCCTGACCCATGCCCAGCGCCGTGAGCGCCGGCTTGAGGCTAGCACCGTAGCTCACCGAGAACTTCGGCATCTGGATGCCGCCATACTGCGGCGTCAGGCTCCTCACGAGCGCGGTCCAGGTGGCGGCGTTGAGCCCGCCTACGAATGCCTGCAGGCTGCTCTTGGCCGCCGGCAGCACGATGTACATGCTGATATTGCCTGAGGCGTAGGGCAGACGTATCGCCTCGGCCGTGAGTGTCTTCGCGTACTGGTATGTCCCGCTATGGACCATCATGGGCACGCTAACCACGTTGCCGCTGCCCGTCGTAAAGGGCCCGGGCTGCGTCGCGGCGGCCTCGAAGCGCTCGCTCCACGCGCCTTTGAAGTAGAGCGCGTTGACCAGGAACATCACCGTGGCCGCGCTGATGGACTTGACGATCGACGGGATCAAGCCGTGGGTCTCCTTGCTCACCCAAGCGTTGATCGCTCCGGGCGCGCTGGGCTTGCTAAAGTCCAGGCTTTGGCACCCGGCGCCGTAGTAGGTCTTCAAGGCCGCGGCGAAGCTGGGCACCGCGGCCACTCCCTGCCGCAGCCACAGCGAATCCGCGATGCTCAAGGTTACCTGGGGGTCGCGTCCGCGCAGGGCGTTCAATATGCTGAGGCTGGCGGCATTGACGTCGGCCGGGCGCAGCCCCTTGAACCCCAGCGCCGTGGCCATCACCTGCTGCGTGGCCCCGGCGGCGCCGTCGTAGACCATGGCCAGCGCCGTGGAGATGCTCAAGGGGGAGAAGAAGAGGTTCTGGCCCAGCCCGCTCTTGACCAGCGTCTGCTGCAAGCGGAAGCCAAAGCCCAAGTTCGCTGCCAGCAGTGCCCCGGTGGCGGCGGTGGTGCTCGTGCCACCCGCTGCCTGCGCCTCGGCGCCAAACGTCCCGCCCGGCAGCCCGGCGCCGAGAACCAGCCCGGCGCCTATCCCACCCGCGGCAGCCATGCTCCTGTGGATGATCGCTCGCCTGCTGCAGCGCGGTCCGCCCGCAGCTTCACCCTGGGCCGCTCGAGGATTCTGTGTCGTTTCTCGATCAGTAGCCACCTGAAGACTCCTTCACTGCGATGTTTGTCTGTCTGCTGCAGTCTGCGTCCGGCGCGACTGTGGGATACGGCCAGGGTGAGGGCGCGCGTGGCCATGCATACTCTTAACGCTCTAAGGATACCAAGAGTCACGCGCCCTCACCCTGGCGCCTGGGCGTGGGCGCCCGTCTCAACCACTGCCGCGCACCCTTCAGTGGACCGCGGCCGGTCTCGTCCCGGCGCGGCCGGGGGCTACCTCTCTCGTCCTGACTCCACAATAGCTATTGCCCTGCCTGTCTACACCGACATATAACTGATAGTGCGCCATGATGGGCCGCAGCATGCCTTGGCCAGTGCTCATGAGCAATGCACGACCAATGCGATCGGGGGATGGATAAATGAGCTGGCTTCGGAATCTACGCCTGATGCCGAAAATGATGGGGAGCTTCGTGCTCGTGGCAATTCTGACCGCCATCGTCGGCGCCGCGGGATTGCAGGGCGTCAGCACGCTTGGTGACCGCGTGCACGATATTACCGGCGACTCGCTGCCGAGCATCACCGCGATCATCCGCACCCAGCGCGACCTGAACGAAAGCATGCTCGACACTGACATGTCGATTGGCGCAGCCACTAGCGCACTTGCGCGGCAGTATGCAGCGGCGGCCGCCACGGCCCGCGATGACATGCGCAGCGATATCGACAGCTACGTCAACCTCATCTCGCCAACCAGCCCCGATGCCGCTGACGGTCGACAGGTGCAGACAATTCTGGGTCAGTGGGCTAGCCTGGATGAGCAAGCTGCGGGCCTGGCAGCGACAGGCCAGATTCCGGCCGCCGAGAAGCTCATCATCAGTCAGGAGCAACCACGTGCCGCCCGCGCTAGCGGGCTGCTGAATACCATCGAGCCGACCCTAGAGAAAGAAGTTGCGAGCAGGACATCCTCAGCAAACTCTACCCGCACAACCTCGTCGGAGGAGATATTCGCCCTGTTGCTGGCAGCGGTGCTGCTCGCCATCGGCTTTGGCTGGCTCCTCGCCCGCTCCATTACGCATCCACTCGCCGAGGTGGAGCGTGCCGTCAAGAGTTTGGGCCGGGTGTGCGTGAGCAATCTGGCCAATGGAATGCAGGCGTTTGCCCAGGGAAATCTCACGCTGGCCGCTACCACCGGTACGGTTCCGCCCAGCTACGTCAGTCTGGACGGGATCGGCCGTACGGCTGAGGCAGTGCGCGACGTCATCAGCAAGATGCAGCGCACGATAGCCGACTACGAAACAGCTCGGATCAACCTTGGGACGCTGATTAGCGATGTCGCACAGTCCGCGGATCAGGTGCACGCCGGATCGAACCAGCTAGCGCAGACGACCCAGCAGGTCGGCGAGGCCAGCGGCCAGATCGCGCGGTCCATCGAGGAGGTGGCGCGTGGCACCGGCGAGCAGAGTAGGGACAGCGCGGACGCGATCACGCAGATGACGGCCCTCAGCGCGGCCGTGCAGCAGGTGGCAGACGGCGCGGAAGGCCAGCGTCAGGCGATGGAATATGCTCAGAGTGCGGTCGGTCAGCTGAGCGAGGCTTTGAGCGATACCGCCCAGAGCGTGGGGGCGGTCACCAGCGCCGCCGGACGCGCTGCCGGCACCGCCAGGGAGGGCGGCGCGGCGGTCGCCCAGACGATCAGCAGCATCGACAGCGTGCGCGCGGCGGTGGGCCAGAGTGCCGAGCAGGTGGCGGCGCTGGGCCAGCGGAGCCAGGAGATCGGCCAGATCGTGGCAGCCATCGACGACATCGCCAGCCAGACCAACCTGCTGGCACTCAACGCGGCGATCGAGGCGGCGCGCGCGGGTGAGCACGGCCGGGGCTTCACCGTGGTGGCGGCGGAGGTGCGCAAGCTGGCGGAGCGATCGAGTAGCGAGACGAAGGAGATCACCCAGCGGGTGGCAGCTATCCAGCGGCAGGTGGCCGAGGTGGTGCAGGCCATGGCGGTGGGCAGCAGCGAGGTCGAGAGGAGTGCGATGCTGGGCCGGCAGGCGGAGCAGGCGCTGGGGAGCATCCTCGAGGTCGTGGAAGAGACGAATGCGCAGGCGGCAACAATCACCTCGGCCGTGAGTCGGATGACGGCGAGCGCGGAGGCGGTGAATGCTGCCGCGGATCACGTGGCGCGAGTGGCAGCAGACACGGCACGTGCCGCCGAGGAGATGCGGCTGGGCGCGCAACGGGTGCAGGCCTCGGTGGAGAACATCGCGGCGGTGAGCGAGGAGACAGCGGCGGGGGCCGAAGAGGTGAGCGCCTCGACCGAGGAGCAGACTGCCGGCGTGGAGGAGATGAGCGCGGGTGCGCAGGAGCTGGCGGCGCTGGCCACGGGCCTCAAGGAGTTGGTGCAACGCTTCACGCTGGAAGTGGCTTAGCACTCCCCGGCCGGGACCCCAGGCAGAATACTAGCCCCGGTCTGTCAGCCACCGCCTGCCGCGTCTTGGCGATGGAGTTTTGGGGTCGGCGCGACCAGGGGCGAGCACGATGCTCGCGGTCCCAGGAGCAGGCACGGCGATGTTGATCCCGTCGTGGTTTCACTCTAGGACCGCGGGGAGGATGCCTGCCCCGCGGCGTGCCCGGGACCGCGCCGCCACCGGGGCACGTCAGGACGTGCGCTCGGCGGCGGCGCGTTGTCGTTGGCCGAAAGTTATCCGCTGAGGGGCGCCATAAGTGCGCGGCTACCTGCGAAAATGTGCGAGAATAGACAGGCCGTGTAGCGCGCGACGCGGGGCCTGCTGATCGTGGCGAGTACGGACGAAGAGGGGGGGTGCGCATGGCGCAAACACCCGGTGAGTTGATAGTGCGCTGCCAGGATCTCGAAGATCCGGGTGGTTTCTTCCGCGCCTACCGCCGTCGCTTGCAAATTGGCTTTCACTTCGTCTACGACGATCCTCGCCTGGGCGACGCCGACTCGCTGCCCGTGTTGCTGGGGCGCATCCGCGAGATGGATGCTCCGTCGGAGTTCCTCGACCTCATCACCCATGACCACGATCCGCGCTTCCGTGCCGCGGCGGCGGGTAACGCCGGCCTGCCCGTCGAGGCGCTGGCGGAGTTGGCGCGCGATGCGTCGCCGGCCGTGCGGCGCGCCGCGGCGGCACATCCCTGGATGCCACCCGTGCTGCTGCGCAAGCTCGCCCTGGACGATGAGGAAATAGTGCGCGAGCAGGTGGCGGCACACCTGGCCACGCCGCCCGGCGTGCTGCTCGATCTCACGCACCGCGCGGCGGTGCAAAACGACCTGCCGGGATACCTGGCCGCCATAGCCGATCATCCGCGTGCCCCGCTGCAGGCGCTCACCTTGCTCGCGCTGGTGCCCCTGCGGGACGGCTGGCTCGTAGCGCGCCGCCGCGACCTGGCGCCGCAAACGATCGAGCGCATTATCGAGAGCGGACCCGATCGCTGCAAAGTCGAGCTGGCGCGAAACCCGTCTAGCGGTCCGGACACGCTCGGCCGGCTCGCGGCCGATTCGGCGCCGGCCGTCCGCATGGCGGTGGCGCACAACCCGAAGTGCGCCAGGCAGACCCTAGAGCGGCTGCTGCTCGACCCCGATCCCGCCGTGCGCGCTGCCAACCCGCTGACCGTATCCACCGAGCTGATCAGGCTGATCGACGTGCACTCGCGCGTGGTCACCGAGCAGATAGCCGCGAATCTCGCAGCGCCGGCAAGCCTGCTCGACCGGCTGGCGCGCACCTGGGATTCGGACGTGCACAGGGCCGTGGCCGCGAATCCTTCGACGACGCCCGAAACGTTGCGCCATCTCATTGGCGCGGGTGGAGAGGCAATCAAGCGAACGTGTCTGAGCAATCCCTCGTGCCCGGAAGACTTGCTGCGTTCCCGCGCTACCGCGCAATCTTCTCACCTGCGCGCGGTCATTGCCGCCAACACCTCGCTGCCACGCGATCTCATGGATTCGCTGGCGGGAGACGCAGCACCGGAGGTCGTCAATGCGCTGGCAGGGAACCCTGCCCTGCCCCAATCCGTACAGCGCCGCCTACTGCACCTTCCAGGGGGTGTCGCGCCCAACCCGCTGGCGCCGCCCGAGATCCTCTGGCAGCTGGCCATCTACGAGAACGACGATAACTACGCCCAGCGGCGACAGGTGCTGGCCAATCCCGCCTTCGCCCAAGCCTATGAGGTGGTCACGAGCTGGCGCGAGGACGGCACCATGCCCCCCGGGCCACCCATCCGGTCCCGCGCGGATGCCGGACGGCAATCCGAGGCGCTGGATCCGCCTGAGCATCAGCCCTGAGCCTAGCTTAGTTCAGGTATTCCCTGAGCCCGCCCTGCTCGCCGACCTGGCGCAGGTGCGAGAGGGCCGCGATCTCCAACTGCCGGATGCGCTCGCGCGTCAAGCCGAAGGTGCCGCTCACTTCTTTGAGCGTGCGCGGATGGCCGTCGTGCAGTCCGTAGCGGAGCTCGATCACCTTCCGCTCACGGTCGGGCAAGGAGCCGATGAGGAGCGTCAGCCGGTCGCGCAGCACGGCGTTTTCGGCGGCATCCACGGGTGACGGCGTAGCGGCGTCTTCCACCGCCTCGGCGAGGGAGGCGTCGTTATCCTGGCTCACCGAACGCTCCAGCGAGAGCGGCTGGGCTACCATCTTCACCATCTCGACGATCTTGTGCGAGGGCACGTCATTCAGCTGGGGCAGCGGCTCGGCATCCGGGCCATCCTGCGCGTCGCTCTCCTCCTGCTCCACCAGGCGGAGCCTCCGGTTGAGCCGGGAAATGCCCTCCGTGACGTGCACGGGCACCCGGATCGTCTGGCTCTGATTGGCGATGGCACGGGTGACGGCCTGCCGGATCCACCAGATAGCGTAGGTAGAGAAGCGATGGCCTCGACGGTAGTCGAACTTGCGGGCAGCGCGAATCAGGCCGATGTTGCCTTCCTGCACGAGGTCGAGTAACGAGAGGCCCTCGTTGCGATAGCGCTTTGCCACGCTGACCACGAGACGCAGGTTGGACTCCACCATGAGGCGAAGCGCGTCCTCGTCGCCCTCGGCGATGCGCTTGCCAAGCTCCAGCTCCTGCTGCGGCGTGAGCCGCGGGGTGCGGCTGATGTCGCGCAGGTACAGCATGGTGCCATCGTCGGAGAAGCCCGAGTCGTTGTACGCAGAATTCAAAGCGGGAGCACTCACAAATGTACCTCGTCTTCCATCGTCTCACGGGGGATTCGCGTTGGCCGGACGCCATTCCTGCCGGAGGTAGTCGAGCAGGTTCGCGGTACCAGGCCCTGGCACGGAAGCCCGTGCGGATCACGTGTTACACCTAGTCCTACGCACGCCGAGCGTTGCCGGATGCACAGAGCCTAGGCGAATCTTATACAAAGTCTATACACAATCCGGGCAACGCGCGGGGCAGCCTCTGGGTCGCGCCTCTCCCCGGATGCGCCTACGACTGTGTCCATGGTCTTGGCGCAGCGATCTTTGGTAAAGGTTTCTTGGGAGTACTACTCGGCACAGCGTAGCGGGATATGGTAGCATTGCGCCGGTGGCCTGCCGGCGCGCCGTGGCCGCGATGACGCTGCTCATCTGCCAGTCGAGGACCAGCGCGGAGTCACGGATGCAGGGGTCAATGCGGGAGATAGCGTGCGCGTTCTGATCACCGGGGCTCTGGGCTTCGCGGGCAGCCACCTGACCGACCAGTGCCTGGCCGAGGGCTGGGACGTGCATGGGACCTGCATCGAGAGCGATTTGGCGCTGCCCGCCGGGCCCGGGCTCGTGCGGCACGCCCTCGATCTGCGCGACGACGAAGCGCTGTGTGCCGTGGTGGCACGCGTGCAGCCCGACCGCGTGTACCACCTCGCGGCGCAGGCATCGGTCGCGGCCGCCTGGGCCGATCCGGCCACGACCCTCACCGACAATCTGGTGATGACGCAACGGGTGCTGAATGCCGTGCGCGTGGCTGCGCCGAACGCCCGCGTGCTCACGATCGGCAGCAGCGAGGTCTACGGCAGCGTCGAGCCGAGCCAGATGCCGGTGGTCGAGGAGCAGCCGCTCCGCCCCGTCGACCCCTACGGCGTCAGCAAAGCGGCCTGCGATCTGCTGGCGCAGCAGCACTTTCTGGCTTTCGGCACCTACGTGGTGCGCGCCCGGCCCTTCAACCATGCCGGCCCACGGCAGCGCCGCGGCTTCGTGCTGCCCGACTTCGCGGCGGGCATCGCGGCGATCGAGCGCGGGGAAGGGCCGCCGGTGCTCAAGGTCGGCAATCTCAACACCGCGCGCGACTTCACCGACGTGCGCGACGTGGTGCGCGCCTACCGGCTGATGCTCGAGCATGGCGCGCCCGGCGCGGCCTACAACGTCTGCTCCGGCACCACGGTCCCGATCGGCGTGCTGCTTGATACGCTGATTCACGCCAGCACGGTGCCGATCCGGATCGAGACTGACCCCGCGCTGGCCCGGCCGATCGATCGCTCGGCGACGATCGGCAGCTTTGCCGCCCTGCACGCGGCGACGGGGTGGTCCCCAGAGATTCCCATTACGCGATCGGTACTCGACACCCTAGACTACTGGCGTGCACAGCCACGCTGAAGGTCTGCCACCAAAGAAGTCAGGAGGACTCACATGCCCAATGCGCTGATTACGGGATTCACAGGCCAGGACGGCAGCTACCTTGCCGAGCTGCTGCTCAACAAGGGCTACACGGTGTACGGACTGGTGCGCCGCACGAGCATCATTGCCGATGAACGCATCCGCCACCTCCTCTCGTCGGTGGAGATCATCGACGCCGATCTGCTCGACCAGCTGTCGCTCATCCAGGCGCTGCGCAAGTCGAAGCCCGACGAGGTCTACAACCTCGCGGCCCAGTCGTTCGTGCCCACGTCCTGGAGCCAGCCGGTGCTCACCGGCGAATACACCGCACTGGGCGTGACACGGATGCTGGAGGCGATCCGCGCCGTGGACATGCCCATTCGTTTCTACCAGGCTTCGTCGAGCGAGATGTTCGGGAAAGTGCAGGAGGTGCCGCAGCGGGAGTCCACGCCGTTCTACCCACGCAGTCCCTACGGCGTGTCGAAGCTGTATGGTCACTGGATCACGGTCAACTTCCGCGAGAGCTACCACGCGTTCGCCTGTTCCGGCATCCTGTTCAATCACGAGAGTCCCCGGCGCGGGCCGGAGTTCAGCACGCGCAAGATCAGCCGCGGCGTAGCCCGCATCAAGCTTGGCCTGCAGCGCGACCTCGTCATGGGCAACGTGCAAGCCAAGCGCGACTGGGGCTACGCGCCGGACTACGTGCAGGCCATGTGGCTCATGCTGCAGCAGGATCAGCCGGACGACTATGTGATCGCCACGGGTGAGACGCACAGCGTGGCAGAGTACCTGGAGCTCGCCTTCCGCCACATCGGCATCGAGAACTGGCGCGACTACGTGCGCACCGATCCGGCCTTTCTCCGGCCGGCCGAGGTCGACATGCTGGTGGGAGATGCGAGCAAGGCGCGTCGCGTGCTGGGGTGGCAGCCCAAGGTCACCTTCCCTGAGCTCGTGCGCATCATGGTCGAGGCCGACCTGGAGCTCGAGAAGGCGCACCTGCGCTAAGCCTGCACGCAGTCGTGAGAACGTAGGGGTGGCTTGCATGCATCCGCCTGCGCGGACGAATGCGATTCGCCCCCGTCCGCTGGCGACGCTTCCTCCGCCCGATGAGCGGCAACGCGCTTGCGCCCCGGACAGCCACCTAAAGGGCAATAGCCCAAGTGGGGTACCAACAGGTGTTGCTCGCGCGACATTGCGCGCTTATCCCGAGTTATCCCCAGCCCCCACCCTACTTATCCCCGGATCTGTGGATAAGTAGGGTGGGGTGCAAGGGCCGATCGGCCCCTGATTTAGGACCCGATGGTCCTAGTCATCTAAACCACGATCGTTCACATCCGCCTGCCATGTGGCGAGCAAGCGCCGATCCTGCGCGCTCAGGTCGGCCCGCTCCAGCAGGTCCGGCCGGCGCTTCCAGGTGCGCCGGAGCGCCTGTTCGTGCCGCCAGCGTGCGATGGCCGCGTGGTTGCCGGACAGGAGCACCTCCGGCACCGCCCAGCCGCGAAACTCGGGCGGGCGCGTGTAGTGCGGGTATTCCAGCAGGCCCGCCTGGTGGGACTCCTCGAGCGTGGATTCGCCGTCGATCACGCCGGGCAGGAGGCGCACCACGGCGTCGACCACGGCCATGGCGGCAATCTCGCCGCCGCTCAGCACGAAGTCGCCCAAGGAGATTTCCTGCGTAGCCAGGTGCTCCCGCACCCGCTCGTCGACGCCCTCGTAGTGCCCGCAGATCAGCGCCAGCGCGCTGTGCTGGGCAAGCTCCCGCGCCAGCTCCTGGGTCAGCGTCCGGCCTTGCGGCGTGAGCAGGACGATGGGGGCATCCTGCGACAGGGCCGCCGCTTCCACGGCGGCAAACAGGGGACCAGGTTGCAGGACCATGCCGGCTCCGCCCCCGTAGGGGTAGTCGTCGACGGAATGGTGGCGATCGGTGGCCATCTCCCGGAAGTTGTGCAGCTCGATGCCGACGAGCCCGCGTGCCGCCGCGCGCGCCACGATGCTGTGGTCGAACGGCCCGCCAAACATTTCAGGGAAGAGCGTGAAAATGGCTATGCGCATCCAGTTGCCCCCACCCGATACCGCAGTGTCCCGACCCACGTCGTGGGTGCCCCGGCCAGGCGGCCGCAGTCGCAGGCTGGCAACGGCCTACTCGAGGAGGCCCTCTACCGGTTCCACGACCAGCCGGCCGCTTGGCACGTCGATCTCCACGACAACGTCCTTGAGCGCGGGTATCAGCACTTCCTTCTTGCCCTCGCGCGCGACGTAGACGTCGTTGCTGCCGGTAGCCAGGATCTCAACAATCGTCCCGAGGGCTTGACCCGTGGTCGTGGTCACGTGCAGGCCGAGGATCTCGTCGTGGTAGTATCTGCCGGCCGGCAGCGGCAGCACCTCGCTTGCGGGCACGTACAATCGGGTATCGAACAGCGCCTGGGCGGCATTGCGGTCGGCGACGCCCGCCAGCGTCAAGGCTACCCGATCGCCGATCTTGCGCGACCCGGCAACGGTCATGGGCCGGTGCTCGGGGCCCGCGTACACGGTCGGCGCCTGCTTGAAGCGGTCGGGGAAGTCGGTGGTGAGATCCACCTTCACTTCCCCATGCACGCCGAAGGCGCCGGCGACGACGCCCACCAGCACCCAGTCCTCGGCAGAGGGAGTTGCCTGATCGCCTGCCGCCGTCAGAGGATCTCCAGTACCGCGCGCTGCCCCTGCCGCACGCTGGCAACTTTCAGCAGCGAGCGGATTGCGTTGGCGACGCGGCCCTGCCGGCCGATCACCTTGCCCATATCCTCCGGTGCCACCTGAAGCTGAAAGACCAGCACGCCATTGTCGTCAACTTCGGTCACCCGCACCTGATCGGGCTGCGTGACCAAGGCTTGCGCAATATACTCAACCAGCTCGCGCATGGGCTACCCCCCTCGTGCCACTATTCTGCTTTGGCGGCCGTGGCCTTCTTCCGGCCCCGCGCGGGCGCCGCGGCAGCCGGCGCAGCAGCTGCCTCTGCCGACGCTTCACTCGGCACCACGGGCACGGGAGTTGCCTCGACTGCCGGCGCAGCGCTGGCTTCCACCGGTGCTGCCGCCGTCTCAACGGCAGGCGCGGGAGTTGTCTCAGCGGCAGGTGCTGCCGCTGTCTCGGCGGCGGGTGCCTGGGTCGTGATGCCGGCGCGCTTGAGCAGGCTGGCAACACTTTCGCTGGGCCGAGCGCCGTTGGCGATCCAGGCCAGCGCCTTGTCCTTATTGATCACGATTTCCGACGGCTCGACGCGAGGGTTGTAGTGGCCAATGATCTCGATGAACCGGCCGTCGCGCGGGCTGCGCTGGTCGGCGACCACCACGCGATAGTACGGCTGGCCCTTGGCGCCAACGCGGCGCAGGCGAATTCTAACCAAAGTATCCGTTCCTCCAACTGCTGCCCCGCGGACGGCGCACGATGCAAACAAACACCAGCTAGACGCGCTCCACCTTGGGGACCGCGCCACCGACGGTCAAGTATACCACGTGTCGCACGAGCTCGTGGTTGACTCGGTGTGTATACCCAAAGACAGAAGCGTGGCGTGCAGCTGGTATACAATGGCGTGTATGAGCGATCATCTACCATCCCCCTCGATTGCGCAAGCGCTCGCAGGCGTGCTCACCACCGGCGACGCGGCGCGCGAATTGCGTCTGAGCCAGGACCGCGTGATGCGTTTGCTCAACCAGGGCGCGTTGGGCGGCGTCCGTTGGGGCAACCGCTGGTTTCTCACGAGCGAGGATGTCTCGGCGTTCCGTGAGCAGCGCTACGGCGCCGCGCAGGCACTCTGTATGCACGCGCTCCAGACGGAAGGACTACGCCTGACGCCCAAGCAGCGCCGCATCTGCGAGACGTTGCAAGACGGCTGCTCGATGACGGAGGCTGCGCGGATCACCGGCGTGCCGCGCCCGAGCCTGTATGCGCACCTCAAGCTGATCCGCAGGAAGCTCGAGAAGCTTACCACGCCGCCGCCGGCCCAATCTGCCCACGGCGCGCGCTTCGCGGAGCGTCCCCAAGCACAGAACGTCGCCTCGTAGGCGACAGCTCAGTGCGCATCTCCACCCGTGACGATCAATGGGACGAAAACGCACGCTAAGCGTTTATTGTCGAGTAGCTAGCGGTTGCCCACTGATTCTAGGGTAATTAGCAGGTTCATCAGCCTGTAGATGCTGCCGGTATCAGAAGTTACCCGCCTGCAGCGCCATCTCGGGCTCCGGCGGGGGCAACTCCTGCAGGTCGACCGCTTGCTGGTTGGGCAGCGTCGCCGTGAACTGCAGCCGGCCGCCCAGCCCCGCCACGTAGGCCGCCACAGTGGAGACATGGATGTCGGTCTCGGACTCGATCTGCGAGATCCAGCCCTGGCTGACGCCCAGGCGCTCGGCCAGCTCCGCTTGCGTGCAGCCGGCCTGCCGGCGCAGCTCGATCAGCCACATGCTCGTGGTGGCGGCCGTCTGAAAGCCCTGCTCCATGCTGGCATTGCCAGCTCGCTTGATCTCGCGCCACTTCTTCATCGTCGTTCCTTTCGTAGCGCCGCCAGGTGCGCCGCATAGAGCGCATCGGCGATCGGCACCATACGCCGGTACCACCCCTCCCAGTCGTCGGTCTTGCTGCCCCCTAGCAGTAGCAGCCCGGTACGCCGGGGATCGAAGGCGAACAGAATGCGGATGTCGTGCAACGGCACGACCAATTCGCGCATGTTGGCGTAGCGCGAACTCTCGACCGTCCCACTAGCGGGCGTCGCAACGTAGGACCAGATCGCTCAAGGAACGCCACCACGCCGTTGACGGCCTTGACCTCCACGTCGGACAGTTCGTCATACCAGGCAGTGAACTCGTCGGTTATCTCGATGTCCCACATCCGCGCGCCCTCTCCCTGCACCACTGCACGAGATGACTATAAGCCCGATCTAATATACTGTCAACTCGAGGCCGCCGGATTGCCAACTCAAGCGGTCCTAGCCTGCGTTTCCGTTCCGTTGCTTGTCGTGCCTCATGTCCGCGGCATTGTGCCATCCTATACTGAGTCGTGCATTCCCCTGTGCTATGCTGCGAGCGTCGAGTGATCGAGTTGCTACCGACCGTAGAGGGTGATCTTCACGTGGTTCTCTTCTTATCGCGGTTCCAAGCCCCCTATTCGCCCCTCACCAGACTCTCCTGCGTCCTGGGAAAAGAACAGGTGAGCGTGCCAGGCCGTGCCATCAACATGTGGCATGCGCCGCAGGGGACAACAAACCTGGATCGCGCCGAGAGGCGGAACGTGGAAGGCGGCTAGACGCGCGGCAGCGCAGACTCTGAGTTCCGCAAGGGGCGTGGTCCAGCAGCGCTGGGGCCGCGCCCCTTCTGTTTTGTGAAGGAGTATCGGGAAAGGAGACGGACGGTGGTGACGACGGCGACCGAGGCCGACCCGCACATAGTGCGGGCATACAGGGAGCAGGCGGGCGTGTACCGCGAGGCCATGGAGCTGTTGCTGCGGCACGAGGCCGGCCAGGCGGCGGCCTTGCTGGCGGTGCAGGCGGTGCGGAGCGCGGCAGCGTACGCGCTCGCGATCCTGACCGGGCGCCTGGCCGGCGACGAGGATACGGTCGCGGCCCTGTGGCAGGCCGTACCCCAGATCCGCTTGCTTGCCGAGGTGCAGCCGGGCGCGGACGTGCTGGCGCTCCATGACGACCTCACCCTGTATGCCTACAGCATCGACGACGCCGAAGCGCACGAGCTGGCGCACGCGGCTGATACGTTCTGCGCCTGGGCGCTCTCGCTCGTGCCGGCCGCCACCGCGGCGAGACCCAGGCTGAAGCTATCCATGCGTACCTGACTGGGGCTGCGCGCATGCGGCGCGCCCAGCAGCGGCGGGGGCGCCGCTCGGCGCCCCCCATCTGCCGCATGGCCGCGGCTCGGCTCGGCGCGGATGGATGGGTCAGCGCGTATAGCAGTATATAGACGTGCGGCCGTGTAGCCGTGTAGAGTGTCACTATCACGAGGCGCCGGACGGAGGGAGCCGGCGGCGAGTGGCCCAAGTCGTCGTAGCTCAATCGGAGAGAGCATCAGCCCGCGAAGCTGAAGGTTGCGCGTTCGAGTCGCACCGGCGACGCCCATGGTCTCGTAGCTCAATTGGCTGAGCAGCGCGTTGTCGGCGCGAGGGATGCCGGTTCAAGTCCGGTCGGGACCGCCCGGAGAAGTCTTCGGATCAATCCGCGTAGCACGATCGGTCCGCGATCTCGAGTGGCAGAGAGGCCGTCTCTTAAGCGGCACGGTCGGAGTTCGAGTCTCCGGCGGATCACCAGTGGCGCAACGCCCGCGACCCGGATGGCAAGGGGCGACTCTGCAACAGTCACGAACGGGGTTCGAGTCCCCGGCGGGCGTCGAAAGGAGGTGAGCAAGCATGGCGGCAGTGAAGGCGCGGGGCACCGCTATCGTCGTGCTTGCCCACCGGCACGAAGGCGCCACCTCGCGAGTCGATCGGCGAGCCGCGGTGCTGCACGCGGCGATTGGGCGTCGCACGCTCTGCGGCTTTCGGCCGCTGCCGGAGCAAGGCTGGTCGCGCGTGGTGGGCGGCGATCCGGGCCAGGTCACGTGCGCGCGGTGCCTGCGGCTCATGTGAAGCGCTACCTATCGGCATGCGGACGACGGTCGATTGGTAGACCACTGGTCTCCAAAACCAGCAGCTGCAGGTTCGAGTCCTGCCGTCCGTGCTCGAGGCGGGTCACCAGGCAGGCATGGTGACCCGCTTGCCGTGCAGCAGGCGGCGATTGGAGTATTTTCGGGTGCTGGCCAAGCGGATCAAGGCAGCTGCCCTTCAAGCAGTAGATCAGGGGTTCGAATCCCCTGCACCCGACCGATAACGGGCAACGGATTATCCTCCCATCTCAATACCAGTCTCAACTATGGCGAGCCTGGCTCTGACTACGCAGTCGAGGCCGAAGCCCCGCACCTTGTCTCAAGAGTGACGGCTACACCTTGCGATAGCCGCGAGATATTGGCCTCTCGAGCAGCCCGGAGCAGCCGGTGGCCAGCAAGCATTCGGTGCTGTGACCAGGAATCGCTCACATGGCATTCGGCAGGCTGCCGCCGGTGCGCCGGACGGTGATGGGATCCGTTGCACGCATCTGCATGTCATCGTCGCGTGCCAGCGCCTCCTCATGACCAACACGTCGCTGGATTGCAGTAAAGCTGAACCACCAGGCCCGTCAATGGCAGCAGCACAAGCAGCATGACACCGCGGCCTTTGGCGCCGTGGACGAGCGACGCGACGACGACGACGATCATAGCGATGAAGAGCGCCGCGCTTACCTGACCTGCCGGCGGTGCCGGCACCGTAATTTGGGTTACTGGGAAACATGTGGCAAGGCCGTTTGGCACGCTGGGCGCCAAGGCGACTGGCAGCACGGGAACCGCGGCAAGGAGGAGTCCCGCCACTGGGCCGCGCGAAAGGTCCGCGCAGGCAGCCCGAAGCGGTGTTAGCCAGTACGCCTGCCGCAGGGCCCTGATGTGGTGGTCGATGGTTGCAGCGTCAGGGCGTGCGGCGGGATCCAGACGCAGCAGGTCATCGACGAAGTGCGCCATGGCTCGCCGCACGCGTGGCCGGTATTGGTGCAGCGATGGGTGCCTGAATGGCGGCTCCTGCTCTGCGTCGTAGCCGGTAAGCATGTAGTACAGCGTCGCCCTAAGCCCATACAGATCGCTTTTGATATCGGCGATACCTTGGTACTGCTCAGGCGCCGCGTAGCCTGGCGTCCCTATCGCCGTGCCTACGGGCGCAGAGCAGGCGGCACGGGCGACACCGAAGTCTAGCAGGATGATCCGCCCGCTCTCATGAATGAGTATGTTGGCGGGCTTCAAGTCCCGATGCACGATGGGTGGCTTCTGCCCGTGCAGGTACCCGAGTATCGCGAGCAGCTTTTCTGCGTAGGCGAACACGACTTGCTCACGGATCGGCCCCTGAGCGCGCACGTAGTCCTGCAACGTCACGCCTGCTAGATACGGCATGACCACGTAGTGGTGGTTTCCCTCACTGAATGCCGCACGCAGCCTGGGCAGGCCTGGGTGCTGGAGTACTGAGAGCAGGCCGGCCTCGCGCGCCAGCCAGGCGGCGGGCTCTGCCCCGTCGGCTGTGGACGAATCGCCCGCCCACACCTGCTTGACGGCAACCTCACGGTATGCGGCGTGAGACTGTGTCCTGTCGTGGGCGCGGTAGATGGTACTCATGCTGGATCGGTGCACCACTGCCTGAATCACGAATCGTCCCGCGAGCACCGTGCCGGCTTGCAAGACAGTCTGGCTGTCCAGCAGGCGTGTGAGAGGACAAGAAAGTCTGGCTGGATGAGCCACGCCACACAGGCGGCAGCCCATTGCGCCAGACGCAGCTACAGCTCTGTGGGCGTGCGCACCTGCAGGCGTGGCCTGCGTATGCGCTGATGCGGTCTGAAGTGCAATCATGGTGACGGCCCTGTCCTCCCCTCGATCGTGCCGGTCGATCCTCACGGTGACCCGCAGCTTGCCGCTCACGCCCGGGGCAACGATCCTACACCGGCGTGAGTCCTGTGGCGCAGCATACGCAGCATGGCACTCTCAACCACAGAGCAATCACTCTCCAAAACTCTCATTTCGGGCGCTCCGTTGTTCTTCGCTAGTGATCGCCAGGCCCCACGTTTGGGGCAGTGGGTACTCGACTCCCTAGCTTGTGCGATTCTGGAGAAGCAATGCGGTGCATCAGAGCGCTACGCCGCATTACCGGATCGGACGAGAGCTGGACAGGCTAAGACACCGGTGCTGTCACCACCCGCGCCACGATCTCTGCCATCACCTTGTAGCCGGTCGTATTTGGGTGGATGTTGTTCTTCGCCATCCACGTATATGCCAGTTCATGACCGACGAACGGCGTGTAGACGTCGGCCAGGCGGACATGCGCGGGCGTCGTTGCCTGGCGCAAGAGCCCTGTATACGTCTGGAACAGTGTCGCGAGATCGGCCTTGGTCGCTCCCTCGGGGAAGGGGTTGTACTGATTAAGCGCGATGATCTCGCAGATCGGGCAGGCCTTGCGCAGCGAGCCAAAGATGATGCTCCAGTCTTGCGCCAATTTTGGGAATATGCCCGCCAGGATGGCTTTCTGCTGGTCTGCAGAGCTACTCAGGAAGAGCTGCCGATTGCCGTTGAGGTCGTTGCCGCCGATCTCGACGGTGATTAGGCGCACGCGGCCGGGGTGGTCGCCGATGAACCCGGTTGCCTCTGCGAGCTGGGACGGGGAATCCACGTCCTTCGTGGGACAGTCCTTTGCCAGCCCGCCGCTGATGAACGTGTCCGAGCATTCACCGTTGTGGCCAAGGTTAGTCAACTCTATCGGCGCGGTCTTGGCAAGCATGTCCCGAAGCTGATAGACCCATCCATGCGTCCAGGATACAGCGGGATCCGGCTGGAAGCCGACCGTGAGCGAATCGCCAAGAGCGAGGTAATAGTCCGCTTGAGGTATGGGGGCGGCTATGGCCGCCTGGGCATTCATGGCAGCGGATGGCAGGAGCGCAGCAGCCAGGATGGCGCTGCCAAGAAGCGAGCGTAGGGCGTACTTTGACTTCACAGTCGTTTCTCCAATAGAACTAGGCGATCGGATTCGTGGCAAACGTAGTCGCGCTGGCGGATGTCCTAGGCGATTCATTCCCCTTTCGCGACGCACCTGATTCGGCGGGTCGTTTCCAGTCGCCGCATGCGCGGGACGGCATCCTCAGCCCACCCCATACCGTGTTGCCGACAAGACCATAGGCTTGCAACTGGCGGCGTCACGGATACTACGTCCTTCATCACTCTCACTGTGAGGGCATCGGCTCTCAATACGTCTCATTGTTGACCCTCAAGGTGTCTCAGTTCGCGTCCCCAGCTGCCGGTGGGCGGGAAAGGGTGCGCATGCGTGCATAGCTGCCGGCTCGTGTGCTGTGCGATAATGGCCTGCGAACGAGGCCACGTGGACCAAAACGCTGAAGTAGATATGGCTCGGCTAGCCTCGCGGAAGGGAATCCCGGTGAGATCCGATACCGTGGAGTACGTTGTATATCTCGTGGGTTTCGCGGTACTCCTCTGGAACGGGCTCTACGCTTTGACACGCGGCGACGGCGGGCGCATAGCCGTCTTGACGGCCGTTACCATGCTTGCGACTTGTGCCACCTTCGGTCTGGGCGGGCTCCTGCTGGCGCTGGGAGACACGGCACTCGGCTTCCAGCGGGTGGTGGACCGCGGCCAGTGGTGGTCAGCCGTACTGCCGCCAGTCCTGTGGCTGCATTTGAGCCTCAAGCTATGCCCCAACCCGCCCGAGCCGCGCCGCCAGCGGCAGTTGCTGTGGCCGGCGTACAGCTCGGCGGGCGTGCTGATCCTCCTGGGTACCTTCACCGACCTGGTGCGCCAGTACGGCGATTGGCATCCAGAGGATGTGGGAGGCTCCCTGTACTGGGTGTTCTTGGTGTTCGTGCTACTGTGCTGCGCGACGGCACTGGCGCAGCTTACCCGTGGGCACCTCCTGATCCGGCCGGCAGGCAAGGAGCAACCGGAGAACTTGATGCTGATTGTTGGCAGCGCCTGCTTCTTGCTGGGAGGGGCCTACTTCACGCTGCTCCGGCTACACGGCGGCAGTTGGTCCGACCTACCGGCCTGGCTGCTCCTGCTGGCCGGACTCTGTGGCTTGAGCGCGACGATCGGCGTGCGGAGCAATCTTCTTCTCGGCATCGACGTGCGCCGGGACTTCCTGTATAGCAGCGCTAGCCTGGCGCTGCTGGTTGCACCGTACCTGTTGCTCAGTGCAGCGTTCATCGGTTTCGATGACGTACGTTACCGCCTGCTTGCTTTCGCGGTGGTGACGCTCATTGTACTGGCCCATGCCCTCCATGGCAGAATAGGTGCCTGGCTCGACAGGGCGTTCTTCACCGTGCCCGTGCGCGAGGAGCGTGCCTCGGTGCGTGCCTACATGGAGGCACTCAGTACCGAGCGGGTAGGACCCGATTTGTCGCTGGCAGCACCGAAGGACTTCGATGATGCCGTCCGGCGCGCCATTGCTAGTATTTCCGACCCGACCAAGCTGGCGACGTCGCCGCTGTTGAACCTCGGCCTGGTCACGCGCGCTCTGCACGAGCGAGTACTTGAGGACAGCAGGCTAAACCGGGCCGCCGTGCTCAAACAGTTGTTGCTGGAGTTGCTCGCAGGGCTCAAGCCAGCCGGCACAGACGCTGGACCGGCGGGCGACGCCTGCCGCTACTACGACGCGCTGTACTACCCATATGTGTGCGGCCTGAGCCGCGGGAGGGCGCCAAGCGTGCTTCGCCAACTGCAGGAACGCCGCAATCGTGAAGGAACCGGCGTGACTGAAATGGAGCGCCTGGCCTCCTGGATCCTGCAAACGGATGACGCCACGTTCTATCGCTGGCAGCGCCGCGCCTCGGACACCATAGCCGTAGCCCTGCGAGAACGCGAGGCCATCGTCAGAGGCAGATAGCCGTCTACTGCCACCAGACGCTGGTGTGCTGGGGGCGGGACCGGTTCCGTGGCGTTACACGCGGCTGCGACCATGGTTTGACCTCCTGGCGAGGCTAGCCCACTCGCCAGGAGGTCAGCCTACCATTCCCCCGTTTGAGGTTTGGAAACGCCCACATGGCGTCGCAGCATCTTGAAAGCGACGTATTAGGCGGCGCTATCTGTATCGCAGTTGATACACGTCGCGATTTATGGCCGTGTACTATGCAAACATCATCACTTGGTCACCCGCACCGTGCGTCGCGAGGCGTTCGCGCCGGTTCCACAGGGCCCGGCAACCATTCCGTGCTGGCCAAATGGTAAGGCACCTGGCTTTGAACCAGGGAAAGTGGTGGTTCGAATCCACCGCACGGATCCACGCTGCCGGCAACGGGTTGGTGGACAGCGAAACAGCAATGGGTGCTGACCAACCGGAGAGGCTATACGCTAGACGCACTGAGTTCGGGTTCGAATCTCGTCCACCTCGCGTCGGTTACTCACAGACAGGTGTCCAGGCCACAGGATGACGACGCGGCTTTCTATCAAGAGCCTGGCCTTGACCCAGGCGAGCGGGGTTCGAATCTCTGGCTCGGAACTTTCAACGCATTCGGTGCTGGCCAAATTGGTAAGGCGCCTGCCTCTGAAGCAGGAGAATATGGTGGTTCGACTCCACCGCACCGAGCCATGCCGGCGGCATCTGGCCGCCGGCAACGTGTACGACCATGGGGTGCTGGCCAACCGGAAAGGCAGCGCGCTCTCGACGCGCCGAGTGTGGGTTCGACTCCCACGCACCCTACCAAGACCCGAGCAAGGAGAACGGCCATGACGCAGGTTCTGGTGCTCAACGCCAGCCTGGAGACGCTGCACCACGTATCCCTGCGCCGGGCCATCGCCCTGCTGCTGGCGAAGAAGGCGGAGCTGGTGGAGGCGACCGGCCGCCGGCTGCGTAGCGCCACGATCGATCTGGAGGAGCCGGCGATCATCCGCCTGTGCCGCTACGTCTTCGTGCCGTTCCGGGCGGAGCGACTGACGCGCCGCGCCCTCCTGGCACGTGACAACGGCCGCTGCCAGTACTGCGGCGCGACGGCAGGGTCGCTGACGGTCGATCACGTGGTGCCGCGTTGCCGTGGCGGCGCGACGACGTGGGAGAACTGCGTGACCGCCTGCCTGCGCTGCAACCAGCGCAAGGACAACCGCACCCCGGCCGAGGCGCGCATGAAGCTGCTCTTCGGACCGCCGCGAGCGCCGAGGCCGTCGGCCTGCTGAATATTCCAGCAAGCCGCCGGCCTCGTCCGGCTATAGCACCTAGTGCTATAGTTCACTCACTAAGGCGCATAAGAGGTGCGGTACGATGCGAAAGACGCGGTCGGCGATTCTTGAGGCAGTGCAGGAGACAGCCAAAGGACTCCACGAAGCTGGTGTAATGGATCAGATTACGCTGCGTGAGTTCGATCGGTTGTGCCTGGTTCCGGTCACAGCGCTCCAGCCGGATGACATCAAGCGCATCCGCGAAGAGTCTCGGGTCAGCCAAGCGGTGTTCGCCGCGCTATTGAACACGAGCGTGTCGACCGTGCAAAAGTGGGAGATTGGCCAGAAACGGCCGACCGGCACTGCACTCAAGCTGCTGCATCTGGTGGAGAAGCGCGGGCTGGATATACTCGTCGCGTGACATCGTGATGGCTGCAAACCCACATCTCTGTGTCATTTGGCAGTATATACGCGCAGCTCGCCCGGCCAAACGCCTGCGAAGCTCCAGCCTCGGCCCGACTCAGGACACGTTGGGTAGCCTACGCCAGCAGCCTAACTAACGTCGCTTTCCAGGCTCCCCTTCTCCATGCTACGCTATTGCCATTCGGGAACAGCCTGTGCGGAGCTGGCCGCGACGCGCTTTCCAACACAGGGTGTCCGGTGGGAGTTGAGCTACGGTGATTTCGACCGCAGCGGCAAATCAAGCGGCCACTCAGCACGCGCTCAGTTACATGCCTACTGGGGAGGCCTGACCATCGGCCAGTAGCGCAGATTGCGGCGAGGGCTCATCTCCTCGCCGACGGTCGCGAAGCCGAACCTCTGGTAGTACGGCACGGCCTTCTCGTTCGTGGTCTCCAGGTAGCACGGCTGTTTCGCGGCATCGACGCGGGCCAGGCCGGACTGCAGCAGCGTGGTCCCCAGACCTTGCCGCTGCCGCTCTGGTGCCACGCCGAGCACGAAGAGATACCAATGTTGCTTTGAGGGGCAGATTGTGTCAGGCTCTGTGCTCATGAGAGCGTTTCTCAGTCTTGAACTCTGGCAGGAAAGCCAGCCCCTTCTGCTGCTGAAGGACGCGGCCTCGATCGCGCCAGCCACAGTGTAGCAGGATAGGCATGTGCCGCTTCGTGTTCGTGCCGTACGCTGCACCGCCTGAACGAGTGCGTCTATGGCATGATCGACATGTTGTGCCGGCGGGCGATGTCTTCGACGAGGAGTTGGAGCCGCGGGAGCGCCAGTGGCCACTGCTCGCGCGGATCGTGCGTGAGATCAGTCTGGCAGCGTTCGAAGAGCGTCACGCAGGCCTCGTCGTTATGGGCGCCGCCAGAGACGATGCCGTCGATTGAGCCGTAATCATGCGGGTGCTCATAGAACCAGCGGGCCCACGCTTGCGTCACGGAGCGGTTTGCAGTCTTCGTGAGGGCAGCTGTGGTACCCGCGCCCATGGCGCCGGAGCCGCGTAGGTCGAGCAGCACCAGCGTGCGGCGAGGGCGAGCTACAGCGATCATCCACGGCCGCAGTACGATGCTCCGCCGATCACCGAACACCTCTGCCAGACAGCACGAGAGCGCCTGTGCGGCGTAGGCTGTGGCCCTGTCGGGATCTTGGAACAGTGCAGGGCGTCTGGCGCGGACGCACACGGCCGGCGCCTTGGTGCGATGATGGTCAAAACGGCTCAGAGGACCGATGTTGCGAAAGGTCAGCGGACCGGCGCTGTATTTCATCGGGTTGTAGACGCGAATCAGGGCATCGCCGGGCTGCAATTCCGCGCACCGCGGTTCGAGCGCACCGCGCGGCGGCGGCTTGCTGATGCGCACCATTGCTCTTCCGCGCCGGACTGCGCACTCCCTGTCTGGGGAGCTCTGTCGGCGCATTCCTTTCTGCTCGTCGACGGCGAGCGTGTGCTGGAAAGGTGACGATCGGGCTGGCTAGACGGCGCCGGTCTGCGCTGCCAGGGCGATAGTGCGCTCGATCTGGCCGCGATGCAGCGCGGTAATCGGGGCCTCGCCTCCAAGCTGGTCCTGCGGTTCTAGCAGCCAGGCAGCCTGCACGAAGGGATTGGGTTCCAGCTCGCGCAGCACTTCGACGAGACCTTCCACCACGCCATCGGGCCCGGCAGGGTCAAATTGCCACAGCGGGTAGCGCCAGGTGCCGCTGTCGCGCAGTGCCAGCAGGGTTCCCTGGCGCAAGCGGTCGATGGGTGTCTGCCGGGTCGTGCCAAGGAGCCGGGCGACCTGCGTGCTGCTGATCGTGTCTCGCAGCAGCCTCTTCCGCTCGACAAACTGCCGCGTGAGCGTGGCAAGGCGGATTTCCGCGGCTTGCTCGGGTGTACAGCTCCAGCCGGGCTCCAACGTGGCGATCACCGGATCATCTGGAGCCGGGGCGTCAATGCGGGCCTGCAGGGCCTCCACGACAGCACGTCGCAGGTCGGTGGGAAGGACGTCGAAGCCGTCCCCACCGCCAGTCTTGTCTGTTGATGCAGATCGTAGATTGCGGTGACTGGCAGTGCGCTGCACAGCAGCTTCTCTGGTAGCAGCGGTTGACATCTCTTACCTCCTGGTCCTGTTGGCCCTAGCATAGCATCGCCGCCCTGCTCCTGCAAGGTCTACGCCGCCCTTGGCTCTGCCGTGCGTGACTAGGAGTTCTTCAAGAACCTGCCAAGCGCCCCTACCGATTGACGCGCTGCAAGTACGCCGCCGATGCCCGGCCGCCGGCGACCGACTGCGGTGCAAAGACGCCGTCGAGGTGGGCGAGCTCCTCTGAGGAGAGCGAGATGCCGGCGGCCTCGACGTTTAGCTCGAGGTTACGTTGCCGGCGCGTCCCCGGAATAGGGACGATATCCGGTCCCTGGTGCAGGAGCCAGGCCAGGGCCAGCGGCGCCGCCGCCACGCCCTTTGCTTCGGCCATCCGCTCGAGCTCCGCGACGAGCCGCAGGTTCTGCTCCAGGTTGTCCCCTTGAAACCAGGGCACCGACCCGCGAAAGTCGCGTCGTACATCCTCGTTCCGCCGAATGGCCCCGGTCAGCAGGCCGCGGCCAAGCGGGCTATAGGCGACAAAGCCCAGGCCGAGCTCACGCGTGGTAGGCAGAATCTCTCGCTCCGGATCGCGCGTGAACAGCGAGTATTCGGTCTGCAGCGCCGTAATCGGGTGGATCGCGTGCGCCCGGCGGATAGTCGCGGGAGCAGCCTCCGACAGACCGAGGTAGCGCACCTTGCCGGCCCCAACCAGCTCCGCCATCGCCCCTACCGTCTCTTCAATCGGCGTGGTAGGGTCGACCCGATGCAGGTAGTAGAGGTCGACTCGGCTCTGGTCGCGGCCCTGCCAAATCGGTGAGCCGGGCGGCTCGAGTTCACCGTAGCACTTCGAGGATCTACGGAGTGTCGGCTGGACGATGGAGACGAGGATCTCGATCGGAGGAGACCGCGCCCGCACGGCTGCCGCACCACGCCATGCCAGGATGTCTGCTCTGCAAGGCAAGGGCGCTGCGCTGTATAGCAGTTGATACACGCAGCACCCTGCCGGCGTGTAGAGTGTAACTATCGTCGAGCGGAGAGCGCGACGAAAAGTTACTCGGGGGATGGGCCAACTGGTAGGCCGCCTGCCTCGGACGCAGGACATCGCGTGCAGGTTCGAGTCCTGCTCTCCCGACCGGTGCCGCAACCGGCGGCACCACAGGAAGGATCAACCCGGAGCGCCGACGTGGGAGAGTCGGGCCAGTCCGTAAAACTGGCGCGGAGCACGCTGAGTGGGCTCGAATCCCACCTTCGGGACCAGGCCTTTCTAGGTAAAGCGGCATACCGGCCGGTTTGTACCCGGCGGTTCGCAGTTCGAATCTGCGGAAAGGCTCTCTAGTCTGCCTCCCTGCTGGTGCAGGGCCCGGTCCTACACACCGGTGGCGCAGGGTTCGATCCCCTGGCAGACTACCCTGGCCCATTAGCTCAAGTGGAAGAGCTACCGGCTTCGACCCGGTAGGTTGCGAGTTCGAATCTTGCATGGGTCACCGCTGCTCTTTGACAAGTGAATACCGCATCGTGCCGCTGTATCCCAATCCGGCAGAGGACCACGCCTCAGAAGCGTGTCGTAGTGAAGGTTCGAGTCCTTTCAGCGGTACCCCGTGTCCATGGCCATCTGGAAGTACCCACTGGTGGCCAACAAAAGTATCCACCCCAAGCGGCGCGTCAGGCCAGTGGGAACGCAGCACCTCCGGAGCGTGATCGCGCCTCACGCAGGCGGTACG
>Ga0187876_1000292_pt1 | contig 53317 bp, 42 predicted proteins | sample June2016WEW_17_4_FD_133000 | JGI IMG/M metagenome (GOLD analysis project Ga0187876, IMG submission 133000) | Peatland microbial communities from SPRUCE experiment site at the Marcell Experimental Forest, Minnesota, USA - June2016WEW_17_40 | ecosystem: Environmental > Terrestrial > Soil >... | reverse complement strand
GTTGTTTTTTTTCGGTCCCCCCCCCGGGGGCCGCGAAAACGCCTGGGGGGGGGGGGGGAAACGCCGCGCGCGGGGCCCCCGGGGGGGGGGGGGGGGGGGGGGCGACGTACGTATCATGTTGGCACGGCGGCTATAAGGGCGGAACGTCGTCCGTATTGCATTTCCGCATCCCCAGAAGCAGCATCCCACGGATTGTGGCTCGCTGCCGCGACGCCACAATCAGTCCGCTCCTTGTAAACAGCCCAGCACCGAATAGCAGTCGCTTTTCGAGACGAAAATGTCACCCGTTTGTCAGTCCGTTCTGGTAAAGTATCGCCCGGGGCATGGCAGCATTCCGACGTTCATCAGGGGGGATGACGGGGTGCCAAGTGAACAGAAACAGAGTTGCGCCTTTCGCCCTCATGGCGACTGATGTTATCGCTTCAGGGGGTTTGATCCCACGCGAGGTGGAGGCATAGGCCGTGGGGAGCGTTTCATATTATGCGCGTCCGGGTCCGAGCGGAACCCTTGCCGACGGGCAACTGTTGAGAGACCACCTGGCGTGCGTTGGCGGGTTGGCGCAACGATTGGCCAGGGAATCCCAGCCTGTGCAACCGACAGACGTGGAGCCGTTGCGTGCGGAGCGGAACCGTTTCCACAGCGCCGCCCTCTGGGCTGGGCTATTGCACGATCTAGGCAAATACTCGGAGGACTTCCAGCGCCTTCTTCGCTCTCGTGCTGGAGGTGATCTTGCGGAGTATGCAAGAGTTGAGCACTCCGGTCAAGGCTCCGCATACGCGTTCAAACAAGATGCACTCGATATCGCGTTCGCGGTCGCGGGGCATCATAGTGGCCTGACATTGCCACGGGGTGGAGCGAGCAGCCTTCACGAGCGCGTCCAGCGGAACGCTCAAGCTGCTGAGACCCTGCTAAGGCTTGCCCGCTCTGACGGTAGTGTTGATGGCCTGCCTCGTCTGGACGGCGCTCCCCCACCGGTTCCTCGGGGGGTGGATCCGATTGCCTTCGACCTGATAGTACGCATGCTGGCAAGCTGCCTTGTGGACGCTGATCGGCTTGACGCAAGCAACTCAACACCTGATTCGGCTGTTCTTGCCGATGCAACGGAACGGCTGCAAAGGCTGCTTCGCTATGTGCAAAGCCTGCCGACGGACCGGATGACATGCGCAGTGCTGGAAGTGCGAAGGCAGGTCCTCGAACGCTGTCTGGACGCTGCTGTCTGGCCAGAGAAGTTGCTGTCGCTGACTGTGCCCACGGGAGGCGGCAAGACGCTGGCCTCCTTAGCCTTCGCCCTCCGCAGAGCGGCGCTTCACCCGGACCTGGTGCGACGCGTCATCGTTGTCGTGCCTTACCTATCAATCATCGAACAGAACGCACAGGTATATGCTCGATCCATGGGGGACAACAGCGTGGTCGAGCATCATTCCGGGGCCTTGGGTTGCTTGCGAGACAACGACTCGCCAAGCGAAGAAGAACGTCGCTGGCAGGCGGCTGTTGAGAATTGGAATGCCCCGGTCATTATGACGACTTCAGTGCGCTTCTTTGAAAGCCTCTTCTCGAATCGTCCTTCTGATCTCCGCCGACTCCACAACATCGCACGCTCTGTCGTTATTTTGGACGAGGTCCAAACCCTGCCTCGGCATCTCCTAGCTGCGATCCTCTCCATGATGCGCGCGCTGGCCGATGACTGGAGCACGACTTTCCTTCTCTGCACCGCCACGCAGCCCGCGTTTGAAAAACATTCTGAAGCCCCGCCCACGGACCCGCGCTGGCCCAAGGGCACAGTGCGTGAGATCGTTGCCGACCCGCCCGCGCTCTTTGCCCGTCTCCAGCGCGTCATGGTGTCATGGCCGAGCGACCGAGCCGGTTCCCGCCCTTGGACATGGGAACATTTGGCCCATCGCATCGCGGACGAATCTCGCGCCCTTTGCATTCTGAACCTCAAGGAACATGCCGCCATCGTCTTTGAGCAGTTGCGCCGGCATGGTGCCGTGGACCAGGATCACCTATGGCATCTGTCCGCTCGCATGTGTCCTCAGCATCGCTTGGACACCCTTCAGGCTGTGATGTCCGCCTTGGCGAAGCCGGGCGGGCCTTGTCGACTGGTGGCGACGCAAGTTGTCGAGGCCGGTGTGGACATTGACTTCCCTGTAGTTTTTCGCGCCCTGGGTCCGCTGGACAGTCTGGTGCAGGCCGCAGGCCGATGTGACCGTGAAGGGATTGCCACGGCGCAGGCCGGTAAACCGGCAGGCCGTGTGATTGTGTTCGAACCAGACCTGCCGCAGGGTGTCCCGTTTACGCCGCCAGGCGCCTACACTGAGGCCACAGATGTCACACGTGCTATGCTCTCCAATGACCGGTTGTCGCTCAATGATCCCGCGCTGATGCGAGGCTACTTCAATCGGTATTATCAGGCAGATTTGGACGAACGGGATGTTCAGCCGCTTCGTAGACAACTCAACTTTCCTGCCGTGGCGGACCGCTTTCGCTTGATTGATGACGCCACGGACGATGTCCTCGTCCCTTATGACGATGAAGCCCGCGCGCTACTCGCCAGACTCCGCAACGAGGGACATCCAAACATGCTGCTGCTGCGCCATCTTCAGCGTTATCGCGTTGGACTGCGACCTTGGGAGTTGCGGCGGGCGTTGACGACCGGTGCAGTTTACGAACTCACCCAGGGTTCCGGTGTCTGGATCGCCCAGGAAAACAGCTATGATCGGAAACTTGGATTAGCCTTGTCGCCGGCGGGGCCGTTGATGGTCTAGTTTTCGAGGAAAGGAGGCGCTGTTATGTCAGGCCGAGATTGCGTTCGTGTGCGGGTGGCCGGTCCGTACGCCTGTTTCAGCCGGCCGGAGATGAAGGTAGAGCGCGTCTCGTATGAGGTGATGACGCCCTCGGCGGCGCGCGGGTTGCTTGAAGCGATCCTCTGGCATCCCGAGATACGCTGGGTCGTGCGTCGCATTGAGGTGTTGAGACCGGTCCGCTTCGCCGCTGTGCGACGCAACGAGGTACAGAGCAAGATTGCCCCAAGAAGCGTCAACGGGTGGATCAGCGCCCCCTCAACCTACAAACCGTTTCCTGCTGGCGCTGGCAGCGAGGAGGCGACTCCGCGCAATACCCTGGCGCTGCGCGACGTGGCCTATGTCATCGAGGCCGAGCCACACGTCTATCAGCCGAACGGCCAGAACAGCCCGATCAAATACCGGGAAATGTTCCAGCGACGAGTCGAAAAAGGCCAGTGCTTTCACCGGCCGTACCTCGGCTGCCGCGAGTTCGCCTGCTCCTTCGCCCCGCCGGACGATTCGGAGCATCCGATCACTGAAACGCGCGATCTTGGGTTGATGCTGTACGACGTGACGTTCCGACCGGGCAACGTCGGCAATCAGCCGGTGTTCTTCGCCGCACGGTTGGAGACCGGCGTGCTCGACACGACCCCCGAACGCGTGTTGTCCGACCCGGTCCAGCGAGAGGAGGTGTTGCTATGCTCGTGCAAGCGTTAGCCGCCTACGCCGACACCTATCTTGCCGACGCGTTGGCCGACGCCGCGTTCGAGGAGAAACCCGTGCCTTACGCACTACAGGTGGACGAAGACGGCGCATTTGCCGGTATTCTTGAACGCCGCGAAGAAGTCACGGGGCGCAAGACGGGAAAGGCGAGAGGCCGTCCTCTCCGAGTCCCCAAGTCCCCCGTTGCCCGCAACACCGGTTTACGCCCCCAGCCCACGCAGGCGCTTCACGACCGGATGGTTCGGCGAGCCGATGATTTTGCCCTTGAAGGCGAGGTTAACCAGCGTTTGGAAATCCACGTCCGGCCAGACCGGGGGTGGAATTTCGCCCTGGGGTAGGGAGAGTTCGTAGGCGCCGAGTTCCATGTTGGAGGCGACGCGAATCCAGCGGCCAGCGTGCCCCTGCACGATCTCAAGCGCGCTCTGGTTCCAGGCGTTGGGGCGCTTATCGTCGTTGGGCAGGCGGACTGGCCAAAGGAAAACCGTCCCGCCGCGCGTCTGCGTCGTCACCAGCAGGCATGGCACCCATTCCGCGAGCAGGGTCTCCAACATGTTCGGCAGAACCAAGTATACCTCGTGGTCATCGTGGTTTTCGACTATGGCTGTCGCCAAGCGCCAGCCCTCGTCGGGTCGAACCCAGACCCATTCCTGTCGGTGGGGTTTCCTCACCGGCACCGTTTGAAGAACCTTCCTGACGCCGGCCATCTGGTTGAAGTTCTGCGGCAGTCGCAGCGCGTTTAAGTCCAGAGACCCGCCGGCGAGCGACTGGGCTTCAAGTCGTTCGTTACCGGCCCTTGATTCAGCTTCGTCGGCCGTGGGTTGGACTTCCTGCACCGTGACGGGCTGGACTCGTTGGTCGGTGATTGTGTTCAACGCAGCGGGTTCATCTCGCGCATCATCAGGGGGATTACTTTTCGACATGGCGCGCTCGCTCCACATTAGTTAATGATAGCTCTCGTGGACGCAGGAGCATCCTCCGTCCCGGTGCGACCGTGTCCATATCCATGTCCATGGGGGAGTCTCACGCCGTCGGGGACGAGCCGTGCTCTGCGTCTTGCACCTCCGTCACGGGTTCAGATGGCGCTTGCCGCCGACCGCCGGCCGGACGCGGGAAACGCACACCGCGCCGGCCTTGGTCCAGCAATCACGCACCTGCAGCCGCCCGGCCCCAGCTGAAACCAATCATCAATACGTCAGCTAGTTCAACATTGCTATAAATGTGCTCATCCGTGTTCGCGTCCCACAGGTAACAGCCGAGGTGGCCGAACAAGAGAGCCGCGACAGCGGGGAACGAAATGTACTCCGTGCCTTCAAAACGTTTGAGGAATTCTTGCCACGCAGCCCGCTGGGCGTCCGACGCCGTATGGAGGTCGAGAACCTCTTTGTCACCCCATTCAGTATCGCAAAGGGTATGGAATTCGCTGACTGCGCCAGTGTTATCGCTGTCGTCGTTGTCATCGTTGTCATCACTGTCGTCGCTGTCGTTGGAATCGATGACCAACACGACGCCCACCGGCTTGGCAGCGTCCGCCTCACGCCCGGTCAACGCGCGGAACCAGTCACGGTTAGAGCGCCTCTCCGATCTCGCGGACGGCTCGCCAGGAGCTTTCGCGGCAGCGCTCGACGCCAGCGAGTCTGCCACGGCAGCGGCCTGAACATCCACAGCCGCGCCCTGCCCGACGCCTGCCTCCGGAGCGGTGACGTGCCGCTCCGGTACGACCAGGTTCTCACTCATCCGACGCCCTCCTACAGGAATGCTCTCGGGGGCGGAATGAGGCGCTCGCCTCGTAACTCCACCCCCATACCCCTGGGGCAAAGTTCAAGGCGCGTTCAACATATATTTCAGCCAATGTTTACGCGGGTTTTCGCGGGGGCGTTTTTCATATGTAGCGGTTTTGCTGGGGTTTTTTCTCGGGGGACGAGCAAAGGCACGGACGCGGATTTTTTCCAAATTTTCACAAACCCCAATGATTACTGGGGTCTAATTTTTTGGAGAATTCCCTGTTGTGGGAGCTTTTCGTGTGATTTCGGGGCCGAAAACGGCCTCTAGAACGCCTCAACGGGCAGACTACCTCATGCCTTCGACCTGTGGGCGCGACTGGACGCGGCGGTGAAACGAGCACAAGACGCAGAACGGCGCAACGCCCTCGGTGGGCGTGACCATCGCGTGCGCCAGCGCCGCCAGGCAACCAGAAGGACCGCTGAGAAAAACACGTCGCGCGAACCCACACTGGCACCCTACGTCAAGAAGTGGTTCAAGATTCGGGCAACGCATAAGTTCGCGGCGACGGCAGGGCATACTTCAACGGCACCATCTATACCTCCCCGTCGTGGGCCGGCAAGGCGGCCATCGGGCGGCATGTTAATGGCTGGACGTTTTGGCAATTCAAAGATGCGGCCGGCGAGTGGGTTCAGCTTGACCACCTGCGACGAAAGTAGTTTCGTACGCGCGATGGGCGCCGAGTTTTCTCTCTCCGCGAAGTCGAACCGCTCGTTTTTTCTGCCCCAGCGCCGCCGGCGGAACCAGCCCCCTCGGCGAAACCACCACGTACCCCTCTACTCATCGCGGCTGAAAGCCCCGCACTGAGCGTTTCCGAGAATATTGAATTACAGACCTTCCCGATCTTTTGAGACCTCTTACGTAAAAAGGAAATGCAAGACGCGCCCGGAAGCTCCGCCTCTCGATCTGGCGCCGTGTTGCGGAAAATATGGTCTCCGCACGGTTCTTCGCACCGTTCCTCGCTCTCTCTTTCTCCCTCTCCGACAGGCTAAATATCCATATTCCTCCCAGCGTTCTTCCCGCGAAAGAGGTCGCTAAAGCGTCACTGGTATTCTGGGACCATCCTTGATGGGTCAACCGATACTTCCGGAGGGTAGACCGATGGTTCGTTACGCCGCGAAGCGGGCCAGGTCCTTGGCGGTGAACTCCACCTGTAGGCTACATGCCCGCCCGCCCCGACCATGTTGCATCAGAAGCCCTGTGCCGATGAGGCACAGGGCTTTCTTCATTTCTGCAAGCGGGTTACAATGCGTCCGTCAAAGCAGAACCGTTCAAACTTGCAGGGGAGGCAACCGGATTGACAAACGGAGACGCCGAAGTCAGAGATGTTGTCGACCTCCTCCGACGGTTCTATTCCACATATGGCGTTGCCGATGAGGGGCCGTCCGAGGGCTTCGACGCAGGTGTTCTCCCTGCAAATCTGATCGTCCCTGTTCAGGATATCAACGATCTGCACGCTGTTCTCGATGACTTAGAGGTGCGCAGGCAATTCGGGGTTTGCCGTGAGATTCTTGACGATCTCACAAGTCGCCTCACTTCAGAAGAATTGTTGCGAGAGTTAACTACTTCGCCAGCGGCGCGATTCGATGATTTCGATGACCTTGCAAACGGAGTTTTCTGGTTTAGTTTGGCGGCCTCGCTCGATCAGCGCCGGAACGGACTACCACGCACACCTTTCGACGCAGCGATGGACCTCCCGCTTCCGGTACGGGTTCGCATTACAATGGTGGGGTCCTTGGTGCTGCGACTCTACTTGGCGTTAGTTTACATGCGCGAGGGTCCTTTATCGAGCTTGATTGCGCAAGGTGCAGCGGCTCGCAAGCCGTGCTGTGGTCGCATCCGGAAACTCCTGAATGCTGATTATGTGCGCCGGATCAGGAATGCGCTTTCCCACGGTACGTTCTCCATGTCTATCGCGGGTATTGCTTTTCGTGATGACGAAGGCGGCGTGATTGTTGCAACTCCTGGATTTCTCAAGTGGCTCTGCGAATGGCTCATGATAATCCAACTACAAGCTCTTGCCGCGCGCAGTCGCGCGGAGGAGTTGCAGGACGAATTACCACCCCAGCTGGATGTTCGGCCCTGATGGCAGCAGGAATAGAGATACGAACGGCACAACGGTTGTGGCAGACGGTTCAAACTTGCGCCAGTTGCCCCGACCAGCTTGAAACGGCTTGCAACTCATTAGCTTGCAATCCGCCGCTGCCCCTCTACACCACTCGCCGCGCGGCGATACAGGCGGCGTAGTATCCGGCGCTGAATTTCGGGGTGCGCTTCTGGGTGGCGTAGTCCACGTAGTGGAAGCCGCACCGCTCGCTGTAGCCCACGCTCCATTCGAAGTTGTCCAGCAGCGACCAGATGAAGTAGCCCTTGAGCGGCAGTTTCTCCGCCACGGCCCGCGCCGCGGACTGGAGATGCAGGCGATAGTACAGGACGCGTTCCAGGTCCTGGACTTCGCCGTTGACCAACTGATCCTGCAAGGGGCAGCCGTTCTCGGTGATGTAGACCTTCTTATAGCCGTAGACCTGCACGGCGTGTCGCACGCCCCAGTAAATGGCCTGGGGAAGCATGTTAATGCCGCCGGCCTTGGGATAGCCTGCGGGCATTGCGATTTCGAGGAATCCATCGGCCGGCGTCGGGTCGAGGGCGAGGCTCGGAATCCCCAGGTTGCCTGGCGGGATGGCCTTCGCGCCGGGAGCTTCCGACGGCGGGCGGACGTAGGAGCCGCTGTAGATGTTCAGGCCGATGAAGTCGCACTGGGAGGAGATCAGTTCCATGTCGCCCGGTTCGACGGCCGGAGCATCGGCGCCGAGTCCGGCGATCCACTTCTCGGGGTAGCGGCCGAACGTGATGCTGTCGAGGATGGGGCCGTTGAAGTGGGCGAAGGCCTTGGCGGCGGCTTCGACATGGTCGGGCTTGCTGTCGCACAGGGGAACATAGCAGCGCGGGTTGATCGCGGTGCCGACCCGGCAGCCGCGCCGCCCGGACTCGCGGACGGCGCGGACGCCGTAGCCGTGGGCAAGCAGAACGTTGTGCTGGATGCGGTTGAGGCCGGCGCGGGTCTCGACAATGCCGGGCGCGTGACGGCCCCAGCCATAGCCGGCGACGATGACGGCGGGCATCTCGTTGATCGGCATCCAGTCCTTGACGCGGTCGCCCAGTCGTCGGACGACGGCTTCGGAGTATCGCCCGAAGGCCTCGCTTGTCTTGCGGCTGCGCCAGCCGCCGTACTTATCCTCCAGCGCCTGCGGCAGGTCCCAGTGATACAGCGTGGCGAAGGGCCGGATTCCGGCGGCCAGCAGCTTGTCCACGAAGCGCGAGTACCAGTCCAGGCCTTTGGGATTCACCGCGCCGTCGCCGTCGGGGACAACCCGCGGCCAGGCGATGCTGAACCGGTAGGCCTGAAGGCCCGTGTTCTTCATCAGGGCGATGTCTTCGTCAACGCGGTGGTAGCTGTCGCAGGCCACATCGCCGGTGTCGCCGTTCTTGATGGTCCCGCTCTTGTGGGAGAAGCGGTCCCAGATGGACTCTCCCCGGCCGTCCTCATGAACGGCGCCTTCGATCTGATAGGCCGCAGTGGCCGCGCCGAACAGGAAAGACTTGGGGAACTCGGTCTTCGGCATGCGTGACCTCCTACTCCGTGATCGTAAGGGGGAACTCTCGGAAGCCGTCCACGCCCGTCCAGCGGACCCGATAGTCGCCCTTCAGCGGCGTGTCCTTGTTGGAGGCCGGATCCCACGGGAGGATGAAGATGCCCGCGTGACCATCCAGGCCGCCGTCAATCTTGCCCTGATGGATGACCAGGATCTTCTCCTTGCCGTCCGCGCTGTAGAGGGCGATCTCGAAGGGGTCCTGCGGGGTGCGCGCCTTGCACAGGAGGATGGCCGAGTTGCCTTTCTTGACGATACTGGGCAGGACGGCAGCGACCGTCAGGCTCTTGCAGGAATGATAGTAGGGCCAGTCGAAAATTTTCGCATCCTTCTCGGCACAATAGAGGCGGTCGAAGGTGATGGGGCGATCGGCCGCCGGGCGGCGTCCGCGTCCGCCGCGGCCGCCCTCTAAATCCCGGATCTCCTGGCTGAACTGCGACAGGCCGGTCCAAAGCCGAGCGGCGGCGCTGTTGACCTCGGGCGGGAGCGGCTTGCCATCGGGCCCGAGCGGCATGGGGAGCTTCCAGTTGGAGTTCGAGTAGTGGGGGTTGGCCTTGTCGCCGTTCCACATGATCTTGAGATTGGTATTGATGAACCGCTCGATGTCGGTCTTGTCGAACACGACGCCGGTGTTGTAGGCCTCGACCATCTGGCCGACCTCGCCCGCGGCGTAGGGCCGGCCGGGGTGTACGTTCATCCAGTGGCGCGTGTCGTGCTTGGCCAGGTCCACGCTCTCGGGGCCGAAGGCTTCCCAGTAGTCCCAGTTGTAGTAGCTGAAGCCGGCTTCGTCCACGAGCTGGAAGCGGCTCTTGGTGAACGCGAAGATCTTGAAGGCGTGGTCGCGCCATTTGTCGTCGCCGGTGATGCGGTAGAGGCGAAGGGCGCAGACGCCCAGGCTGTTGTTCTTATTGAAGGGCAGGTTGATGCACGGCATCGTGTCCTTCTTCCAGACATCGGGATGGGCCTGCGTGCAGTTCATGTCCCAGGCGACGTAGCAACCCCAGGCGCGATCTTCCTTCCACGTGCCGCGCTTTTCCCACTTCTCGAACAGCTCGCGCCTGGCCAGGTCCACGTACTTCTGGGCGGCGTCGCCGTACTTCTTCTTCAGCTCGGGGTCTTTCAGGACGAGTTCGGAAAAACTCAGCATGTGGGCGACGATGATCGCATCGCCCACGTGCGTGTCCGCCCAGGTGCCGCGGTCGGTCTGGTCCTCGCCGACCCACCCCTTGTAGCCGTCAGGGCCGGCGCGCATCTTGCTGATGCAGTACTCGGAGACCTTCTGCGCGCCATCGAGCCACGCGGTGTCCTTCGTGCGCTGGTAGCCCGCCACGAAGCCGCCGGCGTAGTAGCTGACGTTCCAGCCGAACAGCTCGCCGGCGCCGTCCTTGGCGATGGTCGCAGTGGTTTCGCGGACGATCTGCTGGAAGAGGGCGTCCGGCGTGCGCTCTTCCTGCGCCAACGCCGCAGAACCCGTCCCGAGCACGGCCGCCAGCCCCGTCACCGCCGCCAAAGTCACGCCCACCGACCCCAGAGTCGTTTTCATGTGCCTGCGCTCCTATCCTGAATTGACCAAGCTCTCAGCGACCGATTCCGGTACTGTAACCTGCGCACCGTGCAATGTCCAGCAGCGCGTTTAAAGACGGAACTGAGTCAAGAGGAACCCCGTCCTTCATTGACAACCGCTTCGCGGCGTCGTACAAGACTACTACCTTCTGTTACCTGGAGCGAGGAGCCATGAACGCGAACTGCCTGGCCCTGAGCGCATGTGTTGTGTGGGCGTTGGCGGCAACGGCCGGCGCCGGCCAGGAGAGTGAGAACGTTGACCCGACCCGCGCGCCCTGGGCTGCGGCCCAAGCGCCCTGGGCGAGCCAGGCAAAGCCCGGCGACGTCGTCAAGGACCAAGTGGAACTGATCACCGACGGCCGCGATGCCTACACCGTCGTGCAGCGAGGCACGATAGATGGCCGGAGCTGCCGCTCTCCCATGGGCGTGGGCATGAACATGGAGGGCGCTCTGGAACAGACGTGGGAGTCGAACCGGGCCGTGCGCATAGAGAACGTCGGCGACACGAACGTGATCAACCCCTGGCTCTCCAACGGGCACAACGACTTCCGCACGGTGAAGCAGATCGTCGAGTCGGCCGTCAAGCCCGGCATGACCGACGCCGAGAAGGCGTGGGCCATCTGGTGGCAGGACTGCCGCCACCACTACCACGGCGATGCCCAAGGTGACGACGGCATGGACCCCGTGAGGATCTACAACGTCTACGGCTGCTACGAGTGCGGCTCGAATGCCACCGAGTTGGTCGCGCTCTGGCGCGAGGCCGGGCTGAAGGTCGCCCCCTCGGCCGGGACGCTCGGCCACACGACCTCGCGCGTCTTCTTCGACGGCGGCTGGCGCTACCTGGACGGCGACCAGCACTGTGTCTTCCTGCTGCGCGACAACGCGACGGTGGCCAACGACCAGGACCTGGTGCGCGACCATGACTTGGTGAAGCGCGCGCACACGGGCGGCATGTTGCTCGGCGATTACCGTCAGATCGACGAGAACTGGGCCGCCTGCTACGCGCACGAAGGCGTGGTCAGCGGCCCGCGCGACGGCAAGCACGGTACGACGATGGACATGGTGCTGCGCCCCGGGGAATCCTTCACCTGGCGCTGGGGCCATCTCAGCCCGCCCAGGTACCACGGCTCTTCCAGCCCCCGATACTTGAACACCCTCTGCAACGGGTTATGGGAATACCAGCCGGATTTCACGAAGGATATCTGGCGCCCCGGCGCGGAGAGCGCCGACGCCGTGCAGACTGCGCCGGAGGGCTTGGCCGCCGAGCCGGACAAGACCGGCACGATCGTCTGGCTGATGCGCAGCCCGTACCCCTTAGTGGGCGGCCGCTTCCAGGCCCAGGGCTCGGGCGCAAAGTTCGAATTCTCCACGGACAACAAGAGATGGGCGGACGTCTCGAACGGCAGCCTCGACAATGTGTTACCGTGCGAAGGGGGACCGTGGTATGAATACCGCCTGCGCTGTCAACTGCAAGGCGATGCCCGGCTCAAGGCGCTGCGCATCGTCAACGACCTGGAGATGGCGCCGCTGGCCATGCCCGAAATGGGCGTCGGAGAGAACAAGTTCCTCTACACCGACGATTCCCCGAGCGGCCGCCGCGTGAGCATAACGCACGTGTGGGTCGAGCGCTCTTCCTCCAAGCCCCCGCCGGCGTCCGCCGCGGCTGTTTACCCCGCCGACGAGGGCCGGTCGGACGGCACGGACATCGTCTTCCGCTGGCAGCCTGCCACTGATCCGGACGGGCATGCCATCACGGACTACGAGTTCGTACTGTCCAGTTACGCGGACATCCGCTGGCCGCTCTCGACCAACTTCTACCGGCTCATCTCGCGGACCGGGGACAATGGCAAGGCGCAGTACACGCTGCGGTCCGCCGGCCTGCTGACGCCGGGCACGACTTACTACTGGCGCGTGCGGGCGAAGGACGCGGAGGGCGTCTGGGGACCCTGGAGCAGCAGGTGGAGCTTCACGGCAGACGGGCCGGCCTATCCGCTGGAGGTGACGATGGCCTATGATGCGGCCGCGCACCGGGGCGTACTGAACTGGAAGCCGAACCCCGTGGGCCGGCCGCCCGCCAAGTACCGCGTCTACGGGAGCGATGAGAAGGGCTTCTCGGTCAGCGACGCGCCCTGCGCCGTGCAGGTCGGCGCGAGCAAGGAAGTGAGATCGCCCTTCCCCGCGAACTTCATTACAGAGACCACTGCGACCGAGCTGCCCATCCTGGGTCCTGGCGTCAGCCTGCCGACGGCCAACAAGGCCTATTATCGCGTGGTGGCGGTTGACGCCCAGGGGAAGCGGAGCGGTCCTTCCGACTATGCCTCCGCGCCGCGTCCCATCATCTACAGCGCCCCGGCGACGACGGCCCGGGCAGGCGAGGCGTACCGTTATCAGGTCGGCGTCGTCCGCTCCATCGGCGATCTGAGGGACCGCCTGGCGCGCGGCGACTACGCGGCCGGCTACTGGGACGTCGAGCACCCCGCCTGCGCGCTGGAGAAAGGGCCGGCGTGGCTCAAGCTAGACGCCGCGACGGGGCTCCTGTCCGGCACACCGGACGCGGCGGGCCAGGCGGAGGTGGTCGTCACCGTGACCACCGACCGGGAGGTGCGCAACCTCGACCCGGCCAGTGCCGGCTGGGGCGCGGAAAAGGTCGTCAGCACCAGCACCGAGCGCGTGGGCAGCGACACGCAGCGGTTCACCATCAACGTGGCCAAGTAAGGGCAGGATCGGAAGGAGGCCGGCCTCCAGCGGCGAGCATTCGCAGGCGCCGTTTATTGCCCCGCACGCTGCTGATTGAGGGCGAGGAGAGATTCCAGAAGCTGTTCGTCGGTCAGAGTGAGACTCCAGCCGTAGGCGGCGAAGACGGCCTCGTCGAGCTTCTGGTGCGCCAGCTTGAGCCAGTCGGGGCGGGTGTTGTAGAGGTTCGTCAGCGTGCGCTTGGCGAGGAGCTTCGCGTTGGCTTCATCCTTCGGAACCAGCCGGCAGTAGCGCACGGTGCCGATGCCCTTGTCGTTCGGGTTCACCACATATCGCGCCCAGGGACCGTTGACCGAGCCTGGGAATTCCAGAATCTCCTCCTTCATCCAGTCAGCCGGATTGAGCCAGTTGTTGCGGAGCGCGTTCAGTTCCTTCGCCGCATCGGCGATGGCCTTCTCCTGGTCCGGTGTGGGCTTCGGCAGCGGGAAGGTCTCGAAGCAGGTGGTCGGCGTGTAGCGGGGCCGCGTCTCAAGCCGCGTTCCCAATTTCAGCGCCCACACCTCCTGCAGCCGCGAGTGCAGGACGCCGAAGAAGTAGTCGTCGGAACGGGCGAAGACGATGACCTGGCAGTCTGGTAGCGAAAAGGGTTCGAGCCACACGAACAGCCTGTGTTTGGAAACTCGGGCAGTGCACAGGAATCGCGGGAGTTTCTCTATAGCGTGGCGCATGTCAGGGCGCGGTCGCTGGTGAATCCACCATGATACCCCGGTACGGTCTCCGCTGCGTGCGGTCGCCCGCATCGGCTTCACATTCGTTTTTACGTATTCATAAGGAGCCTCATAAAACGCGGCGTCGTCCTCGGTGGTAGTGGGCGGAAAGTCCACGATCCAGATGTTCTGAGGTCGCCGCGTAACGTCCAAGCCATTCACCCAAGGTCGCACAACATCGCTGTTGGGGCTTGCGCGCGGGTTTGGCGACGAAAGCATTGCGAGAGCTTTTTCCTCCGCGATTTCGAAGGGGCCTACTTTGGTGTCGCCCATGAATCCGATATCGAGATTTGCAGCCTGACGTTTTGCCAGGCTGATGTCCGCTTGTGCAGAGAGGTTCGGGTTGATAGTGGTCACCTTCAGGCTATCAAGCGTCCGTACCTTTTCGTCGCCTGAGTCGAACCCGATCATGGAGATGTGAACATTCGCCCCGTCCAGGACCCACGCGCGGTCGCTCTCGGCGAAGAAAATGCCGCCGGTCATCTGGATGCGTTTGAGCACTTCCCGGTTTGCGCCGCCGCGGATGCCCTGCGTCGAGAGAAGGCCGGCGCGTTTGCACAGGCCCTTTTCGATCTGGCTCCGCGCCTTCTCAAACCAGTAGCAGCACAGGTCCGCCTCGGCGGGCACTCGTTCCCGCCAGAGCGCCAACATGCGGTCAACGTACTCGTCGCCCAGTTCCCGGCGCAGCATCTTCCCGCCCAAGAACGGTGGATTTCCGATGATGTAATCCACTTTCGGCCACTCCGGCTCCTTCGGAGTGTTCGGGTCGCGCAGGTCAATGATGGCGTCCATGCACTTGAAGTTGTCGAGCTTGCGAAGGACGGGTTCGCCGACGTTGCCGAGGCCGTTGTCGCGGACCCATTGCAGGTAGCCGATCCAGACGGTCATCTGTGCCAGCTCATAGGCGTAGGGGTTGATCTCAATGCCGTAGAGCTGCCACGGCCCGACCATCGGCAGGAACCCGCCCATGCCGTTGCGCGCGCCGTAGAGGACGACTTCCTTTTCCAGGTCCTTGAGCTTCTGTAGGGTGACGTAGAGAAAATTGCCCGATCCGCAGGCGGGGTCGAGCACCTTGAGGGAAGGCAGGCTCATGTGGAGAAACTGCCCGATCATCGCCTTGGCCTGCTTGGCGGCCTTGCTGCGAACCGCCGGCGAGAGCTTCTTCCCGGCATCCTCAGGCGCCGGGTCCTTCTTGCCGGTGGACAGGAGGTTGTCGCAGGTCTGCCGAATCTCCTGCCACTCCCGGCGCAGGGGCTGCATGACGACCGGCTCGACGAGGACTTCGATGTCCTCTCGGCTGGTGTAATGTGCGCCCAATTGCGAGCGTTTGTCCGGGTCCAGTCCGCGTTCGAACAGGGTGCCGAAGATGCTGGGGTCCACGGCGCTCCAGTCGAGGGTGGAAATCTCCGCGATCCGCTCGATCTCTTCGGCTTCCATGTCGAGCACGGTGGCGTCGGCGAAGAGGTTGCCGTTAAAGTGAAGAATCTTGTCGGCCCCGAAAAGACCGCCATCGGCCATCGCCTCGAAAAGTTGCGCGACGGTCTTGCGGAAGCGCGCCGGATCGCCCTCGGAGTTTTTCAGGACTTTGCTGAAAAGGCCCTTCGGCAACAATCCCACGTCTTCGGCGAAGAGGCAGAAAATCATCCGGTCCAGGAAGTGGGCCACGTCGAGCGCCGGCAGGCCGCGCTTGCGCATGGACTGGGCAATCTCCCCCAGGCGCCGCGCCGCCTCGGTGGTGATGGACTGGATCGTGACGCCCGGCTTGAGCTTTTCCGGCTCGAAAAAGACGTTGCGCAGCAGTGCCAGGCTCTCGGGTTTGGAGAGGTCGGCCAGCGCAATCTCGTGCGTCACCATGGGGGTGTTGGTGAAGTTCGTGCGGATGACGATCCGCTCCATGTCGCAGACGACGAGGAGAGGCGGGTTTTCCAGGTCCTCGCGGTAGGTCAGAAGCTGCTGGTACGCGGCGTCGAGGTTCTTGTGCCTGCCCTTGTACTCCCAGCCGAAACATCCCTTCTTCCAGACATCGGCAAAACCGTCGCCGCCGGTGTTCTTCTCCGCCCCGCGCTCGAAGGTGAAAAACTCGCCCTTCGGGTCCATTTCGGCCGGCTCCGGGTGGCCGAGGAGTCGGCAGAGGCCGCAGAAATGCTGCTGGCAACCGGAACGCTCAGTCAGGTCGGCTTTCTGCCAGATAGAGATGAACTCGGCGACCGTCATTCCGTTCCCTCTCCCTCACAGGAACGCCCTCCACGCGGCCGGCGACGGTTTAACATTTACCAGAAACCAGGCCGGATGGAAAGCCGAGCATGACGGTCTGGAACTCGATAACAGCATGACGAGCAGTCAGCTCAACCCTTCCGGAAGAAATGAGCGCAGAAAGAAACGGCCTACTGAAAGTCAACCGGCCGAAAGCCGGTGGGATTAGACCAGATGCACGGAACCTAAACTTGCGCCCTGCCGGACCGATAATCAAGGTGCCCAGTGATACTCTATCCAGAGGCCGGCGCCGGGAGGCAAAGCCATGTTGCGGACCTGCGGCAGGCGGCTGATCGTCGTGACGGCGAGCGTTACGGCGATGGCGTTGCTCGGGGCCGGAGCGGCCTCGGCGCAGGCCATTGGCGGCTCTCCTGCGGCGACAAACAGTCCGACGGCAACTACTACCGCGCCGGAGATCAAGCCTGGAGACCCGAGGGAAAAGGTAATCGAACTTCTTGGGCCGCCGCAGGGACAGGTCGGGTCGGCGCATCGTGAGACTCTGATCTATGAGCGCGCCGAGATTTGCCTCTCTGATGGGATAGTTTCTGAGGTGGACTTGCGGCCGGCAGGTATGAAAAGGATAGAGGATCAGGGCGCGAACCCGCAGCAGTTGCCGCCCGAGCCGGTTCGTCCGGAGCCGAAGCAGGGGCAACCGGCGCCGCTTGCGAAGATCCCCATGCGCATCCTCTATGCCGGGCATCCCGACTCGGATCGCGAGAAGGATTTCGTCGCCTTCCTGGGCAAGTATTTTACGCAAGTCGAGACCGGCGACCTGGCGACTTTCAGCGACAAGAGCGCCAACGGGTTCGACGTGGCGATCCTGGATTATGACGGCGGCGGCAAGGACGCCTTCAGCTTCCCGCGACCGAAGCTGCCGCAAAACTATGCCCGCGCGACCGTGACCGTTGGCGTGGCCGGGGCGATGATCTGCAGCCAGCTTCGACTCAAGACGGGGTATGAGTGAAACTGCATGAGCGACGCGGCTCAGTTTGAGCCGATCAATCATGAGGTGTTCCAGAAGCCCTTCCCCGTTCAGCCGGTCTTCGAGATGTGGCCGACCCCGAAAAACTACCGCCGCTCGCCGGCCGGCAGGGACCTGCCTGAGCAGATAAAAGTCTGGCGCGTGCAGGACAGCGGGAAGACTTTTGGCAGCGTGTTGTCCCGCGGCAGCGGTTACGCCAATTCGCCCGACACCGAAGTGCTGGCGCAAGGGTACAATACCGGCAAGCAGTTCGGCGACGTGGGCATCGGACGAGATGCGAACTTCCTGCAGTGGGGCTACTCGTCGCCACCCTCGCAGATGACCGCTGCGGGGCGCGCGCTCTTCCTGAACTGCATCTGCTACATTCGCGCGTTCGACGGCAAGACGCCGCCGGCTCGCCGCCCACACTGAATCGAAAGGCACGTCATATAGGGCTGCTGCGCGGGTGCAGCTGAACCGTTGCGCCGCCATCCACATAGACCGTCTGCCCGACGATGTATTCGGCCTGCGCGCTGGCCAGGAAGGCTACGCACGCTGCAATTTCCGCCGGAACTCCCCTGCGCCTCAATGGTACATGGGCGTGTGCGAGGTGGCTCGAAGGAATCTCTTTTTTGAAGACCGGGCCGCCCGTCGCAATCGCCCCGGGTGCGACGGCGTTCACTCGTATGCCGTGTTCCGCCAACTCGATGGCCGCCGCGCGCGTGAACCCGTCCATGCCCGATTTACTGGTGTCGTAAGGGACCATGTGGTAATGCGGGCGCAACCCGCCGATGGTGGATATGAAGATGATGCTCCCGGACTTGCGCGGGATCATCGTCTCGCACGCCTTCTTCGTCAGAAGAAAGGCGCTGTCGAGGTTGGTCGTCATGAACGCCCGCCACAAGTCCAGGTTGAGCGTTTGCAGCGGGCCGCCGCCCTTTCTGGCGGCATTGTGGACAAGCACGTCGAGCGATTCGCACACAACGTAGAGTTGCTCGAACAGGCGCTCGATCTGCTCCGGTTGCGACAGGTCCGCGACGAAGGGCACGGCCTCGCCTCCTTCGGCGCGCACCAACTCGGCGGTTTCTTGAATGGTCTTCTCGGTCCGGCCGCATAAGAACACGCGCATCCCTTCGGCGCCCAGGCGCAGGCAAATGCCGCGTCCGATGCCGCTGCCGCCGCCCGTTACGAGCGCGCTCTTGCCTTTGAGGTCGGGGTAACAGGGAGCCTGCGGAGGGCGAATGACGTCGGACAAGTGTGGCCTCTCCTACGGAAAACCGGGAAATCGAGATGCCCACCTCGATCCGGTATCGCACTGGGAACCGCCAGCCCGCCTCGCAAAAACCTCTCAGTTGCTCGTCGCATTAAACAATTCACGATGCGTCAAGTCAACCGGACCGGCGGCATCCCGAACCACCGTTACGGTCGTTGTGTCGCCCTCTTGCGGCTGTCTGTGGGTAAGTGTAAGATTTGTCGCAGCTCTCGTGGAAGACACCGAGGGAAAGCAGTAAGCGGTGACCAGCTCTATTCATCAGCCTGAACAGCCGGGCCTGCCAAAGCCGGAAGGAAACGCTGTATCCTTGCGCACTGGTTCTGACGATCGAGCGGGGTCTCAGATCTCCGACGTTCCCATCCGCATGGCGATTTTCACCGACCGGTCCCCTGTCGTGCATCCATATTTGGATTTATTGTTCGGGGCTCGGAAATGGGGCCGGCTTCAAGTCGAAGAGTGGCCCGGCGTTCGACCGCTATGGCTTATGCGCCGAGCCATTAGGGATGATATTCTTCACTTGGGCTGGCCGAGCTACCACTACGGAGGCGCCTCGCGCTGGCGTTTTCTGAAAAGCCTCGCGCGCTACTCCTTGTTCCTGCTGCTGGTTCGCCTGCGTCGAACAAAGATAGTGTGGATGGCGCACAACCTGTATCCCCACGATATGAAGTACCGGCGCCTTGAATGGCTGGGTCGTGTTGTCACCCTCGCTTTCGCAAACGCAGTCATTGCGCACGATCAACGGATGCTGGATGCCGTAAAACATGAATTCCGTTTGCGGCGCCCCGCCTACGTGGTTCCGCATATGAGCTACGTGGGCGTGTATCGGGATACCATCAGGAAGGACGACGCGCGCTTACGCCTGGGCATTCCTTCCGGGGCGTTCGTTTTTCTGGTCTTCGGGCTTATTCGTCCGTACAAAGGAATTGACACTGTGATCGCCGCCTTCAGGCGGATGAGGAGGCCCTCTGACCGACTCATCGTCGCCGGCTGGCCCTTCGACGAAGAGTATGCGCGGAGAATTCAGGAGTTGATCGCGGCTGACCCGCAAATAATATGTGACTTTCGCAAGATTCCTGAAGATGACCTGGCCACTCTCATGAAAGCGAGCGACGTAGTCGTCTCAGCCGGGAAAGGTCAATACACATCAGGCGCAACAATGATCGCGCTCTCATTCGGCCGGCCGGTAATTGCGTCGCGCAACTGCGCGCCCGCCTCAGTCAGCGACGGCTTTGCAGCGACCCTCTACGATCCTGCTGACGCGGAAGCGCTCCCTCGGGCAATGGCGGAGGCCCCTGCGAAGTTCAACGAGGACCGCAGCGCTGAAATCGCGCATTGCATGACTGAAGTTTCTCCTGACAAGGTTGCCCAACGCTTTGTGGAAGTGCTGCGAAAGATATGCGCCGGCCAGGGCGGCAGAAAGTCCTCGGACGCACACAGTCGGAAGGTTCGCGTCTCCAGAATATGAAATGGCAAATCTCAGATTATAGCGCGCTCCCTTGCCGCAGCCGTTCATCCTAAAGGCTGCCGTTCGTAAACCTTTCAGAACTTGCGCGGCGCTACTCTCTTCAAACTCTTGGCGACGGCGCAATACGGCACCTGCCACAGGTGGTCTGCCTGCCAGAAGTGCTGCAGCGCGCGGGGCAGCGTGAGGAAGTTGGCGACAACACTGCCCCGGCCGAGAGAGCGGCCGTAGGCCAGGTGTCGAAGGCACGCCTCAGGCAGGAATCCGAGCCTTCCCGGCCGGCGGATGCGGGCGCGGTATTCCAAGCGCTCGACAGGCCGCACCGAAAGCGATGCCAACTCCTGCATGGTTCCTGCCGGCAGGGGCGCGTTGAGATGGTCCCGCAAGTATTGCAGCGTTTCGCGCAGCGGCAGGACGATGCGCCGCTCGCGAGCCTGCGCGACGAGACGATGCCAGTCGAGTTCAGGCGACGTGCGCAGGATGACCATCGCATCGGCCACCCAGCGGATCGGCACGATCGCGTTCCACCGGGCGCCATGAACGCAGACGTGCAGCAACTGGTCCGCCGGGCAGAGCGCCCGCGTTTGCGCGCCGTGCACATCGAGGGGCGCTGACGCTTCCCAGAAGTCGTCGTCGGCCCGCGGGTAGCAACACTCGGTCAGCACATGCCAGTGCAGGTCGCACTCGCGGCGGGCGGCATCGGCGAAGGAAATGGAGTGGACCATTTGGAAGAAGCTCGCGCGTCCGCCCTCGGGCAGCGCCTGCTGCGGCTTCCAGCCCAGCCGCTCCAGCAGCGCGGTGGCCGCGGGCGCCGCTTCGGGGCGAACGAGGATGTCCAGGTCCTGCATCGGGCGCAGGCCGTGGTCGCGGTAGTGAAGCAGCGTTACCGCCGCGCCTTTGAGAACCATGGTGCCGATGCGCTCCTCGTGCAAGGCGTTGAGCAGCAATGCGAACCGTTCGAGCAGGTCCTGGTTCCTGCACCAGGCCATGCGATGAATGCCCTTCAGTTTGTTCATCAGCGGGTCGCTGATGCCTTGCGCCTTCAGATTGTGGTACAGCAGCGGCAGAAGGCGAAAGGAACCCGGATCAAGATGGTCCAGGTCGGCGCAAGCGCGCCACTGTCTCCATGCGCCGGCGGCCTCGGTTCCGGAAAGCAACGCGGCGCGCAGGAGCAACTCCTGCGTCGGTGTGGGCCGGAAATCGCCCGCCAAGGTGGGAGGACTCCCCATTTCTTCGCTTCCCCGAATGGCCGCCTACTCGTTGCCGCGAGGCCCATATTCGAACATCGTAAACATCTCCCGGTCCAGCGCTGAAGCAGGATGCCCGAATTCAGATTCCAACAAAGGCGTCAGCTCCTCCCGGTACACTCCTCCGGCCCTTCCCTTGGGCGCCAGCCCCCACACGGCGATGACCTTTTCCGGGCGGGACAGCCTCGTGCGACGGGCGGCCAGGACGGACAATAGCCGGTGATAGGTAACCTGATCCCGGAAAGTATTCAAGTCCGGGCGGAGGACCAGGAATACGGCAGCGGGCTTTCCGTCCTCATCCAAGGCGGCGAGCTTATCATGGATTTTGGACGCCAGTGCGTCGGGATCGTCGCCGATCGGAATCTCCATCGTCGCCCGCGCCGACAAGTCGGGAACGTAGAACCTGATCGGGATACCCGCATAAGAGGGATAGAAAACGACCAAGTCATTCGGCCGGCGCTGGGACGCCAACGCCGCACCGGCCTCTCTCCATCCCTCATGGGGCTTGTGAGCATCTACGGCGACCCACTTTGCCGTGAAGGCCAAAGCCAGCAGGACGAGAACGACTGTCGAGGCTGTTTTGAGCGGCGCCTCTCGAATCGTCACGATCTGCAAGGCGATGAACCCGATGAGCGGCACCATGCTCGGCAAGAGTATCCGGTCCCAGAAGATCGGTGTGTCCAGGATGGAATAGCCAATGATCTCCGCCCAATAGATGGCGGCAGCCACCAGGAAGGGGAAGGTGCGTCGCCAATCGCCGCGCGCGACCAGGACGGCAAGCCACGCGAGCAGCAGACACTTCGCAGAGAGCTCAACGCAGAAAGCCAGGGCGGGCATGCGGTCCTGGAAGGGCGTCGAAATCCACGACAACACCGCCACGCCAAAGAGAGATCGCGACATGGTTGCCACCAGCTCCATGGAAACCGGCGGCATCCACCACGTCCGCTTCACGTCACCAATCTTGTGGAGGTAAACAAACCAAATAAAGGCGAAGATCAGGCACGGCACGACGATGGCCAGAAGAGCGCCGCCCCAACGAACGGACTTCCGGTCCGGGGTCGTCAGCGCGATGAATACGCAGAGCGGCGGGATGAGCATGATCCCGGCCAGATGCGTGGAGACGGCCAGCGCCAGACTGAACGCGATGCCGACGTATCCGTACGCCTGCTCAGGCCGGCTGGCCACGCGTGAAGCGAAGAGGAAGGCCAGCGCCGTGGCAAACAGGAGGAGCGGGTAACCGTGTATCTCCTGCGAGTATCGAAGGAATATCGGCGTCGCCGCGGCGCAGATTCCCGCCAGGATGCCCGCCGCCCGCGAGTAGGATTTCATCCAGACCACCACCGCAGCCACCGTGCCGACGCCGAAGATCACCGCGGGGAGCCTCAAGAAGGCTTCGGAAGTCCCCATCCGGGACCACAGGTTCAGCAATACGAACATCAGCGGCGGCTGGGGATAGCCTCTCAGGGCGCGAAGTGTCCCCAAGACGCTCCTCCCGAGTATCCCGCGCAGCAATGCCGCCTCGTCAAGCCATATCCCCTTGCTCAAACCCATCAGGCGAATGCTGAGTGCGAACGCGACGATTCCCGCCATGACCCAGCAGCAAGCTTTGTCCCATTCGAGCCACCTGCGATGATCCATGACCTTTTCCATTCTCTCGGATCGCCTCTGCAATCCGCTCACGTCGGTCCTGGACAAGCCGCTCGGTCCCGGCGAATGTCCGCGGCGGGCACGCTCGCCATCACGGCGCCGCTTTCCGCCGGCGATCGAGGGCGCTCTTGACGATATGGACGTAGTCGGAATGGCTGGCGCGTTCTCGGAGGACGGAGTTCCCGCCGTGTACGCGGCGCCGCAGGGACACGTCGGACAGCATCACCTCGCGCAGGCCCGTGTCGCGCGCCAGCGCGTACCACTCGACGAATTCACCCACGCGTCGCTGGGCGGGAAAGGGCCCGACGCGAAGGAAGGACTCGCGGCGGATGAGCATCGCGCCGACGTGGTGCGCCCGCATGACGCCCCCGACGTTGCCCCATTTCGCCTTCTCGGCGGCGGTCAACTCCGGGCTGCAGAACTGTTCCACCTGGCCGAACACCATGTCGAGCGTCGGTTCTTTTTCAAAGGCCGACATCTGTCGGCTGAGCGTTTCAGGGGACCAGAGATCATCGGCGTCCAGAAAGGCCAGGAACGCCCCTTTGGCCAGTTCGACGCCCCGGTTACGCGCCGCGCCCGGACCGGCATTCGGCTGGGAATAGACCGCCGCCTGCGGCGCGGCGCGGCGCGCGGCCTGAACGCTGTCGTCGGTCGAGCCGTCGTCAATGACGATAATCTCATTCCGCGTCCAGGTTTGATCCAGGATGCTCTGCAGGGCTGTGGCGATATACTTCCCGCCGTTCCACACGGGGACGATGCAACTGACCAGGTTGCGGTTGGCCTCGTCGCAATCGGCGAAGCGAGGCACCGGGCAAACCTGGCCTCCTCCCGCCGCGCGGCGGCGGTCGAGCGACGCCTTGAGCACTTTGAGGAGGTTGTAGTCTCCCGTCGGCTCAGTGCGGGTCATGTTCTTCCCGTGCAATCGGTAGAGGAGTGTGACCTGGGGCAGAATCGTCATGCGCACAGCGAGCTCTCGCGCGCGGAGGAACCAATCGTGGTCCTCGCTGAACCGCAGGGTCGGGTTGAAGAGTCCGACCCTGTCGAACACCGTCCGCCGGTACAAGCCGCTGCCGAGGTGAACATTGACGAGGGTGTCATCCGGCCCTTCATATCGGAGGTCGGCCTTCGCCACACCCGGTTCGTGACGGTACTGAACCCGGCCCAGCACCACCTCCAGCAAGGGATCGGCCTCCAGCCGCGCTGCCTGCACCCTCAGTTTATCCATGGGCCAGAGATCGTCGGCGTCGAGGAACGCGATCCACTCCCCGCGCGCCTCGGCCAGGCCGCGGTTGCGCGCCGCGGCCGGGCCGGCATTGGCCTGCCGGACATAGCAGATGCCCTCGCCGAGTGATTGGATCGTTTCGGCGGTGTTGTCGGTCGAGCCGTCATCCACGATGACGATCTCGATGGGGCCGTATCCCTGAGCGCGGACGCTGGCGACCGCCTCGCGCAGAAATTGCGCCGCATTGTAAGCGGGGATAATGACGCTGACCAGCGGTTTGCCGGCGCTCATGACGGTCCCTCTTCGAGAAGCCTCCGGATGACCTGCGGTATCTGCTCCAAGTCCGTGCCGGCATCGAGAATATATCCCGGGACGCTCCTGGAAAGCAGGGATATTTTCCCGAAGGCGTCATGGCTGGCGCCGGGAAGATGTAGGATCGTGGTCGGGGCGAGGGCTTCGAGACAGGCGATAGGCGTGGCGCACCGAAGCGTCGTGTCGCGAAGGCCGGTGACGCGCGGGAGCAGGAGGGCGCGGATGGGAAAGCCCCGCGCCAACTGCGCGGGGCAGACGTCCTTCAGAAAGATCATCGCCTTCTCTTTTTCCAGGTTGTCGGGATTGCTCACGAACCGCCGTAGATGCGGGAAGCGGCGCAGGTTGTCCGGCGCGAGTTTGGCCGTGCCGTAGAGGCTATGGACCAGCGGCTCGGGCTCAACACGAGCGAGGACGTAGTCGTCCCCGGCGTACATCATCCCGGCATCGAGGCAGGCGAGCGTGGTCGTGGACTTCCCCGAACCGCTCTTGCCGGCGATCAGCGCTCCGCCCGACGGTCCGCCGACCGCGCCGGCGTGCATCAACTGCAGCGCCCGCCCCTGCGTCCACCAGTGCAGGATCGTGCGCATGGGGAAACTGCGCTCCCAGTACGGTATCTGGCCGGGCCTGGCCACCCAGTAGAGCGCGGTGCGCCTGCGCGCATCGAACATGTGGAGCGCGTTGACGCCGTGCTGATAGACGGTGCGGAAGCGCTCCGTATTGTAGCCGGCGATCTCGCCGCGCTGGCCGTAAGCCGTGGTCGGCCACGGCGGGGCCGGCATGCGTGTGTCCGTCGAGGCGCTGTCCCAGAAGCAGACCGTCAGCGCCGGCGCATCCGCAGGGCCGGCGGCCAGGTGCTCCAGGGCCGGCACGATCAGCGGTTGCAGCGCCGGACCGGCGAAGCGCAGCCTCACGGTCTCGCCGCCGATGGTGAACCAGCGCTCCGACGATCCCGCCCGCGCGCCCGCTTGCTCGAACGTGTCGCGAAGAGTCTCGAAGAATGACTCGGGAACGACGCTCGCAGCCGGAGCGGACGAGTATGGATCCGCGCGAAGGCCGGACATAGATCAGTTCCCGGGCGGCGGCTGGTGGGGCCAGCCGTTTTCGTCCACCTCGTGAATGGGATCCAGCAGGAGCAGGTCGGCCATGTCGCTGAACTTCTGGAGGACGGGCGGGTCAAAGGGCAGCCTCTGCGCGGCGGGCGCAGCCGCGGACGCCGCAGAGGCGGGAGCCGCCTCTTCATCCGGCACGATGAGACCTTCCTGACACAATTCCTTGACGAAGCGGAGGACTTCCTCCTCGACTTGGGCGCCGTCACAGGCATAGTCGCGGCGCAAGTCCTGCGCGATTTCCTGCGCCGTGATGCGCCGCTCGATGCTCGCCCACGCTCGCCCCGCCGACCGGTTCAGGCTGTAGTAGTTTCCGCTGTCCATATTGATGAGGACGACTTCGTCGTCGTAGGTCTCGTAGATGACCTTGGGAGTATTCGGCCTGTACCGAGGGCTTCCGTCAGGCATGCCGACCCCGCTGCAATCCAAGTTCAGTAATTCCGGATTTCCCGGATGACCGACGATTCGCGACCAGCGCAAACCCGCATGTGGGTATTCTACACCTTCCAGACACACAAGAACAAACGAAATGTTCATCCCAGCCAGGACATGCGGATATTCTGATACTTCAGTGAAAATAAGGCAAGCCTGGGAATCTGCCGCTCTCTCACCGCTTCCGCCCTCGTTCCTCAGCCGGGCAACATAGGGGACTTACGCAGTCGGCATAGTCAATCCGCCGGGGTTGAGCACGATGTTCATGGCAGGCCCTGGCCAGGCTCTAATACTGTTCCCTGTTTTGTACCCTGCCAGCTTGAAAATATGGCCGAATTAATGTATATAGACGTGGCAGGCTCTCGATGGAAGTCGAGACGTTGACGTAAGTTCTGACGTGTGATGAGACGCAGGGAATTGAGCGAAAGCCGCTCATAACCCAAAGGGCGCAGGTTCAAATCCTGCCGGCCAGGACGCATCTACGCTCCGGGAGCACTTCGAGCACACCCTGCGGCACACCCTGGCCAAGGACCGCTTCAGCTTCTCGGAACCAGGGAAAAAACGGAGGCGCATAACCATGCCACGATCATCCGCTCCGGTCGTTGACGCGCACTGCCACGTCGGCTCGTACTGCCTGGCCGAGGACCTTTTGAAAATGATGGACGCAGCCGGGGTGGACCGGGCGGTGATCTTCAACCATCCCTGGGCCTGGACCCTGCCGCGCAAGGACAATTACTACAATACCAACGACTACATCGCCGACATGCAGGCCAAGTACCCGGAACGCCTGACCGGGTTCGCGTGCATCAACCCGCGCTACACAGGCGACCTGGAGCTGGGCATCCCCAACATCTCCGTCCAGGAACTGGTGCGCTGCGTGGACGAGCTGGGGCTGCAGGGGCTGAAGCTCCATCCGGAGAACCACTGCTTCCCGATTGATTGCCTGGCCGGCAGCGAGTTCATGCGCACGCTCTCCCGACTGCAGAAAAAAAAGAAACGGAAGATCCCCATCCTGTCGCACGGCATGACCACCATCGGCTGCATGCCCGACCAGTTCGGCACGCTGGCGGCGGCGCATCCGGACGTGCCCATCATCATCGCCCACGGCGCGGGGTTCCAGAACCTTTATTTCCCGTCGTACGATCCGCTCAAACGCCACGCCAACCTGTACGCCGACACGGCCATGACCACCATTGACGACGCGCACCTGCGGGGCGTGGCGCGGAACGTGGGGGTGGAAAAGATCGTTTTCGGCTCGGACCACTTCTCGCGGGACCACGGCAACCTGTACGGAAATTTCTTCTACGTGCTGGAACGCGCCTTCCCGGACAAGAAGGAACGCGAGGCGATCCTGGGCGGCAACCTGGCCAGGATCATGAGATGGAAATGACCTGGGGCAACAAATACCATAAGGCGCGCACACCATCCCCTTAAGGGCCGCCGCCCCGCATTTAGAGCAAGCCAGGATTGAGCGGACGGCCGGGCTGAAACGCGAAGTTGGTTTGAGATGCTGCGGCTGACAGGCAAACCCCTTGACAATGCCATTTTTAGAACTTGCAGCGCCTGAAGCCCATACGTGACATAAAGCCGTGGCCGTCAGTGGAAGACAGAAGGATCCGCAGCGGGCCTGTTCCAACTGGCTTTCCCGCTACCGGCGCGAACTGAACCCAGATCTCGGCTGACGGTTCCACGCCTTCCGCGCCGTCGCGCGGCGTCGCGATCAGCAACACCGGCGGGAGCTTGTCCTCGACCTTGAGATATCGGTGGGCACCGCCTGCTCTACGGCCTCTCGTAGAACCACCCCACGGCCAGCCGCCTGTACTTCAGGTGCATGAGGAACTTCGTCGGAGAGAGCTTGTGCGCCTCCCAGTACGTCACGTGGACGTTGTCCTTGAAGAAGGTGATCGAGGGGTAGGTGTGGGTGAGTTTCGGCGGCCAGCCGTCCATCTCCTCCAGGTTGCGGAAGTGCCGCCACGTCTCGCCCTCGTCGCTGCTGACGGCCGCCGTCAGCGGCGTCCGCACGCGGTTGTTGTTCCATACGAGCAGCAGGTCGCCGGTCGAGGGGATTCGCTTGACCATGCAGGGCGAGTAGGCGGCGTTGGGACCGGCATCCGGCCGGCCGGCCATGTCCGGCGGCGCGGACTTATGCATCCGCCAGTTCACCCCGCCGTCCTCGCTCAGTGCGATGTGGATGTTGCCGCTGGTCGTTCGGATATACATGGCGACGCGGCCCCTCTTCAACTCCACCACCGTCGGCTCGGCGTAAGCGAGGGGCTTGGCAGCCGTGATGTTGCCTGCGCTCATTTGCCAGCTCCCGCCGTCGTCATCGGAGTACCAGACGGAGCACTCCGACTCCAGCCCTGACTCCAGCGGGTAGAGAATCCGCCCGGAAGACAACCGCACGAGCCTGTCGTTCGTGATGCACCAGTACCGGTCGCCGCGCGTGATGTCCTTGGGGGCGCTCCAGGTCTTCCCCTCGTCATCCGAGAACTTGACCATCGCGTGCAGGAGCGTCGGCTGGGCGTCCTTGCGGCCGAAGGCGAGCAGTATCCTGCCGCTCGGCAGTTGCAGCATCGAGGCCGACATGCAGTTGAGTCTGCCGATGTTCTCCTGGAGGACCTGCGGTTCGCTCCACGTCTCGCCCTCATCCTTCGACCACCGGCCTACGATCTGCGCCGGCGCCTCGTCCAGGTTCACTCCGCCGTAGAAGTCCGAGTACGCCGCGAGCAGCCGACCGTCCGGAAACGCCAGCAGCGACGCCTCCGTCTGCCTCGGCCGCTGCTCCGTCGCGCGGGACAGATACGTGTTGACTTCGGAAGTCCGCCGCTTCGCGCTCTTCTTGGCCATTTGCCTGTCCTCCTGAATGCGCTCAGTCCGCCGTCTTGAAGCGGGGCTTCCTGGCGGTAGCCAGAGGGGTCCCGGCCTTGTCCTTCACGGCCGTCGTGACCGAGATCTCATACTGCGTGCCCTTCTCCAACGGCTGGTCCGGGACAAAGGAGAACATCGTGCCGCCGTGGGACACCTTCCATGTCCCTTTGACTTCCTGAGCGTCGGATAACTTCACGACCCGGATGCCCTCGCCGGCGAGGATGGTCTTCTCGTCAACCACCGGCGCGAACTGGACCCAGATCTCGGCTGACGGCTCCACGCCTTCCGCGCCGTCGCGCGGCGTCGCGATCAGCACGACCGGCGGCAGCTTGTCCTCGACCTTGAGATATCGGTCGAAGAAATCGTTCACGAGCCGGTAGCGGTCCACGCCCAGCCTCTTGTCGTATCCCAGGGAGAGCGAATGCCCCAGGCCCTCCATGAAGAGGTAGACGTGGTTCACGTCCAGTTTGTCGAGCGCCTTGAGGAAGGCCGGAGTCCCTTCCTTCGTGATGACGTCGCGGTCGTTCGCCCCGCACGCCAGGATGGTGGGCACGTAATCGGGGGTGACGTACCGCCCGCACCACAGGCCCGCGCCCATCCCCTGCCAGCCGCAATGGATTCGCGACGGGTAGCCCTGCCACGGCTGGGGCTCGTACGTGCCGTCCGGGAACTTCCCGAGCCCCTCGATCTCATTGAACGTGTGCGCCTCCCTGGTGAGCGCGTTGTTGGGGTCGGACAGCCGCGTGACGGCGTACTGGCCCTTGGAGAGCCCCATCATTCCGACGTGGTCCGTGTTGATGTTGTACTGGTCGGCGTACTTGCAGAGGTACCGCATGGCGGCGGTATAGCAGGCCAAGCCGTTCCAGTGATCGAGAGTGAACGGGCCGATATCCCCGTAGTGCAACACGCAGGGGTTGAAGCAGTGGCCCATGACGACGTACACGTACCCGCGCATCTGGAACAGGTATCGGTGGTGCGTGTCGCGGCCGGCGTCCGTTTCCGAATACACGAAGGCGGGGCACTTCCTCTTTGCCTGAGAGGGATAGATGATGTCCATCTGGATTCGGTAATCGAAAGGCTTGCCGTCGCGGTCCACCATGTCGGAAGGCTTCCGGGCGGGCTTCATCCCGGGCACCTTCGGGACGATCTCCTCGTTGTAGGTCTTCATGATGTACTCGAGCGTGCCATAGACGCCGTGCTTGTCGATCTCCCAGTAGGTCAGGTCGGTGGCGACGCGGTATCCCTCCGGCAGGATGAAGCAGCGGGCGGCCTTGGGCTCCAGCTTGATAGCCCGAAGGACGGACGGCGTCTGATACCCGAATGCGGCCCGGTAGACCAGATTGATGTCGTCGTCAATAAAGGGGGAGACGGCGTTGGGCTCATCGCCGAAGTCCAGCGTCATGACGATGAACTTCTTCTCGATGTAATCCTTCAGGATGGAGAGATCGCCTTCCTGGCCGACCCGTTCCCAGGCCCGGTTCCTAACATAGATGATGACCTCCCGCGGCTCGGCGCCCGTGGTCTCGTCCGCGAAGTAGATGTTGATGGGGAAGTCCTTTTTGAGGGACGGGAAGTTGAACTGCATGGACTTCCTCAAGCGCGGCTTCAGCGCCGCCGCAAGCTCTTCCGAAGATGCCCGGGACTGTGGGGAGGCGCCGGATGCGCAGGATGCCAGGACGCTACCGAGAGTGAAAAGAGCAACGGAATAGAACGGCAAGTTTCTCATGGGTCTCCTAAGAAAATGCGCGCTCGGCGCGCATTTTCTATTGATGCACCAGCCGCGCAGCCGTCGGCGCGGCTAATGTGCTCTCCAACAGATTAAGGAAACACGATAACCGGGTGTCAGAGGAAACGCAATCGCTGCGCTGCCGTTTCACGTTCGGGCGCGAAACGACGAAGGGTGACAGTTGCAGATTGACACCGGCCATTTCGAGCGTACAATATCGTTCCTTGGGGCGCGCGGCGCTTGAGAGCGCGGGCCAATGGGAAACTCCGGCTCGCCGGTAAGGAGCACGACGCTGGACATGCAACCGATGGACACCCTGATCGCGGCGCTCCTGTCCGAGGACTGCCTCGAACAGGCCGACGCCGCCCGCTTCCTGGGAGAGATCGGCCGCCGCGAGGCCGTCCCGCCTCTGGTGAAGTATGTCGTGGAGTGTCGCAATTACGCCAAGGTGGCCGGCATAGAAGCGCTGGCTCGCATCCGTGACGCGAGCGCCTGCCCCGCCCTGCAGCGGCTGGTGGAGTGGCCCAACGTCCCCGACGACTGGTACTGGTACTGTCATCGGAGCGTGCGGGCCGCCGCGGCGGTAGCCCTGCTGACGCTCGGCGACGAGACGGGAGCCGCCTATCTCGCCGAACTGGCTGACAAGCAGGACGACGTCTTCTTCGCCTGGTTTGCCCCGGCCATTCTTCGCCTGCCGGAGAAGCCTCGCGCGGCCAGGGAACTCAAGGGCCGCATCACGGCCCAGACCCTCGCTCAGGTCGGGCCCGGCACGACTCGCTTCACCAACCCATGCACCGCGGCCATGGTCGCCGAGGCGCTGGGCCTGCTGCCGCCCGCCGAGGCTCGGCCGAGACTGCGCGACATGGCCAGATCCGCCAGCCGCTACGTTCGCGGCCAGGCCGCCCTCAGCCTCCTGGCCCAGGCGGCGCCGGACGAGGACGTGCTCTTCGTCAAGGAGATGGCCAGGAAGGACCTGACGGATTTCGTGAAGATCAAGGCATCCCTGGCGCTGGCCCGGGCGGGGAAGATCGGCTGGATCCAGCCGATCGCCGCCGCGTGCGGGAAGCTTCGCAACCCGTTCGACCTGGCCGTCGCCCTGGAGTCGCTGGGAGCGGCCGGCCGGCGCGAGCACGCCCCGGTTGTCCGGAAACGCCTGGGACACTCCGACCCCTGCGTCCGCCAGGCGGCGATCGAGGCGATGGACCGGCTTGGCGGCGACACGAAGGCCGTCGCCAAGTGCGTGAAGGACCGCAATCCGCGGGTCCGATTGTCCGTGGCGAGGTACCTCGCCGTCCGAGAAGGAGCGCGCGCATGAAGCCCAAGGCCCTTGCAGAACTCGGTCAGCGGCGCGGTGCGGTCGGCTCCGCCGCAGGCCGATCGTCCGTGGACCGCGCGGGCGGCGCGCCCCAGGCACTCTTGATCGGCGTGGGGACGGCCGACATCTCCCCACCGCATCCGGAGCTTCTGACGCCGACGGGCATGGGCCGCCGCGTGCGGACTCGCGGCGTGCTGGACCCCCTGCGCGTGGAGGCGATGGCGATCTCCGCGGGCGGCGAGCTGGCCTTCGTCATGACGAGCGATCTCCGAACCATCCCGATGGAGCAGGGCGCCCCGGAAGAGAGCGGGCCCTCGGGCCACTCGGTCACTCCGCGGACCTTCCCGGCCGGCGGCGGCGGGGCGAAGGAGATTCAGCGGCAGATTGCCCGCCGTTGCGGCTGCCCGGAGCATCGGATCCTCCTCAGCGCGGTGCACAACCATTGCAGTTCGCCCGATGTGTACGACTCCTCGCCTCAGGCCAAGGCGGCCCTCCGCAAGGCGAACCAGAAGATCCTGGACGGCTTCGCGGAGGCCTGCGCGAAAGCCCAGGCCTTGCTCCGCCCCGCCGAGATCGCCGCCTCGACGGTCCACCTGGCCGAGCCCGTCGGCCTGAACCGCCGGATGCTCCTGTCCAACGGGACGTGCGTGAACTGCTGGGGCGCGGGGCCGATGATCCCCTTTGGCCACAAGGCGGTTGCCCCGGCCGGCCCGAACAGCACGCGGGTGGACATCCTCGCCGTTCGCGAGGTGGGGCAGAAGGCCCCCTTCGCCATCCTCACCAGCTACGCCACCCACCCGCACCTGTACGAGCTGCCCTACTTCAGCGGCGAATTCCCCGGGGCCCTCAAGCGGCGCATGGAGGCGGCCTGCCCCGGCGCCGTCGCCTTGCACGCCAACTCCACCGGCGGCGACAACGACCTGCACGGTGTCCACCCCATGCCTGACTACGAGCCGCAGCAGGTCGGCTGGTTCCGGGAGAGCGCCGAACTGCTGGGCGACCGGTTCATCCGCTCTGTCCTCCCGGCGATTCCGAAGGCCGGCTTCCGGCGCCCGGCGGAACTCCGCAGCGAGTACTACTCCTCCGAGGCGCAGGAGACCTCCGGCAGCTATCGCCTGACGATTCTCAACGCCATCGCCCTGGGCGACATCGCGTTCCTGTCCATGCCCGGGGAACTCTTCGTCTCGCTCGGCCTGGACCTGCTCGCGCGGAGCCCCTTCGCCCACACGTTTCTCATGGGTTACAACGGCTCGCGCGAGGGCTACGCCCCGCCGCCGCTCGCCTTCGAGCAGGGCTCGTATGAGGTGATGCGCGGCCCCGGACCGGAGAGCGACCCGCCGGGGGCGCCCCTGGGAAGCATCCGCGCCCGGCCGTGGACGGGGCAACGCATTATCGCCCGGTCGCTGGAGATCTTGGGGCGACTGAAGGAAGACCGCGGCAGATAGGCGACAGGGAACCTGCTGCGTGGCCAGTTTCGGCGGCCTCTGTTCGGCCTTGGCGATGTCCTTCTGCGGCTGATCAGAGAGTGTGAGCTTTTCCGGCTGGGAGAGGATATCTGCGGTCGCTCTGCTACTGCCCCCGCGCCTGGGCCCGGGTCCGCGCCAGGTGTTGTCGGGCCCTCAGTACCCCTCGAATTTGACCCACGCCACGATGCTCCAACGCCATTATAACGTCAGGCCGGAGGGCAGGTTTTTCTGGAACGTTGCCATCGGCCCTGTTACAAGCCTCGCCTAAGGTCATGGAACGCTTTTGAAGGCCGGCAGACCGCCAAAAACTACTTGACGGAGAGCAATTCGACCGTGTAATCTCAGGTTTGAAGGCCGACTGTCCTTGGGGGACGGTCAAATGGGAAATCTCGGTTTATAGAGGAGGAGTATCATGAAATCCGGGAGGCAGGACAAGGCGGAAGGCACGTTTCACAAAGTAAAGGGTAAGGTCAAAGAGATTGCCGGGGCACTCAGTGATAATCCAAAGTTGGAAGCCGAAGGCAGGGATGAAAAGAGAGCCGGCAAAATTCAGAAAAAGGTCGGTCAGGTCAAAAAGGTTTTCGGGAAGTAGTGAGAATGGCGCTCGTCGCCGGTGAATCGGGCGACTCAGCGACTCGTCGGCAATGAGCCGATACCGCGCCCGGTCGCCACGACACACTATTACTGACCACCGACCATCTTCAAGAAGCTCGTCGCCGTCAGAGGGGCACATCCCTCGAAGTGCTTGTTGATGCCGACGAAGGTTTTGTGTCCCAACCGCAGGTTCGCGCGAACGCTACCCGTATTCCCGCCCCTGACGCTCCGGTGTCGCACGTGAGTCTCAAGCTGCGAAAAATCTCCGCATATCCGCTCTTGATAATTTTGACTTTCCGAAGGAGCACATGGAAGAAAGTCGGAATGCTGCGGGACTATATTTGTAGGGAGATAAAAAGTGGAGCGCCTTACGAAGCTTCGCCGGGCGGTCCGGAGTTGAAGATCACGGGAGCGGCAGATTCGGGCGAACAGCTTGGGCGGATAACGTTGATAACCGGTCCCGGCGGTGAGCCACTGAATAACGAGGAGGGAGAACGATGAAACTTCGCTTGATTCGACGTCGCGCGGCACAGGGCTTTACGCTGATCGAGCTGCTGCTCGTGCTGGTGATCCTCACCGCGCTGGCGTCGGTGGTGGTGCCGCTGTACGCCCGTCGCGCAACGCAGGCCAAGTTCGTGCAGGCCACGACGGACATCTCACTATTAGGCACGGCGCTCAGCGCCTTCGAGGTGGACAACGGCCGCTACCCGACCTCCGCCGAAGGACTGGGCGCGCTGAGCGTCGCTCCCGGCGGACTGACCGGGTGGCATGGCCCTTACGTCCAGAAAGCCGTCCGGAATGACCCCTGGGGCAATCCTTACGTTTACGCCTGCCCCGGCACGCACAACACGGACGGCTTCGACCTCCATTCCTTCGGGCCGAGCGGCCAGGATGGCGCGGATGATAACATCACCAGTTGGACTTCGGAGTGAAACTCCGCGCGCGCAGAGTCCATTCGAGCGATACCTGAAATTCGGCTCCGGCCATGCCTTTGCGGCGAAGCACTTCTGGTGACGTCACCTGCAAGGCACAGGGCTTTCTTCATGCCAGACAGTGAGTTACAATTCGCCGGTTCGTGACGAACGGTTCGAACTTGCACGGGAGGAGAGCGGATTGGCGAACCATGTTGCGGTTTTCTGCCGACAAGTGCGGCAGCGATCAGACGAACACCGTAAGGCAGTGGAACGCCTCTCAGGGCTTCACGGCCAAATTGTCAGCATCCTTCGGCAGGAACTTGATTCGATGGTGCGGGTAATTTATCTGCTATCCATTTCGGATCGTCAGCGTCGGGATGAGTTGATCGAGGATTGCGTTGCAGGCCGCAAGTGGCGCGTAACCGACAAAGAAATGGTTGACTTGGCCAATGAGCTTCAATCCTGGACGCGATCAGTTTACCTTTTCGGTTGTTCATTCATCCATCTGTCACCTTACCATGATTACCGGGAACGTGATCCGATGGAAATGATTTCGGAAAAGGAACGCCGTGCGATTCTTGAGCACATGCGTTCCTACCACGGGGGTCCTGTTGGCGATCATCCGTCCTTCCAAGACCTGGCGCCCTATTTGCCTGCGGTCTTCGAGAAGATCTCCAGCAATCTGGATTGCTATATCAAGGATCTTGAAGAGGACCGTGACCTTGAAGTTTAGCCGGAATACGCGTCGAGGAACACGGCCAGAAACGGCACTATGACGGTGACGGACGGTCCAAACAAATGTGAGTTGCCCCGCCTTTGCTCTAACGAGCGCGAGGCGGGACAAGATCAAGTCCGCCCGGGAGAGACGTTGACTTCCACCCGCGCCTGCTTGAAGTCAGGCGCCAGGCGCCTATGGCATAGGGCGCAAGGGGCGAGAGTCTTAACCGCTGACCGAGCCACGTGCAGTGTGGCGTTACGGCGCGTCCGGATGTTTCCTGCAGGCGCAGAATCCACGCCTTGCCGTCGGCTGAGGTCGCGAGGGCAAGGAGTTTCAGGGACGCCGGCGACAAGGACGCCAATGATCCGCGGCGCGCCAGGGCGCCGGAATGGCTCGCGCACAGCAGCGTCACGGGAGGCTGCTCCAACTCGGCCGACAGTCTCGGCAGACTCCTGACGTCTCGTGTCAAGAGGAAGCGAAATCGCAGTTCCCCTGCGTCCACGGTCGGACGCCAAGGCTCTGCGTTCGCCGGAGAGGGAGCGTCGCTGGCATACCGGCTGGCCCGCGCCACGGTAACCCGCAGGGCGTTTTCTTTCAGGTCAAAGCAGTACAAAGCATCGCTGGCAAAGCCGAAGCTCCCGCGACGGCCGTCCGTGCGCACCCAGCGCCCGCCGGGCACTTCTCCGCAGGGACCGCGTTTGACCGTTCCCCCGGGCACTTCAAACTCGGCTCGGTCGGCGCCGGGCATGACAAGCTTCAGACGCGCGGCTCGCTCGTCCCAGAGCACGCGCGCGGCCACGTCCACCGCGTCGCGCTCGCGGCAGAGGCTCATGCAAAGGTCCAGCCGCGAGTTGCCTCCGCGCAGACGCACCCACAACATGGCGCGTTCGGGGCCGCCTTCCACCGTCCGCACGTCGGATATTTTCCAGGAGTGGAGCACGTTCGACAAATCCAGAGACTCCGGCTCTTCATTCATCGCGCCCCACGATCCGTAGCGGTCTTCCACGGTCACAGCCGTGAGCCCCGGCGACGCGAGCAGCGGCCCCGCTTTGTGCGTAATGGCAATTCCCCTGGCCCCTTTGCGCGCCTGAATGGTGTACAGGCCGTTGGTGATCACTCCGCGCTTCGGGGCCGACACGGCCGAGGCGATGCGCGGCGGACGGAAGCCTTCCTCATAACCCATTTCGACGACCGTCCAGCCCAGCGGCGGGATTTCCAGGCGCGCGACTGCGCGTTGGCGCCATGCCAGGTTCGCAAAAGCCTCGGACTCCGTGGCAACCCGTTGAAACTGCAGCGGCTTTCGGCTCGGTCCGAGAATCCGGACGGGCAACTCGCTGACCCGGCCCTGGTAACGCCAGATCGGCCGGTAGTCCAGGCTCGCCTCAAGTTCCACGTGCCCTCGGTACGGAACGGGATGAGGGTTCCAGACCAGGATCGGCACGCCACAGGGTTTGTCGCCTTGGGGACGGCGCACGCTGGTGTCAATACGGGCGGCTAACGCATTGAGCGCCTGGAGTTCCCGCTGCTGGCTGTCATGCCAGGCGCTGCCCAGCCAGGCCAACTGGTCGTCATAGGCGCGCTCGATGCTCGAGCCGGGCAGGATGTCGTGGAAGCTGTTGAAGAGCACCGCCTTCCATGCCGGGCGCGAATCGGAAGCCGCGGCGCCGGTAGCCGCCCGGATGACGGCGCCGGTGCGCTCCGCCGAGATCAGCTTCGATTCCGTCCTGCGGTACGCAAACTTGAATCGGGCGACCGAGGCATAGCAGCCGCGCAGGCAGAAATTCAGTTCCCCTCGATGGACCGGCAGGAAGCGCGGGCCCTTGCGGCCGATCTCCCGGCGCAAGGCGGCAAAGAAGCGGTGCAGGGTGGAGTGAACCAGGGGCACCTCGGGATGGGCCGCCGCCCAGGCGCGTATGTCCAGGAGGTGACGACGGCTGGGGCCTCCGCCGTGATTGCCCAGGCCGTAAAAGACGGCCACATTCTCCAGCCCCCACGTGTGCGCCTCGGCCAGGTATCCATCCAGACGCCGCTTCATCTCGTCGCGCTCGCAGCCATACCAGCCCACGGGAATGCGATAGGCCAAGACCCGCGCGCCGCTGCGTCCTTCCCACCAGAATGCCGGCTTGGGCAAGGGTCGCTGCGCCTGGGAGGGCCGCGAAAAGACGAACGAGTTCATCCCCGCGGTCTTGTAGATCTCGGGCCACCCTGCGCTGTGGCCGAAAGAATCGGGCGCCCACGCTACCGTGGGCCTCCGGCCGAGCGCTCGCCCAAAGTAGGATAAGCCTTCCTCGAAGTGGCGCAGCAGCAGCTCGGTCGCCGGCAGGTTGGTGTCCGGCTGGACGTACGTGCCGCCGACCACCTCCCACCGCCCTTCCTGCACCCGGCGGAGAATGCGCCGAAAGGTCTTCGGGTCGTAACGCTCGATGTGCTCGTAGATCGCCGCCTCGCCCCGGGAGAAGGTGAGTTCGGGAAACTCCTCCATGAGGTCCAGGACCGCCCGGCAGGTCGCGATGCCTTCGTTCAAACCCTCGCGCCAGTCCCATAGCCAGACGGGGTCGAGATGTGCGTTACCTATAAGATGGAAAGTGATCACGGCTCAATCCTGAGGCTGAATCCCCGCCGCTCATTGATCCACGAGGCGGCGACGAGGGCTGGTGCGTCCGGGATCCTGCTTCGGGCCCCGCGCCATCGCATGCGTCACCGCTGAGATTCCCATGCGGCTTGTCAGACAAGTTTGGCTTTGCGCAGGTTTTCGATTGTGATTTTCGCGCTTTCAAGAGGCGGGCGCTTGCACCTGTCCTGCTCGTAGATCATCCACTGGGCGCCGGCCTCCTGAGAGGCCTGAAAGACAGCGGCGAGGTCAATAAGTCCCGCACCGACCTCTGTGAAGCTGCCGTCGGCGGGGTCCATATCTTTGAGGTGAATCTGCGGCACGCGGGCCTTGCACTTCCGAATATACGCCGCCGGGTCCGCCCCGCCTTTCTTGATCCAGTACGTGTCCAGCTCGGCTTTGACCGTCTTCGGGTCCGTGGTGGCGTAGAGCATGTCGAGCGCGTACTGCCCATCTACCATCTGAAACTCCGGCGCGTGGTTGTGGTAGGTGAAGGCGACGCCGGCGGACTGCGCGACCCGGCCGGCCTGCTTGAGCTTCTCGATCGTTCCCTTCCAGTCCTTGGCGACCTCGCCGGCGCAACTCGTCGTAATGAACGGCGATTGCATGGCCTTGGCGTACTTGTAGGAATCGCTGCCTTCCGCCAGGAGTTCTGCGAGCGAGGTATGAATTCCGCAACACCGAAGGCCGAGTTGCTTCAGGAAGGCGGCCAGTGGCTCCGGCGTCATGCCGCCGTACTCCAGGGCGAACTCGACGCCCTGGTAGCCCAGCTTCGCCAAAGCCGTGAGTGTCCCCTTGAGGTCCTTCTTGCACTCGTCGCGTACGGTGAAGAGCTGAATGCCCAGCGGGAACTTCTTCATATGCGCAACCTCCTTGGACCGGAATTTCCTATATGACGTTCACGACCGCCGTGAACCTTTCCGCCGTAGTTTACCTTCCGCCAACGCAAAAGCAAGCGAAGCGGCCGCCCCAACAGACCAAGCCTTGTTCCGCAAGACTGTATCGGCAAGCGAGTTCGCGACTGGAAGATGCGCCTCGGCGCGCGTGAGGGAGCCGAGTCAGCTTTTTCGGCGTTTCGCGAAGCCGGACTCGCCGGCCGGAGCGGCGGCTGCATCGTACGGCTTGGAGAGGAGCCGGGCTTTCCGCTCAAACTCCATGGCCTTGGCTTTATCGCTGAAGACGCGGAAGGTGCAGTGCGGCTCAGTCCTCGACTCCATGTCCATGACGGCATAGAGGCCGGAGGCCTTCATGACAGGTTCCACCCAGCCCATGCAGTGGTCGCAATAAAACTCGCAGGGGCGGGCGTCGTTGTCGAGCACTTTAGAGAGGCTTGGGCAGCGGATCATGTGGAACTCGAAGTAGTCGCCGTGGTCCACCATGGAACTCTCGCAGTTCTCTTCGATCACGATCCGCTTCCAGTACTCCAGCGCCGCCTTGAGCCCGCCCGCGCGGAACCGGTCCGCAAGCTCGACCGACTGCAACCGTCCAAGCTCCCGCCAGTAGGCGACGAGGCATTCATGTCCCCTCGCTTCAAGCGCCTTGAAGACCTCGTTGTAGAATCGGACAAAATGGTCGCTCGGGATCATTTCTTCACCCTCCGTATCGTCTGAACGCACCGGCCGCCGCCCAGCACCTCGGTGACGATGTCGAACGGAGTGCCTTCGGCCAGGGCGGCGTTGATCACAACGGTCTGGCGGCAGAATGCGGGGTCAATTTCGATCCCGCGGGTCTGGAGATAGGCGATCGCCGGACACCGTTTGACCGTCATCCGGATTTCCTCGCCTTTCCGTTCAATGAGGTACTCGCCTTTCTCGCGGTCGAAGAAGTGGGACCAGTGCTCGACCAGTTGCTCCGGGTCGCCGCGCCGGAGATCGGCATGTATCGAGCGGTACACGTCCTGCGCAGTGCGGCGGAAGACCTCGTCGAGGAACTTCTCGCCGTATGTCTTTCGGAGGTAGGCAATGGTTCCGTTGGTCGTCCGATGGAAGTCCATGTGCACTTCACCGGTTTCCTTGTATCGCATCCTGGTTCTCCTTGCGTCCGGCTCACTCAGGCCGGATGTATGGGCGCTCGCGTTCGAGGGCGGCGTCAATGCGTTTTCGGTCCGCCGTCGTGATGGGATAATCCAAGTGCATGAATTCGGTTCTGAAGATGCCCAGACGGTGAAGGGCGTATTTCAAGCCGCCCATCCAGAGGCTGATATCCCTGGCGAAGAGGTCCCAGAGAAATTCATTGGAGCGCTTCTGCCAGGCGTCGGCGGCGGGACGATCGCCTGCGACCAGGGCGTCGAGTGCCTGCCGGATCAGCCCGCCGATGAGAATGCCCGTGCCGAGGAGGCACCCGTCGTACCCGGAGGCCGCGTAGTTGACCACGTCAAATTCGTCCCCCGTCTCCAGAAGAAGCGCGGGGCGCTTCGTCTTAAGCGCCACGAACGCTTTCCTGTACTCCGGCGTGGAGGAAGAATCCTTGATGTAGCTGACTTTCGGATGCGACGCGATCTCGGTCCACAGCGCCAGGTCGAGCACGGAATCGGCGGGCTGCTTGAGGACGTAGACGCCCACCGGCAGCGTCGCGGCTTCCATGGGTTCGGTGAAATAACGCCGGACGAATCCCTCCGTGGCGAAGCGCATGAGCCATGGCGGGGCGATGACCACCGAGTCAGCCCCGGCGTCCTCGGCTCGGGCGATGTTGTCGCGCACCCGCGCGGCGGAGGTGTCGGAAACCTGCACCGCAATGTGCAGCCGTTTCCCCGCCAGGCGCCGGGTTGCCCGGACGAGTTCGTCGCGCTGAGCGTTGAGCATCAGCGGCCCTTCGCCGCAACTGCCGGCCATGAAAAGGCCCGTGACGCCCAGGCGAAGGTGTTGGTCTATCACTTTATCCAGGGAAGCCAGGTCGAGCGCGCCGTCCGCCAGGAATGGAGTGGGCGTGGCGGACCAGATCGTTTTGTCCGCGGACTTCCTTTTCACGCCTGTCTTTTTCGCCATCAACGCCTCTCCTTCGGGATTATGGATCTTTGAAGCGTAAAGCCGCCTGCCCTTTGAGGAGTTCACCTGCCGTTGCGATCAGCAGGTCGGCCGTGTCTTCCGGCGGCCCGCCGCCGACCACCGGGAGCACCTCGTATCCGCCATGCGCGAAACATTCCCTGGGCGCCACGTATCCGCAGTCGCCGTTGGACAAGCTGACCACGAACGTCAACGGATACGGAGATGCCTTCCTGATCGCCATGCCGATTTCGGCGAAATTCTCCCCGGGCAGGAAAACCATCGCGACCTTGTCCGACAGCTTCAGCGCCGCGCAGTCGAACCGGCGCCCGGCCTCCGGCATCTGCTCCACGTAAGCTGCAAGCTGTTCCGCGAAAAACCGCTCCGCGCTCTGGTCTCCTCGGGCCAGGTCCTCGGCGGTGAGGTTCCCGGGCGCGACTTCCTTCGCTTCCCGCATCAAAGCGCGGGCGGCCTGCAGTTGGCCGTCCGCAAACCTTCGTTTGCCGATAATCACCGGCTTCACGCTGAGCGCCGGCTTATCGCAACGCACCGGCTGCAGCGCGCCCAGCAGGCGGCAGGCGATCTCGGCATATCCGCGGCCTATGTCGCGGGACGCCGCATAGCCGTACACCGGCCGGCTCGGGTCGTTGACGTCAATGTGGTTGATGTTTCCCGCCGGGCTGATCAGCGTCAGCACCGGGACCCTGCTTCCAAGGTGTTCCTGGACCGCACGTTCCAGGTGGCCCGGCCAGTCCGCTGAGACCCGGTCGCCGCCGGTCGTGTCGGCGTGGTTGCAGATGTTCACAATCAGCCCGGCGATCTTCCCGTTGCGTCCAAATTCCAGGACACCCACATGGCGGTCCACCGGACCTTCAGGCTTGATGACATCGGGGTTCATCTTGCCGGGATTGGTGACCACCTTCCCGTCCTTCATCCAGTAGCGGCGGTTGAAGGCGAAGGGATTCTCCTCCGCAACTCCGGCGGCGATCTCCGCCGGCGCCAGGTCGGCCAACGCTTCCCTTACTGCGGCCGAAGTCTCCTCAACGATGAAATCCAGGTAGGCCTCGTGGCGGCGGGCCATGTCGAAGATCTCGCCCACGTCCGGGCCGGTGTGCGTGTGCGTAGCGCACAGGGGAATCGTCTCCGCGAAAGGATATCTTTCCCGTTTCAGCGCCGCGCGCACTTTCGAAATGAGCAGGAGAGGCACGATCAGCAGGTCGTAAGAGATCAGCCCCACTACCGCGCCTCCGCACTCGATGAGCAGCACCTTCACCTGCAGGTCGTCCAGAACGCCGGTGTTCGGCCGAGGATTGAAATATCCCGCCAGCGGGATTCCGCGTTTCGGATTGATCACGCGCCGGCCGAACCCCGCGCGGCACGGGCGGCTGTTCTCCGTCTTCGTTGCTCGTCCTCCCAAAGACGTTCCGCTTTCGAACATGAGATTATACGGTCGAATTGCCGCAGTCAAACAGGCTCTCCGCCGTCGGCTCGCGGCGAGGCTTGAATGCGCGCGGCATTACGGTAGAATCATCGGCGGAATCGGCTGCCGCCGGCCGCCGGCTCGGCACCGGGAATCCGACGAGAGAGGACATCGCATGGACGGTCCGCGAGCGTGCCGGGAGGACGAGTTCGGCGAGGCGATCTCCCTCGTCAACCTCGTGTTCAGGGCAGGGACAGGCCAGGACATTCGCAGCGATTATCCGCTGGTGTTCGACAAGTCGAATCTCCGGCACATGCGAATTATCAAGGTCGGCGGCAAGGTGGTCTCGGAGGTGCCGGTCTTCCTTCGGGAGGTCGTCGCCCACGGCGACCGGTTCACGATCGGCATCGTCAGTGCAACGGCCACGCACCCGGACTGCCGCGGAAAAGGATATGCGCTGGCCTGCCTTCAAGACTGCGTTCGAGTCATGGAGCAGGAAGATTGCCCGGTGTCCGTATTATGGACTTTGGAGCGGACCTTTCCGTTCTACCAGCACGCCGACTGGGAGGCGGTTGCCTCGCAGGGGCGGGTGTATGATCTGCGGCCCGAAGAGCGTGAACTGTTCGCGAAGAGGTCGTTCGCCGTGAGGCGGTACGAGGCGCAGGACACCGAAGCTTTGGCCGCCGTCATGAAAATCCACGACGCGGAGCGCTGCCGCATCGTTCGGACCTCCGCCGAGTACCGGGCGCTCTTTTCCCTTCCGCGGATCACTGCCTTTCTGGCGAACGAGGGACGAGAAACGGTCGCCTACCTCATGTTGGGCCAGGGGACGAACAAGCCGGGGATCATCGAAGGCGGCGGCAGCCCGGAAGCCCTGGAGCACCTCGTCCGGCACGTGCTCGAAGAGCGGCGCTCCGACAGCCCTGTTCAAGCTCTCGTCCCCTTGACGCAGACGAGCCTGGGAACGCTCCTCGCGGAAAGGATGAGCGGCGCAGGGCGGCCCATCGAGCAGGCGGCCGGGGTCGGCTACCAGATGATTCGCGTAAACAGCCTGGAGAAATTGCTTCGCGGAATCGCGAATCACCTGCGAAGAAGCTCGGCCGAGGTGAATGGGACTGTGCGTCTGGCGTGCAAGGAATCCGGCGAACAGGTCACCATAAAGTTTCGCGCGGGCGATGTGGAATTCTCGGACGAAGAGGCGGCGGAGCCGGTCATCCTGACGCGACGGGAGCTTGCGCGGTTGATCTTCGGGCCGCATCCTGCCGCGAAGGCGATTGAACTTCCAGGACAGGCCGGCGCGATCCTGCGGCACGTATTCCCATACTACTTTCCGGTTTGGGAACTCGACCACTCTTGAGATGCTCGCCGCCCAACCCGGCGGACTCACGGTCATTTCGCGCAGGCGTCGAGCACCTTCTTGATGCCCCGGGCGATAAGCTTCATGTGCTTCGGCTCGAGCCTCGGGTGGCACAGCGTGATGAACGTATTCTTCTGATACTCGACCGCGTTCGGGAGCGACAGGGTCTTGTACCTGGCCGCCTGCTTCGGGTCGGTATATTCCTTGCTGTGGAACGGGAAGTTGGCTTCGCCCTGGCCGATGTTTTCGCGGAAGACGTCTTCCTTGTAGCTCTGCGGCCAGAAAACCGGCCCGCAGGGCACGCCTTCGGCGCCGAGGGCCTTGACGAACCGGTCGAGGTCGCACGTGAGTTTCTTCATGTCGAGGATGATCGGGAACACGAAGAAGCAGCACTCCTTATCCCTGTTCTCGTACTCGACGTTCCTGATGCCGGGATAGCCGGCGAGTTCGCCGGCCAGGATGCGATGGTTGCGCTGGCGGCGCGGCTTGTTCCACTTCTCGAACCGGCCCAGCTCGTAGATCCCCAGGCAGCTCTGCATCTCCGTCATGCGGTAGTTCCAGCCGAGACGGCGATGGATGTACGGCAAATGCCGTTCGAGTTCCAGCAGGCTCATGCGCTTGGCGACATCATAGCCGTGGTCGCGGAAGCTGCGCATGATCCAGGCGGCGTCCTCATCATCGGTGACCGTCATGCCGCCCTCGCCGCCGGTCGTCCAGTGCTTGCTCTGGCAGAAGCTGAAGGCGCCGGCGTGGCCGATGGTGCCGACCTTCCTGCCCTTGTACGCGCCGCCGTGCGCCTCGGCGCAGTCCTCGATCACGATCAGTTTGTGCTTCCGGGCGATGGCCATGATCTCGTCCATGTCGCACACGCAGCCATAGAGATGAACGGGGATGATCGCCTTGGTGCGCCGAGTGAGGCACTTCACAATGGCCTTCGGATCAATGCAGTGATCGTCGGGCTTGACGTCGGCGAAGACCGGGATGGCGCCGGCCTGGAGGACGCACATGCTCGAGGCGATGAAGGTGTAGCTCGGGACGATGACTTCGTCGCCCGGCCCGACGCGGAAGCCGCCGAGGGCGATGTGCAGCGCCGCGGTGCCGGTGGCGGAAGAGACGGCGAACCGGGTCCCTTCCCATGCGGCGAACTTCTCTTCATACTCCATCCCATGCGAGCCGACCTTGCCGCCCTTGAGCTTGCCTTTGCGGTTGGTCCAGTAGTTCGGCGCATTCTCCCGCAGCGGGACCGTCGCGCGCCGGATGGCCTCTTCCGTGTAATGCGGCCAGCCCGGAAGCGGCGCGTGGATGGTCTTCTTTCCACCGTCAATCGCCAGGCTCTCGGTCATCGCCGGGCCTCCTGAAAAGGCTTCGAGGACAGCGCGAATTCGCGCAAAGCGGCGGCGCCGAACCGCGGCAGCCGCGTATTACATACCCTTGCGCAACCTTCGCCGTCAAGCGCTCGGAGGCTTGACGCGCCGGCTCCCCGGCTGTATATATCCAGCCGAAGGAAATTTCAGTCCGCCGAAAAGTTCCGGAACCTGTTGTCCTTTCCAAGCGAGGAACCCATGCGGCCGGAGGGAAAGATCGGCTGGGGTGTCCTGGGCGCGTGCGGGATCGCGAAACGACGAACGATTCCGGAAGGAATCATGGCCGCTTCCAACGCCCGGTTGGTGACGCTGATGGACGCGGACCAGGCCGGCGCGCAGGACGCGGCGACGAAGTTCGGCGCGAAGTGCTGCGCGACCGAGAGGGAATTGCTGCGCACGGCCGGCGTCCAGGCGGTCTACGTCGCGACGCCGAACTACCTGCACAAGAGACACGTCATCGCCGCGGCCAGGGCGGGCAGACACGTCCTGTGCGAGAAGCCGCTCGCTCTGAAGTCCCGCGATATCCTCAAGATGATCGCCGCCTGCAAGAAGGCCCGGGTGCTGCTCGGCGTCGGGTTCATGATGCGGTTCAATGTCTATCATCGCAAGATTCAGGAGATGATCCGCTCCGGCGCACTGGGCACGCCGGTGATGGCGCGCGGACAGATGACGTGCTGGTATCCGCCGATCCCGGGCGCGTGGCGCCAGGCGCCGGAACTCGGCGGCGGCGGCCCGTTGATGGATATGGGTTCGCACGTGGTGGACCTGATGGAGATGTTCTTCGGCCGCACGAAGAAGATCACCGCGCGCACGTTCAACCGCGTGCACCGATATCCGGTCGAGGACACCTGCGTCGCGCTGATCGAGTTCGAGAACGGCGCCGCCGGCGTGGTGGACGTGAGCTTCGCCATCCCGGACGAGGCGAGCGAGTTCGTCCTCGAGGTCTACGGCTCGCAGGGCTCGGTCAAAGGCAGGTACAGCCTCGGACAGGGACCGGGCGGTGACCTGCGCCAGTGCATCCTCGGCGCGGGCAAAGGCTATGACGCGCAACAGCAGGCGCAGGACCATGCTGCCTACCAGCCGATGGCGCTCGAACCGAAGAACACCTATCGCGGCGAAATCGAGGAGTTCTCCCAGGCGATCCTCGAAGGCCGGCCCGCGCCGGTGCCCGCCGAGGACGGCCTGTGGAACTGCATCGTCATGGAAGCCGCGTACAGGTCCGCGCGGACAGGCAAGATCGTCGAACCTCGAATGAAGTCTTGAACAAGCCGAGGTGCTTGAATCGCAAAAAGGCCCGCGCCAACGCGGAGACTCCGTATGCATCGAATTCTGATCGTCGGCGGCGGCAGCATCGGCGAACGGCATGTCCGGTGCTTCCTGAAGACCGGGCGCGCGGAAGTGGCGCTATGCGATAACCGGCCCGAACGGCTTCGGCAGCTTGCCGCGGCGTATCCGCTCATCGGCGTCTATGCGGACTTCGACCAGGTCATCCTGTCGGAGTTCGATGCAGCGGTGATCTGCGTCCCCGCCGACCTGCACGTGCCTTGGGCGAACAGAGTCGTTGAGGCCGGCGCGCACGTGCTGATCGAGAAGCCGCTTTCCCTTTCCCTCGACGGCTGCGACGACCTGGACCGGCTGGCGAAAAAGAAAGGGCGCGTCGTCGGCGTCGCGCACGTCCGGCGCGCCATGCCCGCGATGCGGGCCGTCAAGCGGGAACTCGACGCCGGGAAGATCGGCGAGGTGCTGGCCTGCTCCTGCATCGTCGGTTACGATCACCGGACCGCGCGCCCGGATTACCGCGACACCTACTGGGCCCATCGCGAGCAAGGAGGCGGCGCCATCTTCGACGTCTCCAGCCACGCCATCAACATGATCCAATGGTACCTGGGGCCGATCCGGAGCGTCATGGCCGTTTATGAACACCTGCAAATCGAAGGGACTGACGCGGAGGACACCCTCGCCTGCCTGCTGCGCTTCCGGAACAGTCCTGCGGTGGGCACGGTCCATGTCGTCGCGTGGCAGGCGCAGCGCACGGACCAGCTTATTCTCTCCGGGACGAAGGGCAGCATCCACTGCGACGGCTGGGAAGGCCGCGTCGGCGTCGCGCTGCGCGACGGCCGGTGGACCTGGACCGAGGGCCTTAAGGACAAGCCGGATTCCAAGGGGCAAACGGACGGCCCATTTATTCACGAGGCCAACAACTTCCTCGACGCGACGGAAGGGAAAGGCGAACTGCTGTGCCCGCTCTCCGAAGCGCGCCACACGATTGAGGTCTGCCTCGCCATCTCCGAAAGCGGACGGCGCCGCATGGAGGTCGCGGTCGAGGGTCGCGAGGACGTTTTGGGAGGGTGAAAGGAATGGAAAGAAAAACACGGAGGCGCACATGAGCGTGCTCGATAGCTTTTCGCTGAAGGGGCGCGTGGCGCTGGTGACCGGCGGCGCCGGGTTGTACGGCCGGCAAATCGTCGCGGCGCTCGCCGAGGCCGGCGCAAAGACTTTCATCGCCTCCCGCGACCTGGAGGCGTTGCAGAAGGTCGCCGGGCAGGAGCGGCGTCGCGGGCTCGATGTCGAGGCGCTGTCCTTCGATCAGTCGAGCGAAACGGCGATCCTCGCCCTGCGGGATACGATCTGCGACAAGGCCGGACGCGTTGATATTCTCGTGAACAACTCGGTCCTCCGGCCCATGAAATCCTGGTCGGACCCGGCCGCTCACTGGGAAAAAAGCCTGCAGGTGAACGCGACCGGACTCTTCCTGATCACGCGCGCCTTCGGCGACAAAATGGCCGAGGCCGGAGGCGGGAGCATCATCAATGTAGGTTCGATCTACGGCGTGGTCGGGCCGGACTTCTGGCTTTATGAGGAAGTCGGCTGGCCGCAGCCCCCGGACTACTGGTTCAACAAGGGCGGAATGCAGAACTTCACGCGCTTCGCCGCCGCCCATTACGGCCCGCGCGGAGTGCGGTGCAATGTCGTCAATCCCGGAGGCTACTTCAATAACCACGACGAACGCTTCCTCAAACGCTACGTCCAGCGCGTCTTCCTCGGCCGGATGGCCAATGACACGGACCTCAAGGGAATCATCGTATTCCTCGCCAGCGATGCCAGCGCCTACGTGACCGGCGCGGTGGTCGCCGTGGACGGCGGACTGACGGCCAAGTGAAACCGGGACGAGCAGGAAGGGAGCGATAGTGGGCGCACTGGTTCCCAAACCGGACAACATCCGACTGGCGATGTTGGGCATGACGGAGGGCAATGGGCATCCCTATTCCTGGAGCGCCATTTTCAACGGGTACGACCGCGACCTGATGACCCGCGAATGTCCCTTTGCGGCCATTCCTCAGTATCTGAACCGGCAGCCGCCGGACGCCCTGGGCATCCCCGGCGCGCAGGTCACGCACATCTGCTGCATCGGCGACGGCGGTTTCACCGCCGAGCATGCGGCCAGGTGCTCCCGGATTCCCAACGTGGTGAAGAAGCCCGCTGACGTCATCGGCGCGGTGGACGCGGTGCTCATCGCGACCGACAAGGGCTGGGAGCACGTCGAGCGAGCGCGGCCGTTCGTCGAGGCCGGCCTGCCGGTCTTCATTGACAAACCGCTCTGCGACAGCGAGCCGGACCTCAAGACCTTTCACCGCTGGGTCCGGGAGGGCCGCAACATCCTCACCTCCAGCGGCATGCGGTACGCGAAGGAATTCATGGCGGTCAAGAGCCGGCTGAGCGAAATCGGCGAGCCGCGCTTCCTGGTCAACACGACGCCGAAGTGCTGGGAGCGGTACGGCATTCACGCCGCGGAAGGGTTGTACCCGATCCTCGGACCCGGATATATTTCCGTCCGCAATACCGGCAGCAGCGACCGCAACATCGTCCACTGCAAGCACCGATGCGGCGCCGACGTGATTCTCGTCGCCAGCAAGGACATGTATGGGGGATTCTGCCGCTTGACGGCGATGGGCACCCGGAACACGCTGAACGCCGCCTGCGAGGACACCTTCTTCGCCTTCAAGGGACAGATGATGGCGTTCGTCAATTTCCTGCGCACCGGGAATCGCCCTTTCCCCTGGTCGGAAACGGTGGAGTTGATGAAAATTCTCATCGCCGGCATTCGCAGCCGTGACGAAGGCGGCCGAGAGGTTCTCCTGGATGAAATCCGGGAGGACTGACCTGCGCCGCCGCGCTCTCCCACGGGGCGCGGCTGAGATCATAAGAAGAGGAGGTTCGTCACGAAGATCACTCATTCACTTGAGCTTTACAAGCTGGCGGAAGAGCAGATCGCCGGCCAGACGCAACTGCTGAGCCGGCATCCGCGCCTGCATGCGTTCGGCGTCAGCCCGATCTACGCCGAGCGGGCCGAAGGATGCCGGTTCTGGGACGTTGACGGCAACGAGTTCATTGACATGGTCGGCGGGACGGGCGTGATCTTTCTGGGCTACTGTCACCCGGAGGTGGACGCGGCGGCCATCGCCCAGATTCACAAGGGCATCGCGTATGCCATCAACAGCCCCCGCGAACTGGAGCTGGCGGCGTTGCTGCGAGAGGCCGTTCCGTGCGCGGAGATGGTGCGCTACGCCAAGGGCGGCGGGGATGCCGATGCGATAGCGGTGCGCATCGCGCGCGCCTATACCGGGCGCGACAAGGTGCTCTTCTGCGGCTACCATGGCTGGTGCGACTGGTACCTTGCGGCGAACTTGTCCAATGAGGACAGCCTGTCCGCCCACCTCCTGCCCGGCGTGCCGGCCTCCGGCGTGCCGAAGGGGCTGACGGGCACGGCCATTCCCTTCGCCTACAATGACGTGAACGATCTCAAGACAAAGCTGGAGTCGAACCGGGGCGAGGTGGCTGCCGTGATGATGGAGGCGGCGCGCTTCGCGCAGCCGAACCCCGGCTACCTGGAAACGGTGCGCGAGCTGTGCACCGCTCACAGCGCGGTCCTGATCTTCGACGAGATCGTCACCGGCTTCCGCTACTCCCTCGGCGGCGCGCAGCAGTATTTCGGCGTCACGCCGGATATGGCGACGTTCGGTAAAGCCATCGGCAACGGCTACCCGATCGCCGCCGTCGTCGGGAAGAAAGACGTCATGCGCGCCGTGGAGTCCAGCTTCGTCAGCAGTTCCTACTGGAGCGAGCCGGCCAGCATGGCCGCCGCCATCGCCATCCAGAAGATCCTCCGCCGGGACAAGGTCATTGATCGCGTTTGGGATCTGGGCAAACGATATCAGGAGGGAATCCGGAAGATCGCGCGCGATTTCGGTCTTCCGCTGGCCGTTAAAGGCCGGCCGCCGGTGTTCTCGGCAGGCTTCGAGCTGCCGAACCCGGCGCCCTTCCAGACGCTGTTCACCCAGGAGATGGCGAAGCGGGGAGTCCACGCGATGAGCGGGGTTTATATCATGGCCGCGCACACGCCGGAAATCATTGACGAGGTGCTCCGCCGGTACGGCGAGGTTGCGCCGATCCTCAAGCAGGCGGTGCAGCGCGGCAGCGCGGAGGGCTTGCTGGAAGTGCCCGTGGCGAAGCCGCTGTTCCGGAGACGCCTGGTCTGAGGGGAGACGCCGATGGACAACCTGGCCATCCGGGAAGATGACCGCGCGATCTGGGAAGGCGAGTTGGCCGACTTCGTCCCCGGAACGATTTTTGACGCGCACGCGCACCTTTACGACACCGCGCTGATCCCGGAGGCGGACGTCAAGGCGCACGCCCTGTTCGCGCGGTTTCCGCGCGTGCGATTGGCGGACCTGGAACGCTACACCGCCGTGCTCTTTCCGGGCCGGCAAGTCCGGTATCTCACGACGTTCTTTCCCACGACGCACAGCAATTTCGAGGCGGAAGAGGAGTTCATGTCCGCCGAAGTGAAGGGCAAGGGCACTGCCCGCGCGCTCATGCTCGCCTGCCCGGATTGGAACGCCGCCGAGATCGAGCGCCGGGTGGACCGCGGCGGGTTCATCGGCTTCAAGCCGTACATGTGCCTCTCCCGCAGCGCGCGCCCCGCTGAGAGCACGGTGCCGGAGATGTTGCCGGAGCCGTACTGGAAGGTCGCCCACGAACGGGGGTTGCTCATATTGCTCCATCTGGGCCGGCACCGCGCGATGGCGGACCCGATTAACCAGCGCGACATCCGCCGGCTGGCCGAACGCTATCCCCGCGCCCGGTTGCAACTGGCCCACTGCGCCCGGTGCTTCACGCCGGAGATCGCCGAGGCAGGGCTGCCGACGGTCGCCGACCTGCCGAACGTCCACGTAGACACCTCGGCGGTGACGGAAACGGAGGTGTTCCACATCCTGCTGGACGTCTGGCCGATGGAGCGGATCATTTTCGGCACCGACAATGCGCCGGCCGGCCTGGCGCGCGGGCGGATTGCGACGTTCGGCCTGGGGTGGTATCACGTGGATGAGGACAATACCCAGGCGTTCGGCGCGCCGCACACGCCCGCCCGCCCGACGTTCCTGGCCTACGAGAACCTTCGGTGCCTCCGTTACGCGGCACGGCGCAAGGGTTGGGGAAAGTCGGAGCGCGAGGATTTCTTCCTGAAAAACGCGATGCGCATTTACGGCGACTTAGTCCAGGAAAGATGAACGAACCGGGAATTCCCGGATGGCCGGCGGTTCTCGTCCACAGGATCAGTGGCACTCCGCCACGAGCGGGCCGGCGAGCTCTTTCATGAAGAAGAGCTTGCCCGGCATCGTGGACATGTAGCTGGCCGGAATGCAGGGGACCGGCTCGTGATGCAGCGCAACCCACAGCGACAGTCCTTGCCACATCATTCCACGCCCGAATGTCCCGTCCGCGCCGCCGATGCAGTAGTCCGCCTGCAGGAAGAGGCCCGGGCCGATGGTGTTGGCGAACGCCGGGACGAGGGTCGTGCGACTCTTGAACGAGGTCAGGGCATTCTGCTCGATCGTCAGCGGGTGCAGTCGAGCGCCCAGGCGATGGGTCTGCTTCTTCCAGGCGGCCTCGCTCCGGAACTCCGCGGCAAAGTGCGGTTCCCAGAACGCGATGTGCAGCATACGGCCGATGCCGTAAACGACCACGAGCCTGGCGCCCTGGCTCTTCAGGTCGCGGATCTTGGCCGTGTACCCCGGCAGGGTGTTGCGCACCGCGAAGTTCCGCCGGCTCTTCGGAATGGTGAGCTTGCCGAGCGGACGATAAAACGTCTTTTCCATCGCATATTGAAATGCGCCCGGGTTGGTCGGCGGAAGCGTGTTGCCCCGGCGGTCGCTCCATTCGTCCATGTTGAACCCGTAGACGTGGTCGCAGGGAGTTTTCCACTCATTGAGGAAGGACACGATCCAGCGGTACATGCCCATCGGACCGACCGGCAGGATAAGGGCGAGCTTGCGCCCGGCCTTACGCGTCTTGCGGATCTCGTTGGCGATCTCGCGACCCATGAGCATATCGAAGTCGGCCAGCGACCTGCAGGGCACGGCCCGGTAGCGCCGGTTCCACCAAACTTCGCGTTGAGTGATGTCCGATGGCTTGCGCGAACAGAGGCGGTCGAATTTCGCCAGATCCCACCCTTTCGGGAAGAAGTTCTCCAGCAGCGAGCCCTTCAACGTCGAGATCAAGTTCAGTTCCATGATTCTTGCCTTGTGCAATGGACGATTCACCGGCCAGGGCCGACTTCCACGCGGCGGTCAGGCATCAGATGTCGTATTCTGATAGCTGGGGTCAACTCCGTCAAGCAATTCTCTGCGGGTCTGCCAGTCAAGAGCAGGTTCCAAGACGCCGGCCGCCGCTGAAACGGAACGAAAATTGTCCCGGGGCGTTTTTTGCAATCGTCTATCGCAGGTTAGGAAAAAATTGCGGAGTGGCAGGGCGGCGGTTCGTTACGCCGGGAACCGCCAGGTCCTTGGCGCTGAACTCCATCTGCGGGGTACATGGCCGACCGCCCCGACCATTTTTACCCCTGGTAGCTGCCGCAGCGGCGGCGACCTGGGTGAATTTAATGACGCCTCGCTCGGCGGCATAGGCGCCTCCAAGGCCGGAACGCCGCCGGGGGTAGTGTCAACTCTTGTGTGTAAATTGGAGTGAAGGGCATATCCTCTTTCCACTCAAGCGGCCGTGAGAGCGGCCTTGAACTCCGAGCAAGGTTTGCCGGCCCGTCTTTCATTGAGGAAG
>Ga0187876_1000290_pt1 | contig 53710 bp, 48 predicted proteins | sample June2016WEW_17_4_FD_133000 | JGI IMG/M metagenome (GOLD analysis project Ga0187876, IMG submission 133000) | Peatland microbial communities from SPRUCE experiment site at the Marcell Experimental Forest, Minnesota, USA - June2016WEW_17_40 | ecosystem: Environmental > Terrestrial > Soil >... | reverse complement strand
TTACCCGCACGAACCCAGCTCTCCAGCGTGGAGCGGTCTTCTGTCGTCAATGTGAGGGCAGTGGGGTATTTGCTCATGCCCCATCATGGCATAGACCGCTTTTCAATGCAACTAAGTACTAGTGAGTTGGCGAACGGGTCTATAAACAACCATCCCTGGCTAATGGCGCTTGAATGTGAGAACGTTTTGGGACTGCTCCGTTTCGGACTTGCGAGCGCACTCTCATTCTGCATGCGGGCCGAGGAAGCCGGAGTCGATCAGGGTCCGTATCTCGAAGCAATGGGATACCTCATTCTGCGAGCGCTGGCAATCTCTCCGGGCGATGAAGTTAGGTCAGTTCTTGAAAACTTCCTTGATGTTTCGGAAGACCACAAGCAAGAGATGCAAGGGCTTCTTCTACTACCAATCTTTAATCGACTTACGCACGGCGTGAGAAATGCCTGCACCAGGGATTGCAAGAGGGTTAGTCTGGATCTACGGGGCGCACAGGAGGAGGTCGCGGAGCACTATTGGGACCGACTGCGCAAGGCACCAAAAACCCCGCGTGAGGAACCGGCTTGGAAACGGTACGACCTGATCATTGAGGCCGCGAAAGAACCTTGCAAGGTTGGTTTTCACCTTGGCAGAAAGAAAGGGTGTCCTCTGCTTCGGGGCGAGGACGATAAGATCGACCTGAAAGTGCAAATTGACGTTCTGAAGCGTGTTATCAAAGACCGAGTCGGTCCAATATCTATCTCCTGAGTGGGTTTTATTACCACCGGTGTGTCCCACCCCAAGCCGGTCTCGCCTGGATGCGGTTGTGGCCCGTGGCGAAAAATATCTGTCATGGTCGCGGGCCTGCTTCTACACTCCTGCCGCCGCCACGCCTTCGTAATGTCGCTGAGTGCGCGGGAGCTTCGCGGCGTAGCCCAAGACCAGGAAAAGAGCTGTCGAGAGTAAGCAGATTGCCAACCGCAGGCGGGCCAGCGGAAGCGGCGCCAGGTCCATGAACTTGCCAAAGCGCCACGCGCCCCAATTGATGACCTGGGTCGGCACCACGGTCCAGATCGCCACGTAAAACCAGGCCCGCTCGGCGCCCTCGCCCACGGTGTCGCGCTTGGCGCGCGGCGTCCAGTCAAAGACCGTCGCCACAACCACGGCCAGCGCCAGCGGATAGTAGCCGTAGCGGTAAAGATCGTGCAGCAGCCAGCGGCCGTTGATGGAAGCAACGATCAACCCGATGAGGTTCAGCGCATAAGGAACGATGATGTCGATCCACGCCGCCGTGTAGCACACGATGCGATACGGCAAGTTGGGCTGATGCACGCCGTAGTGCGTGATGTACGGCGCCGGCTCACAACCGGGGATGCGCCCTTTGAAGCCGCGCCACGCCACCGCCGTAACCACGATGGCCAGCCAAATCCAATGGCGGCGGTCCGGCCCGTGAGCGTACAGGTCGTAGGTGAGCGGATATCCCGGGAGAACCCAGAAGACCCAAATCCAGATGGGGGCGTGCAGAACGCGATAGTACCGCTTGTTGCGTTCGCGGAAGACGGCCTGTTTCATACGCGAGTCTCTAGGGTAGCGGCAATCGACCGAGGCGCGCAAGAAACAACAATCGCTATTTCGCTATTCGCTCTTCGCTTTTCGCAAAACCGCGAGTACATCGCCTTCGCCCAGGATTATCCGCATGACGACTGAGAACTTCCGGGTGTCGGCTGTCGGTTCCGGAGCGAATGGCGAAAAGCGAAAAGCGAAGAGCGTAATTCAGAACAACTGCTGCGCGTCATAAATCAATCTCCCATCCACCACCCGTGCTTCGGCCATCAGCTTGTGCTCGCGCAACGGACGCTTATCGTCGTCAATGTGCAAGACGGTGTGGCCATGCGCCGTGAGGTAGTCGCTCACCAGCATGCGGTGACATTGGAAGTACACGCGCTCGGCGCACATGATGGCGGTATTGCCTCCGTCGGTGATCTCTAACAACCGCTCGACCCCCTGCGCGAATTCATCGGTCAGCATGTAATCGGCGTAGTTGCGGAACGAGTCGTTGCGCAGGCCGGTGTTGGGCGAATCATTGCGGATCTTCTTGCGCCGTCCGCCAAGTTCTTTCATCCAGACGTAGGCAATACCCTGCTTCGGCAACTCCAATTCGAGCGATTCGCGGTTGAAGTGCGGCATCCGGCGCGACATGGGAAAGGAGCGGATGTCCACGAGTGTTCGAATGTTGTGCGCCTTTAGGGCCGCCACGAGTTCGTTGAGCGTGCGCGTGGAGTGCCCGATGGTGTAAACCGTCGCCATTCAGATGGGATCGGTGCGGCCCTTAAGCCGATTCATTGCGACACGCTCTCCAGGGCCACAACGATTGCCTCTTCCTGTTGGAGCTCGACGGTGCGCAGATCGAGCAGCACGCGTCCCTCCTCCACACGGGCGATGATCGGCGTCTCCCACCGGCGGAGCCGCGCGCAAAGTTCATCGGCATTGTGGCTTTCGCTTTTCACGGCAAGCACTCGCGTTGGCAATGTTGATCCCGGGGCAGCGCCACCGCCCAGCACCGACCGCGACTCGACAACTTCGACCAGCAGGCTCGGGCAGTTCGCACGCAATCTGTCTGCTATCCGCTTTGCGCGTCGCTCGATTTCGTCTTCGGAGAGGCGCATCATGCGCAACGCTGGAATCGAATCATAGTCCTCGCGGAGATAGGCTATCAGCGTCGCTTCCAGCGCGGCATAGAACATCTTGTCCACCCGCAGGGCGCGGAACATCGGATTGCCGCGGACCTTGGCCACCAGTTCGCGATCGCCGCTGATCATGCCAGCTTGGGGGCCTCCCAGCAGCTTGTCGCCGCTATAGGTGACGACATCCACGCCCGCGCGCAAGCTGTCGGCGATCATGGGTTCGCCGCGTACGCCAACGTTGCGCAGGTCGAAGATCTCTCCGCTACCCAGGTCTTCCATCACCGGAATATTGTGCTGGCGTCCGAGCGCGACCAGTTCTTCCAGCGAGGGCTGCTCCGTGAAGCCGACGATCTGGAAGTTGGAACGATGGACACGAAGCAGCAGCTTTGTGCGGTCAGAGATTGCGCTCTCATAGTCGGCGATGCGCGTGCGGTTCGTGGTCCCAACTTCGTGCAGGACCGCTCCCGACTTCGCCATGACGTCGGGAATGCGGAACGAGCCGCCAATCTCGACCAGCTCGCCGCGCGAGGCCAGCACCTCTGCGCCTTCGGCCAGCGAGTTCAGCGCCAGCAGCACCGCGGCGGCGTTGTTATTGACGACGATGGTCGAGACTTCGCGTTCCGCGGTGTTCAGCACTTTCGCAAAGAGGCGGTCCACGTGAACGTCGCGCTGGCCGCGCTCGCCGGTGCCGAGGTTGAATTCGAGGTTCGAATATCCTTGCGAAACCTCGGCTATGTGTTCCAGCGCGGCTCGGCTGAGCGGCGCTCGTCCCAGATTGGTGTGCAGAATGACGCCCGTCGCGTTGATGACCGGGCGCAGCGAGTAGGCCAGCGACTGCTGCAACCTTTGCTCCACCGTCCGCGGCAACTCATCGAGCCGGGACCTAGTCTGTGCCTCGTCGAGCTTGCCCGCCGTGATGTCGGTGCGCAATTGCTCCAGTGCCGCGCGGGCCGCTGCGATGGTCGCGCTTCGGCCTCCGCGTTGAACGAGGGCCTCGATCACAGGATGGCGCAGCAGTTCGTCGAGCGACGGCAGCAGCCGAAACGGGGCGGATTGGCTCATAGCTTTCACGGCCGAGAATTTTCGCTTGCACTTCACCCTGACAACTGACGACTGATTACTGTTTCGGTGGGACGTACTCCTTGGGCTTCTCCGCGCCTTCGCCGAAGAAGTAGGCATCCATCTGCTGCACGATGAATTCCTGGTGCTCCTTCTTCCAGGGTTGCAGGCGATACTCGTTGAGCAGCATCTTCATGTGTTCCTGCCACTGCTCCCACGCCAGCTTGGAAACGTTGTCGTAGATGCGCTGTCCAAATTCGCCATCGAACGGCGGTTCGTCCAGACCCTCCATCTCGCGCCCCAGCTTTACGCACTTCACCATGTGTGCCATCAAGAACTCCTCTTTCCCGCCAACGGCGGCATAAATGCCAACGTTTGATTCTAACGGCGGCGGCCACAGAACCCAAGTGGGGTGCTCCACCCCCCGCGCACCCTACCCGGCAAACGCCTTGGCCAGGAAGCGCGAGATGTGCCAGGCGTCCATGTACTTGTAGGGGCTTTCGCCGAGGGAGTAGTGACCGCACGGCAGCGCCTTGATGGTGGTGTCGAGCCCGCGGCGCAGGAATTCGCCCGCCGCCTGGCTGGAGAACTCCGGCAGGAAAGTGAGGTCGTAGCGGCCATAAATCATGAGCGACTTTTTCGGCCAGCGCTCAAACTTGTCGAAGTACACGATCGGGCTGATCGACAGCCAGACCTGGCGCAGCTCGTCCTGCGTTAGCACGCTTTCGATTCCCTGACGGATGTGGCGGGTCGATTGTCCCGTCCAGGTCACGTCGCCGAACGACGTCGAGGCATGGTTGAAAACATTGACGCTGATGCGCGCATCGTGGGCCGCCGCGATAAACGCGTAACAGGAGCCGAGGCTGGTTCCCACCAGGCCCAGTCGCGTGTAGCCGCGCTGCTGCAGCCAATCGAGGCAGCAACGGATGTCAATGATGCCCTGTCGCGTGGCGTCAATGGTGCGCCCGATGTTGGCGGAAACCGCATAGTCGGCGCGCGTGAGTCCCGCCGGGCGGCGGATGTCGTGGTACGGCATGCTCATGCGTAACGCCGAGATGCCCAGCAAATTGAAAAGGCGGCACAGCGCGTTCTGGCTTACGCCGTCGGCGTTCCACTGCGGAATGACGATCACCGCGCGCCGTCCGCGCGCCGGAAACCAGCGCGCGTTCATGCCATTGTTCTCGGGATAGGGCGACTTCACCGCCGAGGTGAAGCGCAGGAAGGTGCCCAGCTCGTCTTTCGGCTGCTTCTTGGGAGCGGCACTGCCGGTGTGGAAGAGTTCGACCTTGCGCTTTTCCAGTCGGAAATCCGATGGGACCTTGTAGGCGTAGAACTGATCGCTGTTGGCGACGATGTGGTCGTTGGCTGCCGACCAATAAGCCAGCATTGCGGCTTTGTCGCTCTGCTCCTGCGGCGGAGGGAAGTTCTCCAGAGTAGGCCAGCGGCCCGCCCATTCCGAGCCCCATTCGAAAGGGCGCACCACGCGATTGTTGTCGCGCGAGGTCATGCGCGCTTCCCAGTCGTGCATCCAGCGGCGGTAACGTTCTCGCATCTGTAAAAACTATACAGAAGCGAATAGGGCTGGTCGTGTGTTACCCAACGAACATGTGGCTGCGTGCGCCGAATGGTGTTCAGGTGAGGTTGAGCGGGAAGGCGCTCTTCACCTTCGCAGCCCGAATGGTACCCCCCTCCCCCCATACCCTCGCAAAATATTGAAAACAAAGGAACTGGGAAAACTTTTCCTCGCAAAATATTCCATCGAAAGGAGTTAGAAGTCAAAATATTCCATTCAAAGGAGTTACGCGAGAAAATCCTTCCCGTTTCGGCACTCTCCCCGTTTCGCACTCCAAAGACGCAAGCTAACCAACTGGTAATCCGGCCTGCCCGGTTTTGGCACTGGTAGCCGGCCACCGACTTCTCAAAGAACAGTTCACCACGTCGTATGACGGGTGTGGACACCCGCCGCGGCGGGCCCTACTCAAGCGTAAGCCCTTGGCGCGGTTTGTCAAGATTACGAAGGTACAGGGTAGGCAACTTTACCTTAGTAACATTCCGGAGGGCCACCAAGCAAAAGAAGCTTGGGCGTGGCACCCGGCTGGGTGTATGCTTCCGGCGCATTCCCAATTGAAGACTCGCGACCGCGAGTGATCTGGCCTAACAAAGGAGACAATATGATCTCAGGAATTGCGTCGCTGTTACTGCAGCAGGATTCTGCCGCCGGCGGTGTTATGGCAGCTCTCTTCGGAAGCACCATGCTGATGGTCGTCCTGGCCATGGTGGCGGTGGTCATCATCGGTATGTGGAAGGTTTTTGTGAAGGCCGGGCAGCCGGGATGGGCGATCCTGATTCCCATCTACAATATCTACATCCTCTTGCAAATTGCCGGCCGGCCAGGATGGTGGCTCCTGCTGTATCTCATTCCCGTCGTCAACATCGCAATCGCTGTTATTGTGGCCATGGACATCGCGAAAGCATTTGGTCAGAGCGCAGTGTTTGGCATTGTTTTGTTGTTTCTGCTAAGCGGCATCGGCTACCTGATTCTCGGCTTTGGAAGCGCCCGCTACATTGGTCCGCAAACCAATCTCCAGGCACGAGCGGCAACCGCACAGCCGTGATGCGGGATACAATTTAGACCGTGACCAAGACGGAAACAATTAGCTGGCGGATCAAACCTGATATCAGGATGGCCTTGGAAGCAGAGACGGCCTTACAAGGAGTGACGCTAGCAGAAATGCTAAACCGCATCGCCAAGCAGTGGCTGGAGAGACGGAAACAGCGAAGCGCCGACGACGACGCCGAACAAGCGCGCCTGCATGCCGCCGTAGCGAAATGTTGCGGGACCATTTCCGGCGGTGATCCGCACGGTTCCGAGAAGGTCAGGATCAAGGTACGCGAGCGGATAAGAAGTCGCAATGCGCACTAAGGCTGACATTAGAGCGAATTCCTATTCCTGATCTTTCCGGTTGCAAAACGGTCTACCAAGTCCATGAACTGCAAAACGCATTTCGTGGCGAGCGCTGATGAGGTAATGAACTCTGTCGATTTTCCATGCTTCTTCCACCCATACTCCCGCGCGTGCGAAAGCTCAGGTTCATACTCAGTTTCGGCAATCTGTTCCGGCTGCTTCAGGTGCATGCGGCGCGCTCTTTCGCTGTTAAGAATAAGTCCGCCATTGTATTCCCGGACATGAAGGCCACTATGGTCCAGCACATTACTGTACTGCTGCTCCCAGATAACGATCATCCCCACGCAGCCATCTGTCAGGATGCATGACTGGTAAGTATTTCTTTCCCTGAATTCTGTCTCATATCTAATCTGCAGATGGCCGTGAGCATTGACATCCTCACATTGCTTCTCAATCTCTTTAAAGAGCTCCTTCACGTTTTCCAGAATGGTGGCCATGCCCTCCGGGGTGTTCATTCGCGACCTATCCATTCGGTACAGATGATCAGCGTTGAGCAGTTCTGCTTTCTTCAGTGGTGTCAGGGGTGTTGACTGCCCGCCATTGTCGAGGACTCGCGCCTTGATCGCTCCCACCACTTGATCGAATCCGAAATCTTCCCAGTTGTATCGCACATGATATTCCGGAAGCCATTGAGGAACGGTGCTGACCCTATCTAAGGCGATAAAAAACAGCCGTTTCCAATCCCCATTGAAACAGGCGTCTTTAACAGCACTCTCTTCAATTGCAGTCCATCGGGTCTTGCCCCACTGCTCACGATATAGAACGACCATTACGCGGGAGTCATCCAGAAACGGTTTACGCATTGACTCCATGCCATCAGTGCCGGCGAGGTCCTCCTGCTTACGGGGGAAGAAAAAGACGTTAAGCGTTTGACTGAGCTCGCGGTAGAGAGCCGACACGATCGGCTCATCCTTCGCGAGAAATGAGATGGCAACGTCAAATTTGGGGTTGTCGTTTCGCATGGGCGTCCAAGTTGAGGTTCACTGATTAAACTCGTTCTCTTTCGCCAGGTTCTCAAACCGCGTGTACTTCTTGACGAAGGCCATCTTGATCATGTCGGTGGGGCCGTTGCGTTGTTTGGCGACGATGAGTTCGGCCATGCCCTCGAGATCGGGATCGTCTTTCTTGTACACCTCTTCGCGGAAGATGAAGGCCACCACGTCGGCGTCCTGCTCAATGGAACCGGACTCGCGCAAATCGGAAAGCTGAGGCCGATGATCGCCGCCGCGGCTCTCGGGGGCGCGGCTCAACTGCGACAGCGCGACCACCGGCACCTTCAACTCCTTAGCCAGCGCCTTCAGTCCGCGCGAGATGGCCGAAACTTCCTGCGTCCGGTTCTCAAAGCGCTTGCCGCCGATGGGCACCGCCGACATGAGTTGCAGATAATCCACGATCAGCAGGTCGAGACCTTCGGTCTGCCGCAAGCGGCGGGCCTTGGCGCGCATCTCGCTGACGGAAATGCTTGGCGAATCGTCGATGAACAGCTTGGAATGCGAGAGCTGCTCGGTGGCGCGAGTCAGCTTGCGCATGTCGTCCTTGGTAAGGAAGCCCTGGCGCAAATCTTTGGAGTCCACTTGCGCGTGCGACGCGAGCATGCGCATCAGCAACGCCTCGCGCGACATTTCCAGCGAGAACACACCCACCACTTTGCCGTCGAGCACCGCCGCGTTCTCGGCGATGTTCATGGCCAGCGCGGTCTTGCCCATCGAGGGGCGCGCCGCAATGATGATCAGGTCGGAAGGCTGCAGCCCGCTGGTCAGCTTGTCGAGCAGCGTGTAGTGCGTCGCCAGGCCGGTTATTTCCTGGCCGCGAGCGTACAACTCCTCCAGCGAGCCGAACGAACCTTTAATGATGGACGGGATGTTCATGAACCCCTGTCCAATGCGGTTCTCCGAAAGCTGGAAAATGGCCTGCTCGGCGCGTCCCAGCACCTCCTCGGCTTCGTCGGAGTGCTCGATGGCTTCGGCGATGGCGTTCTGCGCCAGGTTGATGAGGCCGCGCAGCAGCGCTTTGTTGCGCACGATGCGCACGTAGTGCTCGATCGAAGGCCGGTCGGGCACGCCGTCGATCAGCGACGACAAATACGCCACCCCGCCGATGGCTTCCACTTCTTTGCGGCGGTCGAGTTCCTCGACCAGTGTGATCATGTCCACCGGACGGCCTGACTCCTGCAAGTCGCGCATGCGCGAATAAACACGGCGATGCGCGTCCAGAGAAAAGTCGTCGGGCGTGAGATTTTCAGCGGCTTGATCGTAGAGCGAGTTGTCGAGCAGGATCGCGCCCAGGATTGAGCGCTCGGCCTCCATGCTGACGGGCAGGCCGCGTTCCAGGCTGTAGTCGGTGGTTGCCATCTCTCGCTAGATAAATTTAGTCACGAGGGCGGACGCTGGCAATGCCGAATGAGGTTCGGCGAGGCGATTTCGTTTGAAATGCTGTGTGTGGTTGTGGAATACGAAGGAGAATCCTCAGCCGGAAATAATTTCGCGCACGAGCGGCGAACAGTAGGTCCCTCCGCTCGGACTGAAGCCAGTTGCCAGTTGTCAGTTGTCAGTTGCCAGAAGCAGTGGTCAGCATTCGGCGTCAGTCACTCCATTTGGTGTCATCCCGACCAAGGAAACTGACAACTGGCTACTGGCTACTGACTACTGACAACTGCCCGTTAACCACTTTGTTACTACCGCGAACACGGGGTTCAAGTTATGCTCGCGGCTATGGCTGTGTCGGTCACGGTGCTGGCGAGCGGTAGCGCAGGCAACTGCACCGTCGTCTCCAGCTCCCGCACCCGGCTGCTGGTGGACGCCGGCCTCTCCTGCCGCGAACTTCTGCGGCGCATGCTGTTGTGCGGAGAAGACTCGCACGCGATCGACGCCATCCTGGTCACGCACGAGCATAGCGACCACATCGGCGGGCTGCGCGTGCTGGCCAAGCGGCTGAAGGTGCCCATCTACATCACCGGCGAGACCTATCAGGCGTACCAGAAATTTGTCCGCGATTGCAGCGGAAAACGCGTCACCCTCGAGCGCCGGGAGCTATTCCGCTCCGGCCACGGCTTCGAGATTGGCGACATCACGGTGAAGCCGTTCACCATCCCTCACGATGCCGTGGACCCGGTGGGGTTCACCTTCCGCAGCGGCGGCATCAAGATCGGCATCTGCACGGACCTGGGCTATATGCCCGCCAGTGTGCGCGATCATCTGCGCGGTTGTCACCTGCTGATGATCGAGTCGAACCATGATCTGGAGATGCTGCGCGGCGGCCCCTATCCCTGGAGTGTCAAGCAGCGGGTGATGAGCCAGGTCGGCCATCTCTCCAACGGTGCGCTCGCGGAATTCCTCATCGGCGACTATGATGGAAGTGCCGAGTTCCTCATTCTGGCGCACCTTTCGGAGAAGAACAACCATCCGGAGATCGCCCGGATGACAGCCGAGCGTGCCTTGGGCGAGCAGCGCAGCTTGTTGCGCAACCGATTGCTGCTCGCGGCACAGCATGAGCCGCTGCCTGCGGTCCGACTGTAGTTTCCGCCCTGCGGGCCCGCTGCGGCGGGGCAGGGTTCGGCGGGATTGATGACACCATGTACTGACCGCGTCATCGGCAAAATCCTTGCCGGATGGCGCTACGACATCTCTGGTCTCGCTCCTGAAATGCGCGGTGACTACGAGGCGCACCTGGTGGAGTGTGAGTTTTGCCGCTCGCGGCAGCGCCTGCATCGCGGCATCGATATCGGGCTGATGGCGCTGGCCTCGATATCCATGTTCGTTTTTCTCCTCGCCTATGGGGTGATTCGCCACTTCCATCCCAGCCATGCGTTTCTGCTGGAAATCGGGGCGCTGGGCGGGTTCCTGCTCTCCATGCTGCTGTGGCTGCTGGTCGCCGTCGCGACCCCGGCCCCGCTGGTGGTGAAAGATGTTGCCCTGATTGGCGCCCGCCGCGGATTGGAAAAGCTTCCGGAAGAGATTCGCGACCGCATTCCCGAAGATCTGAAGCTAAAGATTTCGGGGCAAAGCTAGGGGCAAGCCATCAGCTATCAGCCGTCAGATTTAATTCGCTTTCGCCTGAGGCATCGGTGGGATTGAGAGTCCATCTTCGATCAGGCTATCTACATAAAGTTGAATCGCCTCGCGAATATTAAGGATGCCCTCTTCGACCGATTCACTCTGGGTGTGGCAACCAGGTAACGTCGGACAGAAAACGTGGTACCCTCCTTCGTCCTCCTTCTCGAAGATGACGGTAAACCGGTGCGTTGCACTGTGCTGCTGTTCAACAGGCATGAAACGTCTCCCCTCTCTTGACGCGGCGCTGTATGCCATTGGTCCGAAACCGACTAATTGTACAGCCCTCAGGGCTGCTCATCGCGGGTCCGCCACGTTCTCTGCCGCCGACAACTTGTAGTCCTGATAGCGGATGGTGAGCACGGCCTTGCCGCCCAGCCGGACGTCGGTGACTGTGCGGTTCAGCGCCGGCAAGTAGAAGCCCTCAACTTTTTGATACTCGTGATCGATCACCGTGCGCTTGGTCCAGAATGACGGATTTTTCGCCGGTTGCACCTCAATCCGCGTCACCGCAAAGTCGGTCGCATCGATCCACACCCTCCCGCGGTATAGATACTTACTGGCGTGCAGAGGCTCGACCTGCATGACGTACCGGGGCGGGCCGTCGCCCGGCGCACAACCCAACAAGGAGAACGTGTAGTTGGCGGTGGTAAGGGCCACCGCCGCGCGGTTGGCTTCGTCGGACCCGGATTCTCTTTCCGATTCCAATAGGCGGTGGAGGACGCGGCTAAGGATGAGCTTGGAGCCGGATTCCGATTCAATCGTGAACTGCTTGGTGCCCGGCGCGGTGTAGGAAACCTTCACCTGCATCTCGGCAGCGAGCGACGAAGGAAAGCCGGTGTAGTGCAATTGGTAGTCGCGCGTCGCCTGGAAACTGAGCAAGTCCCGCGTGCGCGCTGCGTTGCGGCTCATCAGGCGTGCGACCACATCGGCGCCGGCCAGGTTGTTCGCGGCTGGGCAGGGTACAGGAGGAGCGGCGGTCTCGGCGGCGGCAATCCAGGCGAAGAACAGGATTGCGACCGACAGTGCGTAACGGATCAAGGTTTGAATCGGGCCCATCCTTCAACAAGATTGTGCCGCCGAGGCTGGCGACAACCGCAGATCCTTCGACTGCGCGCCCGCCCGACCCGCAAAAGCAGCGGGTCAGAAAGTCTTTGCGGGCACTCCGCTCAGGATGACACTTCAAGGTTCATGAACAATCCACTCTAGCCCCTAACCCCTAGCCCCTATTCCCTGACCCCACCCTACATCTCCCACAGGCAGCGTCCTTCGCGATACATGGAGACCAGGCCGTCCTCGCTGATTTTCAGGACCGTGCCATAGCGCGAAGCGGCGATGGCGGCGGTGGTGCGTCCGCCTTCGACCGGACGATTGATGGCTTCTTGGCTGGACTGATGGTGAAGAATGGCGCCAAAGGCCAGCAGGTTGGCCTGCGACGTGAGCACCACCGCGCCGTCAATGCGGGCAACGTTCTCCAGCACGGTGGAAGGGAAGTCGAAGATGCTCTTGTCGCGCAGCAGATAATGCAACTGGTCCTTGCTGGAAATTCCCTCCGCCACCGGCTGGTGATTCAAGTGCTCCAGCAGATCCGGCTGCGACACCAGCGCGCGGGCCGACTCCGGATCATCGAGCACCACAAACAGCGCACCACGGCGGCTCTCGGTAAGGTTCAGCGCCACCGCAAACAGACGCTCCGCCAGCTCGGTGTGACCGATCGCGTTCTTCCACATTTCGTAACGATAGCGCGCATCCACCAACCGCCATTTGCCGTCGAGAAAGCGGAAGACGGGCACGCCATCGGAGTAAATTTTGACTTCGCCATTGGGGGAGAGGATGAGGCAGATATGTCCGCCGCACAAAGTGGCGCGGCAGTGGTCGCGATAGCGGGTTGAGGTGGGCACCGGCAACGGCATGTCGCGATAGGGCTCAGCCCACTCGTGAACGTCGATCAACTCCGCCAGCAGCCCGTCGCGGTCAACCAGGGCAAGGGTCTGCAAACCATCGCACAAGCGATGGAAGCTGCGAATGCTGGTCAGTTCGTGCGAGTAGCGCATGGCCCAATCCGGCGTCTGCGGCAGCTCATGACACGGCTCCGGCATGGAGCCGAACAACAACACGCCGGTGGCAATGCGGCGGTTCTCGTAGGTGCTCATGCTGCTGGTGCGCAACACTTCGATGGCGTCGGCAATGCGATCGGGCACGCCGGCAACGGCTTCGCCGCTGGTGTGCGGCGATGGATCGAGGAAGGCCGAAATGAAGCGGTCCTCGGGCAATCCGCGAAAGAGCTGAAAACTCTGCGCCGCCAGCGCCTGGTTGGTGATCAACTGATAGCGCGCGGAAAGCACCATGCCGATGCTGCGCAGCAGCCGCCGTTCATGGTCCGACAGCTTCGAACTGGCGCTCAGCGAGTAGCCCTCGCCCATCCATTCGAACTCGACCTGACCACCGCTGGGCACCGCGCCCAGCAGGCCCGGCATCCGCTCCGGGCCGCCCGCCAAGCGTTCCAGCGTCGCTCCGGGGAAAAAATAGCGAATGCCATTCTCCATCAGGTCGCCGTAGAGTCCGCTGATAAACTGGGTGCGATTTTCGATCGGGCGAGACGTGAGAGGGGATTTCATCGCTAGCTAAAGCTTACATCAAATCAACCGCTGATTCTGGCCTCTGGGCACGTCTGGCCGGGTAGTTCGAGGGATTGGTGTACGCGTGGTACGGATTGTCAAGAATAGATAGCTGCCGGGCCTGTAAGCCGAATTCTGTGTGCCGCTCCTTCTCCTCGCCGGCCTCAGGGGCTGACGCTGCGAAGACAAAGAGCGGCACGACGGTCATTCCTCTGGGCCGCGCATTACTGCGCGGCTCTAGCGACCTACCCGGAAGTGGTGACGCACCGAGCCGGCACGTGCATCCGCCGAGGCGGACGCTCCTCCCCTATTTGGTCTTGCTCCGTGTGGGGTTTTCCCTGCCACCGTCATTACTGACGGCGCGGTGCGCTCTTACCGCACCTTTTCACCCTTACCTCGCCGTTAAGCGGGGCGGTATGTTTTCTGTGGCACTTTCCGTCAACGGCGCTTGAACGCCGCCGCCCGGACGTTATCCGGCACATTGCTCTGTGGAGTTCGGACTTTCCTCTGCCTGCCCACGCAACCAGGTCTCCCGCCGAAGCGGGCCGCCGAAACGGACGACCAGTGTTCGCGGGCCGGCAGCGACCGTCCGGCCCAGCAGCTAACAGATCAATTATAGATGTTCGCAGCCCATCTGCCCGCCTGTGCTGGCGCTTTTCCCGGCTTCGGAATATGCTTTGACGTACTATCCAGAGCGGCTCGGCTGGAGTTGTGTTGTGCGCGCTTGCCTCGTATTCCTCGCCACCAAAGAAATCTGCCCTTACGCCACCAATCTTTACCGTCGAATTCCTGCCGGCAGTGTTCCTACCATCGACACAGCGGCGGCGGGAAAGAGGAAGCAGCCATGAAAACCAAATACCGGGCCGCCATAGTCACATGGCTGACGCTGGCGCTGTCCGGGGTGGCGATGGCGGCGCAACAAACCACGACTGCCGCGCCGGCTGCCCAGCCCGGCCCAGCGACCAGCAGCTCTACATCAACGCCGCAAGCTTCGCCGCCGGGCCCGGCTGCCACGCCACAAACCATAAACCCGAATGCACCTGAAATGTCCTCGCGGGAAGAGACCTCGACCACCTTCAAGGTGAAGGTCAATCTGGTCGAAGTACGGGTGGTGGTTCGCGATGCCTATGGAAGTGCCGTGGGCAACCTGCGGCAAGAGGATTTCCAGCTTAGCGACAATGGCAAGCCCCAGGTCATCACGAAATTCTCCATGGAGCAGGCAGGCGCCAAGCCCGTCGCCAAGCGCCCGAATGCGGGAACAGGCCTCGACGACGCTGCTCCCGGGTTGCCGCTGCGTTACGTCATTTTCCTCTTCGACGACATTCATCTGAAGTTTGGCGATTCGGCGCAGGTGAGAGATGCGGTTAAGCGCAATCTGCGAACCTTGCAGTCCACCGACCGGGCTGCCATCTTTACCACGTCCGGCCAGACGCAACTCGACTTCACGGACGACCGCGACAAGCTGCAAGATACCCTGAACCGCCTGCGGCCGCGCCCTATCACCGGCTCTGGGGTACAGGAGTGCCCGGACGTGTCGTACTACATGGCGGACCAGATCCAGAACAAACATGACGACCAGGCAATGCAAATCGCCACTCAGGACGCTTTGGATTGTGCATTTGGCGGCGATGTTACCCAGTCGCGCACCGCGCAGCAAATGGCACTATCGGCCGCAATGCAGGAACTGGATCTTGGGGACCACGAAACTCAGGCTTCCCTCGCCACCTTGAAGAGCGCCGTGCAAAGGCTAGCCGCCATGCCCGGCCAGCGCAGCATTATTCTGGTCTCGCCTGGTTTTTATAATCCTGACCAACTGCAGGCGCAGATGGAAATTGCCGATCGGGCGCTGCATTCGGGCATCATCATCAGCGCGTTGGATGCCCGGGGCCTGTACACCACAATGCTAGACCCCAGCAGCAGCCGAGCGCCGAGCCCCAGCATTGCGGGAACAATGTTGCAGTACATGAATGCCGAAGCGTTAGCAGACGACGACGTGCTGTCCGAACTCGCCTATGCCACCGGAGGCACGTTTATTCATAACAGCAACGACTTTGAAGGCGGTCTCCGGCGATTGGCTACGCCACCGCAATACTCTTACCTGCTTGCCTTTTCCCCGCAGGGCCTGAAATTCGACGGCCGCTTTCATAACCTGAAGGTCACGGTCAAAGGCCAAAAGCTGAATATCCAGGCCCGCAAAGGTTACTATGCTCCCAGGCAGGCGGCCAATGCCGCCGAGCAGGCCAAACAGCAGATACAGGATGAGGTTTTTTCCCAGGAAGAGTTGCACGATCTTCCCGTCGAGTTGCACACCCAGTTCTTTAAGACCAGCGACGACGATGCCAAGCTCTCGGTCCTGGTCCGGCTCGACGTCCGGCGCCTGCACTATCGCAAAGTGGACGGCCGCAACAACAACAGCCTGACCGTAACCGCGGTATTGTTCGACCGTAACGGCAACTATGTCGCCGGCAATCAGAAGACGCTGGAGATGCGTTGGAAAGATGAGACCTTGGACAGCAAGCTGGCTTCGGGAGTGACTTTGAAGAGCAGCTTCGACGTAAAGCGCGGCAGTTACATGGTGCGGCTGGTGGTGCGTGATGAGGAAGGACAATTAACGGCGCAAAACGGCGCCATCGAAATTCCGTAAGCGCTCGTACGTACGGAGGTGTATATGAAAACGCGTCGCCTGTGGTTGGCAGCATTGATCGTGGTCATCGCCTGCATGAGCTTAGCGTTCGTGGATGTCACCATCTTGGCGCATGCCCAGCAGACGCAGCCCCAAGCCCAACCAGAGCCGGGGCAGAACCAGGCCTCGCCTCCCGCCGACAGCTCCACCCCGGTCTTCAAGGCGGAAACGCGGCTGGTCCTGGTGGACACCGTCGTCACCGACAAGAAGGGCAACTACATCACCGGCCTGAGCGCCAAGGACTTCAAGGTTTGGGAAGACAACAAGGAGCAGCCGATCAAGAGTTTCTCGGCCGAATCCGGCTCCTCGGCTCCCTCTGAGAGTCATCGCCACTACCTGGTGCTGCTGTTTGACAACTCCACCATGAGCTTCGCCGATCAGGCCAGGGCGCGCGAGGCGGCTGCGAAGTTTGTCGAGGCCAACGCCGGGCCCGACCGCTACATGGCAATCATGAACTTCGGCGGCACCTTGAACGTTGCGCTAAACTTCACGGCCGACGCCCAGCGGTTAAAGCAAGCGGTGCGTAACGTGCAGTTTTCCAGCGTATCGCCCAACCCGCAACCCGTCGAGGTTGCATCGCTCGGCGCGCCGCAGCTGGGAAATGCCGAAGCCAATTTTGGAGCGCGCACTCTGCTTCTGGCATTGCGCAGTGTCGGCAAGAGCCTGGGTTCGGTGCCCGGACGAAAGAGCCTGGTCCTGCTGACCGCAGGCTTCTCCCTCACGCCCGGCACGCCCGATTACTTTGAACAGCAGTCTGAACTGATGGCGGTAATTGACGCGTGCAACAAGGCCAATGTCGCCGTGTACCCGATTGACGTCCGGGGCTTGACCAGTGGGATCGGGATCTCGGCGGCGCCTGGATCTGCGCGCTTGCAGACAATTCCCAACCCGTCGCCGGCGCGGCTGGTGACCGCAACCCTTGACTACTCGGCAGAGGACCAGCCCGCCCATCTGGTTTACGTGCAGCGCGGCGGCGGGACAGGCGGCGGCGGGACAGGCGGCGGCGGAGGAGGAGGGCGCGGGGGTGGCGGGGGTGGAACCGGAGGCACCGGCGGGGGCGGCAAGGGCGGCGGCACGGGCACTGGCGGGGGCGGCAAGGGCGGCGGCGGCACCGGAACTGGAGGGGGTGGCGCCCGCGGCGGTGGCGGCTCCGTGAATACTCCGATGATGTATGGCAACCCCTACAATCAGGCCCACCAGCTCATTCCCACCATTCCGAGCGTCGTCGCTAACCAGCAAGTCCTCTATGAACTGGCCCAGGGGACGGGCGGTTTCGTAATCGCCAATTCCAACGATCTGTTCGGTGGTATGCAGAAAATCGCGAGGGAGCAAACCGAGTATTACGTACTGGGATATGCGCCGCCTCCGTCTGAGGAAGGGACCTGCCACACGCTGAAAGTCAAGGTCGAGCGCAGCGGAACGGTCTCCCGCTGGCGCAGTGGATATTGCAATGTGCGACCCACGGACCTGCTCGCGGGCAAGCCGGAAGAAAAGCAGTTGCAGGACCGCATTAGCGGTTTGCAGCCGGGAACCATCGCGGCTTCCATGCTGGCCCCTTTTTTCTACACTTCGGTGAACACGGCCCGCGTGAACCTGGCCATCGAGATCCCGCCCAACACCATCAAGTTCGAAAAACAGAACGGGAAGCTGCACGCCACGGTCAATGTATTCGGCATTGCCTACAAGCTGGACGGAACGGTGGCGGCGCGCTTCAGCGACACCCTCAGCCTCACCTTCGACGACAAGAAGGAAGTGGAGGAATTCAACTCCAAGCCAGCTCATTACGACACCCAGTTCGATGTTGCCTCCGGTCATTACAACCTGAAGGTAGTGTTCAACCCACACGGCGGCGACAGCTTCGGGAAACTGGAGATGCCGCTGGTGATTGACCCTTATGACGGCAAGCAATTCACCCTGAGTGCGGTGGCGCTGAGCAAGGAGATTCACCCGGTTTCGCAGATGGGAACGAGTCTGGATGCCGCGCTGCTGGAGGACCGCACCCCCTTGGTGACCCAGGGATTGCAGCTGGTGCCTTCCGGAAGCGACCAGTTCAAGAAAAGCGATCACGCTGGATTTTATGTAGAAATCTACGACTCCCTTCTGACCAGTGCCAACCCTCCTGCCAAAGTCGGGATCAGGATGGCCGTCATCGACCGTAAGTCCGGTGAAAAGAAGTTTGAGAATGGCATTGTGGCCAAGGACGTGAAAGCTGGGAGTGCGCTGGTTCCGCTGGGGCTGAAGCTGCCGGTGGATACGCTTGCGCCGGGATCGTATCGTCTGGAGCTGAAGGCGATGGATTCCGCTGGCAACACCTCGCAGCCGCGAAGCGCAGATTTCGAAGTGCAGTAGGTATCAGATTGCCACGGGGTTCTAATTCCCACCCTCTCGCCAAAAAACGGCGAGAAGGGTGGGGCACCCACAGGTTAAAACTCAGGATTGCACTGAAAGGCCGGGCCACCCGTCAACACCTCGCAGCCGCGCACCGCCGACTTTGAAGTGGAGTAGCGGGTACGTGAGCCAGAAACGGGTGCCCCACGCAAGCTTCCTTTGCTGGGGTGGGGATTTTGACTTAACCTCACACCATCCAATGTGAGTATGAGCGGACTCGTGGATCATGCGCATGAAAATGTGCAGAACCACCCCATCCAAGCAACAGTCGGCTTAGGTGGGGAACCCGGCGCAGTGGTTGAAGCCGCACATGCCACCTATCGGCTAGTCAGGCGATATTGCGGGGCAAGGCATGGAAAATCCTGTGACATGTTTGTGCAACACCTTGCGGTCACCACATAACGCCAGAGCCTAGCCGAAAAGGAAAGCACCCAATAACAAAGGGCTTCCGCTGTGGGATCGATTGGAACACAAACGTGCCTCCAAGTACCTTTGAGGGCCCCTAGAGAATACCCACCTTCAAGAAGGGACGCCACATGCGAAAACTTGCAGCTTCTTTGCTGTTCGTGCTGTTTGTCGCTGTCGTAGCCAGTGCCGGTACCGTGGATGTCAACTTTGACGACCTACCGGGCGACGGCCTGGTTCCACAAGGCTACGGCGGCATCGATTGGAACAGCAATTGGACCTATTACGGGGACGTTCAGGATCCCTACAACCCACACACACCGCCAAATCGCGTTTACACCTTGGACCCCAACGGTGCTTTCCAGTTCGTTACACCGGAAGTGTTTGATGGAGCGTGGTTTGCTGGCAATGCCTTTGCAACCGTCCAGTTCGAATTATTCGACCCCAACGGTGTGCTAGTTTGGACTTCGGGGATGCTCGATCCCAGCAGTACGCCCACGTTCCTGACTTCGGGCTACGGGGGACTCGTGTCAACGGTTTGGGTAGTTTCACCGAGTCCGGACTTCTACATCATGGACGACGTAACCTACCACACACCTGGTGGTACGACTCCGGAGCCAAGCTCGCTTGTGCTTCTGGGCACAGGGCTTCTCGGGGTTGGCGGAGCAATTCGCCGCAAGCTAAGCTCGTAGAAACTCCCCATTTTCACTACAAGGCCGGGGCGAAGCGCTCCGGCCTTATTCTTTGCGGCAAGCGCCAGTGGGTGCCTTCGCGGTGCAAGGCTGACCACCCGTGGCGGGATTCGGCTCGGTAGGAACCCTCGCCACGGAGAATTCGCCCGCTAGGGTGGGTCCAAAGTTGGTGTATCCGGCTTGTACTGGTAGAGCGGGGCGGGCCTTCAGGCCCGCGTCCAGAGGGTCTACAATTCCGAGCTTCAGCCGCTGAGGTCAACGACCTCAGCGGCCGAAGCACTTTCTTCCCTGCGCCGGGTGCCCATCCTTCTCGCCCGCAGTTGGCGAGAGGATGGGCACACCGCCTCGTCACCCAGCCCACTAGCGGTACATCACCGGATAAACTCCCGGCCGCTCATTGCCGCTGTACACCATCTTGGCAAGGTGGACGGTGTATTCCGGCTTCGACACCAGCGAGGTCAAGCTGAAAACCCGGTAGCCATCGCCGCTGATTTCGGTGCGGCGGAACAGGCCGGGTTCCGTCTCCGTGACCTCACGGTTTCCGTGGATCTGGTCGAGAAACAACTGCGCCGACTTCTGATCGGCCTGCCCACCTTCGCTGGCGGTTGTGAGCGAGTCGGCGGCATACGACCGGATCAGCTTCTGCCAGTACTTTTCCAGCAATTCGGTGCTGGCGAAGACGTCGGCCCATAGGATGCGGCCATTGATGGCGACCACCACGCCTTTGGCGCCTTCCTTCTTCAGTTCGCGCAGCATCCCGTCGTAATCGGCTGCGACGGATTCAACTTTCTTCTGCACGTCAGGATTCTCCATTGCCTTGGCATACGAGGTGGACGCGTGCATGGAACCGCTGGCCTGCGGAACCGCCCTCGCCATGCCTGCCACCGCCGAGCCGACCTGTGCCCACACGCTCTGCTGATTGCGGTCGGCCATCGCCGGAGTGCGCACGCTGGGCTGCGCCATCTGCGATTTCATTGAACCGAAGTGCTCCGACGAGGCCACCCAGCGTCCCGGCTCAACGCAGAACACCGACAGATCAATGGGGCCCGATTTCGGCGAAACGATCCGGTCCACGCCGATCACGCGGTCCTGCTTGCCGCCCGTCACCACTTCTCCGGCAAGCAGAAGCAGAGGATGGTCGGAATTGTTGATCAGCACCAGCCGGTTCACCTCGGCCCCGGATTGCCGCGGCGGTGGCGAGCCTGGCCGTACCAATCCCCGAAGCGAACCCGCCTCGGTTACCACAACCGCGCCGGAGCGCAGTCCTTCATCCAGCGTCAGCAGGCGGGCGGTGTCGTTCTCCGCGCCTCCGACAACTGGGAAGATAGTCAGGTTTCCTCGGGTAACGGGTGACAGGACATGCAGCTCTGAATGTGCTGGGTTTCCGGCGGCAGCGAATGTTGCCGCCAGCATGGCCGAAGCAAACGACGCCAGAATTCTGAAATTCACGGTTGACCTCCGGAGGCGCTGGAGCGTCTCTTCTAAGCAGAGAACGCTGCACAGTGTTTTTCTTGCACCCGAATTGATACGATTCGCTTGATGGCCTCCGCTCCGGTTTCCGCTCCGCTCAATCCGCAGGTGGTAGCGATGATCGGGGAGTTCTCTGCGCACCACTACGAAGACAGTGGCGCGCGGCAGTTTGGTAAGTCGCCGGCCGACCTGGCGGAGACTCTCGCGGAAGTCGTTTCGCAATGGAATAACGCCGCCGCGGAGATCGCGGTGCGCAGTTTTCTTGCAACCTTGCGGCTGGAGGAGTTGGTGCTGGCGCGCGCCTGCGCCGCCGGCGACAATCACGCCTGGGAAGTGTTCCTCAATCGTTATCGAGCTACGTTGTACGAGTCGGCTTACAAGATCGCGCAGGAAGAAAGCGCCGCCCGCGCTTTGGCGGACTCGCTGTATGCGGCGCTCTACGGGGTGGACGCCAAGGGGCAGCAGCGGCCTTCCAAACTCCGCTCCTATCAGGGACGAGGTTCTCTGCAAGGGTGGCTGCGAACTGTGGTCGCGCAGGAGTATGTCAACCTGTACCGGGCTACTCGGCGCGAGACCAGTCTGGACGCGGCGTTGGACGAGGGCGTCCAATTCGCAGCCGGGGAGCCGGATGTCAGCGTCGCCGATCCTCGCGCCGAGACCGCGGCGGCCGAGGAACTGGCGGCGCTGGCTGCGGAAGAGCGTTTCTTGTTGGCCGCCTACTATCTTGACCGCCGCACGCTGGCGGAAATTGCCAAACTGCAAGGCGTGCACGAGTCCACCATCAGCCGCAAGCTGGAGCGCGTGACGTTGGAATTGCGCAAACGGATTCGCAAGCGGATGATTGCGGCGGGGATGTCTCCGCGACAGGCGGACGAAGCCATGCAGGACGTGGATGTGCGCGATCTGCGGGTGCCCGTGCGCGAAACTTTAAGGCAAGGAACGGAAGATCTATCGTTCTATAAAGAGAAGAGCGGAAACCAAGGATGAACCAGGAAATTCCCAAGCCGCTGCGAAACGCGCTGGCCAGGCAAGCGGTGGGCGACGCTCATCCTTCGCCTGACGTGCTCACGTCGTTCGTGGAACGCACGTTGGCTCCGGTGGAGAGCGAGGCCGTGACGCACCATCTAGCGCAGTGCGCAGAATGCCGGGAGATCGTGTTCCTGGCGAGCAATGCGGCCGAAGATGAGGTGCGTGACGGGCGGGAACTGGTGGCGGCGGCGGCTGCGGGTCGAGCGGCTGCCACGCCGATTTACGCCGCTAGCTCACGCCCGGATGCTGCTCGGGCTGAGGCGTCTCGCCACAGATGGACAATTCGAACCCGATGGGCTGGGTTGAGTGCGGCCGCTGTGGTGCTCGTCTCTGCGGGGTTGGTTGTGCAGTACTGGCGCGCCGCCAGCGGATACCAGACCGCGCCGGTCAAGGTGGCCAGCAATCGTCCGGCGCCTGCAAGCCCTGAGGCGCGGCAATCCGCGGCGACTCCAAGTTCGCGGGAAGCTTCCGCCAAGCCTGCGGTTCCCGAGACGCTCACCAAAGCTGCGCCGCACCCGATGACGGCTGCGCCAGCTAAGAAAGTTCCTGAAGCAACTACGACCGCTCGTAACGCCAGCGACGCATTCCCGTCCGCGCCAGCGGCGGAGCCTGCCGCGCGAGCGACGGCTTCACAAGCAACTACCGGCGCCGCTGTCGGCGGCATGAGCAGTGCCCTGGTTCCCGAGGTTCGTCCGCAGAGTTCCTACGTGGAGAGTGAATCCGCGCAAAAAAGTGAATCTGCGCAGCAGCTGCAACTACAGCAGCGCGCTCCGCTGATGTTCGGCAAATCAGGGACGGGGATGAAAGCGGTGAGCGCGGTACGACCGCAATGGCGCATCAGCCCGAACGGCCACCTTGAGCGCTCGATGCCTGCGAACCAATGGACTCGCGTGCTCGACGATCAACCTGTTATCTTTCATGCGGTGGCGGTCATAGAAAGCGACGTGTGGGCTGGCGGCAACGGCGGTGCGCTCTTCCACTCATCCGATCGCGGAGAACATTGGAGCAAAGCTTCACTCGCTGCGAATTCCAACGTTGAGACCGGCGCCATCGTTTCCATTCGCTTCGACGATTCGCAACACGGAACCGTCGCTTCCGACAGCGGAACTCGCTGGGCGACAACGGATGGTGGAGTCACCTGGACAACGCAGTGATTGCTCCGGAACGGCCCGTCGGATTGAGTTCGATCGAGACACCCGTGAAGACACTGGTGGCGATAGCTGCTGCTGCGTATCTTTCCCAGGCTTGGGTTGCAATTGCGACTGGCAGACACCTGTTCGGCGATGGCTCGTGGCTGCTGCTTAGACTGCTCGCTGAAAACCACATCACCCACTTAAATAACAATACCTGGAACGATTTTTTCGTCGGGCGCCTCGGGTCCTTCAGTTACCAGCAACTTCCCACGCTATTCGCGGCGCGCTCGGGCGTTCATAGCTTGAGGGTCCTGTCCGTTGTCTTCGGTGTGACGCTGTTTTCATTCAAGCCGCTGAGCCTCCTACTCTGCTACCGGTTTGCCCGCGACAAACGATATGTGCTTTTCCCGCTGCTCTCGCTCTTTGCCGGGACGATGAACAGTGAAGGCTACCTGATTTCCGAAACCCACTTGATGAGCGCCCTGTTCTGGGCGGCGCTGTTTGGGCTGCTATGTCCGCGCGAATTCGGGTGGTTCGATCTTGCCGCGATGATCGTCGTGTCCGCCCCACTGATTCTTTGCTACGAAACCATGGCGATGTTCGGACTGGTGCTGGTCGGAGTTTGCATTTACCGGCGGCTTGCGATCGCGAAGAGCCCGCGGGAGAAATGGCTCACGATTGTCTTCGGTGCCTGGTACAGCCTGGGAGTCATCTTCGCCATGCTGGCGATCATCTTTCCGCGCGATCCGACGCAGCGCGCCGATTTCTTCAAGGGTTTGCTGTTCGTCTTTCACTATCAGCATATTGGGGCGCGAGTCTCGTGCATCGTTCTCATTCTGTGCGCGCTGGTCCTGCTGATTCCAGCGATTTATAAGAAGACGCTCAATGTGCTGGTGGGACTTGCCATAGCTTGCTCGTTGGCGATTCCAGTGTGCATTCTTATCCATCCGGAATTGACCAGTCTCGACGAACACATTGTTGCCAGGACAATGAATGCCAGCGTTCCGCTCGCACTGGCAGCCGCTTTTCTGGCTGTGTATTTCGGCCTTGTGCAAGTAGACACGAGGAAATACAAGCGACTGTTTGTCATCGCTGCGGTATTAGGGATCTGCCAATCGGCTTGGAGCGTAGTTGCCAGCGAGCAATGGTCGCTCATGCTGAACGTCCTGCGCTCGGAACTGCGAACCCAAACCGGGCTGGTACCTTTCAACGGTAGTCTGCTGTCGCGACCGACGCTGGGCGGGCAGCCGATGCGCACGATGCACGCGGACTGGCCCCTGCTGTCGTTGAGCATTGTGTATGCCGATGAAGGCAAGGTCCAGGCCATTCTGCTGCCGCCGAGCACTTCGTTCTATCCCTTCGACCCTCGTATTCCTTCCGCGTTGCCGCGCCTGGAACGCTTCCACATCGATTACAGCCGTTATCTCGCGGCCGTACCCAAGACCAGCCCATACGAGCTTGGCGAGTGGATCGACTTCGGCGATGGCGGTAACGCGCTCCCTTACGAAACCGGCGGCTGGTGGAAGCCGGAGCCTTGGGGGACATGGACTGCGGAACAAGCTGGCCTCACGATCGACCTTAGTGGAGACGTGAAGTCGGACCTGGTGATGGAAACCGTCGCCGCAGCGTTTGTGAACGAAAAGAATCCGGCAGTTAATGTGCAGGTCTTGGTGAACGAGGTCCCCGCCGGCAAGTGGAGTTTCCGATTCAAGAGCGGCGCACCGGAGTACCAGACCTATCGGCTGGTGCTGAGCCAGAAGGCGCTGAACAAGGCGCTTCCGGTTGTCATTCGATTTCGCGTGAGCGGAGCGGGTTCGCCCGCGGCCGCCGGCTTGAGCGACGACGCGCGCATGCTCGGCCTGGCCGTCCGCCGCTTGCGGTTGTTGGCGCAATGATCTGTCGCGAGGCAAGACGCCGTCTCCGCGTCCTCGATATAATTCACCGCCATGGACTTGGGGCCTGGGTCTTTCATCCGCCGGTGGTTCGATCCGGAGTATGGGGCGGCGGACCACCTGCTTCCGCGCTGGATCTTTCTGCGGGCCCTCGGCCTGATTTATTTTTCAGCATTCTTCTCCCTGGTATTTCAGATCCGCGGACTCATCGGCGCCCAAGGCATTCTTCCCTCCAACGAATACCTCGAAGCGGTGGCGCACCAGTTCGGGGTGGCCCGCTTCTGGTTTGCGCCGACGCTGCTGTGGTTCTCCACCGGACCGCACATGCTCGGCGCAATCTGTTGGGTCGGGATGATCGCTTCGCTGCTGGTCGTCCGCAACGTGTGGCCGCGCGCAACGCTGTTCATCTGCTTTGTGTGCTTCCTCTCCTTCGTCAGCGCCGCACAGGATTTTTCCGGCTATCAATCCGACGGCATGTTGCTGGAGGCGGGATTTATTTCCTTGTTTTTCGCGCCACCCGGATTTCTTCCCGGCCTGGGTCGAGCGCATCCGCCGTCGCGTGCCAGCATGTTTCTGCTGCAATGGGAGTGGTTCCGCATCTACTTCGAGTCGGGCATGGTGAAGCTGGCCAGTGGCGATGCCGAGTGGCGCAATTTCACCGCCATGGACGAGTACTACCAGAACGGCCCGCTGCCCACCTGGATTGGCTGGTATGTGCAGCATCTTCCGCACTGGTTCCACGCCTTCGCCACCGGCGCCACGCTGGGGCTCGAACTCGGCCTGGTGTTCATGCTGTTTTTGCCGCGGCGCTGGCGGATCGCGTGCTTCTTCATCGTTACCGCCTGGCAGATTCCGGTAATCCTCACCGCGAACTACACCTTCCTGAACTATCTAGTGCTCGTGCTGGGATTTCTCCTGCTGGACGACCGCTTTCTGCTGCGCACCATGCCGGAGCGCTGGCGCGCCTACATCACTCCCACTCCCATTCCCATTCGACAGATCGGCGTTCCGCCAGAGAAAAATGTGGAATCACAGGATTCTTCTGACTCGTCGCTTCCCGAGCAAAAGTCGTTGCGGCCTTTGCAGGCGCTGCGGCTGTCCCTGGTCAGCGTGATGCTGATCTGGATCTTCTACGCCACGACCGCGCAAATGATCTGGATTGTTTTCCCCCGTCTGCCGCTGCCCGTCTCGCCGGTTGCTGCGCTCGATCCATTTCGTATCGCCAATCGTTACGGGTTGTTTGCGGTGATGACGCGCGGCCGTTGGGAGATCGAGTTCCAGGGCTCGAATGACGGGCAAACTTGGGTGGCCTATCCGTTCCGCTACAAGCCGCAGGATGCGAGTCAACGGCCGGGGATTTATGCGCCTTATCAGCCGCGCTTCGATTGGAACCTGTGGTTCGCGTCGCTGGGCTCGTGGCGCGAGAACATGATCGTGCCCAGCACCGAAGAGCGTCTGCTGTCTGGCTCTCCCGATGTGCTGGCGCTGTTTGCCGGAAATCCGTTTCCCCAGGCCCCGCCGCAGCAGCTTCGCGCCGTGCTTTGGCAATACTGGTTCACCACGCTGGAGGAGAAGCGCGCCACGGGAATGTGGTGGAAGCGCAAGCTGATCGGACTGTATGCTCCGGTGCTGGAGCGGCTTCCCGACGGCAAACTTGGCGTTGTGCAATACCCGGAACCGCTGCCGCCGCGGCAGTAGCATTTAGCCGACGAGTACCACCCGCGTCCTTTCCGCCGCCGCTTTTTGGATTGGCGCAAGCAGCAAGCTAAACTATTTCCTATGCCTGCGACGCCACGACGAGCCGCTGTGATCGGCGCAGGCCCCAACGGTCTGGCGGCGGCCATCGTCCTCGCCCAAGCAGGCTTGCAAGTGGATGTATTTGAGGCCGAGGCGCAGCCCGGCGGCGCCGCGCGTACCATGGCGCTGACCCTGCCCGGATTTCTGCACGACTTCGGTTCCGCAGTACACCCGATGGCTGCGGGATCGCCATTCTTGTCTTCGCTGCCCTTGCGCGACCACGGCCTGGGATGGATCCATCCGCCGGCGCCGTTGGCGCATCCGCTCGACGACGGTACAGCGGTGATGTTGGAACGTGATCTTGGCGCCGCGGAAGTCGCTCTCGGGGAAGATGGCAAACAGTGGCGCAGGCTGATGGGTCGGTTTGCCGAGCGCTGGGCTGAACTCGCTCCCGAGGCGCTGCGGCCGGTCCATTTGTTCACTCGACATCCCGTCCTGATGGCGCATTTGGGACTGGTCGGATTTCCCTCGGCAATCGCGATTGCCGAACATTGGTTTCGCAACGCCAGAACCAAGGCACTCTTCGCTGGCATCGCGGCACATTCCGTTCTTGCCCTCGACGAACCGCTGAGCGCCTCCTTTGGGGTGATGCTGGGCGCGGCAGCGCATGCCGTGGGATGGCCCATCCCGCGGGGGGGCGCGCAATCCATCACCAATGCGCTGTGCGGATACCTGGCCAGACTGGGAGGCACGCTTCACTCGTCCACCCGCATTGAGAGCCTCGCCGCGATGGGTGAGTATGATGTCACCCTCTGCGACGTGACTCCGCGCCAGTTGCTGCGGATGGCCGGCGGCCGGTTGTCTCCCGCGTACCGGCGTCAACTGGAGAAGTATGGTTACGGCCCCGGCGTCTTCAAAGTTGACTACGCCTTGTCGAGCCCGATTCCGTGGAGAGCTCCTGAATGCTTGCGCGCCGCAACCGTACATCTGGGAGGGACTCTGGAGGAGATTGCTGCGTCGGAGGAAGCCATGCGGCATGGACACCATGCCGAGCGCCCGTTTGTTTTGCTGGCGCAGCCCAGTTTGTTCGACCCGACGCGCGCCCCGCAAGGGAAACATACCGCGTGGACTTATTGCCACGTGCCTAACGGTTCGCAGTTCGACATGCTGGACCGTCTGGAGACGCAGATCGAGCGTTTCGCGCCGGGATTCCGCGACTGCATTCTGGCGCGGCGGGTGCTAACTCCGGCATCGCTGGAGAGCATGGACGCTAATCTGGTGGGCGGAGACATCGGCGGAGGAGCGATGAATCTGCGGCAGTTTCTGTTTCGCCCGACACGGCGGCAATATGCTACCTCGGCGAACAATATCTATCTCTGCTCTTCTTCCACTCCACCGGGCGGCGGGGTGCACGGAATGTGCGGTTATAATGCCGCCCGATTGGCGCTGGCGCGACTGTGATTAAATGCGCGTGAACTCGGCACCCTGGCGGCGCAAGGCGCGCAATACGGCGGAAGAGGGCTGGCGCGGGCCGTCGTATTCGATGCGGCGCAGATATGGCTCGACATCCATCACTACACAGGTAGCTCGCCTTGCAGCCAGCCAGCCTCCGGCAACTTCGGTTCAGCGGTCAGGTCAAGAACGAGGTTCTCCAGGATAAGCCGCTTGCTGGGAGGATTGGAGCGCAGAGCCAGGTCGGCGCGCGCCACACGGCGGATGGCGCTAGTCAGTTCGCGACGCGACTTGTAGCGCCGCGCCTGCCGGATAATGTCTTCCGCGGCGAACGGTGGAATGCGAAAGCCCTGCCAAAGGACCTGCCACAATGCGCGCGAGTCGCGCACATTCCGCTCCAGGATGACCAGCATCTGGCGGAAGGTGCGCGCCAGCATGTAGAGGTGGCCGATGGCCGCTTCGTCGCCGTCGCCGGTGCTCAGGATGGCGTCGAGCACCCCCAAGGCCCGGGCGCGGTCGCGCGCCGAGATGGCGTCGGTCAATTCGTAAAACGAGCGTTGCTTGGCAGCGAGCACCAGGGTCTCGACATCGCCCAGCGTAATCCGTTTCTTGTCGCCGACGAAGAGAACCAGCTTCTCCAGTTCGTTGGCGACCATCATCATGTCGCCTCCGAGCGAGTCCACCAACTCGCGCGCGGCATCGTTGTCCAGCTTCACGTCCTCGGCGCTGGCGGTTTCCATCGCCCATTTCACCGCGTCGCCTTCGTCCACGCGGGCGAACTCGAGCAGCTTGCAATACTCGCCCAGGGTTTCGCGGATGCGCTCGTAGCGGTCTTTGTCGGTCAGGTCCATGCGGCGCACGTCGGTGGGAATGTTGATGTGATCGGCCACGAAGATGAGCAGCGCATCCGGGTTGGGGTCTTTGAAGTAATCCTCGATGGCGCCGAATTCGTCGTCGTGTTTGCCGCGCCCGTAAAGATTCTTGACGCCGCGAATGAAGAAAACCTGGAAGGGCGACATCAGAGATGGAGTGCGCGCTTGATCGAGAATGTGCTGCAGTTCCACCTCGCTCAGGTCCATGTCATAGACGCTGAGTTCCCGCACCTCGGCCGGCACCAGGTGTTGCAGGATGGCGTCACGGCACCGCTTGCGGAAAAACGCCTCATCGCCGATGAAGACATACCCCGGCGCCATTTTGCGCGCCTTCACGTCGGCGACGAAGCGGTCCGAAGCGGCGAAACTGCGCACTTAGTAGGCCTCCAGGATGTCGCTGACCAGCGTCTTGGCGAAACTATTGGCAATGCGGCCCAAGGCTGGCTCTTCTTCCTCGAAAAAACTGGGAGCATCCCGCGAGACCTGGTACTGCTCGCGGTAAACATAATTGGGATTCTCCCAAAGTACCTTGCCCTTGCTGGTGACCAGCGACACCTTCATCGTGACCGCCACCATGCCCGAGGAGATGCGCCCCGTGGCAGGGTCGTAAGTCATCGGAACTATGATGGCAGAGGTGACCGTTCCGTTCAGGGTGGCATCGGCGGCGCCATCCGCATTGATGGTCACAACGCGGTAATTGGTCCGGTCGTGCAATTCGCGAATGACGTCTTCCGTAATGGTTTGTTCGATGCGGTAGATTGACGTCCCGTTAACGAAGGTCGGCACATACAGGGTGTGAAGGTCGGTAGGCAAGCGGACCGCTTGGCCACCCGTGTGGTAACCGCAACCCGCGGTGGCGAGCAGCAGCACAGCGATGCCTACAAGTATTGTCCGGTGCGCGACTTGCGATGTGGTCACTGAACGGTCCCTCGCGGACGGGCGGCGATCATGCTCTCGGCGCATTCCACCGCCGTCAGGGCCGCAATCCGCAGATTGTCCGATGCGGCCCATAGCCAGAAGCCGTTAGGCCGTTGCGAATCGCGACGCGCAAATATCTGGATTTGCTCCTGTCCCGCAGCATTGACGTTGCTCGGCGATTCATCGGCACTTTGCAGCAGGTCGACGTGCTCGCCGGAAAGCGCTGCCGTCAACTCTTCCGTCTGCGCCGCTTGCTCCAACTCAAGATAAAGCGAGAAGGCATGGCCGTGAAAGATAGGTGCTTGCAGAAGCATCAACGAAGGCGCGGCCAACCGCTCGCCCACCAGTTTATGGAAGTGTTGCTGAATACGACTCTCGACGGAATTCAGCGAGGATAACGCCTTTTCGCCGTAACGATCAATCAAATTGAAGGCCACTTGCGCGTCGAACGCGGACTTTGGCAACTGCTGGAAGGAGAGCAGGTTCACGGTTTGCTCATGCAATTCGTCCATGCCACGCTTGCCGTACTCCGAAGCGGGCTGGAAGACGGTAGCGACGGCGCGCGCGATGCTGCCCACCTTCTGCGCGCGTAGCATCAACAGCGCCAGTGCCACGGCGGCGGGATGCGCAATGGTCACCGGCACGGGGGTAAAGTCCACGCGCGGACCAAGACCTAGCTCGCGCTCCACCCATGGCGCGCGCAGCAGGACACCCTTTTCATTCTCCAGTCCGTAGGACAGGTCGATGATGTCGCTGCCTGCCTTGCGCGCCATCGGCCAGGTGTTACGGGTGAAGGTTTCGTCCGCGGCGAAGAAGGTGAAGTCCACGTTCTCCAGGTGCTCAGGAAGGACGCTTTGGATGAAGGTGGGTTCTTCGCCCACGGCCTCGAGTTGGCCGAGCGACTCATCGTCATCGAGCAGACGGGTGTCGGTCGCCGGAAAATTGCGGTCGCTGAGGACGTCCTTCAATTCCCGCCCTTTCAGGGTGCCGGCGCCTACAATCGCTACGCGAAACATAGCCCCTCAATGTCGTCCGCCGGGGAAAACACCAGCGGTGCGGTTTGGCTCATTTTCATCAAGCGTGCGAGGCCTCGTCTTGAGGTGGAGGAGGCGGCGCGGTGGGCCGCCGGAATACGAACGAAAGCCGGGCCAGCACCCCTGACAGGATATAGACCAGCGCCAGCAGGAAGAGTACATACTGGGAAGAAAACCACATCAGCGCAATGACCGCGCCCATCACGATAAGCCAGCGGAAATTCTGGGTTTGGCGAAAGTTGATCCCCTTCAAGCTAAAGAACCGCCAGGTGCTCACCATGAGGAAGGCGATAGCGAAGACGAAAACGCCCCATCCAACAGAAAGCCACCAGTATGGCAGCGGATTCCCTTGCACCAGATGGACGACGGCCGCGACCGCTCCTGCGCCCGCCGGAATGGGCATTCCCACGAAATACTTGCGTCCCGGGCGGCCGGGATTCGAAGGCTGGGGATTCACCTGGATGTTGAAACGGGCCAGACGGGACGCGCCGGCCAGCAGAAACACAAAGGTCGCAATGGCTCCCAACTCAATCACGCGGTTGCGAATGTCGGGATCGCCAGCCATCGGCAGCATACGGAATCCCCACATCCACGCCAGGACCGCGGGCGCCACCCCGAATGCAATCACGTCGGCCATGGAGTCCAGTTCCCGGCCAAAAGCGCTGGTGGTGTTGGTCAGTCGCGCTATGCCGCCGTCGAGAAAATCGAACACAATGGCGAAGCCGATGGCCTTGGCGGCGTGATCGAAGTGCCACGGATCGGACGCGGTACCCTGGATGGCTTGCGAGATGGCGTAATACCCCGCGGCTATGTTGCCCGCCGTGAACAGGGAAGGAAGGAGGTACAGTCCCTTGCGCATTCGGCGCGGCTCAGGTGAATCGCCTCCCCGTAGCATCGGCTGTTCGCTCATCGCACCTCCGCCACACTCTGATAGGAAGGCTGGACAGCGCGACGCTGGGCCACGGCCAGCACACTGGAGCCACCCTTCACGTGGTCGCCCACACGCACTTGCATCTCAGCTTCAGCCGCGAAGATCACGTCGGTGCGGGAGCCGAACTTGATCAGCCCCACCCGCTCGCCGCGCGCCACATGATCGCCGATCTTCTTGGTAAAGACAATCCGGCGGGCCAGCAAACCGGCAATCTGCTTAAACACCACGCTACCCGCATCCCCCTGGACGCTGACAACGTTCTGCTCGTTTTCTTCGGCTGAAATAGCTCCCATGGCATTGCCAAACTTTCCCTTGCGGTACTTCACGTCGGTGATGACACCAGCGACTGGAGAACGATTGACATGTACGTCGAATACATTCAGGAAAATGCTGATCCGGGTCTGCGGCTCACCATTTTCCGCGATCGTGGAAATCTCCGTCACCTTGCCGTCAGCGGGAGAAACAATGGCGCCTTCCGCCGCGGGAATCTGGCGCTCGGGATCGCGAAAGAACCACAGGAAAAATGCGGCCAGTAGCAACGGAATGACTGCCAAAGCGGGCAGGGTCAGCCATCCCACCAGCACCGCCACCGCGATAAAAGCCAGCCCGTAATAGATTCCGTCGCGAACCATGGGTTGTTTTAGATTATAGAGCCTGGCCGTATATCGCGTGGTGTGCCGCTAGACACACCGTAGGGAAAATCGAAGGAAGCTGGAGATAGTGCCGAGCTTGAGACAGAGGATACAGCTAGGGCGGGGCGACAAAGTATCCGGTCTTTACCGCCGCGAGAAAAGGCTTGATGCTGACTAAACGACCAAGTGGCCGGTCCGGAACTTCTGTTCCAAACTTTCCATCTGGTCTTTCAGGCGGAGCTTCAGCTTCTTGAGTCGCACTTCCTCGAGTTTTTCGTCTTCAGAAAGATATTTTTTCTGGATCAAATTATCGAGGCGCTGCGAATATTGCGAGTGCTCATCCACCAGGCGGCGGAATTCATCGTTACTGGCAAGAAGCTGATCGCGTACCTGAGTTGCCATTCAGTGAACCTCCGGAGAGATGCAAAATGCAAACGCTAGCATAGGACCTATTCTGCTTCAAGATCAAATTGTCGCAGATTTGTCATAGAAAAACACAATAACAGTGCGTCTTCCTCAGGCCCCTGGTAATAGTTACTGCGGCGCCCGTGCTGGCTAAACCCAAGCTTTTCATAGAGTCGGCGGGCCGCCAGGTTCGATTCCCGCACTTCCAATAGCACGGAAGTGGCTCCTGCGGACTGGGCTTGCAACAGCAGCTCCCGAATTATTTTGATGCCTAGACCGCGATTGCGTTTTTCCGGGGTTACAACCACATTTTCAATTTCCCATTCGGCGGTAGCGCAACGCGCGACTGCGAAGCCGATCACGCGGCCAGCGTCTGCTTCAGAGGTTGCGACGAGCGTGATTCGCGGCGGAGCTTCCGCGGCAAACAACGCGTCATATTCGCGCTCTGCCCAGTGTGCCGCAGTCTCGGTCTGGCGCTCGAGCGCGCGGATCGAAGGCACATCGTCAGGAGTGGCCGGACGGATCAGCACTGCGTCTTCTTCGCCGTCGAAAGTATCTCAGCGTCGGACCGGCGGATGTAATTGACGTCGATGGTGGCGGGATCGGCAGTTTCTCCCGCTAGCAACTTGCGAATGCCGATGCGGCCAATCTCGCCGGCATTGACCGGCGCGACCAGAATGACGTTGCGGTTCGCGGCTTGCAACGCTTCGGCAACTTTCTCGTCCGCAGTGAGAAGATCAGCGCTGCCAGCCGGAGGTTGCGCGGCGAATTCGTCCAGCTTTGCAATGTATTCGCGAACCAGAGTTGCGCGGCCGGAAACCAGACGGTATTCGCCAACGTAGATCTCACCCCGGCCGGCGTCCAACAGGGCGACCGCGCTTTCGCCCTGCCGTCCATGCGTGAGCACCAGGGCCTCCAACATGGAGACCGTCGCCAGTGGCTTGCGCAGCACTTCGCAAAGCCCTTTCACCGTGGACAGACCAACCCGCAAGCCGGTAAACGAGCCGGGACCGGAGACGACGACGAACCCATCGACGTCAGTCTTGTTGAGGTTGTTCTGCCGCAGCGCTTCCGCAATTCGCGGCAGCAATTGCGCCGAGTAGGTGCCGCCTTCGAGCGAAGTCAGTTGCAGAACTTCGAAACTATCGTCGTCGCCGCGGCACAGCGCGACGCTTCCTTTGCGGCCCGATGTATCGACCGAGACGATCAGCATTTCAGACGCCACGGGGAGCGTCTTCCACCAGTTCCAGCAGCACGCCTCCAGCGCTGGAAGGGTGAACGAAAATGTAGAGATGTCCGCCCGCGCCAATCTTGATCTCGTCCGAGACCAGGCGCGTTCCCGAAGATTTCAGCCGCTCGACGGTGCCGGCCAGATCGCTGATGTGCAGCGCGACATGATGCAGACCCTCACCGCGTTTGGCGAGGAACTTACCGATGGGCGAGTCGGGCGAAGTCGGCTCCAGCAATTCCAGGCGGCTTTCGCCGATCGGCACCATGGCCAGCCGCACCTTTTCCGCTTCCACCGTCTCTTCCGGCATCACTTCGAGGCCAAGCTTTTCGTAGAACTTCCTGGCCTCCGCCAGCGACCTCACGGCGATACCGAGATGATCAATGTGATTCATTCTGGCTTCCCCAAATTGTCGATGATCTTCTCCACCAGAGAATACGGGTCGCGCTTATGTTCGGCAACCTCCGCCGCATAGCGCGTGGCCTCGCCTTCGCTGAGGTAATACGCCAGCACCCGCTGGAAAAGCGCGTCGCGCAACATCTCGGCGATGCGCTGGCGCCAGTTGTCGATGCGGCGGGCACGGGCGCGGCCGTCCTGCTGGAGATAAGTCCGATACTTTTCGATTGCCGCCAGCAATTCGGCAGTGCCGGTCCCACTGGTGGCCACGGTCTTCACGATGGGAGGCGTCCAGTTGTCTTTGCGCACGGCCAGCGGTTCGGGGCCCCCAGCACGCGCCGCATTTGCGCGTGATGGGGTGATCGCCTGCATGGCGCGAATCTCGCGCTCCACCCGCTCGGCGCCATCGCGGTCCGATTTGTTGATGACGAAAATGTCGGCAATCTCCATGATGCCGGCCTTGATGGTCTGCACATCGTCGCCCATGCCGGGCACCAATACGACGACGGTCACGTCCGCCAGGCGCACGATGTCCACCTCGTCCTGACCGACGCCGACGGTCTCGATCATGACAATGTCGCGGCCGCTGGCGTCGAGCACCGTCGCGACATCGGCAGTGGTGCTGGCCAACCCGCCCAGCGAGCCGCGGGTGGCCATGCTGCGGATGTAAATTCCGGGATCGGCATGGTGCGATTGCATGCGAATGCGATCGCCAAGAATTGCGCCGCCGCTGAATGGGCTGGTGGGATCGACTGCGACGATGCCAATCGTCTTCCCTTGTTTGCGGTACGCGTGCGCGACCTGGTCCACCAGCGTGCTCTTGCCCGCGCCTGGCGAGCCCGTCATGCCCAGCAGTACGGCCTTGCCGCTATAGGGAAACAGTGCCTTCAGCAGTTCGGTGGATTGCGTGCCGTGATCTTCGACGATGGAAATGCCCCGCGCCAAAGCCCGCGGCTCTCCCGCGCGAATTCGCCGGACAAGTTCCTGGATGTGGCTGTTCGAGGTCAATGGTTAGGCACCAATGGACAAGATTACCAGCAGGCGGAGGAGTCGCGGGCTTCTATTCTTCGCGGAACGCCTGGTGCCCCATCCGATAAGAACGAAGGCGTTGTCAACCGGGGCGGCCATTCTCTTCGGGGATCAATGAGACTCGAAAAGGCGTCGCCGCTCGTTTACTCTTATCAAAGCACTCGGCCTGACGCGGAAAACCAACTGCCGAAAAATGCAAGTCGTTCTTGTCGCAAGCTAAAGAAACAGATAGTATTTGGCCTTGACCCACCGATCATGCCTACGACCTTGAGTTTCGCCGATTTTTCGATGAGCCGCGCGGCATCCGAACTGCGGTATGACAACGCTTATCTTATCTATGATCGGACGGGTCAGGTCATTCAAGAAGCGCGTGGACATTTCACGAATTTCAAAGTGACGTCCGCCACTCCCAATGAGTCGACCTTCCTGTCTGACGAGGGGAGCTTTGGTCTGCAACTGGGTAGTTGTCGATTCATTAGCGACAAAGCAGATGCCAGCCTCGAGAGTTTTGGAAGCTCATGTAAACGATATTTCGACATCGTTGCAGAGCTTCTCGACATCAGAATGTTCACGCGGGTCGGACTGCGTGTAATAACGAAAAAGACAACCAAGGATAAGGAAGAGGCAAAGGCTCTGCTAAGAGAGGCACTCTCCTGCTGATGAAGAAGCAGCTGATCGCCTCAGATTGGCGATTGCTAGTCTCATCAGCCGCAGTTGGAAGAAGAGGCGAAAAGTCACGAATGAGGTTATTCAGGATCTCGAATGCTACACTGAGACCCCGCCGCGTGTGCAGAAAGATGGTCTTTTCGATCTAAAGCCCCAGAAGTGTGACCCCAAGAATGAATGTTCTCTTGCTGCTCAGCTAAGAGCCCAGCCGGAAATGCTTAAGGCGCTACGTAACGCAATTCCTGAAAATTCGATTCGACGCGAAGATCGAGACAGGCGAGCTGTGCTTAAGCAGTTGATTCACAATCCCAAATTGCCACTAGACAGAGAATCCTGCCGCAAATTGGGTGACGCTATTTTTGCGTTCTTTTGTCCAGCAACAGCAGTGGTATTGACAACGAATTTGCGCGATCATGAAACGCTGGCTGAAGCCGTGGGCAAGAAAGCTGAGGCACCGTAGCCCAACTTCAACGACTCTCACTGGCATGGCGAGATTCCCTACGCCGCGACTGCCTTGACCGCGCGGGCGGCGGGACGCGAACGCTGCTGCTCCTGCACTTGCAGCACGACGTCTGCCAGGACGATGGAGAACGCCAGACACATCCATATCACGGTTTCCACCGCCGCAGGACCCCGATTTTCCAGGCCGGTCACGCCCAGGATCGCCGCGCTCCGAGAAAGACCCCAGGGCCCACAGCAAAGCTGCGGGTCATCCACTGGCGGTGCTGCTGGACCTTTCGCTGGAGGATCAACACGAAGGCGATCCCGGTAGTCAGCATCCACAAGGTGCCATGGGTCGCGGCGATCATGGTGAAAGACAGCGGAACTCCCATGCGGTGTTGAATTACCTGGATATAGATCCCGAGCGGACCGGCGATGAATGCGCCGGCAACGTAGACCCTTCCTGACACACGATGCAGTTTCGTATAGCGCTGGCGGAGCCGGTCGGAGAACTGCATGGGGGCAAGCACAAACGCGCACGCTCCGGCCAACCCGTGCGGCAACAACCACCATTTAAACGGCTGGTAGTGCTGCCACACCGGGGCGTTCAGATTCACCAGGAAGCTCTCGTTGTGGCCGAGCACATAGGCCACCATCAGCCCCCCGAGCGCAATCAGCAGATACTTCGGTTTGAACCAGGACACACGTTGGACAGTCAGCGATGCAGTTGCCATGGCAGAATCCCCACAGGAGAGTGAAATCTTGAGCGACTACTATACACGAGATCAGATTCAAATTGAGTGGGAATTGCGATCCGATGTGGGCCGGTACGAGAGCCGGTTCTCGATTGTGAGGACAGTCATTGACATGCACCAATACGATCTGGTGAGATCGGCCTGTTGACGCTTGGATTGCGCTTTCGAGAATTAGGGAGAATCGCATGGACACACTTTCCCGAAGCTGGGACCTTCTAGGGCAGAGTTTCGCGGTCTTAAAGTCGGACAAGGAACTGATGTGGTTGCCGGTTCTATCGGCAATGTTCTGTTTGGCTGCGACGGCGATCATCCTCGGTATCGGACTGATCGTGGTGATGCCTCCCGGACCCTTTCCCCACGATGTTGCCCAGCAAAAACTGCTCGGCAAAGCGATGGCGCCCTTTATTTTCCTGGTTTACTTCGTCATCTATAGCCTCGGGATTTACTTCAATGTAGCGCTGGTCAGCATCGCGTCAAACCGGCTCGCCGGCGGCCACGCCACCTTGAATGATGGCTTGCAGATTGCATGGAAGCGCAAGTGGAGCATTCTCCAATGGGCGCTGCTGGCCGCGACGGTGGGCATACTCCTGCAAATGCTGGAGCGCGGCTTGAGTGTTCTGGGCCGCGTCATTACCCGCGTCACCGGCTTCGTCTGGATGCTCGCCAGCTTCTTCGTCGTACCCCTTCTCGCTGCTGAGGACATGGGCCCCGTCGAGGCGCTCTACAAATCGCAGCAGATATTTCGCAAGACGTGGGGCGAGGAAGTTGCCGGCGGCTTCAGCTTCGGACTTGTCTTTTTTCTTCTTACCTTGCCGGGATTGCTTCTCCCGATAATGGGCGCGCGGCTGGGACAAACAGAAATGATGGCCGGCTTCGCAGTCATGGTAATTTACTGGCTGCTTCTGGGTGTCGCCAACTCAGCCGCTCAGGGAATCTTCGTCGCCGCGCTTTACCGCTACGCCACCAAACAGGAGGTCTCCGCCGGGTATGACCTCGACGATCTTTCCGGCGCGTGGCGGCCGAAGGTGCGATGAAGTGAGGGCCTGGCGCGAATCGCTCTTCGGTCTTCGCTATTCGCTATTCGCCTTTAGCTTTGAGCCTTTAGCCCTTAGCAGGCGCGACTAGACAGTTGCTAACAGCTAAGAGCCAGCGGATTAAGAGCAGAGCGAATAGCGAAAAGCGAAAGGCGGAAAAAAATTGGTTTTAGGCTGGTGCCGGGAGGGGGGGTCGAACCCCCACGAGGTGATAAGCCTCGGCGGATTTTGAGACCTTCCACGATCATTCCTAAGCCCCTCATTTACTCGTGTTTGCAGAGACTTGCGAAGAACGGGCGTTACGTTCTGTGACGTTCGGTTACGTCCTGCATCGTTGTATTGGGCACAAATTGGGCACGTTCTTCGCCCGGCTTAGGCACGCCCGCCCTCTTCCTATGACGTAGTACTTACTCGCAAGGTTGAAAGCGTGCATACTTGGGACATGCGGGTTCAAATCTCGTGTGCAGTCAGGCCGACATCCTCCGTTCGGGTATCGGCCCTTTCTAGTTTTGCCGTTATCACTCGCCCATGCGTCCGCGGTCACTGGACAAATTACCCGCCGCAGGCGTAAAAGGTTTGGTGGGTGAGAGGGGGAATTTTTCCGGCCTTTTCCAGCCCTCCTACAACATCAGAGAGGGAGAGAAACAAGCGGAGGTGGACGTCATGACTCGAATTGGTGCAATGGCTTCGGCTGTGCTGCTTGCGATGTCCTTGTGCTACGGGCAAAAGGCAGCTCCTGCTCCGGCACAGCCTGCCAGTGCAACGCAGACTCCTTCAGCGGCAACAGGCCTTGGGCACGGAGCTTTTCCCGTGCAAGTCACTAAAATGCTGGATTCCAGCAAGCTGAAACAAGGCGACATAGTTGAGTTCAAGACAGCGGGAGCATTTGTCCTTCCCGACGGGAGGCGAGTGCCAGAGGGAGCAATGGTGACCGGACACGTCACGGAAGCGAAGGCCCGCTCCAAGGGTGATTCCCAATCGGAGCTGGCCGTTGTTTTCGACCAGATTAGCCTCGCTAAGGGTGAACAGTTAACCATCAAAGGCATTGTTCAGGCGGTAGGCCCGAATCCGTTTCCGGATGCAACCCAAGTGCCCAACGGGCCAACGATGCAGGCCCATGGGGGAGGCAACAACGGGGGATGGACGCCGACCACAGATATCAAGTCCGGCTCGGATTTAACCAAATCGACCTACCCATCGTCGATGGTCACACCGGAATCGACGGGGGTGCACGGAATTAATGGCTTGCAACTGGGACCGGATGGCGTTCTCACTTCTACTGGGAAGCACGTTAAGCTGGACAGCGGAGTGCGAATCATCGTGCGTGGCGAGATTCTGAAATAGGCCAAGGGGTGCGTGCACGAGACTCCTGCGCGGATGCGCGATTTCAGCCCTGCCTCCCGCATCCCGTGCGGTGAACTAGCGCCAGCTAGACAGTGATATTAAGGGTTTAGGATTGGTGCCGGGAGGGGGGGTCGAACCCCCACGAGGTGATAAGCCTCGGCGGATTTTGAGTCCGCTGCGTCTGCCAGTTCCGCCATCCCGGCCTAATCGGAAGATCGCGATAAAGCTTAGTTTAGCAGCTTCGCATTTGCAACCGAGCCGGTACTGGGGTTGATTGCGTGACTGACTACTGCGATTTAGACCACATCGGCCTCTCATTGCTGGTAACGCGCGGTGAGGGACATTTTAATGTGGTTCAACAGAAACCCTCTTTAGGAACGTGGCTGCCGCGCGGCATGATGTCCCATCCTCCCTGTTTTCAGCCATTTGATAGAGCTTGCAGAATATGCGCAACTGCCGGAGAAATGGCAAGTTGTCCGAATTTCTTCTTGACATTTCCACAGCCGGGCGTAGCATGAAAGTATCACCTCCGATCCATTTCAGGATCGAGTGGGCCTGAGGCCAAGGAAGTGTCACCGCTCCTTGGCAGCAGGCCCATTTAATTTCTCTGGCTTCGTCTGGCCCTGAAATCAGCTCTACGCGCAAGTGCAATTGCGCGACCCGCCGCAAGCTTTCAGCCACCCCTGTAATTCCGCTAGCGCCCTTTCACAGACCATCGCGTGGCGCTGCTTCTTGTCGCGGATGCGGCGGCGCGTGGCTTCGTCGAGCGGCAGCAATAAGTCGAAGGTGATATTGGCGGGCTGGAAATGTTTCGCTTCAGCGTGGCAGATGTAGTTCACCAGCGCTCCAAAGGCGGTGGCGCGCGGAGGAGGCGCCGGTTCTGTGTTCAGCGCTAGTGCGGAGGCTTGCATGCCTGCAAGTAATCCAGTTGCGATTGACTCGACATAGCCCTCGACGCCGGAGATCTGCCCGGCGAACAGCACGTTGGGATGCTGCTTCATCTGCAACGTTTCACGCAGCAGTGTGGGGCTGTTGATATAAGTGTTGCGGTGAATTTGTCCGTAGCGCAGGAACTTCGCGTTCTCCAGGCCGGGGATGAGGCGCAGGATGCGCGCCTGCTCGCCGTACTTGAGGTGGTTTTGGAAGCCGACCAGGTTGTAGGAATCGGCGCGCAGATTTTCCTGCCGCAACTGCACCACCGCGTAAGGAGTGTGGCCGGTGCGCGGATCGCGCAAGCCAACCGGCTTCATCGGCCCGAAGCGCAGGGTGTCGCGTCCGCGGCGCGCAATCTCCTCGATGGGCAGGCAGCTTTCGAAGTAGTTCAGATTCTCCCAATCCTTGGCGTCAACCGAGTGCGCTTCCAGCAGCGCGTCGAGGAAGCGGTCGTACTCTTCCTTCGTCATCGGGCAGTTGATGTAGTCGGCGGTGCCCTTGTCGTAGCGCGCCGCCATATACACCCGCGACATGTCGATGGAATCGGCCTCGACGATGGGACTGATGGAATCGTAGAAATACAATTGCTGGCTGCCGCTCAAGCGCAGGATTTCACGCGTCATTGCCTCCGAGGTGAGCGGTCCGGTTGCCACAATCGTGATCGCAGCGTTCTCGTCTATGGCAGTGACCTCTTCCCGCACCACCCGGATGAGCGGATCGCGTTCGATGGCAGCCGTTACCGCCTGGGAAAATTTGTCGCGGTCCACGGCGAGCGCGTGCCCGGCCGGAACCACGGTCTGGCGCGCGATGTCCATCAGCAGCGAACCGGCACGGCGCATCTCCTCTTTCAGCAGCCAGGGTGCGGTGTTCTCGGTGTCGGACTTCAGCGAGTTGGAGCACACCAGTTCGGCGAAGTTTGCACTGTGGTGGGCGGGCGTCGAGCGCAGCGGCCGCATCTCGAACAGCTCCACAGCGACGCCTCGGCGGGCGCATTGCCAGGCGGCCTCCGAGCCGGCCAGTCCGGCGCCGATGATGCGGATGGGGTTGGGCATTCAGGTAAGGCTGATGGTTATGGAACGTGCCCCAGGCGCAGAAACCTCGCATCCGCAAAGCCGGCAATCGCGGGCGCTGGCAAGCGGTTTTCCCCGGCGACGACCTACGTGTCCAATAGGCGCCGCTGCGCAAACGGCGAACGCCGAGGCGGGCAGTGAGGATTACTCGCCCTAAGGCGTGAACTTGACGTTAATCTGCGTTTCCGCTTCGACGGGTTGCCCATCCAGGTAATAGGGCTTGTAGCGCCACTGTTTCACAGCGTCCAGTGCTGCTTGGGTCAGCATGGGAGGGCCGCTTAAGGCGTGCAGGTTTCGCACGCTTCCATCCTTCCCAATGAGAGCCTGCAAGACCACGGTTCCCTGAACGCGCGCCTGCCGGGCCTGCGCGGGGTAGCGCGGCGTGACTTGGTGGACCAGCAGACCCTGTGCCACCCCCGAGGAAACCTGGACCTTCTGTGCGAGCTTGGGCTGCGCTGCCGGGATGCTGCTGATCATGCTGCTTGGGCCCTTGTTTGGCAAGCCGCCGAGGACCGAGTCCGGCGCTTCGGTCGCGCTGTCAGGTGAAGCTGCTGCCGTCTTGGCAGCGTTTTTCGCGATCGTCAAAGGAGGTTGCAACACTGCATTGTCGGGCTTGCTGGCCGGCTTTTCGGGCCCGGCTGGGGTAGGTGGCTTGGTAGCGGCGCTCTGGTCCTTCGGCTTCGCCTGTTTATCCACCGGCAGCGTCGAATTCGGATCAGTGGACATTATGGAGGACATTACGGATGTATCCTGGACCGGATTGCTCTGCGTGAGGTCAGGAGTCTTGCGCTCGCTGGCGCTAACCGAAGCACTGCGAACATGGTTCCTGTGCGACCTCCACATTATGGCTCCCACCACAGTAAGCACCAGCACCGCCGCAACGGCCAGCAGCATCCGTGATTTCCCCTCAAAAAGCTCTTGAACTCTGGTCCTGATCTCGGAAGTCGTCGTGGGTGTGGCGCTGGTTTCGCGGAAAATCTCTGCGGTGAAGGCAGACTCAACCCGATGGCCAGTGCTCGCCGATGCGGCGCTGGCTTCGCGGAAGGCTTCCGCATTGAAGGGCGGCTCGACGGCATGCTTCAAGCGGCGGACCGGATCAGTGACGAGGCCCTTTATGCCGTTCAGCAGCGCACCCTTCTGCGCCGGCGTCCCTTGAACCTCTTCTTCGGTCCGCGCTGGAGTGACATAGTCTGGCGTGAGCGTATCCGACGCGATGGCCGAGGGAGATGGCTCATCGAGGGAATGTGAAACTTGCGGCACGCGGCGCCACTTAGAGGACTTCCTTGCCTTCAATTTAATCGGTATGGGCCCCGCCGACACCATAGTTTCTTCAAACCCGTTGGTTTCCGGCGGGGATGGTTCTTGATACGTCTCCGGCGGGGATGGTTCTTGCTGCGTGTTATCGGCAGACCTCTCCGCTTCCGGCAGAATCCCCGAAGTTGGCGGTCCCGCAGGAACTATCCACATGTCGGGTTCTAGATTGGCAACAAAATCATCGAGGTGCGCAAATCCCTTCCGAAGAGTCTGAAGCGATTCAGCATCTTCCGGCTCCTTCAAGCCACACGCCCACCCGACCCATTGGGCTGCTTCAGGACCTGGCAGAGTTTGCGGTGCTCCTGTCCCCTCGGCCTGGGATCGCAATTCGTTGATCGCTTCCTCACGGAGCTGATTCAGTTGGGTTACCCGGAATGCCCGATGGTGCACAATACTACCGCGCTCCAACTCCGTCGCGAGAGCCAAGAGACGGGAGCGCAAATTCTTCTCGGTTTCTTCCTTAAGGAGTGCCTCAAGTTCTGCTTGCTGCTGCAATGAGGGGTCGGGCACCGTCCACATGTCGGGCTCTAGATTGGCAATAAAATCATCGAGCTGGGCGAATCCATTCCGCAGAGTCTGAAGAGATTCAGAATCTTCCGGCTCTTTTAAACCACACGCCCACGCGACCCATTGGTCTGCTTCAGGGCCCGGCAGAGGTTGTGCTGCTCCCCCCAAACCGGCCTGGGACCGCAATTCGTTGATCGCTTGGTCACGGAGCTGATTCAGTTCATTTACACGCAGTGCCCGGCGGTGGGCAATGCTGCCGCGCTGCAACTCCGTCGCGAGAGCCAAAAGACGGGAGCGCCGTTGCTCTAAATTCCTTACCTCTATAGTTTTCCGTATCTCCTCGACGAGTGCGTCAAGTTCCTCTCGGTTCTGCCATGACGCCTCGGGCAGCTCCGACAATACCAACTCACGCACCGTGCGAGCAGATTCTGCGGCCAGGTTAAGCTGTTCGATGACTTCTGCGATGTCGATGGCTAGGCCAGCATTGAGTTTTCCCAAGCTTTCACAAGGCAGAGTCAAAGAGTCATCCAGAGACGCAAGCGCAGGAGGCCAGAATGAATTCATGTCAAGCTCCTAAACCGGAGTTTCCGTTTTGACTACCCGCAAGCTCCTAAACCGGGGTTTCCGTTTTGACTACCCACATGTCGGGCTCTAGATTGGCAACAAACTCATCCAGATGTGCAAATCCATTGCGAATAGTCTGCAGCGATTCAGCATCATCAGGCTCTTTCAAGCAACATGCCCACTCGAGCCATTCGTCGGAGTCAGGGCCCGGCAGAGGTTGTGGTGCTCCCTTCACCGCGGCCTGGGCTTGTAATTCGTTGATCGCCTGGTCACGGAGCTGATTCAGTTGCTTTACCCGGACGGCCCGACGGTGCACAATACTGCCGCGTTCCAACTCCGCCGCAAGCCCCAAAAGACGGGAGCGCAGTTGCTCTATATTCCTTGCCTCTACACGTTTCTCTATCTTCTCAAGGAGTTCGTCAAGCTCCTGCCGGTTCTGCCATGAGGCCTCGGGCAGCTCCGCCAATATCAGCGCCCGCAGGTTTCGAGCAGATTCTGCGGCCATCTTAAGTTCCTCGATAACCTCGGTGACGTCGACTGCTTTGGCAGCCCTGAGTTTTTCTACGCTTTCACCGAGCAGGCTCAAAGTATCGTTCAGGGACGCAATTGTGGAAGGCCACAATGAACTCATGTCAAGCTCCTAAGCCGGGATTTTCCCTTTTTGGCTAACAACAGCCGAATATTATCTCACTGAAAGGGTAACTTGTCAGTGATCTTGCTCACACCCATCGGGGCCCGCCCCGACCCCGTTCGCCGCACGCTGCCGAAAGCTCCGCCCGCCGCTGCCCAGCGCGCGCTGCGACCGCTCTACGCGCTCGCGCACGCCCTCGCGCTCGATTACCACTTGGTTATTTGAGGAGACCGATTTCAGATCGCTCTCCCCCCTTTCCCTCGGTAGCGGTGCCGTTTGAAAGTGCGCAGCAAAAAGCTCAGCCCGTGAGGTGAGTCACAGGCTGAGACTCGCTCGGAGGGAAATCATCGGAAATTGCCGGGAACGCCTTCTCGGAGTATCTCCTCTGAGGATCTCTGCGGGGTAACCTGCCCTACCGCATACCGATGCACACTGCGCACACCTACAGCAATACCGCTGCCATTTATGTACAGACAAGTTCCGAACTCTTGGGAAATCAACCAAGTGGTGGAACATGGTGCAATTATGTGCGTGGTTCAGATGACTGTCTATGACGGGGGTCACCCCAGGTACACGAAGGTAATCGGGGAAAATGGTTACTGTTGATCGCTGTCTGTGACGGCTCCCCCGGTTTGACCCGTGATTCTCCGCCTGTTAAACTGGGCTTTTCCCACCTTACAACACACCAGATAAGGACTCTTCGTGCGCAGTTACACTCGGCATCAACTTAAGCAGGACTCGTTCAGGACATCGACCACGGAAACCATCTCCTGGGCGGTAGAGCACCGTTCCAAGGTCACGGCTGCGGTGGTGGCCGTAGGGGTGATTCTCGCCGTCCTCATTGGCGGTTGGGCCTTCGTAAATTATCGCGATCAGCAGGCCAGTAGCGAATTGGCGGGAGCCATTCAAAAGTATGACGCTCCCATTCGCCCCGCCGGCACACCCGCAACGCCGGAAATGTTGAGCTTTGGCTCCATCCAGGAACGCGCCAAGGTCAGCAATGCCGAGTTTACTCACATTGCCGACAAGTACTCCTTCACCCAGTCCGGGCGAGTGGCCCGCTACTTCGCCGGCATAACGCTGCACGAGATGGGCGACAATACCGCCGCGGAGAAGGACCTGAAAGACGTGGCCGACAGCCGTTACCAAGAGATCGCCAGCCTGGCAAAGCTGGCCCTGGCTTCCATCTATCACGACACCAACCGCGATCCCCAGGCCATCGAAATCTACAAGCAGCTCGCCGATCATCCAACCGTTTCCGTGGGCAAGAGCACGGCCCAATTTCTGTTGGCCTCGCTCTACGAGGAAGATAATCAGCCCGACCAGGCCCGCAAGCTGTATCAGCAGATGCAGAAAGAGAACCCCTCCAGCCAAGCGGCACAGATGGCTAGTCAGCGATTACAGGCCCTTAAATAATCACCGAAGTTTCTAGACCGCCTTACTAAGAGCGCAACCGAACCGGCGTATCCAGCTACGGCGCGAAGTAGCTGGAGATATCGAGGATCAGTTGCGTGATTCCAGACGCATAGGCATCAATCTTGCCGTTCTGGTTGGGCACGATCGCCATGTTGGACGAGATCGATCCGTCCAGTGCGTTCAGCGTCGAAACCGTAGGCCGATCGGTGCCGTCCGGCCACAGCGTCAGGTAGCCCAGTGCGCCCGTCGGAACGACCGTCGCATTGAGGACATACGCTTGCGCCGTCGCCGGCGGTCCACAGAAACTCCCCGCCACGTCCACCGGAGGCGTCAGGGTTCCGCTGAAGGGCTGACCGCTGCCCACATGGCGGGTGTCGATGACACGGCAAGGCGCTACCGGATACAGCGACAGTCCACCCTCACTCGCCGGGGCGAAGTAGCCATTGATGTCAATGACCAAGTCGGTGTCGCTGGTCGGGTAAACCGAGACCTCACCGCCGGTGCGCACAGGCACAATCGCCGCATTGGCGATGATCGTCCCAGGGAGATCATTCAAGGTGGAAACTGTAGGCCGCGGCTCGCCGGTGGGCCAGACCGTCAAGTAACCCAGCGGGCCGTGCGGAACCACGGAGAAGTTCAGCGAATAGGCGGCGGCGCTGGAAGGGATGTTGCAACTCGTGGCATTCAATATGGGGAAGGCGCGTTCTTGGCCGCCCGTCAGGTACGGCGATCCCAAGCCGGGGGGAAAGTTGTCCTTGCGCGTGTCGGCGATGCGGCAGGGGGTCAGCGGATAGAAAGCCAAGGTGGAACCGGATACCGGCGCGAAGTAGCCATCGATATCGAGCACCACGTTGGTCGTGTCGGTGACGTAAACGCTGACGGCCCCATTCGTTCCCGCCGGCACGATGGCGGCGTCAGCCTTAATGCGGCCATCAACGGAGTTCATGGTCGAAACAACCGGCTGGCCTTCGCCCGTGGGCCAGATGGTTAGATATCCCAGCGGGCCATGGGGCACGACTGTGACATTCAGCGAATACGCGGCAGCGTCTGTTGGAATGTTGCAGCCGCCCTCTTGCGGGATGGGGAAGCTTTGGGAAGTTCCGCCCTGAATGGGGCCGCTGCCGCCATGCTCGGGCCGCGTGTCCACCAGACGGCATGGGGTGACAGCGACGAATTGCAGGGGCGATGGAATCGGGTTAACCAGTTGCGCGAGCGTGCCGCTGCTACCGGAATAATTGGTATCGCCCGAGTAGGTCGCCACGATCATATCCGTCCCCACTGGCAGGGTTGAAGTCATGCATACCGCCATCAGCGACGAATCCAGCGGCACTGCGGTGCAGCCGGGAATCGCAACGCCGTTCGATGTGAAGTTCACCGTCCCGGTCGGCGCCGGCGGAGCCGGCGGCCCCTCCGGACTTATCGTCGCGGTTATAGTCACCGCTTCTCCGAACATGGAAGGATTCGGCGAACTGGTCACCGTGGTCATGGTGGCCCCCACCACCTGCATTACGATGTTGGAGGTGCTGCCGGCCAGGGTCGCCGAACCCTGATACACCGCCGTCAAACTGTCGATCCCCAGCGGTAATCCTGCATAGATCAAAACTGCGACGCCGGAATCGTTTAGCGATACCGACCCAATCTGGACGCCATTGCTTTTGAACACCACGGTGCCGGTTGGAGTCGAGCCATTCTGCGCGGTGACGGTGGCGGTCATCGTGACCGGTTGCCCCAGGTTCGACGGATTAGGAGCAGACGTCAGCACCGTGGTTGTGAAAACTGGTTGGGACCAGACGGAAGACCGTGCCCGGACCATAAGCTCCGCCTGATGGCGTTGTCCCGTAAAGGTTCCCGTCGGTGGCTTGCACCAGCGGAGCATCAGGGCCCGACCCGTCAGTGATGTCGAAGCTGTGCACCGTGGTCAGGGTGCCGCCGGCGGTGATCGCGAAGATCGTGCCACAGCCAGTGCTACATGCGCCGCCGGTCCCGCCGAAAAAGGTTGTCCCGTAGAAGTTTCCGTCGGTGGCTTGCACCAGCCCGGCGAAAGGATCAGCACCGTCGGCGCAGGGAAATCCTGCAGGACAAAAGCTGTACAGCGTGGTGAGCATGCCGCTTGGGGTGATTTTAAAGACCGTACCATAACCGTAGGCCCCGCCCCCGCTGGTCGTACCGTAGAGGTTCCCGTCGGCGCCCTGCACCAGGCCGGCGTAAGGGAACTCGCTGTTGTCGAAGCTGTGCAGCGTGGTCAGAGCGCCGCTCAGGTTGATTTTGAAGACCGTGCCATAACCGTAGGCCCCGCCCCCATTGGTTGTCCCGTAGAGGTTCCCGTCGGCGCCCTGCACCAGCCCAGCGACAGGCTCAAGGCCGTCAGCGCAGCCCGGTAGATGAGAGCAAAACCTGTAAAGCGTAGTCAGCGTGCCCCCGGCGGTGATCTTGAAGACCGTGCCACCCTGGTTGTTCCCGCCTATGTACGTTGTTCCGTAAAAGTTCCCGTCGGTGGCTTGCACCAGGCCAGCGCGAGGGTAGTCGCCGTCAGTGATGTCGAAGCTATGGAGCGTGGTCAGAGCGCCGCTGGGGGTGATTTTGAAGACCGTACCAAAGCTACCAGAGCTCTGCGTCCCACCCAGCCTGGTTGTCCCATAGAAGTTCCCGTCGGTGGCCTGCACCAGCGGGGCGTCAGGCTCGGCCCCGTCAGGGCAACGACCTTGAGGACAAAAGCTGTAGAGTGTCGTGAATTGTGCGGGCGAGGCAATCGCTGTCGCCACACAAAATAGCAAGATGGTGCAGAGCAATTTCGATGAGCTCAAGTTCCTCACACTGCCCCCATTCCTGTTGGGCCGGGCTTCATCTTTCCGGGGTCTCATTCGGCGCAGCAACGAGCCGGGCAACCAGGAGCATTGCCGAAAGGAAGCAGATTGCCGGACCGAAGGCGAATCTGCCGCGGATAGTAGCACGGTTAGAGCGCCAAACCGACCTTTTTCTCCGTTTCAGTGAATCAAGTGCGCACGAAGAAGTCCGGCAACAAGTTAGATCTGCCACCACCAGCCACTCTCCGACAAGCCCTCAGATCTTCGCTTGCGTGGGATCCCATGGCGACGAGTAAACTGTAATTCGCATGACCTTGTTTGAAGCCCAACCCTATGATCCGGCGCGTGCCCGCAAGAAGCGTCTGGTGATCCTCGCCATCATCGGCGGCGCCATCGTCATCGGCCTCCTGTGGTGGATGTTCCGCTTCTGGCCGCAAGAGCATGCCGTGAACCAGTTCTTCGATGCGCTGCAGCAGCAGAATTTTGAGCAAGCCTACGCCGTGTGGATGCACGACGCGGATTGGAAACAGCATCCTGACAGGTATTCGCGTTATCCCTACAACGACTTTCTCAAGGATTGGGGCCCGAGTGGCGAGTGGGGCATCATTAAGAGCCATCACATTGACGGCGCAGCGGTGCCGAAGGGCTACAGCGGCTCTCCGTTTGCCACCGCCAGTGGAGTGGTGGTGGTGGTCACGGTCAACGACCGGGTCAGCGACAAAGCGCACATCTGGGTGCAGAACGACGACAAGACGTTGGGGTTCTCGCCGTACTAGCCGAGAGTGGCGAGCAATCCGCGCCTAATCCGGCTTCGGCGACGCCGTGCTGAGGTGGTTCACCGTCTTCTGCAGTGAGGCTTCGTCTTCCACGTTCATGCAGGAGCGCGAGCGGTCAATCTGGCGCACCAGTCCGCACAGCACCTTGCCGGGGCCAACCTCTACAAAGTTGTGCACTCCGAGCGCCGCCAACTCGTGCATGGACTTGTGCCACTGCACCGTCCCCGTTACCTGGTGTATGAGCGCATCGCGCGCCTGTTCGCCGGTCGTGACTAGACTGGCATCCACGTTGCACATCACCGGAACTGCGGGGGCGTGAAAGGTCAACGCGCGCAAGTCCTCCGCCAGCCTGTCCTGCGCGGGCCGCATCAGCGCACAATGAAACGGAGCGCTCACCGGAAGCAGGATGGCGCGCTTAGCTCCGCGTTGCTTTGCCAACTCGGCCGCGCGCTCCACGGCCGCTTTGTTGCCGGATATCACGGTCTGATCGGGTGAGTTCAGGTTGGCCGCCTGGCAGACCTCACTCTGCGCCGCCTCTTCGCATACCTGTTGCACCTTCTCGCACGACAGCGCGAGGATGGCAGCCATCGCGCCCACCCCAACCGGGACCGCCTCCTGCATATACTTTCCGCGATTGCGCACGGTGCGCACCGCATCCGCAAACGATAGGGTACCGGCAGCCACGTGCGCCGAATACTCCCCCAGGCTGTGTCCGGCGACGTAGGCAGGGATGATCGCTTTCGACTGAAGCACGCGCCACGCCGCAACCGACACCGTCAGGATCGCCGGTTGCGTGATCTCCGTCAGCTTAAGCTGCTCTTCGGGACCTTCGAAGCAGAGTTGCGAGAGTTTGTAACCGAGAGCATCGTCGGCTTCGTCGAAAGTTTCCTTCGCCACCGGATACAGAGCGGCCAGTTCCTTGCCCATGCCAACCGCTTGCGAACCTTGTCCGGGAAAAAGGAATGCGATGGGAGAAGAGTGCAAACTCATCGAGCCTCGCTGAATCGTGCGGTCAATTGGAGTTGGCAGAACCTGTCGCGGGCAAGCACAGTATTACAGCAGTCCGCTGCCGAGCGGGCCGGCGGTGGCGGCGTCGCTGACGTGATTGTTCAGGTTCTTGCTGGCAGCGGCAATGCGCTCCTGAATCACGTCATTCAGTTGGCTGTTGGCAAACTCCATGGCCACCCGCACCGCATTCTTGATGGCGTTGGAGTTCGACGAACCATGGCTGACAATGCACACGCCCTTCAGTCCCAACAGCGGCGCGCCGCCGTACTCGGAGTAGTCGAGGCGCTTCTTGAAATCGGCAAAGGCCTTGCGCGATAGCAGGAAGCCGACCTGGCTGCTGATGGTAGCTTGCAACGATTGCTTCAGCAGGAAGCGCACGGTCTCGACCATGCCCTCGGAAATCTTCAGCGCCACATTGCCCACAAAGCCGTCGCACACCAGCACGTCGGCCTTCCCGTTGTAGAGATCGCGCCCCTCAACATTGCCCACGAAATTCAAGGGCAGCTCTCGAATCAACTTGTAGGCTTCGCGGGTAAGCTCGTTGCCCTTGCTCTCTTCTTCGCCGATAGAAAGCAAACCGACGCGCGGATGCTCGGCGCTGGGAAACTTTCCGCCAAAAATGCTGCGAAAATAAATATCGCCCATGATGGCGAACTGCTGCAGGTTTTGCGGCTTGGAATCGACATTGGCGCCCACGTCGATGAGGATGGTGGCCGTGCCTTGCGCGGTAGGAAATACCGCGGCCAGTGCGGGACGGTCCACGCCGGGGATCGCGCCCAAAACCATTTTGGCGGTGGCCATGGCTGCGCCGGTATTGCCTGCCGTGACGAAACCAGCGGCCTTGCCGTCGCGCACCAGGCGAAGCCCGACGCGCAGGGAAGAGTCACGCTTGCTGCGCATCGCCTGCGCCGCCTTCTCTTGCATGCCGACGACTTCGCGGGCGTTGACGATGCGAATGGAGAGCCTGCGCCAGAACGGGTGCAGGTCGAGCTCGCCGCGGATCACGTCCTCTTTGCCCACCAGCAGGACTTCCACCTCATAGTGACGGGCGGCGAGAATGGCGCCTTCCACTTCGGGTTTGGGCGCGCGGTCCGAGCCCATGGCGTCAACAGCAATAGTGGTGGGCATGTCTGCCTGTCAGTTGCAAACCTTCGTAACCGTCAAACCGGGGACGCAGTCCAGCTTCAAATTGCGAGTGCGCTGTAGCTTACCGCCCAAGTTTGGCCGGAAAAGGATACCACCGCAACCGCGCTAGCTGGTGCTCTCTGCGACCTCGATGACCTCGCGTCCCTTATAGTAACCGCACTTTGGGCAGGTGCGATGCGGCAATTTGCGCTCGTGGCAGTTGGGGCACTCGGACAACGATTGCGCCGTTAGATGATCGTGGGAGCGGCGTTTGGATGTGCGCGCCTGGGAATGACGTCGTTTCGGATTGGGCATTCAGGACCTCGTAAACAGGACCGCCCGGCCTGGCCGCGCGATCGGAACTTTTAGGTTTGCAGCTTCTTCTTGATTTCGCTCAGCGCTTCCCAACGAGGGTCGCTAAGATGTTGCTCACAATGGCATTGCTCGACGTTCAGATTGCAGCCGCAATGCGGGCACAGTCCCCTGCAATCCTCGCGGCATAGCGCCCTGACGGGCGTGGCCAGCAGCACCTGCTCGCGCAGCGCATCTTCCAGCAAAAGACCTTCGCCTTGATAATACCCGATCTCGGTCTCCGCTTCGGTAATCGCCACCTCATCGGCGCGGCGATCCACCCCTAACGGCCGGTAGATCAGGTCGAAGGCCCAGTTCACGTCCTCGCCCACCGGCTCCAGGCAGCGCGCACAACTGAACTCCAGGTGCGCCTCCACCTTGCCCACCAGGCGAATGTCTTCCACGTGCTGGTGGTGCCCGCGACGCTCCACAATCAGCTCGGCACGGCCTGTGCTGTGCAAGGGGCCAATCTGCCGGAAGTCGGGACCAAATCCGATGGCGCCGGGCTGGTAGTTTTCGTCGAACTCCAAATTACGGAGTTTCAGTTCCCGAACCCGAATCAGCATGGCAGCCCCCGCCTAAGAAAACGCCCAGAATAGCCCTTCGCTCCGGCCGGAACCGGGTCTGGCAGGCCAAGCTCCTGACGGGAAACGCTGGCAGGTACAGACGGGCGGGATCGTTCTTAAGGCAAACATTAAGGATAAATTCATGGGAGAGCAGTGTCAAGGCGGGCAGTGCTCAGGCGGGCCGTGCGCAGGTAGTGGCGCAGTTTGAAATCGGTGACCGCCGTCGGTAATGGGTGGAAACTGTGTTGCTGTGATTTTCAGCAAAAAAGTCAAGAATATTCACTTGCCGGGGTGCCCCACCCAAGCTTCCTTTGCTTGGGTGGGGAATGTGTTTTTCAGCAAAAAGTCACAAATATTCCCTTGACACAAAAGCTTGCGCAGCGGCTTTGTTGGCACCCTCGTCACAATTGTGATTGCGGAAATCTGTCACCAGTTTGTGGTTCGCCTTGCCAGCATATTCCAAGGATAGGCATGGGACATCGAAGAGCCGATGACAGCGGGAGCAACGACCCGCTACAGCGACCCAGCTTACCGAGCGCGTTATTTTGAGTTCACGGTCTGCCATACTCCCTTTCGGTCTACCTAATCAGAGGATTCAAGCCCAGTGTTCACGAATCGCAGATCGCTGTCTGTGATTGCGATACGGCAAGGCACACGAAGGTAACCAACAAATGATCGGCGTCGGTGACGGGTGGTTACCGGGTTGTGGGTCAGTTTTGAATTCAGACTAG
>Ga0187876_1000287_pt1 | contig 53956 bp, 46 predicted proteins | sample June2016WEW_17_4_FD_133000 | JGI IMG/M metagenome (GOLD analysis project Ga0187876, IMG submission 133000) | Peatland microbial communities from SPRUCE experiment site at the Marcell Experimental Forest, Minnesota, USA - June2016WEW_17_40 | ecosystem: Environmental > Terrestrial > Soil >... | reverse complement strand
CGAGGACGAGGACGAGGACGAGGACGAGGACGAGAAACACGCCGAGGACGAGGACGACAAGAACATGATGCGCACCCGTCTCATCATCGTCCTGGCGGCCCTGTGCCTGCTCGGCGCGGCGACGGCCGAGGAGAAGCCGGCCGCCTTGCAGGCGCCCGCCGCGCAACCCGCGCTCGCGTCCAAAGTCGCCGTCATCCCGATCTCCGGCGACATTGATTACGGCCTCCAGAAATCCCTCGAACGCCGCCTGGACGCCGCGCTCGAGCAGGGCGCCGGCGTCATCATTTTCGAGATGGATTCCTACGGCGGCGGGCTCGACCCCGGCGCGGAAATGGCCGACATGATCCTGGCCGCCGGCAGCAAGGCCCGGACCGTGGCCTATGTGGACAAGAAAGCCATCTCCGCCGGCGCGCTGATCAGCCTGGCCTGCCAGCAGATCATCATGCGCCGCGGCACCACGCTCGGCGACTGCGAGGCGATCATGATCACGCAGTCGCAGACGATGGAGCCCGCCCCCGAAAAAATTCAGACCTTCGTCCGCGTGCTGATGCGCAAGTACTCCAAGGCCAACGGCTATCCCACCGCGCTCTGCGAGAAGATGGTGGACCCGGACATGGAGGTCTACCAGTGCACGTCCGCAAGCGGGACCGTCCGCTACCTCTCCGGCCAGGAACTGGCCGAAATGAAGACCGACGAGAAGCAGGGGCTGGAGACGAAGCTGATCGCCGGCAAGGGCAAGCTGCTGACCATGGATGACCAGGAGGCGCGCGCCTACGGCATCTCGCGCGACAGCGTCTCCAGCCTCGACGACGCGGTGGCGCTCGTCGCCGCGCCCGGCGCGCAGCGGATCATCGCCGACGTGAACTGGTCCGAGGAGATGGTCCGCTTCCTCAACAGCGCCGCCGTCTCGAGCGTGCTGATGATCATCGGCACCATCGCGGTCTACATTTGTTTCAAGACGCCCGGCTTCGGCGCGCCCGAGGCCGTGGCCATCGTCTGCTTCGGCATCTTGTTCCTGAGCAAGTACATGGTCGGCCTCGCGACCGTGGCGGACATGATGCTGTTCGTCGCGGGGCTCGGCCTGATCGCCCTCGAGATCTTCGTCTGGCCGGGAGTCGGCCTCCTCGGCATCGGCGGCGCGATCTGCATCATCCTGTCGCTCGTGCTGGCGTTCCAGAACTTCACCATCCCGAGGCCGCAGACCCCGGAGTACGACTGGCAGCTCACCGTCCTCGTCCACAACCTGACCTCCATCTTCGGCAGCCTGCTGACGGCGACGCTGCTGTTCATGATCCTCGTGCGTTTCCTGCCGAAGACGCCGTTCCTGAAAAAGCTCGTCCTGGCCACGCAGCAATCGCACGCCGGCGGTTACGTCGTCGTCAGCGCCGAGCAGCAGGGCCTCGTCGGGATGACGGGCCGCTCCATGAGCATGCTGCGGCCGTCGGGCAGCGCCGAGATCGGCGGCGAGACGTACCCGGTCATCACCGACGGCGAATTCATCGAGCCGGGCACCCCGATCGTCGTAGCCGAAGTCAGCGGCAATCGGATTGTCGTCCGGAAGAAAAACTGATGACCACTTTAACCACCAAGACACCAAGGCACCAAAAACGCCAACTGATATTGCAACCACGGAACACACGGAAAACACTGAAGCTGTTCAGAAAAGTCACTTAGTGTGCTCCGTGTATTCCGTGGTGGAAGCTATTATCTCTTTGTGCCCGGTGGTTGAAAAGGCGCGCTGATTTGTGATTGAAAGACATCAAGAACGCAACTGATATTGCAACCACGGAACACACGGAAAACACTGAAGCTGTTCGGAAAAGTCATTTAGTGTGCTCCGTGTATTCCGTGGTGGAAGCCGTTGTCTCTTTGTGCCTTGGTGCCTTGGTGGTGAAACAAAAGGTTAGGAGAACGCAAGAGTGGGCAGCGAACTGTGGGTCGTGCTGCTGTTTGCCCTGGGCCTGTCGCTGATCGTCGCCGAGATATTCCTCGTCGGCGTAGTGCTCGGGCTGATCGGGCTCACCTGCATGCTGGTCAGCATCTACTTCGGGTTTGAGAAAAGCGCGGGCCTCGGCTGGACGCTCGTGGTCATCGCCGCCGCGTCGGTCCCGGTGCTGGCCATCGTCTGGGTCAAAGTCATCAACCGCGTCCTGGCGATGAAGTTCACCCAGACCGGCTACACCGGCGCGCAGATGCAGTACAAGGACCTCGTCGGCCAGGAAGGCGTGGCGCTCACCGCGCTGCGCCCGGCCGGCATGGCCCGGTTCGGCGACAAGAAAGTGGACGTGGTCTCCGAAGGCGAAGTCGTAGACCGCGACGCGCGCGTCCGCGTAGTCGAGGTCAAAGGAAACCGCGTCGTCGTCCGGGCGGTGAGGGGTTGAACGGCTTGGACAGGATGTCAGGATCGAAAGGATCGCTCTCCTTAATACCTTTGCGACCGGCAGAAAGAGTAAGTACGGTTTCTCCGGGAACATTGATAATGGACCACTTGTACGCCGGGAACGCTGGGAAAGCGCGTCGGCATAAGAGCACGCTTGGGGAATGATATGCAACTCTCGGCGACTGACGTTGCGACACTGCAGGGAATTGAGTTTCAAATCACTGGCGAACTCAAACGTCTCCAACCAGAAGCTCTTCGAAGGTATGCTTCAATAACTAAGAGGGAACCGAAGCTGCTATCATTTCATGCAGTCATCGGCGGAAAGAACAACACTTATGTTGACAGCGTGCGAACTCAGTTCCCTGACTTCCGAGATTTTCTTGCCAAATGGCTCCAAGGTCTGAACCGCGCGGTCTACCGAGGGGGAACAGTTAACCTGAGCTGCGCTGCATACATGATCATGCAACTCCTTCAAGACGAGGTTATCTGCAAGTATACCTTCCTATTTCTGGAGAGGAACTTCTACCGCAACTTCGTTGAGAGAACGCGCGCTAAACCAGGCGAATCACTATGGAGCCTATGGTTTGGCAACAATCAGATGACATGGGGTTTGCTTATAGCCCCCGCATTTCGCGGAGCTAAATGGACCAACGACAAAAGCGAGATGAGGCGTGCTCCATACGTATACTGGACGGTTGGGCAAGTTCTCGCTGAAGGTTTTGTTGATCCTTCTGTATCCACTCCGTACAAATTCCACAGCTTGGAAATGCTGCTTGACTTCTACAGGTCAATACTGAAGCGAGTCTCTAACTCATTGTACGAGCGTGAAATTGCAGACCGGTACGTGGCCTACATTGATCTATCGGCGGATCCAGAAAGCGAGCCGTTCCTTATTCCAGAGTTGCGCTATGCGGGATTGGCAAAGGAACACATGTATCGTCTTGACTACGCAGTTCTTAATACTTATACGCTTGAGCACGTTGGCTTCGAGCTAAGTCCTCACTCGACTCATTACTTCATGAACGGGATCACGAAGAAAACGCAGGTCGAGATCAACGGTGAGCTGGCCGGACATTGGGAAAAGGAAATGGAAAAGAGGAATCGTTATTTCGCCGAATTCGGAATTACAACTGTGACATTTACTGATTATCGTCTTGCTGATTTGGACGGATGCTTTAAAACCATCTCAGGCTACTTAAGTAAGCGTCCCGAGAGCCGTCCAACAGTCGAGAATGAACTAGCTAAAATGTCCGCGCACTTTAAATAGTGAGGTATCTTCGGGCGCTACTGAGCACAACATGTTAATGCCATGAGGAAGCCGCATTCTGGGCGCGGCACTCGTAAGTGTTGACTCGGTGCGCCGGAGGTGCTAGGCTCCGGCTTCAAGACAGTTCAAAATGGAAGGAGAGCAAGATGGGACTCGGATTGGGACTTTTGACGGTGGCGGACATCAGCACACCGGAGATTCTTTTGCTGGTGCTGCTGGGGCTGGCTTGCTTCATTCTGCTGATTTTTCTTTTTCAGTACGGCTGGATTTACATTCGTGCGGCGGTCTCAGGCGCGCACGTCAGGTTCGTGACGCTGATCGCGATGCGGCTGCGGCGCGTGGACGCCTCCGCGATCGTCTCGGCCCGCATCGCCGCGGTCAAGGCCGGCCTGACCATCTCGACCGATCAGCTCGAAACGCACTTCCTCGCCGGCGGCCACGTCCAGCGCGTCATCACCGCGCTCATCGCCGCGAACAAGGCGGACATCGAGCTTACCTTCGACCGTGCCTGCGCGATTGACCTGGCCGGACGCGACGTGCTCGAGGCAGTGCAGACCAGCGTCAACCCGAGGGTGATTGACTGCCCGAACGCGCAGTCCGGGCGCACGACGGTGGACGGCGTGGCGCTCGACGGGATCCAGGTGAAGGCGCGCGCCCGCGTGACGGTCCGCACCAACATCGCGCGGCTGGTCGGCGGCGCCGGCGAGCAGACGATCATCGCGCGCGTCGGCGAGGGCATCGTGGCGACCATCGGCTCGTCCCCGTCGCACAAGCGCGTGCTCGAACAGCCGGACATGATCTCGAAGACCGTGCTCGCGAAGGGCCTCGACGCCGGGACGGCGTTCGAGATCCTCTCGATTGACATCGCGGACGTGGAGATCGGCGTGAACATCGGCGCGAAGCTCCAGGCCGACCAGGCCGAGGCGGACAAGAACGTCGCGCAGGCCATGGCCGAGAAGCGCCGCGCGATGGCGGTGGCGCAGGAGCAGGAGATGAAGGCGCGCGTGCGCGAGAACGAGGCGGCCGTGGTGCTCGCCCAGGCCGAGGTGCCCAAGGCGATCGCGCAGGCGTTCCGCGAGGGCAAACTCGGCGTGATGGATTACTACGGGTTCAGGAACATCCAGGCCGACACGGAGATGCGCCGGTCCATTTCCGGCAAGGCGCCGGGGACCGAGGCGGATTCGCACCAGGTCTGAGCGGGTTTTCGGAGGCACAGATGCACCCGACGTGGACGCTCGCCGATTTCGACAGCGGGATCATCCCGTTCATCATCATCGTTGTCGTGATCGGGATCAACGTGATCAAGCTGGTGATGCGCCGCTCCAAAGAGCAGCAGGAGGCGCGCCGGCAAGCGTCGGCGGAGCCGAAGCGCGCGCCCGAAACGGCAACCGCCGCGTCTGCGCCCTCGACGGGAACGGCGGCGCCCGCTCCAGCAAAAGGGACCGCCGCGACCGAGGTGGACCGTTTTCTCGAAGAGCTGGCCCGGCAATCCGGCGTTCCGGTTCCGCCGCGCCCGCCCACGCCGCGCCCGCCCGTTCAGCAGCGCCCGCCGGTTCAGCCGCCTCCGCCGGCACCGCCGCGTCCGCCCGCGCCCTCGCGGCCGAGACCGCCCGGCGCGGCTCCGTCGCCGGTACCTGTCGCGTTCCATCACGCGCCGACCACGCGGCCGGTATCAACCGATGCGACGATGGCCGAGGCCATGGCGCTGCCGGTCGAGTCGGAGTTGGTCGCAGGGTTGCCGGCCATGGCGCACCTGAGCCCGTTGGCGCAGGCGGTAGTCCTGCGCGAAATCCTGGGCCCGTGCCGGTGGTTCAGGCCGTATCGGATTCGGGGCTGGTGAGAAGTTCCTCTTTCGTCCTCGTCGTCGTCCTCGTCCTCGAACGGCCGTTAGCTCCAGCCGAGGACGACGACGAGGACGAGGCCGAGGACGATTGGTTACGGCGCGACGGCCCGCCGCAGGGTCAGCTCTTCGGCTCGGCGTGCAGTTGCAGGAAGCCCATGATCGCGTCGCGCGTCAGCAGGCCGACCAGTTGTCCGTCCTGCGTGACCGCCAACTGGCTGACGCCTTCGCCGCCCATTTGCTCCAGCGCGTTCCAGAGGTCGCAATCCGGGCGGACCGCCTTCACCTGCTCGATGGGGACCATCGCGTTCACGGCGTGCATGCGGCTCCACTGTTCCGGCGGCACCGCCTTGACGCTCTGCCAGGTCACCAGCCCCAGCAGGCGCTCGCCCTCGACCACCGGCAGGCAGCGCAGCCCCTGCGCCAGGATATAGTTGTTGACCACCGCGTCCATCGGCAGGTCCGGCGCAATCCGGGAACAGTTGCGGTTGACGATCTCATTGGCCGTGTGGCCGCCGAGGACGTGCTTGACGAGCATGTTGCTGTAGGTGCTCAGCGCCGCGTTGTTGAGGAACCAGCCGATGAAGATGAGCCAGAGCCCGTTCATGTACTCGCGGAGGAACACGATCCAGCAGATGCCGCCGAAGATGAAGGAGTAGGCGATGATGCTGCCCAGCCGCGAGGCCCAGCGCGTGGAGCGCTGGAGGTCGCCGGTGATGCCCCACAGGATCGCCCGCAGCACGCGCCCGCCGTCGAGCGGAAAGCCGGGGATCAGGTTGAAGATCCCCAGGAAGATATTGATGATGCCCAGGTAGTACGCGATGGCCGAGACGGGCTCGCTCACGGTCCGCGTCAGCCAGTAAAGCAGCAGCGAACCGGCGCCGAGGGCGAAGCTCGTCAGCGGCCCGACGAACGCCATGATGAACTCGGTCGCCGCCGATCCGGGCTCGTCGCCCAATTCCGACACGCCGCCGAAGATGAAGAGGACGATGTCGCGCACTTTCATCCCGCGCCGCCGCGCGACGACCGAGTGCGCCAGCTCGTGCAGCAGCACCGAGACGAAGAACAGCAGGCTGGTGGTGATCCCGACGATCCAGTACGTCAACGCCGGCCACTGGTAGTGGCGCACGCGCGGGAAGTAGTCCGTCACCAGGCTCAAGGTGACGAGGACGAAGATGATGAGCCAACTGACGTGCACGCGGATCGGGATACCGAAGATTTTGAAGAGATAGACGGAGTTGCGTTCCATGGTTTGATTACCTGTGGTCTCGGCGAACCCCTGGGCCGAACCGAGTTTAGCGCAAAGGCCCGGCGCCGTCAAGCTCCCGTCCGGCGCGTGCGATTGACACCCATCGGACCGTCCGCTATACCTGTTGGAGCTTGGGTCCGCATCCCGCGTTGCGCGCGGCTCGTCTCGGCAGGAAAGGTCGCCGGCTTGATTCTCGACAAAATCCTCGCGTCGAAAAGGGAAGAAGTCCAAAGGCGCAAAGCGCTCGTCCCGCCGGCCGACCTGGCGAAACGGCTGCACGGCGCGCCCGCGCCGCGTGATTTCGCCAGCGCGATCCGGCGCGGGCGGGACGGCGCGATTCGGCTGATCGCGGAATTCAAGCGAGCCTCGCCGAGCCAGGGCGTCATCCGCGCGGACCTTGCCCCGGCGCAGGTCGCGCGGCTCTATTCCGGCGCCGGGGCGGCTGCGATGTCCGTGCTCACCGACGCCCCGTTCTTCCAGGGCAGCGCCGATGATCTGCGGAGCGCGCGCGAGGCGGTGACGATCCCGGTCCTGCAGAAGGATTTCATCCTGGACGACTACCAGGTGCTCGAAGCCCGCACCGCCGGCGCGGACGCCATCCTGCTCATCGCCGCCGCGCTGCCCGGAGACGAACTGGCGCGCCTCCACCGGCGCGCCGCCGAATTCGGCCTGGCCGCGCTGGTCGAAGTGCACGACGAATCGGACCTGGACCGCGCGCTGGCGATTCGGCCGAAGATCGTCGGCATCAACAACCGCGACCTTCGCACGTTCGGCGTGGACCTGGCGGCGACCTTTCGCCTGCGTCCCTTGATCCCGCCGGCGATCATCGTCGTCAGCGAGAGCGGCATCCGATCCCGCGCCGACGCGCTGAGGCTGCAGGAGGCTGGCGTTGACGCCATGCTCGTCGGCGAGCGCCTCATGCGCCAGCCCGACCCCGGCCGCGCGGCGGCGGAGTTGCTTGGGGCGTGATTGACGGCGAACGCAGAACTTCCAACATCGAACATTGAACGCCGAACCTGCGCGCCCATGCGAACTTCGGCGTTGAGCGTTCGACGTTGGATGTTCGACGTTCGTCCGCTATTGCAGTCGTTCGGGATAGACGCCGCGGCGGACGAGGTCGCGGACGGCCTGCTGCGCGGCGGGCAGGTCTTCCGGATAGGTCAGGCCGAACCAGGTCTCCTGGCTCTTGAGGACGCGGACTTTCGCCTTCCCTTCGCGCACCAGCTCTCCGACGACCGAAGGAATGTAGTATTCCGCTTTGAGATCCGCGCCGTTCTTTTCGAGGAACGCGACGAACCGCCGCTCCAGCTCCCCGAAGATCGCCGGCGTGAAGCCCCACATGTTCATCGAGACGATCGTCTCGCCGGGGATTTCCACCCATCGGCCCGGCCCGTCGGCATATTCGACGGAATCTCCCTGGCGCCTGATCTGCGTGCGCTCGGTCACGCTCGCGAGGAAGCCGTCGCGCGTCACCTGGCAGACTCCGCGCGAGACGCTGCCGTGCGGCGAAAGCGTGTTCTTCAGGACGAATCCGGCCATGCAGTACGACGGCGCGGCTTTCAAGTGGCCGGCGAGCGCGGCGTAGGAGGTCGGCCCGTAGAAGTCGTCCGCGTTGATGACCGCGAACGGCGTCCGCACGGCCTCCTTGCAGCAGAGGAGCGCGTGCCCGGTGCCCCACGGTTTTTCGCGGCCGGCGGGGACGCGGAAGCCGGCCGGCAGGCGGTCGAGTTCCTGGAAGACGTACGCGGTGTCGGCGGATTTCTCGACGGGCCGGCCGACGCGGTCGCGGAAGGGCGCTTCCATCGCTTTGCGGATCACGAAGACGATGCGGCCGAAGCCCGCCTTCAGGGCGTCATGGATGGAATAGGCGACGGCGGATTCTCCGTTCGGGCCGACCGGCGCCAGCGGCTTGAGCTGACCGTAGCGCGAGCCCAGTCCGGCGGCCATGATGATGAGTGTCGGGTTTGGCATTCTCCGCTCGTAGTGGTCTTCGTCCTCGCCCTCGTCGTCGTCCTCGTCCTCGGCTGGAGCTAACGGCCGTTCGAGGACGAGGACGACGACGAGGACGACGACGATTTTTGCCCGAGACGCGCCGCTCGCTGCCCGCTCAGATCTGAAAATCCGCCGCGGACTCGCCCTTGAGGACGTCGTCGGAGTTCTTGTATCGCAGGCGAGGCGATTCGGTGATCACTTTCGTGCCGGGCGGCACGGAGTGGGTCAGCCAGACGCTGCTGCCGATGACCGAGCCGCGGCCGATCACCACGTCGCCGCCGAGGATGGCCGCGCCGGCGTAAATCGTCACGTGGTCCTCGATGGTCGGATGGCGCTTTACGCCGCGGATGAGCGCGCCACAGGCGTCGCGCGGGAAGCTCAGCGCGCCCAGCGTGGCGCCCTGGTACATTTTCACGTGGTCGCCGATCACCGTCGTCTCGCCGATCACCACGCCGGTGCCGTGGTCAATGAAGAACGAGCGGCCGATCTTCGCGCCGGGATGGATGTCAATGCCAGTCTGCGAATGCGCCAGCTCGGAGAGCAGCCGCGGCAGCAGCGGCACGCCCTGGACGTAAAGCTCGTGCGCGACGCGGTGGACGGTGATCGCGTACAGGCCCGGATAGCTGAAGACGACCTCGTCGTAGCTCCGGGCCGCCGGGTCGCCGTCGTAGGCGGCGCGCACGTCGTCCTCGAGCATCTCGCGGATGTCCGCGAGCTTGTTGATGAGCGCGAGGGCCTGTTGCCGGCCGTTGCCGAGGCACTTGTCGCAGGGGCGATGTTCCTGGCGGCAGGCGTGGCGCAGCGCGCGCGCGATCTGATCGGAGAGGATGCTGAAGAGCTGCTGCGAGAGTTCCGCCACGTGCGCCTCGAGCGTGTGCACGGTGAGGTCCTGCCGCCCGATGTACCCGAAGAACAGAATCTGCCGCAGGAGCGCGGTGATGTGCGAGGCCGCCTCGGGCTGCGGCAGGGTGTATTCGCCGACGGGGAGAAACGTGGTGCTTTTCTCGGCCCGCTTGACGAGCCGGCGCAGCGCGGCGCGCAACTCGCGCGGCGCATCGTCCGGCGGCTTCGGTTTGCTGATGCTCATGCTTCGCCTCGGGATTCGGTGACGTCCGGCGTCTCTTTTATCATACCCGAAACAGGCCGGAAGGGCCAAACGGGCCGGCGGATGGCGCGGCGCGGAGGCTCGAAGGACGGCCGGACGCGGCGCCGAATCAGCCCTTCCGCGCGGAGGCCTGAAAGTCGGCGATCTTTCGCGCGACTTCGGCGGCGGGCGCCGTCCAGATGTCGTCTCGCCGGCGATGGAGGTAGTTCAGCAGCATGTTGAAATCGTAGCTCCCGACCGTCAGCCGGCTGCCGTCAATCACGTGAAAGACGAAGACAACCCACTGGCCCCTGGAGGTCAGTTCCTCGACGAGGCCGATCATCTCGAAGCCGCTCCTGCGGTCCATGTCCAGCCCCGCAAAGCAGGCGAGGTCCACCACGGCGGGAAGATTTCCGAAGCCGTACTCGCCGCCGCCGCGGCCGGCCAGGAAATGTTTCGCGACGACGGGCACGTAGCTCTGCCGTCCCTTGCCGCGGCCGACGAAGGTCATGTAGCACGGGTAGCAGAACGTCCAGTCCTTCTGGCGCGGCGCGATTTCCACAAGCCGTTCCTGCGCGGCGAGGATGTCGGCCTCCACTTCCTGCAGCGTCTGGTCCTCGAGGCCGCGCGGTCCGCCCAGGCCCAAGGTGCTCGAGCAGGTGTGCGACATCGTGTGGTTGCCGATTTCGTGTCCGGTCCGGGCGATGGCTTTCCAGGGCGCATAAGTCTCCCGCCAATTGTCGCCCTGCGGGCAGAGGTAGAACGTGCCCCGCAATCCGCGCTTATCCATTTCGGGGATGGCCTTTTCGCGCTGGCTGGCCGTGCCGTCGTCAAAGGTCAGCGACACCGCGCCGCAGTGGGGCGCGAAGCAATTGTTCAGAGCCATGCGTCCTCCTTTTATTTGTGAGACTTCGCCGGTTCGCCAGGCGGCGACATCTTACCGTTTGCAAAACCGCTCCGCAAGCCACGCGTTCAGCAGGCCGCGACGCGGACTCCCTGGCCGCGGCCGACCACGCGCGGGACCACGTCGAACCGGTTCCGGCGGGCGCAGAAGCGGATGTCGCGCCCCAGGCCGATCTTCACGAGCGGGACGCCGCCTCGCGAGCCGGCCAGGAATTTCGTGAGCGAGCGGCGCGCCGCGCGCCACACCCGCACCGCCTCCTGCGCGGACTCGGTCAGCGCAAGGCGGTTCCCGGCGATCTCCTCGGCGAGCGCTCCGGCAAAGGCGACATCTTCCGCGGAGACTTCGCCCTCGGTGCCCGCGCAGAGGAGCGCGACGTCGCCGCGCCCGACCGCCAGATACTCCGCGACGGCCGACAGGTTGAGGAAACATCCGATGACCACCTCGCGCGCCTGCAGCGTGCGCCCGAGCGCTCGCGTGCCGTTGGTGGTCGTCATCAGCAGCGTCCGCCCGGCGCAGCGTTCCGGCGTGAAATCGCCCGGCGAATTCCCGAGGTCGAATCCCGGGACCTTGCGGCCGTTGCGCTCACCGCAGAGAAGACCCGTCCGTCCCGCCGCCGTTCGGCGCGCGCGGCGGGCCGCGGCCACGGAGGGGAAGCATCGGACCTCGCGCGCGCCGGCGGCCAGCGCGGCGGTCATCGTCGAGGTGGCGCGGAGGACGTCAATCACCACCACCGTGGCGCCGCGCAATGCCTGGGGCGTCGCCTCCTCCTGCCGCTGGAAATGAAAGACGCGTCTCGGTCTGTTCATGAGTTCTCCCGGTTTCTGCGTGGCGCGGACGAGGCCCGGTTCGGACGAAGCATGTTATCGAAAGCTATTTCAGCATGCAACCGGCAGGGCACGGCCGGCGGAGAAACGCAATCTTGTTTTCGCTTCTGCGCACCGCTATAATTGCTTCGGCATGTTCTACGAACAGAATGCGGATCGAGGAAGCGCTCCTGATGGGCCGAGAACAGGCGGAAAGAAAATATCCTCGCAAGCCGATTCACCGGGCTTACGTGGAGTACTCGAAAGCCGGGACGCGGCTCTCGCGCCTGTTCAAGCCCGACGTGCAGCGCGGGCCGATGGTGGACGTGAGCAAGAACGGCGTGCAGTTCCGCACGACGGAGCCGCTGCAGCACGGCGACGCGCTCTACATGACGCTGCGTTTTCCGAACATGCGCGAGACGGTGAAGGTGAAAGTGGAAGTCCGCTGGACGCGCGAGGAGAAGAAGGTCGGCATCGAGAATTACACGCATGTCATCGGCGCGGAGTTCCTGGAACTCACGCCGAAAGGCTGGGACCTCATCGCCGCCGCGCTGAAAGAGTAAGTCACTTTAAATGCCGATCGCAGAATGCCGATTGTCGAATGCTTAGTACCGGTGGCTGATTGAACATCGGAAATAAGGAAGCTCTCTTGCGAAAAGACTGGGTACTGGGCGTACTCGGGCACAGCCGCAGCAGCCCGGTCAACTACCACATCGTCCGCGAGGTCGCGCAGGGCGGCATGTCGGTGGTCTACGAGGCCACCCGCAACGCCGACAACGCGAGGGTGGCCATCAAGGTCATCACGCCCAAGTTCACCCAGCTCGCCGCGCAACTGGATGAGGCGTTCGAGAAAGGCTCCGAGGGCGAAATCGCCCTCACGCTGCGGCATCCGAACGTGATCCGCACCTACGACTACGGGCACAAGGGCCACGAGTATTACATCGTGATGGAGTTCATTGAAGGACCGAACCTCAAGCAGCTCATAGACCAGCACAACCCGCGCATCTCGGAGCACGGCCTGCAGATCTCAATCCAGATCGCGCGCGGACTGGCCTACATCCACAAGCACGGCCTGGTTCACCGCGATTTCTGCCCGAAGAACATCCTGCTGACGGAGGACGGCACGCCGAAGATCATTGACTTCGGCCTGGCGATCCCGGCGCACCTGAAGGACAAGTGGCGCTACGATCGCTCCGGCACGGCGGCCTACATGGCGCCGGAGCAGGTGCGCGGGCAGAAGGTGGACGCGCGGACGGACGTGTATGCCTTCAGCGTGAGCATGTTCGAAGTCCTCACCGGCACGCGGCCGTTCCCGGACGATCCGGACAAGGGCCGCAAGCTGGCCCTGCACCTGAACCGCGACCCGGCCAACCCGCGCGAGCGCAACCGGAACATCTCCATCGCGCTCGAGCACATCCTCCTCCGCGGCATGGCGCGCGAGCGCGACGACCGTTATCCGACGGTGGACGCCATGCTCAAGGACATCCTCACCGTCGCCGGGGTTTTCGGCGGCGAATCGCGCCTGGCGCCGCCGGCGGAGTAGCCGCGCCGCGCCGCGCCGCGGCCGGATGCCGGGGCTTCTCCTCCGAGGACGAACGCGCCGTGAGCGCTTCCCGCAGCCGCGCCTTTCCCGTCGGGCACAGCGAGAGCAGCACGCAGTGCGCGCAGTCCGGGTTCCGCGCGTGGCACGTCTCGCGACCGTGCCGGATCAGGAGCAGGTGCAGCGGGTAGACGATCTCCGCCGGGACCATCGCCTGCAACAGCCGGTGCGCTTCGACCGCGTTGACCTTCGGGCCCAGGATGCCCAGCCGCTGCGTGACGCGGTGAATATGCGTGTCCACCGGGAACACCGGCTTGCCGAACGAGAAGAGCAGCACGCACGCCGCCGTCTTCGGCCCGACGCCGGGAATCGCGAGCAGGTACTCCCGCGCCGCGGTCGGGTCGGCGTTCTTCAGGAACTCCAGCGAATACGCGCCGCGTTCCTTCCGGAGGCGCTGCAGCATCTTCTGGATGCGCACGGACTTGGTGTTCGAGAGCCCGCTCACGCGGATGGCCGCCGCCACCCGCCGCGCCGGAGCTTTCTCGACCGCTTCCCAGTTCGGAAAGGCCGCCTTGAGCCGGCGGAAGCCCTCGCTGGAATTCCGGTCGTTCGTGTTCTGCGAGAGCACCGTCTCGATCAACTCGTCGAGCGCCGGCCCCGACCGCTCCCATTTCGGGATTCCGTACAACGCGCCCAGCCGCTCGAACGCACTCTGCAGGATTCGGGATTTCATGGCTCCCTCGATCAGTCCGATGAAGGGATCGGGCCGATGGCGGCCATGTACAGCACCGTCTCGTCGTGCCCGTCCACGCCGAGGATCGCGTTCAGCTCGTCATCGAAGAGTGCGCCGACCATGCAGCAGCCCAGGTCCAGCGCCACGCACGCCAGCGCCACGTTCTGCGCCAAGTGCCCGGCATCGAGATAGATGTACCGATACGCGCGCTGGGCGTACTTGCGCGCCGACCGCCCGACGACGGCGGTCCAGATGAGCAGCAGCGCCGCCTCCGCGCACATCTCCTGCCCGAGCGCCGCGCGAGCGCATTCCAGGCCAAGGTCGCCCGGCTGGACCAGCGCCAGGCTGCGGCCTTCCACCTCATAATGATAGAGGCCCGGCGGCAGGGAATGCACCTTGCGCGCCGCCGCGTAGGTCTCGATCGGATAGAGCGCCCCGGCCGACGGCGCGGCGCGGAACTGCATGCCGTCCTTTTCCCAGGTGATCCCTTGCCCGGCCCACAGCAACTGCGATAGTTCGCTCAGCGCGACTTCGCGCGCGCCGAACGAGCGGACGGAGCGCCGCGCGCGAATGGCGTCCCATAATCCCGCGCCGCCGGTCGCTTGCGGAGGCGGCAGCGGCGTGCGCGGATGAGCCGGCGGATAGACCTTCGGCGACGGGAACGGACGCTGCCACCGCGCGCCGCCGCCGGGCGACTCGCGGTGATATTTCGTGCGCTCCTGGAATTCCTCGCCGAGATGCCGCGGGTCCACCGGTCCTTCAGGCATGGCCGCGCCCCTTGGGCTTGAACGATGCGACGACGGCCTCGCCGAGCGTCTCGTTCATGCTGCCGGTGCGGTATCCCTGCAGGTCGAGCGTGACGTACGTATAGCCGAGTTCCTTGAACCGCGCGACGACCTGCGCGCGCGCTTCGTCCGCGGCCAGCAGCGCGATCTGCTCCGGCGGAACTTCGATGCGCGCGGTGTCGCCGTGATGGCGCACGCGCACCTGCCGCACGCCGAGCGTCCGCACGAACGCCTCCGCCTTGTCCACGCGGCCGACGTTCTCCGCCGTGATCGTCTCGCCGTAGGGGAAGCGCGACGAGAGGCACGCGTACGACGGCTTGTTCCATGTCGGCAGGCCGAGCGCCCGCGACGCCAGGCGCACCTCCTCCTTCGTGAAGCCGGCCTCCTGGAGCGGACTGCGAACGCCCAGCTCCGCCGCCGCGCGCGCGCCGGGGCGGAAATCTCCGGTGTCGTCCGCGTTCGAGCCGTCGAGCACGTGCCGCAGGCCCAACTCCTGCGCCAGCGCGCGGAGCTTGCCGAAAAGCTCCCGCTTGCAATGATAGCAGCGGTCGGGCGGATTCTTCCGGAATCCCTCCAGCGAGAGTTCCTCCGTCTCGATGGCCAGGTGCCGGATGCCGATCCGCTTTGCGAGCGCCGTCGCCTCGTCGTACTCGCGCTCCGGATAAGTCTCCGAGCGCGCCGTCACCGCGACGACCCGCTCGCCGAGTTCGTCGTGCGCCACCTTCGCCAGGAACGTGCTGTCCACGCCGCCGCTGAACGCGATCAACGCCGACTCCAGCGATCGCAACAGGGCGCGAAGAGACTCCAGTTTCTTCGCCGATTCATCCGTCGTCCCGCGCGCGGCATCCCGCGCACTCTTGTCCGCTGCCATTGCGCGCCTCCTGAAGATTCGTGCTGCGCCTCCATTCTAGCAACTCCGCCGCGTCCGGTCATCCGATCAGCGCTTGATACGGCGCGCCGGGCATGGTAACAATACCTCCGACGCCGGACGACCCCGTGGAGGAACTCGCCATCGCGCGCGCGCTACGACGGTTTTTCACCGAGTCGCTGCCCCAGCCGGGCGCGGCGTTCACGCTGCGCGGCGACGAGGCGCACCACCTGCTGAACGTGGTGCGCGTCCGCGTCGGCGAGGAAGTGAGCCTCTTCGACGGCAGCGGGGCGGTGGCCTGCGCGCGGCTGCTCCAGGGCCGGCGCGGCGAGGCGACGCTGCAAGTCCTCAGCGTCGAGAGCGTGGACGTCGAAGCGCCGCGGAAGCTCACGATCGCCTGCTCGCTGCCGCGCGCCACGCGCATGGATTTCCTGATCGAGAAATGCTGCGAGATCGGCGTCAGCCGCTTCGTGCCGATGGTGGCGCGGCGCAGCGTCGTGGATCCGCTGGAGCGGCAGGAGAACCATCTCGTGCGCTGGCGGCGGATCGCGCTGGAGGCGTCGAAGCAGTGCGGCCGCACGCGGCTGATGGAGATCACGGCCGTGTTGCCGTTCGAGTCGGCGCTGCTGACGCGTGAGCAAGCCGTCCGCATGATCGCTTCGCCGGCGCCGGGCGGGCCGGGGCTTGCCGAGTTCGCCGCCGGGCTGCAACCCGGACAGGGCGTCACGGCGTTCATCGGTCCGGAGGGCGGCTTTACGCCCGAGGAAATGGACCTGGCCGCGCAGGCCGGCTGCGCCGCCGTTTCGCTGGGGCCGCGGATCCTGCGCGTCGAAACCGCCGCGGTTGCGCTGGCGGCCTGTCTGCTCCTGCGGTGAAAAATCGGAAGCCGGCACCCTAACACATTTTGCACCGCAATAAATCAGCTTAATAGTTGACATCGCCTGCCGATTGTGCTTATACTGCTCGCCAAGGGCAGCGAAAAAGTTCAAAGTCGCGTCGCAGCAGCCGTTCGACTTTGGCACGCATCCGGCAGCACGTGGGTCAAGCTCGTCTGGAGGTCGCCAATGCACGGAACCGCGAGGCGCGGCGCAGGGACGCCCCAAAGACATCTCGTATGCGGCTCTCGAATCCGCCCGCCGATTTCCCGCCGTGGCATCAGTCTCGTCGAAACGCTCGTCGCGTTCGCCATCCTCGCCGTCGCCATGACCGTTCTCGCGCAGCTCATGTCCTGGGCGATGCACGAGTCGGCCTTCTCGCGCCGCCGCGCGGAGGCCACGCTGCTCGCGCAGTCGCGGATGGAGGACCTGCTGGCGCATCGCAGCGATCTGGCCGCATGGGAAGCGGCGGCGAAGAAGTCGTTCGTGTACGACCGGAAGACCGAGCTGTACGGCTTCGATGAACTCGATCATCCGCGTCCCGAGCTGGCCGCTTTCCGATGGACCTGGCGGATCGAGGATATGAAGGATCATCCCGGCCTGAAAAAGATCAGTGTGACGCTTCGCTGGCTGCGCAGCGGAGTCGAGGGCGCCGGCGGAAAGCGCGAGCTGTGGACGACGCTGGCCGTGCCGGCAAAGCCGCAGGCGACCGCCGCCGCGGAGCCGAACCGGCTCGAGGGGGTGACCCAATGAACATCACCAGACGCCGCGCCGCAGGATTCACGCTGATCGAGATCATGCTCACCGTCGTGTTGACGGCCGTCGTCGTGGGCATGGGCTTCGGCCTGCTGACCTCGGCTCAGCAGATCGCCCAGTTACAGCAGGAGCAGTCCGCCTCGGGCCGCGACGGCTGGACTTTCCTCTACAGGCTCACCAGGGAATTGCGCGAAGCGACGCCGCCGAGCCAGTTGGGCGAAGGCGCGGAGTGGCGCGGCGCGAGCGGCTCGGCGAAACTGCTCGACATGGTCTCCACCGCCGGCTGGCCGGACGTCAGCATTAAAGATTTCGAGGGGCGCCAGTTGACCGTTTCCAAGGACACGATTCGGTTTTGCACCCTGCGCGTCGTGTCGCCCAGCCAGCCGCCGGCGCCGGGCATGATCGAGTATTCCCTCGAACGCGACCCGAAGAAAAATGTGGTCCACATCGTGCGGCGCGCGGCGCTGTTGGGCGCTTCGCCGGACCAGGTCGAGACCACGGTGATCGAGCCGTCGGACCCGGCCAGTTCGGTCGGTTTCGTCTCGCTCGGGTTCCAGTACCTTGACGCCCAGAGCCAGTGGCGCCCGGAATGGACGGATGCGAAGACCATGCCGCGCGCGGTGCGCATCAGCGTCAGCACGCTCGTGCGGCCGTCGCGCCAGATCAAGCTGCCGGTCATGAACCAGTACTCCACGCTTGTGTACCTGCCCACAGGTTCGAGGATACCGCAATGACCAAGAGTGCGCAGAATGCTGTGCACGGTCCGAGGCGCTTCGACCGGTTCCGGCAATCCCGCGCGGCCGGACAGTCCCTGATCGTCGCGTTGGTCCTGCTGGGTTTTCTGACCGCGGTCATGGGCACGGTTTCGATTGAGCTGTTGACCGAGTCGAGGATCTCCAACGGCCGGCACATGCAAGTCACGGCGTTCTACATCGCGCGCGCCGGCATCGAGGCCGGTGTGAATCAACTTCTGGCGGCCAAGTCGCCCGGCTACGAAGGGCTCGGCGACGCGTGGCATTCCAGCCAGAATGCGGAGTTGCGCGAAACCCTGCTCGGCGGCAACGAGGGCCACGCCGTCGGCCTTTACAAGGTCGCTTACTTCGACGTGGACAGCGGCCAGGAGCGCATCGGCATCGCCGACGAGGAGAGCAAGCTCAACATCAACAAAGCCGACCCGGCCGCGTTGCGCCGCCTGGACCCGGCTTTCTCGGAGGACTTCGTCAACTCCATCGTGGAGCGCCGGCAGCAGAGGCCCTTCCTCATGCTGTCCGAGCTGACTCATCTCAAGGCCGCGCCGCCGAACTTCCTGACGAAAGAGCGCGAGAGCCTCCTCACCGTCTGGGGCGACGGCAAGGTCAACATCAACACCGCCCCGCGCGCCGTGCTCGCGAGCCTGGGCATCGACGAGGGGAACGTGAAGAAAATCGAGGAGTTCAGAAAAGGCACGGGCGGCCCCGCCGATATGGGCGCCTTCAAAACTCTCGGCGACGCCGGCCCCTACCTCGGAGGAATAGACGAGAAGTGGCTGACGACCTCCTCGACCCACTTCTCGATCACCGCGCAGGGCTATCTCGTGGACGACCCCGAGATCAAGTGCAAGCTGCGCCAGGTCGTTCAGCGCGGGCCGGAAGGACTCGAGATCCTGCGGTTCGAGCAATTGCCGTTCGAGAGATAGTCCGCGTTCACACGGATCCCAGCACGGAAGAGACGAATGGCCGGGACGATGGAAGGCGACGATCGAAATTCCCGCGGCAAGTCCGGTCCGCGCGGGCCCGCCGCGAAGCCATCCAAGATGCTCGAAGAGGTCCTGGGCAAGGCGCAGGACGAAACGCGCCGCCAGCTCCAGGACGCCATCGAGAAAAAGAAGACCACCGGCCGCAGCCTGACGGACATCCTTCGCCAGGACGTGGACCGCGACATGTTCAAGCGGATCTGGGCCTTCCTCGAAAAACCGGCGGATGAGAAGCCCGGCCAGCCGGCCTCGCCGGACGCCCGGAAGATGAAAGACATCCTCGTCGAAGGCGGCTGGATGACCTCCGACGAGATGTCCGCGACCGGCGATGACGCCGGCCAGTACGATCCGGCCGTCGGCCGCGCGCTGGTGGAAAGCGGCGCGCTGACCGAAGAACAGCTCGCCGACGCGCTCGCCCGGCATGGGCGCTCGGGCGCCTCCGTCTGGCGCATCCTGGTCAACAGCGGCCTGCTCGACCCGAAACAGATCGCCGATGCCCGCAAGTACGGCTCGCTCAAGCCCTCCTCGACCGCGGACGACGCCGCCCTCACCGAGATGCTCGTGAAGACCGGCCTCGTCACTGAAGAGCAATGCCGCAAGGCCGTGGCCGAACGGAAAGCCACCGGGCGCGACGTGACGCAGATCCTGATTGACTCCTACGTCGTCACCCGGACGCAGCTCGGCGTCGCGCTGGCCAAGGAGTACGGAGTTCCCTACGTGGACCTGACCCAGACCCAGATTGACCCGGCCGCCGTGGCGCTGCTGCCGGAGCACCTGTGCGAAGAGAACCGGATGCTCCCCATCGCCGTCGCGGGCGACCGCGTGACCGTGGCCATGGCCAACCCGAACGACACCTCCGCCCGCGACATGTTCCGGATGATGCTCAGCAAGGAAGTCGTCCCGGTGCTGGCGTTCGACAAGGACCTGCTCGAGGTGCTCAAGCGCGAGCACACCCGCGTCCAGGCCCAGGCGCCCGCCGCCGCAGCGCCCGCCGGCGCCTCCACCGGCAGTCCGCTGGTCCGCCTGAAGGAGCGCCTTCGCGGTGCCGCCGGCAGCATGCAGGAAATGGCCACGATGGCCTCGAAGATGGGCGTCATTGACCTGGTGACCTCGATTATCGAAGGCGCGATCAATTCCCGGGCGACCGACATCCACCTCGAACCGCAGACCTACGGGCTGCGCGTGCGCTACCGCATTGACGGCATGCTCTACGACGTGATGACCCTGCCGGAGAAGATGGAGGAGGAGATCATCGCGCGCGTCAAGGTCCTCTCCAACATGGATGTCACCGAGCGGCGCCACCCGCAGGACGGCCATTGCAGCATCGAAGTCGGCGAGAAGACCTACGACATGCGCGCCGCGACCCTGCCGACCGTCCTGGGCGAGAAGATGGTCCTGCGCATGCTCAGCGCCGACGAGGTCTTCCTCGGACTGGGCGAACTGGGCCTCGAGCCGGAGCAGTTGCGGATCGTGGAAGCCGCCGTCGCCCGGCCGTACGGCATGATCCTCGTCACCGGCCCGATCGCCGCCGGAAAGACCAGCACGCTTTACGCCGCCCTGAGCGAAATTGACATCTTCACGCGCAACGTGGTGACGATCGAGGACCCCGTCGAGTACCGCCTGCCCGGCATCAACCAGGTGGAAATTGACCACCGCGTGGACCGGACCTTCGCCAACATGCTCCGCGCGGTCCTGCGGCAGGACGCGAACGTGATGATGGTCGGCGAGATCCGCGACGAGGACACCGCCGCGGTCGCCGTCCGCGCGGCGATGACCGGCCACATGGTCTTCAGCACGCTGCACGCCAACGACGCGGTCGGCGCCATCGGCGCGCTCCGCCACCTGGGGATTCCCGCGTACCTGGTCACCAGCGCCGTCCACACCGTCGCGGCGCAGCGCCTGGTCCGCAAGGTCTGCCCGCGCTGCCGCGAGCCGTACACGCCCGACGAATCGCTCCTGCGCGCCGCCGGCCTCGACCCGCAGGAAGTCCGCCGCATGATCTTCTACAAGGCCGTCGGCTGCAAGGAGTGCTATCGCACCGGCTACCGCGGGCGCACCGGCATTTTCGAGATCCTCTCGATGGACGACACGATCAAGAGCATGGTCCTCGCCGGCGCGGGCCACGACGAGATCGTGAAGGCGGCCCGGGAAAAAGGGATGATGAATCTGATGCAAGCCGGCGTCAAGAAGGTGCAAGAGGGCGCAGTCACGCTCGAGGAGCTGCTGCGCGTCACGACGCTCTGACGGATTGCATGCGAAGGCCAGGTAACCGAGCAGGAGAAAAGGTATGGCAAAGAAGGACGAAGGCGTGGGACAAGCCGAAGGCGCGCAAGGCGACGTGGGGAAAGCCGTCGCCCGTGAGCTTCAGAAGAAAGCGCAGGAAGGAGGCGGCGCAAGTCCGAATCCGCCGGCCGTCGCGTATTGGCGGCGCGGCAGGCTCTTCGGCGGCGTCAAGCCGCATGAGATTTTCTCGTTCTGCAGTGCGCTGTCGCTCCTGCTGGAGTGCGGTCTGCCGCTGGTCAAGGCCCTGAACATCCTGGCCAGCCGGCTGGAGAACCGCACCCTGGCCCGCTCCGCCGCCGAAATGGCCAAGACCGTCGAGGAAGGGCGCAGCTTCTCCGATGCGGCCAGCCTGAATGCGCCGTTCCTGCCCGGCCAGTTTATCGCCATGGTGCGCGCCGGCGAGAAAACCGGCAAGCTGGGCGACATGCTCGCCCGCATCGCCGACAGCGGCGAGCGCGTCCTCGCTTCGCGCCGCAAGCTCATCACCATGTTCATCTATCCGTTCATCGTGGTGATCGTGGCCCTGGTCGTCGTCGGGGTCGTTTTCGGCGTGCTCTCCAAGGGATTCGACTTCTTCACGCAGATGGACATCAAGATTCCGTGGATGATGTCCACGCTGCTCAAGGTCGGCGCCGTGCTGCGCACCCCGGAATTCTGGATCGGCGTCCTCATTGTGATCGTCGGCGTGCCGATCCTCTACGCGATCGCGACGCGGTTCCTGGTGTTCCGCCTGCTGCGCGACCGTTTTCTGCTGCGTTGTCCCGGCATCAATCACTTCGTCAAGGAGGACCTGCTGGCGAACTTCGGCCGCGTCTTCTCCACGATGCTCCACGCCGGGCTGCCGATCCAGGAATCGCTCCAGGCCGCGCATGACACCTGCCGGAACGAGGTCGGGCGCCTGACCATCACGCGCGTGCAGGAAGCCGTCCGCCGCGGCCAGCGCATCACGCCGACGCTCGAGAGCAGCGGAATTTTCCCCGTGCTGGCGTACGACCTCTGCGCGGCCGGCGAAGAGGCCGGCGCGCTCGACCGCGTCTTCTCGAAACTGGGCGATTACTACGAACACAAGCTCCAGGACGAGGCCCAGATGCTCGCCAAGGTCGTCCAGCCGGTGATCATCATCCTGCTGGCCTTGATCGTCGGGTTCATCGTCATCGCGTTCTTCCAGATGTGGGCGCAGGCGTTGATCCAGTTGCAGGGTCAGATCTCAACCATGAGCTGAGCTCATCCGGAACGGATACAGGCAGGTCGAAGAGGGCCGGGCGACATGTCCGGCCCTCCTTTTCTTGGAAAGGTCACAATGATCGGTCATTTCTCTCTCGCCGGCATGGTCGCCGTGGATGGAGCCGTAATCCTGATGTCGCTCGCCGGGATTGCCCGCGCGGCGGAACCGCCGACGGCGCAAACCGTTTTCTGGCATGAAGCGGAGATCGGAGTCCAGGCTCCGGACAGCATCGGCCCGCCCACCGCCCAGCGCGACGCGGCGTCGGGCGGAGCGTACCTGATGGGCGGCGCCACCCTGTCGAAAAAAGGCAACGCGGTGAGCTATGAACTTGAGCTTCCGCACGCGATTGACGGGGCGCAGATCATCTTTCGCTACGCCCGGCTGCACTGGCGGCAGACCATGGTGCCGGCCCACATCGGCGTAGAGATCACCAGCGGCGGCGAAGCCCTCAAGGGCGAAGCCGAATTTCCCAACACCGGCGGCTGGGGCTACAAGCCCTCGGAGTGGCAGCTCGCGGCGGCCAAGATGGGTTCGGTCAAGGCCGGCAAGTGCACGATCAAGCTCACCGGCCTCGGCGACGACAATGACGTGGTGACGGACGGGTTTTTCATCGCCCCCGAAGGCTTCAAAATCACCGCCGCGGAGTTGGCGCTGACCGCCCTCGCCATCACGTCGGACGGCTATGTCGGCCTTCAGAGCGGAACGACCGTCAACCAGCAAGCCAACCCAGTCTTGCGGGTGGCGGCGCGAAGCTTCTCGAAGGAACCGCGCGTCACGCTGGCGATCGGCAAAACGGCCGACTCGGCCGCGCCGCTGAAAGCCGCAGGCGCGGACGCGGGCGAGAACGGCGCAGTCCTGATGAAATTCGAGTTGCCGCCGAAGCTCGACGACGGCAAATACGCCGTGGTGGCGACCGGCCAATGGCCGCAGTGCCGGATCGTCGTGCCGGTGGTCCTGGCCGGACAGTTCCTCGGATCGCTGGATCAGAAGATGCAGGCGCTTGAGGCGTTTGCGACCGAGCTGGCGAAATCGCCGAAGGCCGATGACGTGCGCTGCAGCGCCGACTTCCAGCACCTTATGGAATATCTCAAGGCCAAGGGCGAGCTGCTCACGAAGGCTTCGGTCGCACCCGTGGATGTCTACAAGCAGGGCCTGGCCGCTCAGGAGGGCGTCCCGAATCCCGCGCCGCTGGTGGACGACATGCGCCGCGCCCTGGCCCAGGGCGAGGAGACGATGCGTCGGCTCAAAGCCGGCCAGGATCCGTATGCGGGCCGCGTGGGCGACTTGCGGCGGGCCTACCGGTCGGCGGCCTCGGGCGAGTTGCGGATCTACCGCGTCGAGGTTCCGTCGGGCTACGAGAAGGCGGACAAGGTGCCGTTCATTCTGATGCTGCACGGCGGCGGCCAGGACGAGAACTATTTCCCGACCCTCGACGACGGCAAACTGCTGAAAATGCTGGACAGCCGCGGCTACCTGATGGCCAGCCCCAGGTACGCCAGCAACAGCCCCAGCTTCGTGGCCGACATGGTCCAACTGATTGAACTGATGCGGAAGGAATATCCGAAAATTGACCCGGCGAGGATTTATTGCACCGGTCTGTCCATGGGCGGTTTCGGAACGTACACCATGGCGACGACCCATCCCGAACTGTTTGCGGCCATCTGCTGCGTCTCAGGGACCGGCAGGCCGCAATTGGCGGAGCAGCTCAAGACCGTGCCGACGCTCATCCTGCAAGGCGGAACCGACGAGGTCGTGCCGCCCGCAGGCGCCAAGAGGGTCGAGGCCCGGATGAAAGAACTCGGCGAGACGGTTGAGTTGCACATCTTCCCGATCAACGGGCATGATTATCACGGCGAGGAGTACCTGAAGCTGACGTTGGACTTCTTCGGCCGGTACTCGAAGCAGGGGAACAGCGCTGCGTCGGGAAAAGCCGGCTAATGTTTAGTTGCGTAAACAGGACGCCTATTTCCGCAAGGAAGCACTAGCGCCGCGCGAACTCGACCGTGGCGTCCACCTCGAAGAGCAGGTCGTCGCGGCAGACGTCCGCCACCATGCACACCGCCGGCAGGTCCGCGAGCCCGCGCTCGGCGGCCGCCTGCCGGTAAACCGGCAGGTCCTGCGGGCGCTTGAGGAACACGGTCGCCTGGCAGATGTCCTTGAGCGACGCGCCCGCGGGCGCGATCAGCGCCTCGATGGTGTCGAACGTGCGGAAGATCTGCGCGCGGCAGTCGTTCGGGAAGAGGCTCTTGCCCCGTTCGTCAATCGCGGCGGTCCCGGAGACCTGGACCTGCGTCATGTCGGGCTCGCGGATCCACACGCCGCGCGAGAACGCCGAGCCGTATTCGAAGGCGTCCTTCTGCCGCGCGTTGGTCATCTGGTCCACCTTCACCGGGCACTCCGGATTGCCGATCACCGCCAGCAGGTCCATCACCGGGCCGGCGCCGTGCGGGTTGCCGCCGGAGATTCCCGTGCTCGCCGGAGGCAGCCTTCGGCCGCCGCCGTCTTCGGCGGGCCGGACCGGGAGCAGTCCGAACTCGCGGTACTTGACGCTGCGCGCGGCGTTGAAGCCGTCATACCACTGCAGGATATTCGGCAGGTAAATCCACGTCCGCGCCACGTCGCGATACGTGGCGCCCTCGAGTTCGAGGATCCGGTTGGCGAGTTCGAACATCGCCGTGGTCTGCGACTCGCGGCCGGAGCCGGGCGCCGCGCCGTGCAGGTCCTGCAGCATCAGGTACGTCGCGCCGTTGCGCTGCCATCTGCGTCCGCGCGCTACGCCGTCGTCGGTGATCGTGCGGACTCCTCCGGCCTGCTTCGGCCGGACGGCCTGAATCTGCACGCCCGCCAGCCCGTCGCCCCAGGGCGGCCGGCCCTCGATGAACGTGGTCGGCCAGTCTGCGCCCTGGCCGCTCCGCTCGAGCGCGCGGCGGCGCGCCTCCAGGATCGGCTCGCGCAGCTTGAGGCTGCCGAAAATGCGTTCATGGGTGACCTGCATCCTGCGGCGCGCCAGGATGTCGGAGATACGCGTGTAAATCTCCTCGGACGCCCGCGCGGCGTCGCCGGACGGTCCGGCGACCGAGGCCGTCACATGGGCGAGGTCCTCCACGACCGAGCGCGTATGAATCCGTGCGGCCTCGCGTTGAATGACCACGTTGCCCATCAGGCCAGATCCTCTCTCATCAATCGGGTTAATGCCTGGAAGGCGAGGATATTCCGTAACCCTTGCGCCGACTCAGCGTAAAAAAGTCTAAGCAAGCGTCATGCCGCATCGCAGCATTGACGTAAGCTGCTGCCATACGGCGAGATACAACGTTGCGGCCTTGCCATTTCCCGGCCTAGTTGTCGCGAGTTCCTACCTGAAAACCCACAGCGCCGGAAATTCCTACATGACAGGGAAAACTGCCCAGTCCGCCCGGTGGCTTTGCAGAATCATCCGGGAACGGTAGTATAGTGCGCGGCCACCGTCGAAACAAGGGCGAGATAAAAGAATGAGCAGCGCGCCGAACCTCGAACATGCCCGCCGCTGGGCGGGTCGCGGACTCTGCGTCGCCACGGCGGTCCTGTGGTCCACCTCCGGCCTCTTCATCAAAACGCTCACGGGTGAATCCGGCGCGGGATGGTCGGGCTGGCAGGTGGCGGGCGCGCGCTCGCTGTTCGCGGGGATCACGCTCCTGGCGCTGGGGCGCATCTGGCCGCGGCGGCCGGCGGAAGCGGGAACTTCCGTCGCGCCGGGGCCCCGCTCATGGCTGCCGGACCGGCGGCAGGTCCTCCTCGCGATCTTTTACGCCGGCACGCTGCTCACGTATGTCCTCGCGCAGACCTTCACCACCACCGCCAACGCCATCTTACTCCAGTACACCGCGCCGGTTTACATCCTGTTCCTCTCGCCGTGGCTGCTGCGCGAGAAGCCGAAGGCGGCGGACTTGCTGAGTTTGCCCATGCTGCTCGTCGGCATCTTCGTGATCCTCTCGGCCGAGCTTCAATTCGGGCATGGGACGTTCGGCAACGTCATGGCGCTGATCTCGGGAGTCGGCTACGCGCTGGTCATGCTCCTCATGCGGAAATGGCGCGACGCGGGCGCCGCGGGCGGCATCGCGCTGGGCAACTTCCTCCTGGCGGCCATCGGCATCGGCATGGCGTGCCGGAGCCCGCAAGGGTTCGTCTGGCCGGAGCTTCGGAGCGGCGCGCAGATCCTGTGGCTGGGCGTGTTCCAGATCGGGCTGGCCTATTTCCTGTTCCAGGGCGCGCTGAGGCGGATCACGGCGGTCGAGGCTTCGCTGCTGTGCCTGATCGAGCCGATGCTTTGCCCGCTCTGGGCGTGGTTTTTCGTCGCGGACGTTCCGCCGCGCAACTCCATGATCGGCGCCGGCATCATCCTTCTGACGCTCGCGACGAACACGATCTGGAAAGCGCGGACGGAGGCGTAAAAGCCTCTACGCCTTGTACGCGTTGGACCAGGCGCGCTCGGCGAAGGGCTTCTTGGCCCGCCGCGTCTCGGGCTCGTCGGGGACGCCGACCGGCAGCACGATCCGCACGATCCGCGACGGCGGCACGCCGAGGAGCGCCGCGACCTTCTCCGCGCGGCCCTCGCGCTGCAGCGCGCCGTCAATCCAGCACGAGGCATAGCCGAGCGCCGCGATCGCCAGCAGCACGTTCTCGGTCGCCGCCGCGCAGTCCTCGACCCAGAAGCGCATCCCGTCGGCATTCGCCTCGATATCGCAAATCGCCACGATGACCGCCGGCGCGCTGGAGATGTTCTGCCGGCCGACGAGCCCGGCCAGCTTCCGGATCCTCGCCGGGTCCGTGACGATCACGAACTCCGTCGTCTGCAGGTTGCAGCCGGAAGGGGCGTCCAGGCCGGCCTGGACGATCTTCCGCAGGTGCTCGGCGGGCACCGGCTGGGCCTTGTAGCGTCCGCGATAGCTGTAGCGCGCCTTGACGGCATCGAAGAAATCCACTGCGCACCTCCTTTGGGGGAATCGGGCGAACTCTCGACAGGGCGATTGTACCTCTTTCCTTCCGCGTCCTTCAATCGCCGCCGCTGCCTGCTCGGCGCAGGTTGCGCCATGGCGCGAAAAGAACGTATGATGCCGCCGAGCAGGCGCCCGTTTCCTGTAATTAAGGAAGCGACACGATGGCATTCAACGGACTGGGCATGAACCTCGGGAACCTGGCGATTCTCTCCAGCGCGAGGACGCGCTCGATTTCCGCCGAAAACTTCACCGGCGAAAAGGGCAAGGCGGGCATGTCCGTAGAGGGCGCGGCGGCGCGCGCGGCCAGGGAACTCGGCCGGGGCTGGAAGGTCTCGCCCTTTGTGAAGATCGCGCCGGGCCAGACGTTCGTCATGGCCGACATCGCCGGCCCCGGCGCCATCCAACACCTCTGGCTGACCGACAGCCCGCCTTGGCGGTTCCACATCCTGCGCATCTACTGGGACGGGCAGGAGCAGCCCTCCGTCGAATGCCCGGTCGGCGATTTCTTCGGCCAGGGCTGGAGGAAAATCGCGCTGCTGAATTCCCTGTCGGTCTGCGTCAATCCCGGGAGCGCGTTCAACTGCTACTGGGAGATGCCGTTCCGAAAACACTGCCGGATCACGCTGACGAACATCGGCCTCGAAGAGTCCACGCTTTTCTACCAGGTGGACTACACGCTGACCGAGGTCCCCGAGGACGCCGCCTGCTTCCACGCGCAATTCCGCCGCGTGAACCCGCTGCCGTATAAGCAGGTCTACACGATTCTCGACGGCGTCCGCGGGCGCGGGCATTACGTCGGCACGACCATGGCCTGGGGCGTCAACAATTGCGGCTGGTGGGGCGAGGGCGAGATCAAGTTCTTCATGGACGGCGACGGCGCGTTCCCGACGATCTGCGGCACCGGCACGGAGGACTATTTCTGCGGCTCCTATGATTTCGAAAACCAGGAGACGAAGCAGTACCAGGAGTTCTGCACGCCCTACGCCGGGCTGCACCAGGTGATCCGGCCCGACGGGCTTTACTCCTCGCAGCAGCGCTTCGGCATGTACCGCTGGCACATCATGGACCCGGTCCGGTTCGAGAAAGACCTGCGCGTGACGATCCAGGCGCTCGGCTGGCACGCGGACGGCAGCGGGCGCTACCTGCCGCTCCAGGACGACATCGCGTCGGTGGCCTATTGGTACCAGGCGCTGCCGACCGCGCGGTTCCCGAAGTTGCCGGAGAAGGACTTCCTGGAAGTGATCTGATTCGGCGGCGCGTCGGCGCGCCCGGTCAACCCGCTATCCTCGCGCGCTCGTACGCGAACAGCGCGATGGCCGCGCACATGAGCAGGGCGGCCGCCAGCCGCCGCACGAGCGTCCAGCGGCTGACCTCCGATTCGAGATGCACGTGCCCCCGCGCCGCGAGCGCCGCTCCGAACAGGATCGAGAACGGCCCGCGCATGGACTGGACGATGTTCCCGAACACCGCCCCGAGCAGCCGGAAGCAGATGAACAGGAAGATCATCGCCGCGAACCACGTCAGCGCCACCGGCAGCGCATCCTTCCACTTCTGAAGCGTCCGGTCCTCCGGCGCGCCCGCGCCCGTCAGCAGCGCGCCGATCCCGCCGCAGATGACGTACGCCAGGCACGCGGCCAGCAGGATGCCCTTGAGTTCGTGGTGGGGCGCAAGGACTTTCGTCATCGCCACGATGCTCAGGTCGGAGAACGCGTAGGCCACGCACGCGCCGCCGATGGCCAGTAGCCCGTGCCGCGGGATGCCGCCGCCGGAGTAGTTCAGCCCCACCGCCGCCGCGAGACTGATGCCCACGGCCACCCACTGCAGTGGCGTGATCTGTTCGGAGAACAGGAAGACCGCCGTGAAGGACAGGATCAGCAGTTTCAGCCCGAGCAGCGGCGACACGCGCGAGGCGTCGGTGAACCTCACCGCGCGGAACAGGAACGTCTGGCCGGTGAGGTAGAAGATGACCGAGCCGGCCAGCGGCCAGGCGTACACGCGGACGTTCCAGATCTGCGAGCTGTAGCAGAACGGCAGCAACGCCACCGCCAGCACGCCCATCTGCACGTGCGAGAGCGCGAAGAGCACGCTCGACCGGTTCATCTGCCGCGTCACGAACCGCCGCGAGAACAGGTAGCACAGCGACTGGCATATCGCCGCGGCGAGCCCGAGAACCACGCCTTCGATAATCATCAGTTCCATTCACCATCGAGAAATCCCGCCGGGAAGCCGGCCGATTATACTTCCGGCGACGCAATTCGGCCAGCCGGTTCTCCATGGACGCCCTATCACTGTTGTGCTAAAATCCTGGCTTGGGTTCGTCCCTGGTATTCTGAATAAGACGAGAGGAGAGCGAACATGGGCATGATGCGGAGATTTCTTGCCGGCGGAGTCGTCCTCGCGCTGGCTTGCCCGGCCTGGGCGAGCGGGCCGATCGAGATCACCGACGCGAAGGACAAGCAGATCGTGGAGAGTTTCCTGAAGCATGTGGACAATGTCCCCAGCCAGATCACCGCCGACGCCTGCAAGAAGAAGGCCGCCGATGAGCCGGAGGGCTTTACGTGGGAGATCAACCCGGTCGCCGCGATGCCGCTGACGGCGTATGAGATGACCGGCGACGTGAAGTACCTCGACATGTTCGTGCAGGTCTTCGACACCATGCGCTCGGCGATGACGACCGGGCCCGGCGGCTACCTGGACTGGTACGGCAAGCCGCTGCCGGGTTTCCAGGACCCGGCGAATCCGGATTTGACGGTGCCGGTGATGATCACCGGCTACTCCACCAGCGCGATGATAGCGCATTTTGTGGAACTCGTGCGGGCGGACCCGGCCCTGAAGGCCAAGTTCGGCGACAAAGCCGCGCAGTATCTCGATCTGGCCGAACATCAGCTCATCCGCAAGTGGGAAGTGGGCGGCAACTTCGTGGACCTCGGCCACACCGGCGCGATCTTCCGGACGGAATCCCACCTGCTCGCCGTGAAGGCCTCGCTGACTCAGCCGCACAACAAGCACTCCATCATCATCAACGCGTACCTGCAGCTCTATCGCGTCACCGGCAATGACGATTACATGAAGAAGGCGATCCTGCTCGGCACGCGTTACAAGCACTCGCTGCACCTGAATGCCGGCCACTACGAGTGGCATTACTGGGATCCGGCCGGCGCGTGGGATATTAACCCGGCCAGCCCCCAGGAATGGAAACATTGGATCGGCGTCGAACACACCGGCGGCTACTACGGCTCGACGCTGTCGCAGGCGGTGCGGCTGTATGAGTTCGGCGTGGTCTTCGACAAGACGGACATGGAGCGGTTCGTGAAGACGCAAGTGGGCGAGTGCTGGAACGGGAGCATGGACAATCCGCAATGGGCGCGAGTGGACGGCACGCGCTCGGAACAATATATGCAGGGCGAGTACATGTGTGCGGCGCTGGCCCCGTTCAACGACAAGGTCGCCGAGTTCTGCTACGGTCCGCGCGGCCAGTCGGAGCGGCTCAAAGGGCTGGAGCATAGCTGGCAGGGCGGCCCGGTGGCGCGCGGCTGGATCGCCGGCAAGTACATCGAATTGCCGCGCATGAAGGGCGGCGTGCAGGCCGATAGCGAGTTCGGTCAGAAGTTCCTGTCGAAGCCGGAGAACCGGGCGTGGTACGACGCGCTGGCGTTCACCGTCGAGCCGCCCGGATATATCGCGCCGCAGACTCCGGCTGAAATGAAGCACATGCCGAAGTGAAGAGAGACTCGTCGCGGAAGTCAGCGGCCGGAAACGCAGGTGCGCCCGAGATGGACGAGTTCATCGGCGAAGCGGTGGAGGTGGAGCGTGCGCCGGACTCGCCGCGGCCGGTGCGGTTCCGCTGGCGCGGCGAAACCCGCGAGGTGGCCGAGGTGCTCCGGGAGTGGGTGGACGCCGGCCACGGCGACCTGCCGCCGCACAGCCGCCGCTGGTACAACCGCAGGCACCGGCGCGGCTTCGAGGTCCGCGACGCGAGCGGCGAGCGCTTCATCCTGTTCCTGGACTACAGCCACCGCGAGCGCCCGACCTGGTTCCTGGCGCGGAAGATCGTGGAACCGTAGCCGGCGCTCATGCGCCTCCGACGATCTCCGCCACGGCCTTCGCGTCGAGCCGCTTCACGGTTTCCACCAGCAGCGCGACGGTGCGGTCGTAATCGTCGGCGTTGAGGATTCCGGCGTGGCAGTGGATGTAGCGGACCGGCACGCCGATGAAGAGCGTCGGCACGCCGCGCGCGTGCACGTGGATCGGCCGGCCGTCGGTCGCGCCGCCCTCCATCAGGCTGAACTGGTACGGGATCTTTTTCTTCTCGGCGACGCGGACGACGAAATCGCGCAGCCGCCGGTGGGCGATCATGCCGCCGTCGAGCACGTAGATCAGCGGCCCGCCGCCGAGCGTGGCCTGCGCCTCTTCCGGTTTCATGCCCGGCACGTCGCCGGCGATGCCCGACTCGAGCACGATGCAGATGTCGGGGTTGACGACCTCGGCGCAGGTCTTGGCGCCGCGCGTGCCGACCTCTTCCTGCACGGTGCCGACGCCGTAGACGGTGTTCGGGTGATCCTGGCCTTGCAGCGCCTTGAGCAGGTCCACGAACAGGCCGCAGCCGACGCGGTCGTCCCACGCCTTGGCGACGAGCAGCTTCTTGTTCTTGAGCGTGCCGAACGGCGAATCGGGCGCGATCGGGTCGCCGACGCGGATTCCCAGTTTCTCCGTCACTTCCTTCTTGTCCTTCGCGCCGACGTCAATGAACATCTCGTCCTTCTTGATCAGCTTGGTGCGCTCCTCCTGCGTCATCAGGTGCGGCGGCTTCGAGCCGACGAGGCCGGGCACGTCGCCCCGGCTTCCGCGGATCACCACGCGCTGCGAGAGCACCACCTGGTCCGGCCAGCCGCCCAGCGGCGCGAACTTGAGGAAGCCCTCGGCGGTGATCATCTTCACCATGAACCCGATCTCGTCCATGTGGCCCGGGACCATGATGCGCGGCGCCGGCTTCGTGCCCTCTTTCTTGCAGACGATACTGCCGAGGCGGTCGTACTCGATGCGCGTCCGCGAAGGCAGGTGCTTCTTGATGACGGACTGGATCTCCTCCTCGAAGCCCGGCACTCCGTGCGCTTCGGTCAGCTCCTTGAGCATCGCCAGCGTGGCCTGGTTCATCGTGCGCCTCCACAGGGGTCAAAACCGTCCATGATGAAGAAGCGCTTCATCACTCCTCACGCGCGCTTCTCGACTTCCGTCACTTCGCCGCTCTGCGCAGCTTTCGCCTGAGCGCGTGCAGCAGCGGCCGGAGTTCCGCCAGCTTCTTCTTGTCATGCGCCGTCACGGCGGCGTCGCGCTGCTTCTTCAACTCGTGGATCTGCGCCTTGACCTTCGACTTGTCGGCGAGCTTGGCGACGTGCTGAGCGTGCCCTTCGATGTTCAGCGCCTTGCACAATGCCGGCAGCAGGTGGTCCTTGTGCATCGTCATGAAGCCCTGCAGCACCTCGCTCTGGACATCCTTGGCGATGTCGCGAAGTTGAGCGACCGTCATGCCTTTAAGCTCCTCGAACGTATGCGCCATGAAGTTCTCCTTTCTCCTGGAAACCGTCCATGCCCGAACAGTCCCGGCGATTATACCCAAGACGGCCGCGCGCGGCCAGCGTTCGGACTACTTTGCGCCGTTTCCGATCCGGACTTTCTCGCCGAGGAGCTTGGGCTGCATGTGCAGCACGTATGCATCGAGCACCGCCCTCACGCGCGCGAACTGCTCCCGGCAGAGGCTCATGAGGCCGTGGAACCCGCCGGGCATCTCCGCGTTGAACCCGATCGCGTCCAGGCCGTGGCGATTCGCGATGAAGATCGCGCGCTCGTTGTGGAACTTCTGCGAGACGATCGTCAGTTCCGTCTGCCCGAAGACCTCTCGGGCGCGGACGACCGAGTCCAGCGTCCGCAGGCCGGCGAAGTCGCAATAGATTTTCCCGGCCGGCACGCCGGCGGCGATCAGGGCCTCCTGCATGTCGGCCGTCTCCGTGCACCTGTCCGAGAGATTATCGCCGCTCACGAGAAGGTAGTCCACCTTCCCGGCCTGGAAGAGCCTCGCCGCCGCTTCGATGCGATACCCGAAGAACAGGTTCCGCCGCCCGTGCGAGACGATCCTCGGGCAGCCGAGCACCAGCCCCACGCGCCGATGCGGCATGGCCCCCGGATCGTCATAGGTCCGGCCGCCGGCCGAGAATATCACGCAGGCCGACGCGCCGGCGAGCACCAGCAGGCAGAGGATCGCGCCGATGGCCGCCAGCCGCGCGGCTTTCCGCCGGAAGCTCTTCGGTTTGCCCTGCGCGGCCTTTCCGGCCATGGACCCGTTCACCATTGACCGCGGATGGACATCACGGACGACACCAGCGACGGAAAGGGTTGTACGTTCCGCAGGCTTCGGTGTCAAGAGAGCCTTCTTCGCGCTCCCGGCGGCCCGAGCGCGCTTCGGCGATCAAAATTGACTCTGCGAAGTCTCACGGTTACACTGATGTGCCGCGGGCTTGAGAGAGGCCGCCATCCGAGCGGCGCCACGTTTCCCGGAGGGAATAACGATAGTGGAGAAGAGAAATTTCCTATGGCTGCTGATCGCCATAGCCCTCCTGGGGTTCCTCTTCCAGGCGTTCGCAACGCAGCGCGGCATCGGGGTGTCCAACGACTCGGTAGGTTTCATTTGGTCCGCGCGCAACCTCGACCGAGGCCACGGTATCACCTGGGAGGACGGCCGCGGCGGATTCACGCCGGTCGTCTTGTGGCCGCCGCTCTACCCGTCGCTGCTGGCCGGAATCGGGCTCTCAGGGGTGGACCCGCTGGTCGCGGCGCGATGGCTGAACGGCGTGTGGTTCGCGGGAATCATCCTTGTCGCCGGCGCGACCTTGTACGCGTACAGCGGCCGGAACGCATGGCTGGCGGGGTTCGGCGCGGTGCTGATCCTCGTCTCGCCGGTCATGATTCTAATCCACGCCATGGCGTGGAGCGACCCGCAGGCGCTCTTCTTCGGGTTTCTCGGGATCTACCTGCTGGCGCGATACCTCGATAATTCCAAGCGGGCTTATCTGCTCGCCTCGGCGGTGTCCGTGGGGCTGGCTTTTCTGAGCCGTTATGTCGGCGCGGCGTTCATCGGGGCGGCGTGCCTGGGACTTTGTTTCCTCGGCCCAAGGCGCTGGCCGCGCAGGATCGCCGACGCGGTCCTGTTCGGAGCCATCAGTTGCCTGGGCACGGCGCTGTGGCTGGTGAGGAATATTCACGCCGGCGGCAGCTCAACCGGGCGAGCGGTCTCCGTTCATCCCGTGACCGAAAAGCCGTTCGGGCCGATCCTGTACGTCCTCTCGCGATGGCTGGTGCCCGATTCCGGGCTGGAGCTGACCCTCCGGCACGATCCGGTCCGCATGGCGAACCTGCTGCTCGTGGCGGCCGGCCTGGCGCTGGCCTGCTACCTGGCGTTGAGGCGAAAAACCATGCGCGTTCCGGAGGCGAACTCCCCAGGCCGCCTGCGTTTTCTGCCGCACCTGTTGATCGCCTACGTGCTCTGCTATGGCCTGATCCTGGCCGTGACGCTTTCATTTCTCGATGCCTCGACGGTGCCCGACACCCGCATCCTGGCCCCGCTGTACGCGGCGTTCCTTTTGCTCTCGCTGTGCGCGCTGAACTGGCTGCTGCCCGTGTTGAAAGGCCGGAGGGCCCTCGCGACGGCGGTTGTATTGATGTGCGTCGCGTTCGGCCTCTTCTATTCGATCAGCGCCTTGCGGTGGGCCAGCCGGGCTGCGCGGCAGGGCGAAGGCTTCCAGAGCCGCGCCTGGCAAACCTCCCGGATCATCGGCGAAATCAGAAAACTCCCGCCGGAGGCGGCGATCTACACCAACAACCCCTTGCCCGTCTACATCGTCGCCGGCAGGGTGTCGTGCAAAATCCCCGAAAAGTTCAACCTCATCACCATGAGCCCCAACGCGCGCTATTCCGCCGAGATCGCGGAAATGTCGGAGCAGCTCGAAAAGCGCGGCGGGGTCTTCGCATATTTCAAAGGAGAGGAACTGGCCTCGCACCCTTCCGAGGCGGAGATCAAGGCGGCATTGCCCGGGGCGCTCGTCTCGGAAGCGCCGGACGGCCGCCTCTACCGGCTGGAGGCTCGACCGCAGGAAGCGCGCTAGTAGTCTGTTACACAAGAAATGACAGGCAGTGTCACCCTGAGCGAAGCGAAGGGTCTCACACCATGAACCGTTGCAGGCCGCTGCGTATGAGATTCCTCGCTACGCTCGGAATAACGATCTTATCAGTTCGCGTGTAACGAAGCGCTAGCGTGGTGTCCCGGAAACAAGCTGCATAATGTCCGGTCATTCAGAGCGGAGCGAGGAATCTCATACGCAGCGCGCGGGCAACGCTTTCGTGTATGAGATGCTTCGCCGTTCGGCATGACGCGGAGCACGTCGGTCGCAGTGGCGCCCTCAGGCGCTGCTTCGCACGGCCTGGCGGGCACACTACAGGCGGTAATCAGATCTTCCGCCGCCGCTCTTCATCGAGGAACTTCCCGATCCACTCGCGGATCACCTCGCAGGCGTCGGCGTCGGCCTGCGACGCGACGAACTGAGTGAAACGCTCGAACCCGTCGAGCATCGGGCCGATCGCCTCCTGCTGCGCCTCCATCTTCGCGATGGCCATGTTGAGCCTGTACAGCGTGGCGATCGCGGCCGGATCGGGGATTTGCCTGGCGGCCGCGCCGGCGGCCGGCTTGCCGTCCGCGTCGGCGACCGGCTTCGCGTCGAGCGCCTGGACCTGCACCTCCCGCAGGCGCTTGAGGACATCGAGCGAGGCCCGCGGCGACTCGCGCCGCCGCTGCTGCCGCCGCTTCATCCAGCTCCCTTCGCGCGACCAGTTCAATATCGTCTTTTTGCACGCGCCCAGAGCGGCGGCGATCTGACTGAGGGATTTGCCCTCGTTCACAAAGAGCACCTCCGCCAGGGTTCGGTCCTTCTGCGGTCTCATCGCGCGTTCCTCACGGGTCACTTAGACAGGATTGCAGGATAAAGAGGATTCGCTTAAGTTGAATCCGGTCCATCCTGTCATCGGGTCGAAACCTGTCGTTCATTATAAGTCATAATCTGCGGCGCGGAGCGGGCGGGGAAAGTGAGTGCGCTTGCCAGCGGGTTCAGTGCGGTTCGGAGCGGTTTAAGTGCGCTTCAGTGCGCTTCGGAGCGGTTTGAGTGCGCTTTTTTCGGCGAGTCGGATTTGACAAGGGGGTTGAGATTGTCGAATGCCGACTTGTCCGCCTTAGCCCTGGCGAAGGCGGATTGCCGAATGCCGAATGATGATGGAAAAGCGTGAAGGAAAGGAAAGCGGCAGGCTGCGGCATCCTCGGCCTACTCTTTTCTCCAATACCTGCCGCTCCAGTCCACTTCCTCGAGGGCCGTCTTTATTCCGTTCTGCGATCGGAAATCATCCACGGCTTCCTTGCACCCCGACAAGGCATAGTCGTCTATGATGCAGAATCCGCCTCGGGATAATTTGCGATACAAATTGGTCAACGCATACATCGTGGAGCCATACATATCGCCGTCAAGGCGGAGAACCGCAAGTTTTTCTATGGGGGCATTGGGAAGTGTGTCCTTGAACCAGCCCTTTAGAAAGACCACCTGGTCATCCAGAAGACCATACTTCCTGAAGTTATCCTCGACCTGTTCTTTGGAAACAGCCAGGAAGGTTCGGGTATAATGCTTGTCGCCTGCATCCGCGGGAAACTTCTCCGGGTCGGGTTTGGGCAAGCCTTCAAACGAATCCGCGACAAAGACTCTGCGATTTTTAATGCCATGAGCAGCTAAAACGGCGCGCATGAAAATGCACGCTCCGCCTCGCCACACTCCGGTTTCAATGAAGTCGCCCTCGATGCCCTCGCGGATTGCGGTGTCAGCGCAGAAGTGGAGGTTGTTGAGACGCCTGAGGCCGATCATCGTATCCGCATATCCGGGCCAAAGCCGCCCTTCTTCCCTTTTCTCTGTGGCGGAAGGCAGTTGTTGAACAAGCTGAAAATGTTTTAGCCTGAGAATCCGGGAAATGAGTGAGATGGCCAATCTTTTTACGGCAGGTCGTTTGTAGTTGAACCTCTCGACTGGAATGGGCGGTTCCGGCCACAGGGCGAAGCACAGCGTCTTCTTCAGCAATTCCAGATAGAGATCTTCGGCTGTTCTTTCCACAGGCATCCTTTTCTGGAGCGTGCGCCGCCTTCACGCTACGGCCGGTCCGCAGAGGCCATATTCTCACGATTCCAGCAGCCCCGTCAAGCGCTTTTTCGCCGGCCTGCCGGCCTTGAGTGGAGCTTCAAGGCGCGGAAGGGGCGGGGAAAGTGAGTGCGCTTGCCGGCGGGTCCGGCGCCGTCCGGAGCGGTCCGAGTGCGCTTCGCAGCGGAACGCGTCGGTCACTGATATTGGTAGTAATACCAGTCGTACTCGAACGTCACGCTCTTTCCGGCCGGCACGGTCGTGTCCCACGTAATGGCGGAAATCGGGTTGGCCTGGAACGCCCACCACGGCCAGGAGTCCCCGGCGTATTCTTCGCCGCCGAACGGCGTATCCTCGTAAAGGTTTGTGGCGCTGATCTTCCCTTCATTGCTCGCCCCGGTCACGGCGCCGAGGACCTTGCGGACGGCGATCAGGCGCACCGGCTTGTCCTTGAAGCTGGCGATGGTCAGCTTTCCGCGCATCGAGACCTTGGTGTAGTCGTGGTCGCCCAGGGTGAGGCTCTTCGGCTCGCGCTTGACCTCGGTCTCCTCGCGCTTGGGATTCAGGTCGGTCGCGACGGTGACCTCCAGGTCGGCGCTGTTCTTCACGGAGGTGTAGGTGAGGATCTGTTGCGCGAGCGGGTCGCCGGACTTGAAGACCGTGGCGGGCCCGGTGGTCCACGGGGCGTCGCCGTTGTTGGTCAGTCGCAGGACGTGCATCACCTTGGCGGCCGAGAGCGCGGCGGCGAGCTGGCGGACCTGCATGGCGCGCGGCGGGACGGGCGGCGCCTCGTACTTGTATATGTCCTCATAAGGGACGGTGACTTCGAGGAGCTTGACGACGGCGCGCTCGCCCTTCTTGAGCGTGACGCCCGCCTGGTGATAGAGGTAAAGGTCTTCGTTCTGGCCCTCCACCGGCATGATCGGGGCGGCCTCGGCCGCAGCGGCGCGGTCGGGCTGCGCTGCGACCTGGCTCATGACGAGGTTGCCGGTAGGATCGTTGATGAATTGCCCGCCGCGGCGCGCGGCCGGCGGGGCAAAATAGGAACTGAGTCTCGGCGCGACTTCCCGCAGCGCCAGCGGCGAGAGCTTGTCCTTCATGATGAAGCTCGGCACGCCGACGACGAGGCGCACGTTCACGTTGTCGAGGTCGGCGATCTCGTTGATGATCGTGCCCTGGAGCGTCACGCGCGCCTGGCCGCCGTCGAGGAGATCCACGCGGTAATCCGGGATCCACCGGATTCCCTTCTGAAGGTAAACGACGCCCACTTCGCCTTCCGCGCCGGCCGGCTTGCCCTGGGCGCCGGCGACGTGCAGCGAGATCTCGCGCGCGACGCGGGTTTGCGCCGAGACCGTGCGCAGGTCATCCACGGTGAGGCTGACGACGTTCTCGCGCTTGATGATCCGGACGGACTTGTCCTCCCTGAGCATGACGAAGGAGGCGAGCGTTGCAGATTCGGCCTCCGCGCTTTCCTCCGGCGGGACGAAGGCGCGGTCGTCGCCATGGTCCTTCGACTCTTTCTCCGGGGTGCCGAGCAGGGTGCCGGCGTACGTGGCCGGAGGCGCGCCGGGCAACTGCTCCACGATGCTGACCTGCTTGCCGGTGTTGGCCTGGATGAGTTCATCCATCGTCAGGCAAGGGCGGTCTTCTTTCAACTCCACGGGGCCGGCGCGGACGAAGTCCACCGAGCTGTCCTTGTCCGCCGCGAATGCCCAGAACGCGCCGAGCACCGGCGCGGGAACATCGCGCGTGCGGCACCAGCCGTCCTCGAGCTTCGCCTTCGCGCGCGCCATGATCAGCGCGTGGCCGTCCTTGAACACCGTCACGTCCGTCACCTGCAGCTTGAAATCCGGCGCCTGCGCTTGAACCACGGCGCCGAGCGCAAGCGCCGCGAACGCTGCGATTGCCCGTCGCGTTCCCTTGCCTCGCATGGCCCTGCCTCCTCTGCTCAGTCCCGGCCGAATCGGGCCGGCGACCCCTTAAGAGCATCTTTGCCCGCCGCTGAAATATACCAGAAAACCGGATTGACTTGTAAGCATATTGTGGCCAGGCGGAACGCCAGGGTTTGCTGGGCGGAGGAATATGAAAATTATGGGAATCAGGGGAAGGATGCGACTGATGGGGGCTGTTCCGATAGTTCAGGCGGGCGCGGGTCATGCGCTCGCGCAGGCCGCCCTGTTCGAGAGAATCTTTCTCCAGGCGGTGAAGCTGCTGGTCAGCATGTGCCCAAGCCGCCCGCGAGGTTTCCGCGGTTCCGGCATTCTATTGCGGCCGGCTCGAAGATGCCGCGGACGGTCGGTCTTCACTACGCCCCGTTCCCGCGCCGAAGATCTTCGCCATTTCCAGGAGAAACGCGCGGCGGGCGGCATCATAGCCGCGGTCGTTCGGGTCCTCGAAGACGGGACTGAACCAGTAGTGCGGATCGTCCGCGCGGTAGGTGGAACGCCAGAACTGCGCGCAGGTGATGCCGTGGCCCATGAACAGCGCGTGCAGGTCCACGAGATGGACGTTGCGGTGCCGCGCGGCTACGCGGGCGATGACGGCGTTGTACTCGGCGAGCACTTTCAGGCCGTCCGGCCACGAAGGCAGCAGGACGACGTGCGCGGTGCCGGCTCCGTCGGTCGGATCGTAGATGTTCCCGAGGAAGATTTCGCAGCCGCCGGGGAACCTGGCCGTGACGGCGGTGAGCATGTCGTCGAGGCGGCGCTCGTAGCTGGCGATCCAGGGCTGCGCCTGCGCCAGGGTGGCGCCGTACATGGCGCATTCCGCCGGCGGAGAGCGGCCGTAATCCTTGATGATGTCGTTGCCGCCGCTGGTCATCACGACGATGCCGAATCGCTCCGCCGGCTCGACGGGCAGTTTCTCCACCTGCCATTTCATGTGCTGGAGAGAGGTCGTGCCGGACAGGGCGCGGTTGGTCTGCGCAAGGCCGGGGATTACGGCGGACAAGGATATCCCGCGCATGCCGTCGAATTCGTCGGGCGGGTTCGCGAAGAGCCGGTCGAAGTAGCCCTTGCCCGGCGAGGCGCCGTAGCCTTCCGTGATACTGTCGCCCAGTCCGAGCAGGAGCGTGGGGCGGCGCATCCAGGTTCGCTCGAAGTCGGCGCGCGGCACCGTCGGCCCGGCGGGCCCGCTGCCGACGGGACGGCGGATGTAGAAGAGGTAGAGCGAGAGCGCGCAGAGCAGGAAGACGCTCCAGAACGCAATCCGCAGGCGCAGTCGCCGGCGTTTCTTGCGCTGGAGCGCCGGATGGGGCGGCGCGGTTGCCGGGGCGGGGATCGCGGGCGTCTCCATGGGCTCGACCTCATTTCGAACGGACCGCAATGTCGGGAGGCCGCAGACGATGATTATGCATAGAAAGGTGGCGGGCGGCAAGGTGAGCGGAGTTTGATGCCTTGCTGCGCGCTCCGTTCGCCTTGTCCGTCCGCCACTGACTGTTCGATGCGACATTCACTGCACGGTGCTTCGGTCTACCGGCCGTGTCCACCTCCTCCGTGACCACCGAACCCGCCTCCTCCGAAGCCGCCGCTATGAGAGAAGCCGCTGCTATGAGAGAAGCCGCCGCCGCTGAACCTCGTTCCTCCGCTGTAGGAGGATCGAGTTCCTGAACTCCTGTAAGTCGGAGCCGATGTGTTGGAGTACGACGCCGTTGAATCACTGCGGAAGGTCGGCGAGGAGAAAGTGCGTCCCGATGTCATGTGGCTCTCTCCGGCCGTCCCATCGAATTGCCGGGCCGACTCGCCATCCGAATGCGATACGCCGCTCTTCCAGATGGCGCCGGAGCCGCGACCATCGAATCGGCCGTCGAATCGGTCATGGTGCCTGTCAAAGCCAAAGCTCTGCCCGAAGCCCGCACACCCAATGAACCCGAACCCGAAATCGGGGCACCAGGAGTATGGATAATCACCTGTATAGCAGTAAGGCTCCGTCGGATAGTACGACGGCCAGTAATAGGGGGCCTCCGCACCGTATTCGTAGGGCGGAAGGTCCATAAGCGTCGCAGGTTGAGAGTAAATATCCGAAAGTGTAGTGGAGCCCTGGCTGGCCTCGTCGTACGAGTTTGAGACTTCCGGAGGAGTCCAATTCGGAGCCTCGGCGTAGAGCGCGTCGATGCTGACCACTTTGGCGAGGTCCACGTTAACCGGCCCCACTTCAGTGGTGGTTTGCAGGAAGCTGCTTTCGGGTTTGTACTGCACCCGCAGAGCGACGGACTTCGTGCGGATCTCCGCCCATCCGCCGGTCGAGTCGAAATCGGCCGAGACGAAGTCTGTGGATGGCAGGGTCAACTGCCCGTACTGGGTGGTAATATTCAAGGTGAAAGACAGCGCGCCCTTCAGAGTGCTTCCGTCCGAAAGCAGAATCTTGAACCCCTGGACGCCGGGCTGAGTTGCCGGCGCCGCTGCGCTTAGCGCTGCCGTCAGCGGAAAGATGAGCAGCGCTGCTACGATTGGTAAGATCAATTTATTGTATCGCATGGTTTAACCCTCCCATGCTGCACGCGTCCATCAATGCTTGCCTTCTATATAATTATACCACGCTAAGAGGAGGAACGCGCCCAATTCCGCCGCCGGCGTAATGGCCTAAGTGCTTGTAACTGAGCGCGATATGCCATGTGGGCCCTCTCGCCCGCGCGGTCGCGCCGGTCCCTCAACTCCTTGACAAATCGGGCATGAGCAATCACAATGGGTGTTGAGCGGGCAACCTTCATTCGCAAGGTTCACGATGGAGACCGAAATGGCGGAGCCAACGGCCGTGCCGGAAGATCGCCGCTACACCAAGGACCACGAATGGGTGCGCTTTGAGGGCGATCTCGCGGTGGTCGGCATCACCGATCACGCCCAACACGCGCTGGGGGAAATCACGTACGTGGAACTGCCGCCGATGGACAAGGCTCTCAAGCAGTTCGCCGAAGCGGGCGCGGTGGAATCCGCCAAGGCGGCTTCCGACATGTTCTCGCCGCTTTCCGGCGTCGTGGCCGAGGTCAACCTGGCGCTGGAGACCGAACCGGAGAAGGTCAACGCCGATCCATACGGAGAAGGCTGGATGTACAAGCTCAAAGGCGCGTCGGCCGGGGAGTTGGCCAACCTCCTCACGGCCCAGCAATACCGGAAGCTGATCGAGGAATCGCCGCAATGAGCTTTGTGCCGAATACCGACGCGCAGCGCGCCGAGATGCTCGCCGCGCTCGGGAAATCCATGGACGACCTCTTCAGCGGCATTCCGCCGGAACTCCGCGCGCGGTCGTTCGATCTCCCGCCGGGCCGGTCGGAATTGGAGGTCCGGCAAGTGCTGGGAAAGCTCGCCGCGAAAAACCACTATCAGCTCGTCTCCTTTCTCGGCGGCGGGTTCTACGATCACTTCATCCCGGCCGCGGTGGACAGCATCCTCAGTCGCGGCGAGTTCTTCAGCGCCTACACGCCGTACCAGCCGGAAGCCTCGCAAGGCACGCTCCAGGCCATCTACGAATTCCAGACGGCCGTGAGCCGCCTGACCGGGATGGAGGTGGCGAACGCGTCGCTCTACGACGGCGGCACGGCGCTGTACGAGGCGACGATGATGGCCCTGCGCGTGACCGGACGACGGAAGATCATCCTCGACGAGGCCGTCAACCCGATCTACCGCAAAATGCTCCGCTCGTACACCACGAACCTGGAGATTGAGTTCCGCGAGTTCCCCAGCCGCGACGGCCGCAGCGACCGCGGGCGGATCGCGGAGCAGCTCGACGATAAGACCGCCGGCGTCATCGTGCAGAACCCGACCTTCTTCGGCTGCGTGGACGATTACTCCGACATCGCGCAGATGGCGCATAAGGCCGGGGCGCTGCTGATCGTCTCGTGCTATCCGCTCTCGCTCGGCATCCTCAAGACGCCCGGCGAAATGGACGCCGACATCGCCACCGCCGAGGGTCAGAGCCTGGGGCTTCCGCTCTCGTTCGGCGGGCCGTATCTAGGGCTGCTGGCCACGCGGCGCCGCTTCGTGCGCAAGATGCCCGGTCGCCTGGTCGGGCGCACGGTGGACAAGAAGGGCCGGCCGGGCTTCGTGCTGACGCTCCAGGCGCGCGAGCAGCACGTGCGCCGGGCCAAGGCCACCAGCAACATCTGCACGAACGAATCGCTCTGCGCGCTGGGCGCGCTCGTCTACCTAACGCTCCTTGGCAAAGACGGCCTCACCGAGGCGGCGCAACTGTGCGCGGCCAAGGCCGCTTACGCGCGCCAGCGGCTCCTCGCGATCCCCGGCGTCACAGCGCGGTTCGCCGCGCCGGTCTTCAACGAATTCGTCGTGGACCTTCCGCTGCCGGCGGTGCACGTGATCAGCGACCTGATCGAGCACGGCTTCGCCGCAGGATTCCCGCTCAGCCGCTACTACCGCGGCATGGACAACGCCATGCTGATCGCCGTGACTGAGAACCGCACGCGTGAGGAGATCGGCATGCTCGCCGAGACGCTGGAGGGGCTGCTGTGAAGTTGATCTTCGAGCAGAGCGTCGCCGGCCGGCGGGGCGTGCGCCTTCCGAAATCCGACGTGCCGGAAGCCCCTGCGCTCGCGCCGGAATTGCGCCGCGCCGCGCCCGCCGAACTGCCGGAGGTCTCGGAGCTCGACGCGGTCCGGCACTTCACGCGCCTGTCGCAACTCAACTTCAGCGTGGACACTCATTTCTATCCGCTCGGCTCGTGCACGATGAAGTACAACCCGAGACTCTGCGAGCACGTCGCGCGCCTCGAGGGCTTCACCGGCCTGCATCCGCTCCTACCGCAACTGCGCGGCGGCGGCCTGCTCACGCAGGGCGCGCTGGCGGTGCTCTTCGAGTGCGAACAACTGCTCTGCCGGATCACCGGCATGGCGCGGTTCACCCTGCAGCCGCTGGCCGGCGCGCACGGCGAACTGACCGGCATCATGATCATGGCCGCCTTCCATCGCGCCCGCGGAAAGAAGCGAAGCAAGGTGCTCGTCCCGGACTCCTCGCACGGCACGAACCCGGCGAGCGCGGCGATCGCCGGCTACCAGGTCGTCTCGGTCCCGTCGGATCGCAGAGGCCGCGTGGACCTGGCCGCGCTCAAGCAACTGCTCGACGACGAAACGGCCGGCCTGATGATGACCTGCCCGAACACGCTCGGCCTCTTCGAGGAGCAGGTCGGCGAGATCGCGCGCTGCGTGCACGAGGCCGGCTGGCTGATGTATTACGACGGTGCGAACCTCAACGCGATCGTCGGCAAGTGTCGGCCGGGCGACCTCGGGTTCGACATCGTCCACCTGAACCTGCACAAGACCTTCGCCACGCCGCACGGCTCGGGCGGGCCGGGCGCGGGACCGGTCGGCGTGACCGCGGCGCTGGAGAAATTCCTGCCGATCTCGCTCGTCGTCAAGCGCGAGGACGGCACCTTCTCGCTCGATTACGACCGGCCGGATTCCATCGGCTACATCGCGCCGTTCTACGGGAACTTTGGCGTCATCCTGCGCGCGTACGCCTATATCCTGTCGCTCGGCCGCGAGGGCCTCATCGAGGTCGCCGAGAACGCAGTGCTGAACGCGAACTACCTCATGTCGCGCCTGCGGGACCATTACGCGGCGCCGTTCGAAGGCGCCTGCTTGCACGAGTTTGTCCTCTCCGCGGCGGCGCAACTGAGGGACTCCGGCTGCGGCGCGAACGACATCGCGAAGGCGCTGATTGACCGCGGCTTCCATCCGCCGACGATGTATTTCCCGATCACCGTCAAAGAGGCGATGATGATCGAGCCGACGGAGACCGAATCGCGCGAGACGCTCGACGCGTTCGCCGACGCGATGATCGAGATCGCGCGCCTGATCCGCGACGATCCCCAGGCGATCAAGGACGCGCCCGTGACCACCGCAGTCTCGCGCCTGGACATCACAAAGGCGGAGCGCGATATGGACCTCGGGGCGTGAAACTGGCGGTCCACCACGGCGACAATTTTCTTGCCACGGATTTCACGGATTTCCACGGATTACCGGCGACGGCCGGAAACTGACTTGGAAAGAGCCGTTCGTTCCTTTCCACTGATCCGCCGTCGGGGCGTGTTTACCTAACACGCGGTGTCATATTATCTTATGATGCGCTGGGTTCGTTTTTCAAACTGCCTTTTGCGCCTGTGCCGCTGTCCTCTGGAAGAAGGAATCCTCTTTGACAGCTTGAAACAAGTCGCCGCCGTCCTTTGCGACTTTGCGCCTTTGCGTGAGACTCGTTGTGCCGTGCCGTTTTCAAAGTGGCGTCTATTATAACACGGAATTTCGGCACGGAGCGGACGCGGGAAAGTCAGTGCGCTTGGCAGCGGGTTCAGTGCGGTCGGGAGCGGTTTGAGTGCGCTTCGGTGCGCTTCGCAGCGGTTTGGGTGCGCTTTTTTCTGCGACCTGGACTTGATGGCGCCCACGTCCGCTAGGAATGCCCGGTCGAGAGCGTTAACGGCCGCTTTTTGCGTTCCAGTTATCCTGCCGCTCGGCCCGGCGACGCCTTATGGATTAGTGAAGTAGCGGGTGTTATACTGCGCTGGGCTGAAGGTAAGTTCCTCGCAATAGAGTCCCTGAGAAGAAGGTCTCCCCGTGATGCGCAGCGCGCTTATTGCCGCACTTTGCATGCTGAGCTTGCTGAACGCACGGGCGGAAGACGTCCCAACGGGCGTTCCGCGAATCCCTACTGCGTCCTGGGGGGCTACGCTCAACGAGCATCCGCGGCTGTTCGGCTCGAAGGAGTACCTGAAAGAGCTCGCCGCGAGGAAGCCGCGCGAATACCAGGGCGTCCAGCGACTGTCCAGGGAGTCGGAGGACCTCGCGGCGGCCGGCGTGGTCAACGCGGTGGAGGGCATCGGCGCCGACGCGGCGCAGGGATATGTCGCCGCCGCGATGAAGCACGTCGAGCGCGGCGCGACCAACACGCACCAGGATACCTGGATCGCGCTGACCGACGCGGCGTTGACGTACGATTTCTTCTACGACCGGATCGCTCCGGCCGACCGGCAGAAGATGATCGGCTGGTTCAACGCGCACCTCGCCGCCTACACACAGGATGAGAACGCATTCCACAACTCGACGTTGTCCAAAATCCTCTGCTACCTCCGCATCGCTTACGCCACTTGGGGCGAAAACCCGCGCGCGAAGGAGTTTCGCGACTACGCGCTGACGAAATTGTACGAGGGAAAGGTGCTGCCGGTGCTGAAGGAATTCGGCGCCGGCGGCGGCTTCACCGAATGCGGCTGGTACGCCCGGCATTCGCTCTGGCACCTGACGCAGGCGCTGGAGCTGGCGCGGCGGTTCGAGAACTACGACGGCTTCGCGCTGGACGCGCCGTTCTTCTATCAGCGCATGGCGTACGAACTCTACGACGGCTATCCCGGACTCTGGATTTACGGCTGCGAGCAGTACCCGGTGGAAGGCGACGGATCGAACATCTACGGCGGCCACACGGAGTATCCGCGCGAGATGCGCACGCTGCTGGCGCAGTACTTCCGCGGGTCGCCGCTGGCCGGTTACGTGGCCGCGAAGCGCCGGCCGGCCTCGAATCCGCAGGTCGCGACGATGGACTTCCTTTATGAAGAGCCGCCGGACCCGCCGCGCCCGCTGACCGAGCTGCCGCTGGCGCACCTGGCCGAGGGCATCGGCAAAGTCTACGCGCGCAGCGACTGGACCGACGGCGCGTCGTGGCTGCGCTTCGAGTGCGGAGATTACTGGACCGCGCACCAGCACTTCGAGGTCGGGAACTTCGAGATTTACCGTTTCGCGCCGTTGGCCACGGAAAGCGGCGAATACCAGGAATGGGGCGACGCGCACGCGATGGACTGGCTGATCCGCACTGTGGCGAACAACTGCATCCTGGTCTACCAGCCCGGCGAGAAGTGGACGAACATGCGCGACGGCGGCCGCATTGACTACGCCAACGACGGCGGACAGGCGAAGAAGTGGGATTGGCCGGTGGACACGCTTCAGCAGTGGCTGGCCAAGCGCGAGCAGTTCACCCGCGGCAAAATCGTGGCATACGAGAACCAGCCGGCGTGGCTGTACGTCGCCGGAGACTGCACGCCCGCTTATTCCCCGGAGAAGCTGGCGCTGTGGATGCGGCAGATCGTGTTCCTGCGGCCCGGGACCTTCGTGATCTTCGACCGCGTGGTCAGCCGGAAAGCTGAATACGAAAAGACCTGGCTGCTGCATTGCAGAAACGAGCCGCAGATTGAGGGCGCGCAAGCCGTCATCCGCAACGGCAAGGGCGAGCTGGTCATGCGGACGCTGCTGCCCGAAGCCGCGACGCTCCGCAAGGTGGAAGGATACACCTATCGCGGGCAGACGTTCGAGGCGCCCAAAGGCCCGCTGAACGCCGCGGCCAACCGCTGGCGCATCGAGGTGACGCCGGGCAAGCCGGCCGAGGAGGACCTGTTCCTGCACGTCCTTTTCACCGACGGCGCGCAACCGGTCGAGCTCATCCGCGACGCAGACAAAGTGGGCGTCAAGGTCGGCGGCGATCAGGTCCTGTTCAGCGGCAGGCAGGGCGGTGAGCTATCCGTCGGCGGAGAGCGCCGCGAGCTTCCGCAGCGCGTGGTCAAGGGAAATTGGGAATGAGCGCAAAGCGCCGGGCATACGGCGCGGACGCCCGGAATGCCCGATTGTCGCGCTTGCCTCCTGGCCGGCGTGATGGTAACCTCAGTCTGTAATTACGTTGATTACAGAGATCAGGAAGTAAACCATGCGAAGCACAATGACCATCAGCATTCCGAAATCGGTCCGGGCGGAGATTGACCGCGTTTCGAAGGCGGAAGGCGTGTCGCGGAGCGACATCGTGCGCGAGTCCATCCGCGACTACCTTTTCGTCAGAAAGTTTCGCGGGCTGCGCAAAGCGATGACAGCCAAGGCGTCGCGCCGCAAGGTCCATACCGATCAAGACGTATTCGACCGGGTGTCATGAGGATTCTTCTCGACACGAACGTGCTCATTGCGGCCTTCATTGCGCACGGCACATGCAGCGAGTTGCTCGAGCACTGCGCGGTCAATCATACGGTCATTGTTTCTCCATTCATCCTATCCGAATTCCGAAGGAACCTCGTTCGTAAGTTCGGCTTCACGGCTCGCGAGGCGGAAAGCGCCGCGCGGCTGCTGGAATCGCGGTTCGAGCAGATCACCCCTGTCGCGCCCCGGCTCCGCATCTGTCGCGATCCTGATGATGACCACATTATTTCCGCCGCAATTGCAGGTTCGTGCGATTGCATTGTGACCGGAGACAAAGACCTGTTGGTGCTGAAAAAGGTCAGAGGCATTTGCGTCATTACTCCTTCGCAATTCTGGGAGAATGAGAGGAAATGAAATTCCGCGATGCGCCGCCCTTGTCCCGCTCGGCCATTTAAAGCATTTCTTTTCTTGGCGTCTTTGCGACTTTGCGTGAGACTTTTTTGCGAAGATCATTAGGAAGGTCGCGATGACCAGTTTCCCTTTCGCCGGAACTCCGGAGGACACAAATTCGGACATCCTCCACATCGCCGAGGCCGAGCGCGCGCGGCAGTGGCGGCGGCTGATTATGATTCCTTCCGAGAGCATCTGCCATCCGGCTGCGGCGGAGGTGCTTAACGGGGAACTCGGGCACATCTATGCTGAGGGGCTGGCGCAGCCGCCGCTTTGCCACGATCCGCGCGGCGCGGCGGGCGATGAGGCGCTCTTTCAGGCTTGGCAGACGCGGCTGGCGGACCGGCGCTATTACAAGGGCACCGTCAACGCGAACCGCGTGGAGCTGATCGCGCATCGCGCCATCGCGCGGGTCTTCGCGGCGCTGGACGGAAGCCCGGGCGCCGAGGAAATTCACGTGAACGTCCAGCCGCTCTCCGGCGCGGCGGCGAACCAGGCGGTGTACGAGGCGCTCCTGCAGCCGGGCGAGCGCGTGATGGGGCTCGACCTTTCGCACGGCGGCCACCTGACGCACGGCTCGGTCTTCAACTTCTCCGGGAAACGATACGAGGTGCACTCGTACGGGATCGAGGAGAGCACGCGGCGGCTGGACTACGGGCGAATCCGCGAGCGAGCGCGCGAGTCCAGGCCGCGCATCATCATCGGCGGCGCGTCGGCGTATCCGTGGGATTTCGACTGGGCGGCGCTGCGCGAGATCGCCGACGAGGTCGGCGCGTATCTCCTGGCCGACATCGCGCACCTGGCCGGTATGGTCGCCGCCGGCATCCTCAACAATCCGCTGCCGCACGCGCACGTGATCATGTTCACCACCCACAAGACGCTCTGCGGCCCGCGCGGCGCAGTGCTGATGACGGCGCTCCCGGAGATCGCGAAGCGCCTGGACACCGCGGTTTTCCCGGGCCTGCAGGGCGGCCCGCACGTGAACAGCATCGCGGCGATCGGCCGGCTCTTCGAGCTGATCCTGGAGGACCGCGAGGGGTTCGTCGCTTTCCAGCGGAGCGTCGTGGAGAACACGAGTTACTTCGCGCGCTGCCTGGCGGAAGAGGGGTTCGCGCTCGAGTACGCCGGCACGAACACGCATATGACGCTGGTGGATCTGAAGAGGTTTCCGGTGCACGGCGAGACGTTCCTCGACGGCGAGATCGCGTCGCGCCTGCTGGAGATCGCCGGGATCGTGTGCAACAAGAACGTGATCCCCGGCGACTGCGACGCCGCGCACGCCAGCGGCCTGCGGTTCGGGCTGCCGTGGCTGACGCAGCGCGGCGTTACGCGCGAGCAACTCCGCGAAATCGCGCGGCTCGTCAAGTTCACGCTCGAACGTGTGCGGACGTGCGCGATCTGGTCGCCGACGGGCGAAAAGAAATGCCGCGGGCGCGTGCCGCCGGGCGTGCTCAGGACAGCGGCGGAAAAGACGCTCGCCATCGCCGACGCGCTGCCGTATCCGCCTCAGCCGCCGCGCCGGGTGGAAAAAACGCCGGTGCGCTCGGCGGTCGGAAATCGCACGGCGCTCCTCCTGCGCGGCGACAAGGTCCGTCTGGCGCTCGACCAGATGCTGACGGCCCGCCTGCCTCTGGACGGATCTCCCGTGCGAGCAGAAATGCTCGACTCGGCCGGGCGCGAGCTGGCCGATGTCATTGCGCAGGAACTCGAACCGGCCGGGCGTCAGGAGCAGTGGCTGCTGCTGCCCGCGAAGGACCGCGCCGGCGCGGTGCGCCGCTGGATCGAGGACCTCTCGGACGGATACCTGATGTTCGACGAGGGCGATCTCCAGCAGAAGATTGACGGGCCGATTGCGGTGGAGGAATTCGACGTCTCGCAATTGCCGCATGAATTTCTGCTGCGCCTGCAGACGCACTCCGCCGGCTCGGCCGCCGACGCGACGAAGCCGTGGTTCGTCGGGCAGCGGAAGCTTTACGCGGCCCTGAAGCCGCCGCCGAAGGAGAAGTATCAGTATGTCCCCGCGGAACCGCCGCTGCGGAAGACGGTCCTGAACGCGATCCATCATCAGTTGTCGGCGAAGATGGCGGCGTTCGCCGGATGGGAGATGCCGATCCAGTACCCGGCCGGAATCCTCGCCGAGCATCGCGCGGTGCGGACGGCGGCGGGGCTGTTCGACGTGTCGCACATGAGCGCGTTCGAGGTCGGCGGGCCGCACGCGCTGGGATTCCTGGAGCTGCTGCTGGCGAACCGCGCGTCGCGGCTCGCGCCGGGCGAAGCGCAGTATTCGTCGGCGCTTTACCCGGATGGGACGCACATAGACGACCTCTACGTGTATCGCCTCGACCGCGAGCGCTTCATGCTGGTGCTGAATGCTGCGAACGCGGAACGCGTGATGGACTGGGCTGCGGCGGTCAACTCGCGGCGCTTCGCCATTGACGAGGAGATGCCGGCGAAGGAGATTGATGCGCCCGTCCGGCTGCGCGACCTGCGGAACGCCGGCGACGAGAGCCTGATCGGCCTGGCGTTCCAGGGGCCGGCGTCATCAGCGGTGCTTCGGAAGCTGGCCGACAAGCCGTCCGAGCGAGTGCTCCTGGACCGGCTGATCCAGAACGAGTTCGCGACCGTAAGGCTGGCCGGGCTCAAGGCACTGGTCGCGCGGACCGGATACACCGGCGAGAAGACGGGGTTCGAGATCTACCTCCATCCGACGGATGCGGAGAAATTCTGGAACGCGGTCTTGACGGCGGGACGGCCGCTGGGCGTTCTGCCCGCCGGATTGGGCGCGCGGGACTCGACGCGCGTCGAGGCGGGCTTTCCGCTCTTCGGGCATGACCTCGAAGGCGAACTCGGAATTTCCATGACGGAGGCCGGATACGGTTTCGTGGCGCGGTTCCACCAGCCGTTCTTCATCGGGCGGGCGCCCTACATGGAGCGCGCGCGGCGCTCGCGGCGGCACATCCTGCGCCTCCGCGGGCAGGGGCGCAAGACGCTGCGCGCCGGTCATGCGATCCTCGATGAGTCCGGCAGGGCGGTCGGGCGCGTCACGAGCTTCGCTTACGCGCACGAGGACATGACCTTCATCGTCCTCGCCTGCGTGGAGGAACCATTCCAGCCGGCGCCCGGCAGCCTGGTGCGCGGCGCGCGGGCCGCGGTGGGAGAATCGTCGAGCCCGCCGGACGAGCGCAGCCTGGTCGAGCTGAGGGCGCTGACCCGCTTCCCGGACGACGAGGAGCGGAGCGCGTGGCCGGCCCGGTACGCGAAGCCGGCGTCGAAACCGGTAGCGAAATGAACCGGAACGTGGTACGATTCGGATGAAAAGAGGCCGGGGCCTCTTGGGCGTCAACGGGTGGCAAAATTCAGGGGAAAGGAGCTTCGCATGGCTGACTTGAAGGGCACGAAGACGGAGAAAAATCTGCGCGACGCGTTCGCCGGCGAGTCGCAGGCCAGGAACAAATACACCTACTTCGCCTCCATGGCCAAGAAGGAAGGTTACGAGCAGGTCGCGGCGGTCTTCCTGGAGACGGCGGACAACGAAAAGGAGCACGCGAAGCTGCACTTGCAGGCGCTCCACGGCATCGGCGACACGATCGCGAACCTGAAAGCCGCGGCGTCCGGCGAGGGCGAAGAGACGAAATCCATGTATCCGCGCATGGCCAAGGAAGCCCGCGACGAAGGGTTCGAGGAGATCGCCAAGGTCTTCGAGGGCATCGGCGCGATCGAGAAGGCGCACCAGCAGCGGTACGAGTTCCTCCTGAAGTCCATTCAGGACGGCGCCGTCTTCAAAAAGGGCAAGGCCGTGGCGTGGCGCTGCCGGAACTGCGGCCACATCCACATCGGCCTTGAGGCGCCCGAGCGCTGCCCGGTCTGCAAACATCCGCGAGCGTACTTCGAGGTGATGGCCGACCTCCGCTAATGAGCGCGGGACAAGTAAAGCTCACCACGAAGAGCACGAAGGCCGCGAAGGACGGATTGGAAGACATTAATTCCCTTCGCCGCGCTTCGTGCTCTTCGTGTGCTTCGTGGTGAAACCTATTGTGACAGCGGAGCGATTATGCTTGGCACGGTGAAGAGCGCCGGGCTCTACGGCATCGAGGCATATCCGGTCGAGGTCGAAGTCAACATCAGCAAGAGCGACTTCGGACACGTCGCTCTGGTCGGCCTGCCGGACGCGGCGGTGAAGGAGAGCCTCGAGCGCGTCCGCGCCGCCATCATGAACAGCGGCTATCATTACCGCGTTTTCCGCCTCACCATCAACCTCGCGCCCGCCGACCTGCGAAAGGAAGGCCCGTCGTTCGACCTGCCGATCGCGGTCGGGATTCTGCTGGCCTCGGACCAGATCGTCTCGAAAAAGCTCGACCGCTACGCGATCACCGGCGAACTCGCGCTCGACGGCCGGCTGAGGCCGGTCAAGGGGTGCCTCTCTATGGCGCTGCGGTGCCGCGAGGCGAAGCTCGACGGCATCATCATCCCCGAGGAAAACGCCGAAGAGACCGGCGTGGTCGAAGGGATCGAGGTCATCCCGCTCAAGTCGCTGGACCAGGTCGTCGGGTTCCTCACCGACGAAGTGGTCATGGAATCGTACCGCGTGGACATCGAGGAAGCGCTTCAGAGGAACTCGCGGTACGACGTGGACTTCAGCGAAGTGAAGGGGCAGGAGCACGTCAAGCGCGCGCTGACCGTCGCGGCGGCCGGCGGGCACAACGTCCTGATGATCGGCCCGCCCGGCGCCGGGAAGTCCATGCTCGCGCAGCGGTTCCCGACGATCCTTCCGCCGATGACGCTCGAGGAGGCGCTCGAGACGACGAAGGTGTACTCGGCCGACGGCCGCCTGGTCACGCGGCAATCGCTCGTCGCCGTCCGGCCGTTCCGCGCGCCGCATCACACCGTCAGCGACATCGGCCTCATCGGCGGCGGCACGTACCCGAAGCCCGGCGACGTGAGCCTGGCGCACCACGGCGTGCTCTTCCTCGACGAACTGCCGCAGTTCGAGCGGAAAACGCTCGAGGTGCTGCGCCAGCCGATGGAGGACGGGCGCGTCACCATCTCGCGCGCGAAGATGTCGGTGACGTACCCGGCGCAGTTCACCCTCGTCTGCGCGTTGAACCCGTGTCCGTG